>Ga0080004_1138454_pt1 | contig 25690 bp, 24 predicted proteins | sample WasSprMetagenome_FD_69207 | JGI IMG/M metagenome (GOLD analysis project Ga0080004, IMG submission 69207) | Sulfidic aquatic microbial communities from Washburn Spring, Yellowstone National Park, USA - WS (SPADES assembly) (version 2) | ecosystem: Environmental > Aquatic > Thermal springs > Hot...
AGCGCCCTTCCACGACCACTAGCAAGGCTAGCCCCAGAAGATGAGCAGTACATGGAAAAGCTACTGCCAATAACGGTCACCTACGTAGCGTTTAGCTCAAGGACCCCGCCATACCAGGTCACAGCACCTGGCAAGCTGAGTGTTGATGAGTTGAGCGAGGTTCTAAGTACTTTAACACCATACTCGCTATCAGGCTACCCAGACCCCCTCAGAGTAGCTCATGCCAGGTGCAAGCTGAGTTGGCAAGAAGTGAGTGTGATACTTGCTAAAGTAGGATTTGTTTTGTCTTCTGGAAGAGAGCTTCTGGGTGAGTTCATGTGAGTGAAAAGGCTATTAGTGTTGTGGGGGAGGTCTCAACACCTGTTGAGATAGACCTGAAAGCTCCTCACCCCATACCACCAGGCACATACATCTACATAAAGTTCAGGGTCAGGGACCTTGTAACAGATTCTGAGAGCATTAGGGAGGTTGTGGGTGTTGTAGGCTCTGTAATGTTCAAATCATACACACCCATAATCCCACCAATGGGTACACTGCCAGAGCTCTACATTACTGAGCTCAAGCGAGACTGCTACATGAGAGCAGTAATCATAGCAGACATCACTAGTGGCAGAGTTGAGCCCCCGAAATACCCACCACCACCAGAAACCCCCGTGTACTTAGCAAAACCAGATCACCTAAGAGCTGTCTACCCCTACAATACAGAGTCAGGCATTAAAATAGGCTACCTATTGGGCTACCAGGAACTCGACATCACTATAGACATTAACGCCCTGGCAAAGCACCTCCTAGTCGTTGGAACAACAGGCTCAGGAAAAAGCAACTTTGTAGCAGTGTTAGCAGATAGAGTTGCTCAGATGGGGGGAGCTGTAGTAATCTTCGACGTACACGGCGAGTACATAAACATGCAAAGCGAGTCTCAAGCAGTTCAGATAGTGCCTTACCCAGCAACAATAAACCTTGTCAAGACCCCTATAGAAATACTAACGAGATTTATAGTCCCAGAGGCTACAGCAACAAAGCAGCGAAGATTGCTGAGAAATGCTTTAAAAGAGTTGAATAGAGAGATAGAAGACACATCAGCAAAGAACAGAATACCATACTCAGAAGCAGTCAAAAAACTCTATGCAGAAAAGTACAAACTCTGTGCCCAGCACAAACCCGGGGAATCGGTAACTGACCCTGTTGAGATGTATAAAGAGCTTTTAGAAGCAAAAGTTAAGCTAAGTGACGAGAAAAAAGAGGGAAAGAGCGTAGCTGACGTAATCGATAAGATAGAAGACTTCTTTGAGTGGCACCCAACAAGCCTAGATGCTCCAAACATAAGTGAGTTAATTGACTGCGGAAAAATTGTTGTCGTTGACGTCTCAGTGTTTACTGATGCTGAAAAAGACTTCTTATTGAAGGTTGTTGCAGAGGATCTTCTCAATGCTTTAAAAGGTAAGAGAATTCCACCAACTCTTTTAGTTGTTGAGGAGTCTCACCTATTCATAAAGTCACGAGAGTCAACATGGAGTAAGGAGTCTCTACAAAGGTTTGTAAGAGAGGGTAGAAAATTTGGTGGTATGCTTGCAATTGTTAGTCAGAGACCTAGAGCACTAGACATGGATGTTGTTTCCCAGGTGCAGAACTTTGTGTTGCTGAAGCTTGTTCAGAAAACTGATAGGATGTTCATAACTGAGGTCTCTGATATTCTGAGTGAGGAGTACATAAATATGCTTCCCTCGCTAAGCCCAGGACAAGCCATAGTTTTAGGTGAGTGGATAGGTAAGTACCCAGCGCTTGTAAATATAGATCTGCATAGGGGTAAGAGGGTTGGTGCAACGCCAAACATTGTTGCAGAGTGGAGAAAGCGTTTAGAGGAGAAAAAAGCTAAAAACCCTGCTGAAACCCCCTATAGTGAGTGGATATAGAGGTGTAGATATGCTACTCTTACATGTTTCTGATACGCACCTTGGTTGTAGCAAGCCTGGTAAGCATAGAGAGAGGGAGCTGGACTTCTACGAAGCATTTAACGAAGCTGTAGAGATAGCACTTAAAGAGCATGTAGACACGGTTATACATACAGGAGACTTCTTCGACGAACCTAAGCCTGCGCCACAAGCTTATTACTATGCCTATAAAGCTCTTGAGAAGCTTCGTAACAGTGGAGTAGAGGTTTTAGTAATAGCGGGCCAGCATGACCAGCCAAAAACATCCCAGCTACCACCACTAAAACTATTGCATGAGATAGGAATGATTAAGCTACTTGCACAAGACAAGCCTGAGACTCATGTAATTAAGCTCCGCAGTGGTGAGATAGGAATAGCTGCAATTCCCTACATAAGTCCAGTTATGGCTAGCAGTGCTCTCAGTAGTGTTAGGGTTCCAGATGCAAGGAAAAGAATACTAATGGCGCATCTACTCCTAAAGGAGCTGAACATGCCCAATGCCCATGCATCTCTGGCTGAGTTAAGACCAGAGAACTACTCCTACATAGCACTAGGTGATTATCACATAAAGTATGAGACTGTGTATAAAGGTGTGAAGGTGGTTTATCCAGGATCTATAGAGGCTTTAAACGTTCTTGAGGCAGGGTATGACAGGTATGTAGCGTTAGTAGATCTAAGCAGTGATGAGGCATCGGTGAGCTGGATCAAGCTTTCATCTCCTAGGAAATGGATAATTAAGGAAGTGAATGATGGTAATGAACTTATTCAGGTTCTGCAGGAGCTGGTTAGTAAGAAGTTTTTAAAACCGCCAATACTTTACATAAAGGCGAAGCCAGGGCTAAGCGCATTCGATGTTGAGAATGCTAGGAGTGTCCTAAATAGACTTGTCAATGAGAGGAAGGTTCTCATGTACAGAATAACCAGAGAAGAGGAGGAAAAGAAGGGTGGAGAAGGCGAGATAAGCATAGCTGAGGGCTATGCAGAGACAAGACTACCAGCTTTAGATCAAGTAGTGATGAATGTGTTCAAGGATCAAAGGTTAGCAGAGCTTGTGCTGACACTGATAAGGAGCAGCAGTGATGAGAATGCTATTAGGATTATTGTGGAGCAGACTCTAAATGACGAGGAGCTTCTCAAGAAGATGAAGTCCCTGGTGAAGTAAGATGATACTCAGGCGAGTAGAGCTTAAGAACATCCTATCACATGAGAACACATCTATAGAGCTCCCCTATGGAATAATAGCAATCATAGGACCTAACGGAGCAGGAAAATCATCAATAATTGATGCCATCTACATAGCATTATTTGCTGGAGATAAAATTGATATTAGGGGAGGGAAAAAAGAGCACATAATTATGAGGGGTAGGAGCTCAGGAGAGATAAGCGTAGAGTTTGAGATGGGGGGGCACCAATACCTGGTTACAAGAAAGCTGTATAGAACACTATCGGCAGATGTTCACCTTTACAGAATAGAAGGAAGCACCAAGAGGCTTATAGCTGAGAAGATAGATGGAGTAACAGCTACTATAGCAAGGCTTCTAGGCTTCACAGATGTGAGGAGTACTGATATAAAGGATGTTGTAAGAACAACAATAATTGCACTTCAAGGAGAACTAACAAAAATAATTGAAAGGAGAGCAGAGAGGAAGGAATATATACTTACACTCTTAGGACTAAACTATCTCGAAGAAGTCCTCAACAAAATAAAGAACATCACAAAGCAGGTTGAGGAACTAAATAAGCCGTATAATCAGCTAGAGGGCTCATTAAATACACTCAAAAATATGATCAATGAGTATGCTCAAAGCAGAGAAATGTTAACAAGGGTTATTCCAAGCCTTGAGAGTGAGGTTAAGAAGCTGGAGGTAGAGATTAGCGATATTAGTAAGAAAATTCAACTTATAGACGAATACATAGACCATGCAAAGAGACTTGAGGTAGCAATAGCCTATAAAGAGATGAGGAGACTTGAAGAAGAATTAAAGAGGCTTGAAGATGCGCAGAGGGTATGGAATAGTGAGGGTAGAGAAGCAGAGTCTCTATTAAGGGAAGTCAAAGAATTTAAGGACCGGCTTCAGAAGATTCGGCAAGGCATAGAAAGAATCTTGAACACGATCTCTAAAGAGTTCAGCATTAATGTGGACAGCATTGACAAGGTTTCAAGCATTAAGAATAGCAAGAAGGATGAAATGGATAGGCTGATTAAGGAACTTGGGGGTCTCAAGGCACGCAAGTCTCTGTACCAGGTGTATATAGAAAGATTTGAAGCCAATAAGGTATGCCCTCTCTGTGGAGCATCCATTAGTAATCCGGACGAGTTAAAGAAGCATATAGCCGACGAGATTAGCAAAATCGATTTAGAGACTAAGAGAATTAACAACGAAATCAGTAAGCTCAGTTCAGAGATTTCACACTTAGAAAGCTTTGAGAGTCAGCTCAGCAAGCTTTACGGTATGTACCAGAGCCTTACAGAGTATATACAGTCAAGAGAGGCTAGACTTGCTGAGGTATCAAATAAAGTTCTAGATGTTTGTAGAAACTATAGCAGTAACATTAACGACTGCATTGAGCTCTTGAAAGAACTTAGCGAACAGTATGAGCGCCTGAAGCTACAACTAGATCACTATAGGCAGATCTATGGATCCTTAGCCCCGCCAACGGAAGACGTTGACACAATTATTGTAAGGCTCAAGGATGCAGAGAAGCTTGGTGTACAGATTCCTGCAAAACTTGATCTAGGCAGTGCTAGACAGTTGATAGAATCTCTTGAGGCTATGAGGAATTCTCTAGATAGAAGACTTAGGGAGTTAAACAGAGTATATGCAGAGAAGAAGGGCGAGCTTGAGGGGAAGAAGAAACAGCTAGAGAATGTAGAGGGTAAGCTAAGGGAACTCAATGATAAGGTTAAGCAGATAGAGGAGCAACTTAAGAAGCTTGCAAAAACCATAGATGCTTACAATATCATAGAGCAGTTTGCAGAGAAGTATCTGGGCAAGGGCGGTGTCTTGGCGAAGGAGCTTACAAAGTTTGTTAGAGCAGAGCTTGAGAGAAGAACCGATGCTATACTAGCAAGGCTTGGACTGAGGGAGATAACAATAAATGAGGATTACGATATCTTCATAAAGATAGGGGATGACTTAATGCCGCTAAGTAATGCAAGTGGTGGTGAGAGAATAGCAATAGCAATTGCAATGAGGCTTGCTCTAGCAGAGTTGGTGATGGGAAGAGCTCCAACAGTGCTCATACTAGATGAGCCAACGGTTTACCTAGACGATGAGAGAAGAGTAGAGATATTCAGCATCCTAGGCGAGCTAGGCAGAAACCTTAAGCAGGTAATTATAGTTACACACGATGAGAAGGTAATAGATATAGCAGATGCTGTCATAAGAGTTGAGAACATAGGCAATGTAAGCAGGGTTACGAGAGAACGCTAATTGATAAATCATGCCAGCCCCTACTTAAATGATAGAATTATCCTTAGCTCGTAAACTTAAATTCTCAAGGCTACGAAGATTTATTACCTTTTTCTCTACTCTGTACCTCTGTGCTGTTGTTTTCCTGGCTTGAGTGGGTGGGATAACGGGTTTGGGTGGCAAGATTCGTTTTTGTCCTAGGTGTGGTTCTGCATTAGTGCCTCCTCTCTACTTCTGTAAGAAGTGTTGTTCGCCTCTGTTTCTATTTGGTGATGATCTTGTTGAGCAGTTGAAGAATGTTTTGGATTTGGAGAGGAGGGCTGAGGCTAATGTTGTGGGTAAGGATGTTGCTGATTGTGAGGTTGAGTTTGTTGATAAGGATATGGCTACCCTCTTGTGCAGGCCCCCTATATTTGATGAGGGTGACTCTATAGCTGTTGTTAGAGGGCCTCGGGCTGAGCCTCTTGGTACTGTTGTTGAGGGTGGTGAGCATATCCTTGTGGCGCTCTACAAGCTTGACATTGTTAGTCCTGGTGAAAAGGTTAGTGTTGTTGAGGCTGAGCAGCTCATTAGCTATGATCTTCAGCTTCAGCTTCTCGAAGCCTATACTAACAACAGGCTTGGGCCTTGCGGTGCAGAGGCTTTCAGGGTGTTTTTTGAAAAGGATAGTGCCAGAGTTGGTACAGGTACTGTTGATGCGTATGACTACAGTGTTCCTGGGCGTGGAGGTGAAAAGCTGGGTATTCAGCTAGACGAGTCTCAGAAGAAAGCCGTTAAGAGGATTCTTGGCCTTAGAGATGGAGAGATTCTACTAATTGTAGGCCCTCCAGGCACGGGGAAGACAAGGGTTATAGCAAAGGCTGCTCTAGAGCTTGCTGAAAGAGGGTACAGAGTGCTGATAGCTTCTCATACAAATAGAGCTGTTGACAATGTCATGGAGCTTCTGCCAATAGACATAACGCTGAGGGTTGGCAGGCCGGAGAAGGTTCACGCGACTGTGAGGCCTTATATGCTTAGCTACAAGGCTAGGCAAAGGCTTGGCATCGAGCTGGAGAAGCTTGAGGAAGAGATTGACAGGCTTAGGAAGGAGAGGAAGAGGCTTAGAGAATGGCTTGAGAAGCTAAAGCAGGCTGAGCTCTATAAAGAGCTCAAGAATTTAAAGCCATTAGCAGTTGAGCAGAAGCTAAGGCATATTAACAATGAGTTAAAGAGACTTGTTGAGCAAAGAAATGCCATGTTGCGTAAGGAGAGCGAGTCTCTTGTTAAAGAGGCTAAAATTATTGGTGCAACACTTGTTAAGTGCGGTCTCTGGCCTTTAAAAGACGAGGAGTTTGACATTGTTATTATTGACGAGGCTAGCCAAGCAACAATAACCCTTGCTCTGCTAGCAATGGCCAAAGCTGGAAAGTGGGTTTTAGTGGGGGACCACTACCAGCTGCCACCAGTATTCAAGTCATTGAAAGAGTCTGTGCAGCACCCAGAAGCTATAGACTCTCTAAGCGCATTCAACAGGCTTGTTATAGGAGTTGGTGAAGACAGGGCTCTGTGGCTCAAAACTCACTATAGGAGTAACACTCAAATCATAGGCTTTGCCAGCGAGAAGGTATATGGAAAGAGAATTGTTGCAGACCCTAGTTGCAACAGCATAAAGCTTAGTCTAAGCAAAGCACCTCAAGGAAAGTATGCACAAGTTCTAAACCCAGAAAAACCAGTTATATTCATACATGTTCCAGGTAGTGAGAAGAAGGAGGGAGGCTCGAAGTACAATGAGGAGGAGCTGAGGGTAGCTAAGGAAATTGTTGATGAGCTTATAAAGCTAGGCACAAAGAAAGAGGATATAGGGGTCATAACACCCTACAGAATGCAGAGAAACAAGCTCAAGGACTTGCTAGGAGCAGAAATAGAAATTGGAACAGTTGACGCATTTCAAGGAAGAGAAAAAGATGTGATAATATTCACAGCAGTTACAACAGCAGAGAAAAGCGTAGCCTTTGTTGAAAACACTAGGAGGCTAAACGTGGCATTTACAAGGGCGAGGAAGAAGCTGATGGTAATTGCAAACGTTAGCACACCGTGGAGAAAGCTGATGAAAGATTACATCAATTACACGAAGAGGCTTAATGCATACTTTGAGTTAAAGCTATAACGCTCTTTCTTGCTATATTAGCAAAGATATGGCTTTGCTTAGGGTGTTCATAACCTCTTTGTCTCCCTGCCTTGGATCTACCCTCAGCACCTCAACCTCTATCTCTGTCCCTAAGCTTCTATCTCTTGACCCGCACAGCCTTCTAACCCTAGTGTCCAGCAGTGTTACTACTGCTCCGTAGAGCTTCCCCTTAACAGGCATTGCAAACTCTATTATGTATGTTGCTAGCCTTTCTATATCCTCTAGCTCTATGACTTCCCTATACTTTGCATCCAGTACTGCTCTGTATCTTAATGAGTACTTAATAATTAATGTAAAATGCAATCTGAGGTTTTATTTCCGCTCTTTACTTAACTTAATATGCTCTAAACATTATGTTTTTGTTGCATATTTTATTGAGTGGGCATTCATAACATTTGGGGTTTGCATCATTACAGTATTTTATGCCTATTAGGAATGCTCCGTAGTCTATTGCGAATGTGTCTGCATCTGGTTTTAGTGCTTTGACATCCTTCTCTATTCTTTCTCTTTCTTTCTCTGCTTCAATAATCTTTGTGTTTTTGTTTTCGGTATTTACATTTATGAGGAAGCCTGTTCTTGTAAATACTTTGGCTACGTGTCCGTCTACAGGCATTGGAATGGAGCTTTTCTGTATGTTTTCTCCATAGAGCTTTATAAATAGTTGGGGGTGTGTTATCCACCCTACGTAGAGCCTAGCTGCTTTTTCAAAGAGTAGTGCTGAGAGCAAGGGGTTTGAGAGTATTCCGTTCTCAAGAAGTGTTGAAGGACTCTTAAACTTTGTGAAGTACTGGTACAAGCCTTTAAATCTAAGTGATATGTTGTGAACTGTTAGTAAGAATCCTCCCACTCTAAGTAGTACTACTCCCTCACTCTTCATTCTAATAACCCTAGCCCTCGGCTTATACACGTTCAAGACCATATCAAGCACTTCGCGGATTTTATCAAAGTATTTCTGTGGATTCATGAAGAAGTCTGCTCCGTAAACCTGCACAATCCGTTTCAACGCCTGTCTAGCAGTGTCAGACTCGGCTTGCTGGTCAAGTACAGCTGCTAGCAGCAAGTACCTGAGGAGAAATTCTTTATCACTTAGCAAGCTAGGGTCGTTAACTATGTTTAGAAAAGATGATTGTAAATCCTTTGCAAGGTTATCAACACCTATCCTCTCAAGAATGCTTAGCATCTCTATCTTCTGCTGTCGCTGTAGTACTTTCGGGACTCTCTCCAAAGGCATAACTGTATATATATTCTTTTAAGCTAGATAAAGTTTCATAGAAGTATAGGGTTGCCAGGTATACCCATATGGAGTTACCCCGTATAGGGGAGCCTATGCACATAAAGAACAGGATTAAGCAGATGAGCGAAGTTGTGTGCTCTTCCAATGATGCTGACTGTCACAAGGTCGTTGTGTGGAGCAATAATGAACTAGCTAAGTACCTCTGGGATGCATGGTCATCAGAACTGAAGGAGTATGGGTATAGCTGGCAGAAGTTCTTAAAGGTCTTAAAGCTCATGACAGGGGACATAGTTCTCTGGGCGGTTAAAGACTCTATAGCGTGGAGTGAGCTATTAAATAGAATTACAAGTATTTTGAAAGTCTATAGCGAGGGGTGAGAAGCTATGGTTAGCATAAGGGTTGTTTTTGGGAGCTCTGAGAATATGAAGGAGGTTCCAAGTTCATCAATACACTTGGTTGTTACATCGCCTCCTTACTACAATGCTCCGTTTGACTTTCCAAACCTCTTTAGCTCTTATGATGAGTTTTTAAAGCTCTTGAGGGGTGTTGGTAAGGAGCTTTTAAGGGTTTTGCAGCCTGGTAGATATGCTTGCTTTGTTACTCAGGATGTTAGGATTGAGGGTAGGTTGTACCCAATAGTTGCGGACTTGATACGCGTCATGGTCTATGAGGTTGGCTTTGAGTATCAGGAGAAGATTGTTTGGAGAAAGCCTGAGGGCTACATAAGGATTTCTAGGAGGAGTGGTGTGCTTGTTCAGCATCCGTACCCAATGTACTACTACCCAGATAACATATATGAAGAGATTGTTGTGTTTAAGAAGCCTGGAGAGTTTGACAGAGCATCCGTGCCTGAGCATGTTAAGGAGAAGAGCAGGATAGATGTTGGCAGGTTCCAGGCTGAGAAGTGGTACCTCTCTGTGTGGGACATAAAGAACGTTTTACCCATAGAGAAGTGGAGCAAATACACAGCAGCATTTCCAGAAGAACTCGTTGAGAGACTCATAAAGCTCTACAGCTACTGGGGAGAAACAGTACTAGACCCATTCCTAGGAACAGGAACAACGTGTGCAGTTGCTAAAAGGCTTGGAAGAAACTGTGTAGGTTATGAAATAGACCTGGAGCTCATGGATGTGGTAAAGGAGAGGCTTGGAGTAGGAATAAAGACACTTGTACAGACAGATAACATAGAGATTATTGTGAGGGAAGACGCCAAGAGGCTTAGAACCGCACTAAGAAAAGAAATTGAAGAAAAGCTAAGAAATAAAAATAGAAGCTCGTCTTAAGAACAAGCATCAAAATTATTCTTGTGGCAACTGTGGCACATAGTTCTTTGTGATGGCTAGCGCATTGCAAAATCCTGCTAAGTCCAACGCTATAAACTGTCTCTTTAGCTCATGGCTGCAGTACATCAGCTTACCGCGAGCTTTTCCACTAATAGACTCCTTTAACACACCTCGAATTGTTGTAGTGGGTCCTTCTGACGCTAGTTTAACCATAATTTGAGGCCTCTTACCTTGAATTTTCGCAACGCCTACCTTTGCAAAGGTCTTCGTATCTTTATCATACACTATCCTAAGCCTTAAGCTCCTCAATACTCTTTCCATATCTTTGCAGAGGTCAATGCTTGGATAGTAACTGCAGTGCTCCTTTGCTTTCCTTCTGATGTACAGCAATGCTAAGTCGAAGCATCCAAGACATAATCCAAAGTCTATAACCCTTACTGGAACATAGTATGTGACTTCCTTTCCTCCCTGCTGAATCTCTTTAACCGCTTGTGAAGAAATTGATGCAGAGCTAGACACATTGTTACAGAATGTACTTAGAATGTCGCCTAGGTACTCGAGGTTCAGGTAAAACATAGCCCAATTACTCCACTTCTCAGGATTAACCTGCCTAATAGACGTCCTCTCCAAGTGGTAGCGCTTGATCTCTAAATCAAAAACAATAATGTTATCGCTTACCCTAATATTTACATAAACCTCTTCCTCGGGAATGTCAAAAGCTCTCTTCTTTCTCCCCCTAGCCTGAACCTCTTGCTCACTCCAACCAAGATCTTCGACTGCCAGCCCCAGCCACTCAGGAGGAATAATCCTTTCAATTGTTATTAGCTGTCGAGGTGCAATCCACCCCTTAAAGTTGGCATAGATTATTGGAATAGGCATAGAAGTCTTCTTCTTAGGATCCTTGGGGACTAAGAACCCTTGAGATATGAGCTCTTGTTGCAACTCCAATGAAGAAGCAAAATATATTTGCAGTGAGTCAACAGGGTAACGCTTCATGTAGGTTACAGAAGGTGCAGTGACACCCAAACTCAATACATTCACCTAACACCACTTAACGTTATCTCATAGTTATAGTCTCTATGAAGTATAATTAAAAAGCGTTCAACCTGCCTTAGGATGAGGTGTAAGCATATCAATATAGTGTGTTAGTGATGCTTGTGTCGTTTTAAAAGTTGTGTTATGTAATGAGGGAAAAATGACAGAAAAGCTTAAGGATTCAGATACAATAATTCAGCTGATACTTAGGCACTGCTTAGACGCCTGGACTATACATGATTACTCAACAGGTGGCTCAAGTTGTTTAGAACACTTTGCTGATATGGTTGAAGACGAAGAGAATCTCTATACCCTACTTGATGAACTTGGCATTGAGTGCAATAACCAATGTAATATTACCGGGGAGGAACTCTCCAAGAAGCTTAAAGAGCTCGCTAAAAGGAAGCAATTTGAAGGAGAAGATCAAATTTTCGAAGAACTCAGTAAAGTTCTCCATGCACTACAGCAGGTTACAGAAGACGTGAACAAAGTTTTTGATGCTGTTTCTCAAGAGCTTTATAGGGTCTACAGAGAGTGTAGTGGTGATGACTTAAAGAGAAGGGTAGGGCTACTCATAGAGAACTTGAAGAAAGGTCTTGGTAGAGGCAGTGAAGCAGTTGCTTCTGGGTATGAGTGGAGGTAAAAATTGTTGTAGCGTGTTTGCACAGCTGTAGCTTACTTACCGCATCTTGGTGGCTTCTTCTGCTTCTCCTCCTTCTTAGCCTCCTTAGTTTCTCTCTTTCTCTCCTTGCTCATTTGTCACCCCATAAATTCAGTTATAATTTGGAACCTATATTAGGTGTTGGTCTAGTGAGTTCCTTGTCACTACATTATTCTGATAGTAAAAGTGTTTACGTCTTAGTCTTCAAACTTAGAATTGTTACCTATGTTATTCATTGTATGGCGCTGAGTTTCTTCCCCTTATTACCGTGTCATTATATAAATGTGAGTATAGATGTGAGGGAGTGCATGTTGAGCGATGCTTACGATAATATTAAGCGTGTGTGAATATGCAGGGGGGCTCTCTAAGTATTTATCAGAGTTTACAAGCTCTGAAGTGAGCACTATTTCAACAGTGCTTGAAGTAATAGTCAGTTTTGTGAGTGGGTGGATTGTAGCAGTAGTAGTTACATTGAGTCCGGGATCACTCATAGATTTAGTTGTAGTAGCTCCGCCCTTTGTAGTAGTGATAGCAATTGCTATTATTGCGCTCGTATACTCAAAGCTTGAGAAGAATACTAGTGAAATTTTGCGGTATTCACGTCGCGCTAACCTTAGAGGTATTGTGCATTACTCTGAGTTGCTGTCTCAGTGTTGTGATTATTCTTCGGCACTCTGGCTACACAGATGAGGAAGCTCTCTACTGCTACGACCTGGATATAGTTAAGCAGATAGCTTCAAAGGTTCGGAAAATCCTTGAGGATGAGTCTAAGAAGTGAAAAGAGAAAGATGAAGATGTGATTTTTGAAATTGTCTAGAGTGTTTTAACCACTTCTTTGTTTTGAAGTGCTTTATGATCTCGTCTTCTGTTTGTGCTAGTCTTGTAGCAGACTTGATATTAGCCGTGGTATGTTTACCGCGTTAATGTTTCTTGCACTCTTAAGCTTCAAGGAGTCAGAGTGGTAGCATGCATGGCTATTCCTATACTTCTCAAGGGCTTGGGGTGCTGCTTCAAAGCGCCTTGTCTTTGGATCTAGGCGTTCTGATACTCAGGCTCAGTACTTTTTGTTTGGGAGTTGCAAGCCTTTTAATAAGTGATTTAAGAGTTTTATCCTTATCTCTACTGGTTGTGGTGTCTATGCCTTGTTACACCGTCTCAAAGCTTATGCTTGGGTTTAGGCAATTGTTAGAGCGGATTGGTGTTAATAGTGGTGGTGTGTATGCCTATGTGTAGTGATAGTTGTTGTGTGCATTTAATGAGAGTAGTATACTTGGATTACTGATTGTGAGTAGAGGTGGTGCTAGTGAGTGGGTTCAACTACCAAAAGTTTGCGATACTGCTGGTGCTGTGGTGCTTGTTTCTAATGGCAGCGCTATTCACAATGGCAGAGCTGTTGCTAGAGATAAAAGCAGCACACAAAGCAGTTACAAACATAAGCACCACAAACATTACATACACAGAGAAGCTTATGAAGAGCTTTGCAGAAGGCTCAATACACGCAGAACTAGCGATATGCTACTCAATTAACACTAGTACTGCTACTAGTTAGAGTAGCTGAAGAAATGTCAAAAACATGAAAACAACACTTTTTTGTACTCACCCTCTGCTTAACAAGCATATTAAAGTCAACACAACTACTATTCAGTCAAAGCCAGTAGCAGAGCCTGTTGCTAACAGTAGTTATAGTTGTTTAGTGTTTAGTAAGCGTCAATATAAATAGGCCTGAGAAAATTGCTTTGGCCAGTTCTTAAAGTGTTTTAAAGCTTCTAAACTCCTCCTCAGCACAGCAACACAAGCTTCTTAAGCATGATGTTGAGGATGTGATAACATCAAACTAATAAACTCTTTAAATAGCTTTATAGTATGTGGGCGTATAGTTTTGAGTGGTTTGGAGAACAGGATATCTAGACTTGAAGGAGAGGTTAGTGGTTTGAGAAGTGAGGTTGGCAAGCTTAGTGATAGAGTTAGTAGGCTTGAGGAGAGGGTTGGTAGAGTTGAGGAAGCTGTTAATGCTCTTAGGGAGAGGGTTGCTAGGGTTGAGGGTATTGTTGAGCAGATGGACAAGAGGCTAAACCACATAGAGTCTGAGTTGAGGGGTTTTAGAGAAGAGTTTGTTACATTTAGAAAAGAAATTGGTGAGAGGTTTGGAAGAGTAGATGAGAAGTTTTTGGTGAAATCTCAGGTCTTAGGAGAGAGGTTTTTGGAGAGCTCTCAAGCCTTAGGAGAGAGCTTAACACGAGGTTCTACTGGTTAATAGGTATATTAATGACTATGTGGGTAACAATAATATTGGCAATACTACTTAAACCACACTAAATCGAGCACCTTCTCAAGCACCTAACATGTTCATTAAATCACTGAAATAGGATTAGCAATGGCTTAGCGAGATGCAAAAAGCTATTACTAAGTACAGTCACATTCAATAATTATGTGGTGAGGTCACAGCATAGTTATGTGCCTCAAGATCTCTACACATTGCGAGCCTTACAACTTCATGGAGAATAGCTGCTTAATTTATGAAAACTTAGAATGGGGTGTGTTAGGTGCCCGGTCTGCAACACTAAATACTGCATTGCTTCTGGTGGTAGCTGGGTACTGGTAGAGAGGGGTGTTGCACCGCCAAAGCTTCAGCAAAGCTTTGTTGCTATGGGTGCTGTTATTGGTGGTATTGCAGGTGCTTCCAAAGGCAAGGACTCTCTAGAGAAGCTTGCAAACACTATACTAGGTGCTTTAGCAGGTATGGTTCTAGGAGCAATAGTTAGTGCTTTGGCAGAGGCTTTGTCTAATGTTGAAAGAGAGGTCATATATGAAGCTACCTAGCCACGGGTAAGCGTGTAAAGCGTTTGCGTTTCTCTATCTCCGTTGCTGGTTCTCATTGCGTTTAGAAAGTGTTTAGAGGTTGCATGTCTTGATGTACACAAATAATGAGTTGAAGTATGCGTTCTTGCTTTAACTGAGTCAATGCATTCTGTAGCCTTTTGAATTTGCGAGGAGCATTACGTAATCGTGCTACAGGTACCTGCATGTCAAAGCTTGTTACCATGGGCAACTCTAGTGAAGTATGAGGTTCGCAGGTTGGCAGAGAGGTAGAAGAGCGGTTGAGGAGATAGCAAGAGTTAGATTCGCTGAAGTGCACACTATTATAGTACCTAGAGCCGCATGTGAGGTGCTTAGCGTAGCAGTTCTGAAGCTGTATAGCCCTTGCACTACAAGCACTGTGTGTATGCCTGTAGGCACCCCCTCAATAATGTTCATATATGAGTAGACTATATAGCCACAGCTAAAGCAAGTAATAGAGAAGAGAATCAGCGCTTCACTTCTAAATCTAAACCCAAGTGCAATCCTGTATCCACAACGCCTACAGATAGCATGTCATGCGTAGGTGTGCTCAGCTCTCTCAGCAAGTACCTTGCATTACACTTAACATAAATACATGTGCTCACAATGCTGTTAGAGAGGCTCTAGTGGTAAAAGATTTATACTTTTTATTAGTTGGTTAGATTTGTGGAGTGGTTCAAGTGTCTTTGGCTGAGAAGCTTGTTGAGGAGCTTGAGGCTGATGAGAAGGTTAGGAAGAGGTTGGCGAAGCTTTTAGTACCTGAGGCTATTTCAGAGCCAGAGCTAAGGCTTGCAATTATAAATGCTGTTCTTAAAGATGTTGCTACCAAAAGTGATGTTGCAAAAGTTATGGAAGAGATAGAGAAGGTTAGAGTAGCTACGAGAGATGATATTGCAGGGCTTAGAGAAGAAATTGAGAAAATTAGAACAGCAACAAAAGAAGATGTCGCAGGGCTTAGGAAAGAGATTGAGAAAGTTAGGGTGGCAACTGGAGAAGATATTAGAAGGCTTGAGGAGAGGATTGATGCTCTCAGGAAGGAGATGTACACACAGATAACTGAGCTTAGGGAGAGGGTATCAAAGCTTGAGGGAGCATTTACACAACTAGTTGATAGGATTGGTGATTTGGATAAACGCATAGACGCTTTAGATAAGCGCATAGACTCGTTAGATAAGAGAATAGATGCATTGGATAGAAGAATTGATTCTTTGGATAAGAGGATTGATTATGTGACTAAGGTTTCGTGGGCACTAACACTATCAGTATTAGCAACACTAGCAGCCCAAGTCCTAATGAGAATGTTTATGCCGTAGCACATTGCATATCAAGTGCTGAGGGTTTTTAATACAGGTGAAGTTGTTTACCCCAGTTTACAGATGCATCCCTGAATAGATAGGGGGTCTGTGAACAACTTAAAAGGTGTTCCCAGCTTTTAATGGTTGGGGGGAAGTTGGCAAGGGCTTGTTCAAGTATTTAAGAATGTGCTGAGCTTTGGGTAGACTGTTCTTGCTGAGTCTGCTTTTGCTTTTCCTCATAGTACTTTTTGTAGAGTAGTGCTCTTGTTATTGTTGCGTATATGTGCAATTTCCATGCCTCTGAATACTCTCCATACTCCCACGCAACTTTCCTCGCAAGCTCTAGAAACTCGTCAGCTTCTTCAAGAGTAAGCTCATTCCTTTCACTCTTTTCAAAAAGCTCTTTCAACCTAGCCCACTCCTCCTTTGACAAGGGGTTGGCAACAGCAAGTCTCATAGTCCTCCTAGCCTCCTTAATAAGAACATCCCTATACCTCTCCTTAACAACACCTTCAGTAGTGAGAAACTCTATGAAAAACTCCTGATAATTAGTAAAAGCAGTGGCAAGCCTCTCAACCCTGCTATCAATATAGTTCTTAAGATCATCAAATCTCTTATCTATTTGCTCAAACCTCTCATCTATTAGCCTAAACCTGTAGTCAATTTCTGTAAATTTTCTGCCTAGCCAATAGGCAATGCCTATAACAGTTGTTAAACCACCCAAACCACCTATAGCAGCAAGCAAATTCAATATGAGTTCTACACTCACTTCTAACACACCCCACATTTATAAGGGAAATTTAAATAGGGTAATAACTGTTGCCACCATTCTTGACCAGCACTAGCCAATCTTTAAACACGCCTTTTCATAGCCATGCTAAAGCCCGCCTCTTTATGAATGGAAATTCAGAGCTATGTGCAGATGAGTTAGCAGTAGAAGAGGCTCTAAAATTGGTATGGACAACTAAATCACTACACAGTGTTTTAAAGCACTATAATAGCTCTTAAGTTGTGTTGAAAAGAATTATCAAAGTGTATTTAACTTTTTAAGCTATTGGCGTTCTCCTGGGGGCTATTATGGGCCATGTGTGGGTTGATGTAAGGTTTGTAAACCCTATTAATGGTGCTGAGCTCAAAACAGTTGCTCTTATCGACACGGGAGCTACGTATACTGTTGTTCCTTGGTGGGTTCATGAAAAGCTCAACCTCATGATAGTTGATAAGAAAAGGGTTGAAACGGCAAAGGGCTTTGCAGAGCTTGATGAAAGCTTTCTAGTTGTTGAAATTGAGGGTAGGAGAGCTGTTACACCAGTACTTATCTATAAAGAGTTGAAAGATATTTTAATAGGCGTTTTAACATTAGAAGCCTTGGGATTAGCTGTAGACCCCTCCACAGGAAAGCTGAAAGAATCTAGAATACTACTGCTATAACTACTAGTGGAGAAGGGAAAAAGGTGAATAGGTTTAGGAGAGTGTTGGCAGAATCTTTATCAGCTGAAGTGCAATAGGTGTGCTACTGGGTGCTGTTTTAGTGAGGTTAGGGTGTGGTTGGGGTGGAGCTCTTGTTTTCTTTTAACAATTTGTGTGTGCCTATTGTGATTAATGGTATGAAGTATATTGCAAAGAATGCCCAGGCCATTGTTCCATAGCCTTCAGCAATGAGCTTTACCAAGCCTGTTTGATTTGCTGTTACAGCAGCTATTACTAGTATCAATACTGCTAGTAGTGCTTCGCGAGTTCTTTTAGTACTTGCTTTTCTTTGCTTTAGCTGAGCTTCTAATCTTCTAATAATTGCGTAGACCATTCCAAGGGCTGTAGCCATTAGTGTGTAGAAAACCCAGAACATGTAGTATCCCAAAGCCCAGTAGCCTCCCAGGGACTTGAGTATGTCATACATTGGCGCGGTCATGTTGATTACCTGTGGGTAGTAGGCCATTAGGCATAGCCAGATAATGGTGACAGTGCCGTAGACAAGAACAACACTGAGTATAGATGCAACAGCGCTTTCAAGCCTACTCCTATACCTATCAGCAGACTCGAGAGCTGGAGGAAGTGAGTAGAGGTTGTAAAGCATATACCTAAAGCCATCAACTGCAGCCACAGCTCCTGTACCCATTGAAAGACCTGCTGATATCTTAACAAGGCTCTCGCCAAGCTTTGCAGATAGTATATAGCTCCACGCAATTATATAAGCAGACACAAGCCCCAGCGAGCCAATTACCCAGCTAGCCTCAATAGCTCTTCTACCAAAGAAGTGAAGCAGAGCTATAACAACTATTATAACAGCTGTAATTACATGGGGTGAAAAGCCTGTTAAGTCAGACACCATGTAATTTGAAGCAGCAATAACAACTGCTAACACAATCCACGACATAGCAATAAACATTATATCGAATAGCCACCACAGCCTTCCTAAAAACTGCTTAGACCACTCCATATAGTTAAACGCTTTGAAAACTCTCGCAACTTCAAGTGTAAGGTAAACAGCTACTGCAAGTGCTGTACCAGACACAGCTATTGATATGGGGGCAAGAGAGCCGTACTTAGCAATAAACTCAACAACCTCCCTACCAGTAGCATACCCTCCAGCAATCCACACATTCTGAATAATCATAGCAGTAAGCACACCATACCACACCCTCCTCCACAAAGAAACACTGCCACACACTGTTCTCACTCACACCCGCCATGTCAAAGCGCTCTTCACACCAAGCGCTAATTCTAAAGACCCTAAGCCAAGCCTTTTAAGCAAGTCCGTGACACTTTTTGTAAATAAGAGTAATTCAAGGCATTTCTCCACAAAACTACTAAGAGCCTTGCCCTCAAGAAAAGCCAGCATTACAACCTCCTCAACCGCATCCCCATTAACACTCAATGTAATCTCCTTCTCACTCATCTCAATCCCATACACATATATGTGTAGGTGCGTTTATAAGCACTGTAAAGCTCTTAACAAAGCTTTATCAAAACATCAAGGAAATTAATAATGCCTGTACAGCAAAAGACGAAGCAGTGTGTGTCTATGGTTAGGGGCTTTACCAATGGTAGGGTTTACACTTCGTTTGCTCCTGTGAGAGTTGCTGAGGCTTTTGCTGTTGCTGGAAATAGAATTGCATATGTTGGTGAGTCTAGAGCTGTTGAGAAAATTGTTAGTATTCTCGGTGGTGATGTTGTTGATTTGCGTGGAAGAGTTGTTTTGCCGGGTTTTATAGATGCTCACATGCACTTGCTTAGCCTTGGCATTCAGCTCAATAGCCTTGATTTAAGGGGTGTTACAAGTATTGAGGAGCTCAAGAGGGTTTTAAAGGAATTTGCATTGAGGTGTGGTGTGAGGTGGGTTGTTGGCAGGGGCTGGGACCAGGAGCTTTTCAAGGAAAAGAGGTTTCCAACTAGGTGGGATTTGGATGAAGCTGTCAGTAGCAAGCCTGTTTATCTAAGCAGAGTCTGTGGACACATGGCTGTGCTTAACAGCTTAGCTATGAAGATTCTGAGACTTGAAGAGCTTTTGAACTCAAATGTCCTGCGCGATGATATGGGAATTGCAATAGGGCTGGTTAGAGAGAGTGCTGCTTTTACTGCGTGGGAGAGGGTAGTGAGTGAAATGCCTCTCGAGGACTTGGAGAAGAGCATTCTTGATGCAGCTAAACACCTTGCCTCACTAGGAGTTACAGCAGTTGATGTGGCTGGCTGTAGCTTGGAAGAGCTCAAGGCTCTTCTAAGTCTGTGGAGCAAGGGCTTGCTGCCAATTAGGGTAAGGGTGCATGTAAGTCTAGAGGTTTTTAACGTGCTGAAGAAAACAGGTATCACATTTCAATTCGGAGACGAGTTTCTAAAAGTCATTGGCGTTAAGCTGTTTATTGACGGCTCGCTGGGTGCTAGAACGGCATGGCTTTCAAAACCCTATGCTGATGACCCTAGCAATACAGGTGTTTGCGTAACTCCTCCTAGTACACTTGAGGCAGTGGCTCGAGAGGCTGATTCTATGGGGCTTCAGCTAGCTGTTCACGCAATTGGCGATAAAGCTCTTGATGCAGCTCTTGCTGTTTACTCAAGGCTTTCTAGAAAAAGGCATAGAATTGAGCATGCATCACTTGTTAGAGATGACCAGCTAGAGCTACTTGAGAAGGTAAAGCCTGTTTTAGTTGTACAACCACACTTTGTTATAGGCGACTGGTGGGTTGTTGGCAGAGTTTCTGTGGAGAGGGTTAGACTGGTCTACAGGTTCAGGGATTTCGTAGACAGGGGTATACCAGTGGCATTTTCAACAGACGCACCTGTGGAGCCTGCAAACCCCTGGGAAACTATTTACGCTGCTGTTGCCAGGGGAATGTATGAAGGTGTGCAGCTGTACAGCTATACACAAGACCAAGCACTACCTGCAAACATAGCACTACACCTCTACACACATGGATCAGCATATGCATTAGGCGAAGAAGAGCTCCTAGGGTCAATTGATGTGGGAAAGCTAGCAGACTTCATAATCATTGACAGAGACCCCCTTGAGGTAGAGCCAAGAGACTTGAAAAACGTAAGGGTCTTAGAGACTTATGTTAGTGGAAAAAGGGTCTGGCCCGAGCCATAGGCTTTACAGGAAAATATACAAAGTCTTCTCTTTCAATACTTTTCATCCTTTTAAATCCTACCTCTAAAGGGGTAGTGCCCTGGGTAGCGTTATAGCGAAGATTAAGACCTATAGTCCTGGAAACGAACTTTGCTGAAGAACTTGAGCTACTAGTTGACACAAGCTCGATATATACGTGGATTAAGCGTGAAAAGCTTACAAAGCTTGGTGTTAAGGCTATGGGTAAGAGGCTGTTTAGAGCAATAGGGTAATAGAGTTGTGGAGCGAAATCGGGGAGGCTGTTGTTGAGCGTCTTGGTAGAAGAGCTACTACTATAGTTATTTTTGCTAAAGACAAGGATAGTGAGGTTCTAGGGCTACACGCACTCCAAGGCCTGGGCCTTGAGGTAGACTCTGTGAGTAGTAGGCTTAGAGAGGTTGAAGCCATTTTCACTTTAGCGTTGGTGTAATAAGTACTTTAATACCCTTTAGAATTGAGGTGTACACATATTAAGCAGTTATTGGTTGAGCTGTTCTTGACTAAAGCTGTGGAGGTGCTGTCTATAAAGTTTTTAAAGTTTTAGTCATTAGAATTACATGTGTTTAGCAAAGTTTGTGTTTGATGCTCTATGGCTAGCAATGCAATTAGCTTTATTGTTGAGGTTTTGGGCGATTTTATTCAAGAGCCTAAGCTAGTGGTTGTAGCTGGTCATCCCGGTGCTGGCAAGACTACACTGGCTTCTTACATGTGCTACTATGCTATGCAGAGAAGTGAGAAGTGCCTATACATCTCTTTTCAAGAGGATAAGGATAGGCTTTTTAAGCAGCTCTACAGCATTGGAATAGACTTTAAGCAATTTGAAGAACATAACCTGCTTATATTCACTAAGCTGCCTGTGCCATCCAGTGAAGATCTTGTTCACTCAGTACTAGAGGAGCTAACTAAAGCTGTAAGCGAGTACAGACCTAGGCTACTAGTTGTAGACTCTGTAACACCTCTACTCGACTCTGTTAAGGATAGTGCAAAGCTTCGCGGATACTTACAAAACTTCTTCTGGGAGCTTCAAAAAGTTATTGAAGGCTCTATTGTTCTCGTGTCAGAGGTCCCCCTAGGTGAAGAGCATATTGGCTTTGGCTGGATAGAATTTGTTGCAGACGCTATTCTCATATTGAAGCACAGAATTAGGAGGGGATTGATTGAGAGAGTTATGGAGATTAGGAAGGTCAGAGGAAGAAAACTAACGTATTCAGAAGTGCGCTTCACTATTGATAGCGAGAAAGGCATGTTTTTCTACAAGCCAATAGTGTTACAAGAGTTTAAAGCACCTCTAAAGAAAAGAGCTATTGCAATTCACAGTGGTAATGAGGTTAGATTTGAAGAAGTTGTATCCCCACCGCTAGCACTCTACATTGAGTATCCAGCAGGGCTAGCATCATGGCTACCAATAGCCTACGCACTGCTCATCCACATGACTAAGGAAGAGAGGATACTGTTCATAAGCTACAACATGAGTGAAATATGCTTTAAGAACTTCTTATCACAAGTACTAGAATTTTATGGTGCAGACAAAGAGCTTATCAACACTATTCTAAGCAAAATCACCTTCGTAGGGATAAACCCCTCTGCATACTCTCTACACGAACTCGTCACTTATCTGCTTAGCATAATAGACAGCACTAAGCCAACTATTGTATATGTACACGACGTTTCAACAGCATGGACATCAGCCGCTGAAGACCCCAAGGAATATGCAGTAAGGCTTTACAACACCATGTTTGAAATTAGGTCTAGAGGCATAGATGTTGTTAGAATTGGTAGCTATGTAGACCCAACGTTCAGTTCTCTAAACAAGCTCATATCAAACCACATAATAACAATAAGCTGTACAGATGCTCTTTGTAGCGATAAGATAGTGTACGTGACTACACCTAGAAGCACACATAAAATGAGTTGGAGAGAGCTAGAGGAGGCTACAAAGAAGCTTATTCAAGTCGTTAAAAAGCAAATAAGTTAAAGCAATAAATACACATAAACTCCTTGCAAAACACAGAAAACAGCTTTATCAGAAAGAAAGCCTGTGAATCACCTTTATAATGCTAAAGTTGCGTGGCAGTTGCATTAGAAAGCCCATTTCAATCACTACTCTGTTTAAAGGACTATTTTTGAAGTACTTTACACCTACAGCACAACGATATGCATATTCTTATTATTAGAAGTAGAGAGTGTAGCTAGATTTCTCTTATCTCACAAGATAGCGCCTTTAATCTGCTTTGTAACAAACTTCACAAAGCTTTATTTTCACTAACTTTCCTCTACTTCGTATTGGGGGCTACGCTATGGCATATTTGGATTGGGTTAGGGTAGCGGTATTGGTGGAGAATTCTGCCAGGTTTGCAAGTCCTTACCTGGGTTTGCATGGCACTGCGTTTTTTGTGGAGGCGTATAGAGGTGGTGCAAGGCTTGGTGTTCTTGTTGATGTTGGTCAGAATCCTGATGCTCTGCTTTACAATATGAAGGTGCTTGGTGTTAGCCCAGCGGCTGTTGATGCTATTGTTCTTACGCATTGCCACTATGACCACACTAAGGGGGTTTCAGCTGTGCTTAAGGCTATTGGTAAGAGGGGTGTTCCTGTTGTAGCGCATCCAGATATCTTTAGGCCTAACTTTGTTGCTGAGCCTTATCTGAGGTATGTGGGTGTGGATGTTGATGACTCCAGGGAGAGGATTGTGGAGAGCGGGGGCGCTCTAATCCTATCTAAAGATCCTGTTCAGCTTATGCCAGGGCTTTTAACTAGTGGTGAGGTTAGGAAGAGGGTTGATTTTGAGAATGTGAAAAGCCCGTTTAGAACTGTGAGTAGCGATGGTAGGGTTGTAGAGGATGATATGAGGGACGAGATAGCTGTTATAGCTAGTGTTAGAAACGAAGGGCTTGTAATCATCACGAGCTGTAGTCATCCTGGTATATGCAGTATTGTGAAGCAAGCAATTGAGTTAACAGGTGTTAAGAAGGTTAAGGCTATTATCGGAGGGCTGCACCTAGTGGAGGCTTCTGAAGAGAGAATTAGGAAAACAGTAGAGTTTCTTGCACAACAAGACATAGACTTGATTGCTGCAGGGCACTGCACAGGATTTAAAGCACAGGTAGAGCTGTACTTAAAATTCAAAGAGAGGTTTACACCGCTTTACACAGGCATGGTCTTCACGTTTTAGTGTAGTACTGCTAACAGCTATTTCAATAGAGTTTAAACTGTTTATACTTTCACAAGCACTTATCTCTTTCTGCAGGTAGTTAAGTAGTGTGGTGAGGTTATGCATGAGCTTGAGTAGATATGATATTGTGGTTGTTGGTGGTGGGGCTGGGGGATTTACAGCTGCACAAACAGCAAAAACTGTTTACAAGGACAAGTCTGTGCTCCTCATTACCAAGGAGGCCAAGGCTGTAATACCTTGTGCAATACCGTATGTGGCATTTACTATAGATAGCTGTGATAAGATGTTGATGCCTTATGATGTTTTGAGGAAGCTTGGTGTTGATATTGTTGTTGATGAGGTTGTTGATGTTGATAGGAAGGGTAAGAGGGTTATAACGGCTTCTGGTAAGAGCTTTGAGTATGGTAAGCTCATACTTGCTGTTGGCGGTGCTCCTTCTGCTCCACCTATTGAGGGGCTGAACCTTAAAAATGTTTACATGGTTTACAAAGGCTATGAAAAAGTTGCTGAGCTTCAAAAGGCTTTGAGAGAAGTGAAGAGAGTTGTTATTATTGGTGGTGGTTTTATAGGTGTTGAGCTTGCTGATGACCTTTCAGAGCTCAAGAAGGATGTGACAATAGTTGAAATACTTCCACACTGCCTGCTTCTCAATTTTGATGAGGAGTTCGCTGCAATGGCTGAGGAAGAGCTGAGGAAGAAGGGGGTTAGGATAGTGACTGGGAGAACGGTCAAGAGGGTTCTGGGTAAGGAGGCTGCTGAGGGTGTTGAGCTTGATAATGGCGAGAGGATATCAGCAGACCTAGTTATTGTTGCAACTGGCTACAGACCCAGTACAGAACTTGCTAAAAAGATTGGCCTGAGGGTTAGTGAATATGGAATTGTCGTAGACGACTACATGAGGACCAGCGACCCTGACATACTTGCTGTTGGTGACTGCGCTGAGAAAAAGCACTTCCTCTTAGGAACACCAACACCAGCTTTACTAGCATCAATAGCTTGTCAAGAGGCTAGAATAGCTATTTTAAATCTCTACGGAGTGAGGATGAGTAGGAGAATAGAGGGCTGGGTCGGGGCATTCGTAACAAAGATTGGAAACCTGGTTCTCGGAGCATCAGGTGTTACAGAAAGGTTTGCTAAACAGAGAAACCTTGAGTATGTTGCTGGAAAAGCAAAGGCTATTAACAGACACCCAGCATGGCTACCTGGTGGATGCGAAGTAGAAGTTAAGCTAGTATTCCTGAAAAGTGGAACCCTAATTGGTGCTCAAGTTGCTGGGTATTGCAACGAAGCTGCAGAACTTGCCAATGCACTTGCACTAGCAGTGCAAAACAAAATGAGAATAGATGAGATTATAGCAATGCAGTTTGGCACACATCCAAAGCTAACAGCCTCACCAATATCAACTCCAGTAATACTAGCAGCACTAGATGCCTACACAAAGCTCTAACACCAAAACTACTGCCCATAACCACACAATACATACATTTTTTAACCAGCAGAGTAGCTCAAGACCTTCTAACTGAATTTAATATTACATACTAAGTGCTTGTGTATCAAGCTTTGATTTCACACCTCCAATATTTTGCAAAATGCTGAACCGCTAAGCAGTTAGCGACAAACTATATTCTACTTCTGTTGTTGTTTTTCTTTTTCCTTCTTTTCGTAGTGTTTCTTTATTGTTAGTGCTCTTGTTATTGTTGCGTATATGTGTAGTTTCCATGCCTCTGGATACTCTCCATACTCCCACGCAACTTTTCTCGCAAGCTCTAGAAATTCGTCAGCTTCTTCAAGAGTAAGCTCATTCTTCTCACTCTTTTCAAAAAGCTCCTTCAACCTAGCCCATTCCTCCTTTGTAAGAGGATTTGCAGTCGCCAACTTCATAACCCTTCTAGCCTCCTTAATAAGAATCTCTCTATCCTCATTCTTAACAACACCTTCTCTTGCTAAAAACTCTATGAAAAACTCCTGATAATTAGTAAAAGCTGTTGAAAATCTCCTAAACCTCAAACCAATTCTCTTATCAAACTCGCTAAACCTCTTATCAACATCACTAAATTTTGAAT
>Ga0080004_1152843_pt1 | contig 25664 bp, 24 predicted proteins | sample WasSprMetagenome_FD_69207 | JGI IMG/M metagenome (GOLD analysis project Ga0080004, IMG submission 69207) | Sulfidic aquatic microbial communities from Washburn Spring, Yellowstone National Park, USA - WS (SPADES assembly) (version 2) | ecosystem: Environmental > Aquatic > Thermal springs > Hot...
AAAACGCTTCCCTTCCGTTCCTTGTGGTGGGAAATAAGCTCGATCTTGTGAGCAAAGAAACTGTGGCCAAAGTTCAGGCTGAGCTTGGCCAAGAATTTCCCGTTATGTCCCTTCTCACCGGGGAAAATGTACTGAGCGTGATCGAGGAAATTGAGCGCCGTTTCCCTCAGGGCTCGCGGATCATCGTTTTGGGGATTTTTAATGCCGGAAAAACGAGCCTTATCGCGCGGCTTACTGGGAAAGCCCTGAAAATTGGGGATCTTCCGGGAACAACGCTGGAGTTCGAGGAGCACGAGTGGAACGGCAGGGTTCTCATTGACTCCGTGGGCCAAGTGATCGATGTGAACCGGCCGCTCATGGTGGGCTACGACTTCACCGGCTGCGGAACCCCGGAAGAGATGTTCGAAAAAGCTTTGCGCCTGGAAGCCGAGGGCATTCTTTCTTCCCTTCTTACGGCGAAAGAGGGTTTTCTTGCGGCCCTTGAGGCGATTCATGAGCGTATCCGGAAAGGAGGGAAGATCGTGACCACCGGCGCGGGAGCCTCGGCTCTGGTGGCGGAAGAAATCGCTGGCCAATGCTACGAAACTGGTGTTCCCTGCCTTTGCGTCACCAACAACATGGCCCAGGCTCTGCCCGTTTCCTTTGCCAAAGGGACCGGCGAGGAGGAAGGCGGTTTAGCTAGGTTCATCGCCGACCAAGTAACGGCAAAGGATGTTCTCATCGGAATCTCTGCCTCCGGGGGAACGGGTTTTGTCTACGAGGCGGTGCGGCTGGCGCGGAAAAAGGGCGCCCTTACCGTGGCCATCACGGAAAACCGCGATAGCCCTTTAGGGAAAAACGCGGAGATCGTGATCAAAAGCAATGCTAAACCCGAGGGCCCTTCCAGCACGCGGATTCAAACCGCGCATTTGGCCATTGGACATGCTTTGGTCTGTATTCTTGCGGCTTTACGAGGGGTAACCGCGGAGGAATCCATCCAGTACATGCTTCCGGAGAGGATCGCCACAAAGAAGATGGGGATCAAATGATCCGCGCCATCCTTTTGGATTTGGGCGGTCCGGTCTTTAACGAAGATGCGGAATATGCCCGCTGGACGGAAATTATTCTTTCGGAGCTTAGAGAAGCGGGCGTTCGGGTAAGCGCAGAGGAATTTCAAAAAGTTCTCGAGGAGGAGCTGGAAAGGTGTGAGCCCAATCCTTGGGTTTCGGCGCTTTGGCGATTTGTTCGGCCCGATCTTGAAAGATTTCGGAAGATACTAGCGGTTTTTCGCGCGCAAAACACCGCGTTTCAAAAAGAACTTCCTGGAGTTGTGATTCGGCCGGAGGCAGCGGCGGCTATCCCACAATTGGCAGAAAGGTATCTTTTGGGTTTAGCGGCGAACCAGCCGCCGCGGGCTTTGTCCCTTTTAGAGGAAGCTGGTCTCCTTCAGTATTTCGCGTGGCGAGAAGTTTCAGACACCATGGGGATTGCCAAACCAAGTCCGCTTTTCTTTCGCATGATCCTCGATGGAATCGGTGTCAAGCCAGAGGAAGCGGTTATAGTGGGCGACCGATTGGACCACGACATTTTCCCAGCCAAATTTGTGGGGATGAAAACGGTCCGCGTCCTCCTCGGCCCCTATCGCCGCCAGCAACCGCCTATATCCCTTTATGTCCCCGACGTTTCCATTTCTGGTCTTGCCCAGCTTTTGAGGGCTTTGGGAAAAATTGGGATAGGTTGCTAGCGAATTGTGTGCAGGCTAGGATTTGCAGGGCATGCGCGTCACAATCCGTGACATTGCCAAGCTTTTAGGGGTTTCGCCTTCTACTGTGTCCCGAGCCCTTTCGGGGAAGGGGCGGATTAGTCCGCCCATGCGGGAGAAAATCCGCCAGGTTGCAGAGGAATTGGGGTATCGTCCAAACGCTTTAGCGCGGGGCTTGGCCACCCGCCGCACCGGAGAAGTAGGGGTCGTAATTCACGAACGGCATCTTCCCTTGGACGAACGCTCTTTCTATGGGGTGATCTTGGAGGCGATTGAAGCGGAATTGGCTCAACATGGCTATCATGTTCTTTTCTCCACCTTAGGGGATCAGCTTTTCCCCCGCTGTGTGGAAGAGCGGCGTGTGGATGGATTGATCATTTTGGGTACGGACGTGAGCGAAGATTTGGTGAGATCTCTGGCGCAAATTGTGCCTTTGGTTTTGGTGGATCACGCTTTGCCAGGAATTCCTTCAGTGGTGGGCGACAATGTGGGTGGGGCTAAGCTTGCTACGGCACACCTTTTGGAGCATGGACACAGGGAAGTAGCATTTGTGGCGGAAACTTTGACCGACCCAAGTTTCCGAGCCAGGTTTGAAGGATATCAGCTGGCTCTTAAGGAACGAGGGTTGAGGGTGCGAAAGGATTTTGTGGTGGAAGGCGGACGGAGAAGCGATTCTGATCGTGTGGCTATGGAAAAGCTTTTGGGAGGGAAGCGACTTCCCACTGCGATTTTTGCGGCAAACGACTTTATGGCTGTGGGAGCCATAAAGGCCCTTACCAAGGCCGGCCTTCGGGTTCCCAAGGATGTGGCCGTGGTGGGTTTCGATGACGGAGCCTTAGCCACGGTGGTGCATCCGCCGCTGACCACTGTGCGGGTTCCCCGAGTGGAGATGGGCCGCGCTTCAGCCCGCAAACTCTTGCGGCTCTTGCGCGGGGAGGAGATGACCCCCGTAGTGGAGGTCCTTCCCACTACCCTTACTGTTCGCGCTTCCTGCGGCTGCGGTTCCCATTCTGAGTAGGGTTTGAAGTCCCCTCTTGACGTGGCCCAGCCCTCTTTTTACAATATGAGCAACCGGTTGCGCAAGGGGGTGAGAGCGAGGAAACGACCTTTGGGAATCGTTTAGGCTTGTAAAGTTCTTCAAGGAGGTGAATTTATGTCCAAGTGGTTGGCATTAGTGTTGACGGTGGCGGTGGTGGCATCGGCGGCTGAGGTGGTGGTTTACAACTTCACTCCGGAGATGATCGCTGCAGCCTGGCAGCCTTTCCTTGATCCTCAAAGCGGTGAGTTCCTTGCTGCAGGCACAGTTAGCCTCATCGATGGCAAAGCTGTGGTTGGCCTGAGCTTCGGTGAACCTTGGGGTGGCGGCGTAATTAGCCCTTGGTTGTTACTGGATATGTCCAAAAACCCTGTGATTATCCTCCACAACGTTAAGCCCACCGACAAATGGACTCTCAAGGCCCATGTGCGCGGACTTAAGCCCGACGTCTTTGACCCTGTGGAAGGCTGGGGAACATACCTCATTGGCGACAATAACCTCTCTGGTGATGTGGAGATTAATGTAGCGGAAGGTCTCAGGCAGTTTGCTCCTATTGGCGTAATCCGCGCCATCCCCAAGAACCCCCTCATTCTCATTAGGCTTTGGTTCTGGGGCGTCGGTGGAAGCGTTTCTGTAGACGGGATCACTATCGTGTACCGCACGGAGTGACGACGGAGGGGGAGGGGTAACCCTCCCCCTTTTCTTTTTGTGGAGGGCCGATGAAAAGAGGTCTTTTAATCGTGATTGTGGCGTTCTTGTCCAGTTTGGGTTTGGCTCAAGAGGTGCAGATCCCTAGCCTGGAAACTATTCCTTCCTTGCCTCCGGTTTTGGAACTGCGGGATTGGAAAGAAGTGGCTCGCGAATATACCTCTTTGGTGTTCGATCTCTCAGCGAAAGGTGATTTCCTCCCCCTTTGTTGGTGGGATAAGCGCGGGATAAATTTCGGACTGGATCACTTAGCCCTTGCGGCGTATGTGGGTGACCACCGCTACGGCCGGGATGGTGCGCAGGAGGCCATCAACGTAATCGCTGCGGTGCGTAGCGCAACCCTCGTCGGCCTAGATATGAGCAATTGGCAAGGTCTCGATCTTGTTACCATGCAAAAGGAATTCTTCAACAGGGCCAATGGGCAGAATCTTGTGCTCAATAATCCGAGCGCTACCACTGGCAGTAGTTTTTGGTACGAAATTTATCCGAGCATCCTTTTTGCTATCCTGTGCTATCAATATCCCGAGCTTGCCCAGATCAAGAAAGGGCCGAATGACCTCAGCATGTGGGAGATTCTGAAAATTGTCGCGGAGAGGTGGTGTGAGGCCGTCGAAGTGCTGAAGGCCGGGGGAGAAATTCCTGATTTTTCCTGGCAAGCTTTTGACTTTTCTCGTATGCAGCCGGTTTTTCGCTGGTGGCGGGAGCCGGACGCTGCCGCGGGGGTGGCTTGGCTTTTGTACGCTGCTTATTTGGTCTTCGGGGAACCGCGCTATCTTAAGGGTGCAGAAGAGGCTCTCACGTTCCTGGAAAGCTTGGTAGCCAAGAATTACAACCCCCTTTACGAGCTTCTTCTTCCCTATGGAGCTTTGGTGGCGGCCAGGCTCAACGCTGAGCTTGGGCGAAACTACAGTGTAGAGGCCTTCGTGCGTTGGTGTTTTGGGGTATCTCAGGCCCGACCTGGCTGGGGCATGCTCAGCGGGGAATGGGATGGTTATCGGGTTGATGGCCTCATCGGAAGCCTTACTGACCAAGAGGGATACGCGTTCTCCATGAATACCTTTGTTTGGGCTGAACCCCTTGTGCCGCTTGTCCGTTACGATCCTCGTTTTGCTCGGCCAATTGGTAAATGGCTGCTTCATGCCGCAGTAAATGCGCGACTTTTTTATGCTCCGTATCTTCCTCCAAATCACCAATCCTCCGCCTTCTGGGCAGAAACCTCAAAAGGTGTTGTTCCTTACGAAGGCTTGCGGCGCTGGGGAGTTGTGGGATGGGACGTGGTTAGCCCGTACGCTACCGGAGATGCTATAAAAAACAAATGGGCCAAGACAGATTTTTCCCTGTATTCTGGCTCTCACGCCGGAGTTTTCGGGGCCCTTATTGGCCGAACGAATGTGGAGGGTATTGTGCAGGTGGACCTTTTGGCTACCGACTACTTCCGAGGTCCAGCATATCCCACTTACCTTTTCTATAACCCTTATCCGGAAGAGAAAGTCGTGGAAATCCCTATCGGAGCTGAGCCAACGAATATCTACGATGCGGTACGGAAGGAATTCGTAGTGCAAGGCGCCCAAGGACGAGCTTTTCTTTCCATTCCGTCTGATACGGCCGCGGTAGTAGTGTTGATCCCTGCGGAAAAGGAGGTGGTGCGGAAGGACGGCAAACTTTGGGCTGGTGGTGTCGTGGTGGATTGGCAAGCGGAGAAGAAATAAGGAGGTGAGGAATGCGTGTGTTAAAAGCCGTTTTTCTTGGGCTTTTAGTCTTAGGGCTTGGGGCGATTGCCCAAGTAGAGATCACCTTCTGGAGTGCGCCGAACCCCTCTCAGGAAGTTTTCTGGCGGCAGATGGCAGAAGCGTATATGGCCACGCATCCGGGCGTAACGATCACTATAAGCCCAATGCCGGAAACGCCTACATCCGAGGCGGGAATCCTTGCGGCCATTGCTGGTGGTGTTGCGCCTACGGCTTCAGAGAACGTATTTGTTGGTTTTGGTTCAGAGCTCGTGAAGTCCAAAGCGATTGTGCCCTGGAATACCTTCCCGGAGTGGGAAGAACTGGTAAAGGCCCGCAATATCTCCTCCACCATCAAGGCTTGGGAATTTCCTGATGGAAATTATTACATCATCCCCATGTACGTGAACGCAATGCTTGTGGCTTGGCGGATCGATATCTTAAGGGAACTGGGTTATGAGCGCCCGCCTCGTACGTATAGCGAAGTCCTGGCTCTGGGTGAACGTCTCAAGGCAAAATATCCGGATAAATTCTTGTGGTTACGCAGCGAACTAGAGGTACCTACGTGGTGGCAGAGATGGTTCGATTTCTTTGTGTTCTACTACGCCGCAAGCAAGGGCAAGCCTCTCATTACTGGGAACGCTATCACCGCTGATGACAAAGCGGCTGTGGAAGTCCTGCGTTTCTTCAAAACGCTGCGCGACAAGAAATTGCTCATCACTGAACCTCTGGCCCAAGGATTCGAAGTTGGAAAAACGGTTATGACCGTCCTTGGTCCGTGGACCTTCCCCTGGTGGAAGGAAAATTATCCGGAGCTCGTATACGGAAAAACCTTCGTGCTCACTCCTCCACCGGTTCCTGACTGGTATCCAGCTGAGGAACCCGTCTACACTTTTGCCGACGCTAAGGGCGTTGTGCTCTATGCTCAAGCTACAGCAGAGCAACAGAAGGCTATGTGGGACTTCATTCGCTGGGTTCTTTCTGATCCCGAGCACGATCTAGCTTGGGTTAAGGTCACTGGCATGCTTCCCGCCCGCGACGACGTAGGGACAAATCCCCTCTTCACCGCCTACATAAACGAAAAAGAGCCAGCGCTTCTGCCCTATGCGGAAAGTATCACCTTCGCTGTCCCACCCATTGCCCATCCCCAGTTTGTAGAAATTCAGGAACGGATGGGCCTTGAATGCATCTATCCGGTCTTGACTGGTGAGCTTACACCCGAAAAAGGTTGGGAAGCCTGGAAGGCAGCGATTAAGGACCTCCTCAAATAACCGTGAAGCGGCAAAAGGAACTGGGGGGCTGGCTTTTAGCCAGCCCCTACCTTCTGAGCGCTATCGTCTTTTTCCTGATCCCTTTGGGATGGAGTCTTTCCCTTGTTTTCTTCGACTGGAACCTAATCTCTCCCACGCGGATTTACGTGGGCCTTGGAAATTTTCGCGAAGCCGTAACTAGCCCGCGGGTCTATAACGCTTTTGTCAACACCTACAAATTCATGGCCATCATTGTTCCCGGTGTTTTGTTGGCTTCTTTATGTCTGGCACTGATTGTTCAGCACTTACCTTGGCTCAAACAATTTTACGCTGTGGGCTTTTTCCTTCCTTATTTGGCCTCCGGAGTGGCCATTGGGCTTGTGGTGCGCGGGCTCCTTTCCTACGATAGTCCTCTCAACGAGTTCCTGCGGCAAATCTTTGGAAGCTCTCCCCGCTGGCTTCGGGATCCCACTTGGGCCACATTGGTGATCAGTTTCATGATTGTTTGGAAATTTTCGGGGTACTATGCGTTGATTTTCCTGGCTGGCCTTCAGGGGATTCCTCGGGAGCTTTACGAAGCCGCCGCTTTGGATGGGGCTGGACCTTTCACACAGTTCCGGAAGATAACCTTGCCTCTCCTTTACCCTGCTTTTTATACCGTCTTGGTTTTAGCGGTCGGGCTATGCTTTGGAATCTTCACGGAGCCGTACGTTCTCACTGGGGGAGGGCCGCGCTTTTCCACTCATACTTGGCAACTGGAAATTTACTATCAGGCGTTTGAGCGGTTCCGTGCCGGTTACGGAGCCACGGTAGCTGTCCTGAATGCCGTGGCTACGTTCGTGAGCGTCCTTCTTATCCGACGTGTTGTGGAGTCGTGGGGAGCAAAAAGGGGATTCCGATGAGAAAAGGCCGGAGAAGAAAGCTTGTATTGCTAGGACTATACCTTTTGGCAACCGCTGTACTTTTGCTCATGATTTCTCCGTACTTATACATGCTTCTTCAATCGCTGGCCCCGTGGCGAGAAGTGGACAGGGTCTTTATTCCCTCCGCTTTAAGTTTGCAATCTTATCGGTGGCTTTTGGGAGGGGGTCTAAGTACTTTACCTCGCCCTTGGCTTCGGGCTTGGGGTAATACGGCCTTGGTGGCTACCACTGTAACCCTGAGCCGTGTCCTCGTCGGCGCTTTGGTGGGTTATGCCCTCGCCGTGCTCTCGTTCCGGGGAAAGCGCGCGATTCAGAATTTCATCCTCTTCCACATGTTTTATCCCGGGATCATTCTCCTTGTTCCTACCTTCCTCCTTGTTCGGGCCATGGGACTTTATGACACTTATTTAGCCATGATCCTGCCCGGACTGGTGAGCACCTGGGCCATTTTCATGTACGCGAACTTTTTCCGCTCCATTCCCAAAGAAGTGGTGGAAGCAGCCCGCATGGACGGAGCGGGTGAGCTGAGGATCATCTTTCAGATCATGATCCCCCTAGCTAGGCCGGTGACGGCTATTGTGTTCCTCTTCCTTTTCATGGAGCGGTGGATTGAGCTTCTTTGGGACATGATTGTGGTGCGAGACCCCGCAAAGCAAACTCTGAATGTGCTTTTGGCCACGATGTTTGGCCCATATGGTGGATATCCTGGCCCCCTCTATGCAGCGGGGGTACTCCTTACCTTCCCGATCCTTGTCCTGTTTCTGCTCTTCAGCCGGCGGTTTGTGTCAGGGGTTTCCCTCATTATTTCGTCCTGAAAGGAGGTACGAATGGAGTTTTGTTTGGAACGCTATCCGCGGCCAGTTTTGATGCCGGATCCGACCTCGGAGTGGGAGTGTTACAACGTTTTCAACCCCGGTGTTATTCACCATAACGGCCTTTTCCACATGTTCTATCGCGCTCAAGGGCTGGACTGGATCAGCAGGATTGGCTATGCCGTGAGCGAAGACGGAATCCATTGGAACCGGCTTCGTCAGCCCGTTCTTTTCCCTCTCGAGACCTGGGAATCCTTGGGGGTGGAAGACCCGAGAGTGGTGGAAATCGAGGGCGAGTTTTACATGACGTACACAGCCTTTGGCCGCGCTGGCTCCGGAGCCCAAGTGGCCGGTGGATCGGTTACCCCAATGATTGCTAAAAGCGCGAACCTCATCGTATGGAAAAGGATCGGTCCGGTGATCCAGGGCGAGGACAATAAAGATCACGTACTTTTTCCGCAGCGCATTCGTGGTGCCTTTGCCCTCCTTCACCGCCCGCGGCCGGAAATTTGGATCGCTTACTCCGATGACCTCAAGACTTGGCCTCGAGCAAGGATGCAAAAGGTCTTCGGTCCGCGGCCGGGCAATTGGGACAGCGTTGCTGTGGGCGCTAACGGCGTTCCCATCGAAACCGAAGAAGGCTGGCTCCTTTTCTACCACGGTTATGATGAGGAGCGGGTTTACCGCTTCGGTGTGGCTCTCCTGGATTTAGATGACCCAACGAAAGTGATTCATCGGCCCAAAGATCCGATCTTCTGGCCGGAAGAAATTTGGGAATTGCGGGGAGACGTTCCCCGAGTGGTCTTCAGCTGCGCCAACATCGTAGTAAGGGACAAGGTTTACGTGTTTTACGGGGGTGGAGACCATGTGATTGGGCTCGCCACCGCTTCTATTTCTGAGCTTTTGGACTATGTCCGGCATGGCTGAGAGAGCTGTAGGGTTAGGCATCGTCGGATTAGGGAGATTTGCGGCTTTTTGTTTACCGGCGTTTTCCTCTTTGCCGGAGGTGAGGGTAGTAGCAGTGGCGGATACGGACCGCGCTCGTGCCCAAAACCTTGCTCCGGCCGGCGCTCGCGTCTACCAAGACTACCGCGATCTCCTTTCGGACCCAGAGGTTGAGGTGGTGGTGATCAGTACCCCACCCTATCTCCACGCGCCGATAGCCATACAGGCTGCCAAAGCTGGCAAGCACCTTTTTGTGGAAAAACCTTTAGCTCTTTCCCCCAAAGAAGCTACGGAGGTCATTCAAGCTGCAGAAAAAGCGAATGTGAAGCTCACTGTGAACTACGTTCTCCGCTATCATCCTTTACACAAACTGGCCCAAACCCTGGTTCACAGCAAAATTTTTGGTGAACTTTTGTACGTCGCTTTGGTCAACCTGGCTACCGATGAAGGGTTGCCGCCCGAACACTGGTTTTGGGACCTAAAGAGAAGCGGGGGCATCCACATTGAACACGGTGTGCATTTCTTTGATTTGGTGAACCAACTTGTGGGAAGGGCCCCAAGCCATGTGGAAGGAGGTTGTCAGCGCAGACCCGATGGAAGAATCGATCGAGTTTGGGCTATCGTTCGCTATGGGGAAGAGGTTTTGGCCACGTTCTATCATTCCTTCGGTCGACCGAGGATCATTGAGCGGACAACCCTCAAACTGGGTTTGAGCTTCGGGGAAATAGAGCTCGCGGGATGGATTCCCACAAAGATTAGTCTCTTGGGAAGCGTAAGAGAAGAAGACCTGGAAGAGCTGCGCTCTGTCATAGGATCGTCTCTGCGGGTCTTGGGCGGAGGGGAGAGGAAGGTGGTGGAGGCCGAGGTGGTTGCGCCTGATCGGGAAGGCGAATACCGGCGAGCCGTGCAAGCAAGCCTCTTGGATTTGATCCATGCTGTTCGGGAAGGGCGTTCTCCTCAGGTTACCCCTGCGGATGCCCTACGGAGTCTAGAAATAGCTTGGCAGGCGAGTCAAACATTTTTGTCAAACTAAGAAGCTAGGAGCGCTTGGCGCGGGCTAGGACCTCGTCGATGGTGCCCACCATGTAAAAAGCCGGCTCGGGAACGTCGTCGAGCTCGCCTTCCACGATCATCTTGAACCCGCGGATCGTTTCCTCAAGCGGCACATAGGCGCCCTTGCGGCCGGTGAAGTGCTCGGCCACGTGGAACGGCTGGGCCATGAACCTCTGGATTTTGCGGGCCCGCATCACCGTGATCTGGTCCTCCTCGGAAAGCTCTTCCATTCCCATAATGGCGATGATGTCCTGGAGATCCTGATAGCGCTGGAGGATCGCGCGCGTTTTTTGGGCGACCTCGTAGTGGTCGCGGGAAAGGATCCGGGGATCCATGAGGCGGGAGTCGCTCTGCAAGGGATCCACGGCCGGATAAATTCCTTTTTCCGCGAGCTCCCGGGTGAGGACGATCGTGGCGTCGAGGTGAGCGAAAACCGTGGCTGGAGCGGGGTCGGTGAAGTCGTCAGCAGGAACGTAAATGGCCTGGATGGAGGTGATGGAGCCGCGGCGGGTGGAGGCAATCCGCTCCTGGAGCTCGGCGATGTCCGTGGCCAAGGTGGGCTGGTACCCTACCTCGGAGGGCATGCGGCCCAAAAGGGCGGAAACTTCGGATCCGGCTTGCGCGAACCGGAAGATGTTGTCGATGAAAAGGAGGACGTCCTTTCCCTCCTCGTCGCGGAAATATTCGGCCATGGTCACGCCGGTGAGGCCCACGCGGAACCGGGCGCCCGGTGGCTCGTTCATTTGTCCATATACCAAAACGGTGTTGGGCAAAACCCCGGCCCGCTTCATCTCCAAATAGAGCTCGTTTCCCTCCCTTGAGCGCTCGCCCACCCCGGCGAAAACGGAGTAGCCCTTGTGCTCGTAGGCAATGGCGCGGATGAGCTCCATGATGAGCACGGTTTTCCCCACCCCTGCTCCGCCGAAAAGCCCGACTTTCCCACCCTTGGGAATAGGAGCGATGAGGTCGATCACCTTGATCCCGGTCTCAAGGACCTCGTCCTCCACGGAGAGCTCTTCCAGGGGCGGCGGGTCGCGGTGGATGGGGTAGCGCTTTTTCGCGGGCGGCGGAGGGAGGTTGTCGATGGGGTTCCCCACAAGGTCGAACATTCGTCCCAGGGTTTCCGGGCCCACGGGCACGGTGATCGGGCCGCCGGTATCGTAGACTTTATCGCCCCGCCGGAGGCCGTCCGTGGAATCCATGGCGATCGCGCGCACCGTGGAATCGCCAAGATGCTGAGCTACTTCCAAAACCAAATCCTTTTCCTCCCGGGGAACCACGAGGGCCTGGCGGAGGGGCGGAAGATGCCCTCTTGGAAAAGCCACATCCACCACAGGGCCGCGGATGGCCACGATCCATCCTTCGGCAACGGCTTCGCGCACGTTCACACTTCCTCCCGAATGGCCTCAGCCCCGCCCATGATGTCCATGAGTTCCAGGGTAATGCTCTGCTGGCGGGCCTTATTGTACTGGATCGTGAGTTTTTCCAAAATCTCATCGGCGTTATCGGTGGCGGTTTTCATGGCCTGGCGTCGAGCCGCGTGCTCCGAGGTCTTGGCCTCAAGGAGGATCTGATGGATTCGCCCCAAAAGCCAGAGCTTCCCCAATTCCTCGAGGAGAAAGTTCAAATCAGGCTCTACAAGGATTTCCCGCGCCGGTTTTTTGGGGACGGGGATGGGTAAAAGCTGCTCCGTTCGAACCCGCTGGACAAGTTCGCCCCGAAATTCCGTATAGACCACATGGATTTCCCCCACCTCCCGGTAAAGGGCAAGGATCTCCTCGGAAAGGGAGCGAGCATGGGAGAGGCGGGGCCGCTCCAGACGCCGGTGGGTAGCGACGATGGGCCACTTTTCCCTGCTGAAAAACCGCACAGCTTTCTCACCCACGAGGATGAGCCTCGTTTCCGGGTGAGCCTCAAGGAACCGGAGGGCAGCGCGGTTGACCTCGGCCACGTAGCGGCCGCATAGCCCCCGATCCGCATTTACCACTAAAAGGCCATGGCCCGAAAGTCCGTTTCCGTCCAGAAACGGATGGGAAATGAATTTCGCCTTAGCCCAGGCGTTGAGGTCCGCCAAAATCTGCACCGCTTCCTCAGGGGAAACCCGGGAGGGAAGAAGTTCCTTTTTGCGCTGGATGACCTGGGTGGAGGCGATGGTGTACATGGCTTTAGCGATTTGGCGGATGTGCTGGACGTTGCGGATTCGCCGTCGAAGCTGCCGGAGTTTTTTGGCCATTTTTTATGGGCGGAAAGTCTTTTTGAATTCCTCGAGGGCTTGCTCTAAGCCGGCCCGGACCTTCTCAGTGAGTTTCTTTTCCTGACGAATCTCATCCAAAATCTCCTGATGTTGCTCGCGCAAGAATGCAAGAAAACCGCGCTCGAAGGCGCGCACCGCTTCCACAGGGATGTCATCGAGGTGCCCGGTCACCGCGGCATAAAGGGAAGCGACCTGTTCCTCCACGGGCATGGGCGAGAACTGTTCCTGCTTTAGGATTTCCATGACGCGGGCGCCGCGGGCCAATTGCGCCTGGGAAGCTTCATCCAGTTCCTGGGCGAATTCCGCAAAAGCCGCCAAATCCCGGTACTGGGCCAATTCCAGGCGGAGCTGTCCGGCTACTTCCTTCATGGCGGGAATTTGGGCGGCGCCGCCCACGCGGGATACGGAAAGCCCCACGTTCATGGCCGGCCGCTGGCCTTTGTTGAAAAGATCCGCCTCCAAATAGATCTGGCCGTCGGTGATGGAGATGAGGTTCGTGGGAATGTAGGCGGTGATATCCCCGGCCTTCGTTTCCACGATGGGGAGGGCAGTTAAGGAGCCGCCTCCGTATTCGTCGGAAAGCCGCGCGGCCCGCTCCAAAAGCCGGGAGTGGAGGTAAAAAATATCGCCGGGATAAGCTTCCCTTCCCGGAGGCCTCCGCAAAAGGAGGGAAATTTGGCGGTAGGCTACGGCATGCTTGGAAAGGTCATCGTAGACGATGAGGGCATCCTCGCCGCGGTCGCGGAAATATTCGCCCATGGCGCAGCCCGCGTAGGGCGCAATGTATTGGAGGGGCGCGGGATCCTCGGCCGCAGCGGCCACCACGATCGTGTAAGACGATGAGGGCATCCTCGCCGCGGTCGCGGAAATATTCGCCCATGGCGCAGCCCGCGTAGGGCGCAATGTATTGGAGGGGCGCGGGATCCTCGGCCGCAGCGGCCACCACGATCGTGTAGTCCATGGCTCCATAGCGCCGAAGGGCGTCCACAACTTTTGCAATGGTGGAGGATTTTTGGCCGATGGCGACGTAGATGCAGTAGACGCCCTGGTCTTTTTGGTTGATGATGGTGTCGATGGCGATCGCCGTTTTTCCGGTGCGGCGGTCGCCAATCAGGAGCTCGCGCTGGCCGCGGCCAATTGGGGTGAGGGCGTCAATGCACTTGATCCCTGTCTGAAGCGGGGTATTCACGGGCTGGCGCATGATCACGCCGGGCGCTTTGGCATCGGTTTTGCGGAATCCTTCGGGTTCGATGGCCGGCCCGCCGTCCAAGGGCCTTCCCAAGGGATCCACCACCCGGCCGAGGAAGCCTTTTCCTACCGGCGTTTCCAAAACTTTTCCGGTGCGGCGGACCTCGTCGCCCTCCTTGATCCCCTCATCGGGGCCGAGGATGGCTACGCCCACGGAGTCCTCGGTTAAGTCCAAAACGAGGCCGTAAGTGCCGTCGGGGAAGAGAACGAGTTCGGAGGCCATGGCGGAGCGCAGTCCCCAGACGCGGGCGATGCCGTCGCCCACCTCCACCACCACCCCCACTTCCTGCATTTCCAAATCCACACCGAGGTTTTGGATCTGCTTTTTCAGCACAGACGCAAGTTCATCGTAGCGGGGCATCCTAGCCTCCCAAGGCCCGGCCCAAGCGCTGGAGGCGTCCGCGCAAGGAAGCGTCCAAACGCTTTCCGGAGATCATAAGCTCCACCCCGGCCAGAAGTTCAGGCGCGGCCTCCTCGCGTAGCACCACTTCTCGGCCAAGCGCCTCCGCAAGCCGAGCCCGAAGTTTATCCTGAATTCCTGGGGAGAGAGGACGAGCGGTGCGAACTACCACGTGCATCGGTCCCCCGGCTTTCTCCAAGGCCTGAAAGTAAGCGGAAGAAAGCTTGGGAAGAAGCGCAGCTCGGCCGTGCCGCACAAGAAGCCGTAAAAGATTGCGCGTATAAGGGTGGAGAACCTTTCCCAGATCCTCAAGGACTTTCTCTTTCGTTTTTGGCTCAACTCGAGGATGGGCGAGAAATTCTAAAAGCTCCGGAACGGATCGAAGGAGATCCTCTAAAAGGGCGAGATCTTCGGCAATGGTTTTTTCAGCATGGGCTTCACGGGCGGCCTCAAGGAGGGCCTGGGCGTACCGTTCTCCCAAAGTTTCTTCCTGCCACATTTTAGGAGAGGACCCCAGGGCCGAGGCGGGAAAGAAGATCTGCTAAGAGGCGTTCGTGATCCTCGGGCCGCACCTCCCGGCCAAGGACCTGGGCCACGCCGAGCACCACAAGCTCAGCATAGCTTTTGCGCAGTTCCGCAAGCGCTTCCTGTTGCATCCGAGCCGCCGCAGCCTCAGCATCCTTTAGGATTCGCCGAGCCTCTTCACGGGCTTGTTCCCGGGCTTGCCGCAGGATTTCCTGGGCTTCCGCCTCAGCCTGAGCTAGGATTTTTCGAGCTTCCCGATTGGCTTCCTGCAGCTCCTCCTCGGCCTCTTTTCGCAACGCTAGCGCTTCGGTTTCCAAAGCCTTAGCTCGGGAAATCCGGTCCTCTTCGATCTTTCGCCGGGCATCCAACCAAGCGAGGACCCGAGCGAAAAGAAGGCGCTTGAGAATGTAAACGAGGAGCAAAAAACCAACGACGTTTAGGATAAGTGTCCAGTTCAGGCTTCTTATGATTGTTTCCCAGCCGGCTTCCATAAGTTCCTCACACCACAAATAGGATCATGATGGCCACAATGAGCGAGTAAATGCCGGTGGTTTCGTCAATGGCGTCGGCAATGATCATGGTGCGGAGAAGGGTATTGGCCATCTCCGGCTGGCGGGCCATGCTCTCTATGGCTTTTGAGCCGATGAGTCCCTCGCCGATAGCTGGGCCCCAGGCGCCAAGCCCCATGCATAGCCCTGCCGCAAGATACTTAAAAGCTTGAACAAATTCCGGCCCCATTCTTTTCCTCCTTTCATTCCGTAGCTGCCTGAATATACGCCGCGGCAAGCAGCGTGAACACCAAAGCCTGAATAGTTCCAGCAAATATACCGAAGAAACCGTTCAAAACAAAGGTTAGGCCAATTCCAACGATTGGGATTGCAGGCAATGCCAAAATCGGACCCAGGAAGCGCAAAAGCAGTTCCACCATTACTGGTAGCGATACAGTTGCCATGATTGCCCCGCCCAGGATGTTCCCGAAAAGACGGAAGCCGTGGGAAATCGTTCGGCCCATGTCGCCGATAAGGTTCATGGGAAGCATCACGGGAATGGGCTCCAAATAGCCTTTTAAGTGCCGGAACACCCCTTTTGTGCGCATCCCGTAAACGTGGGTGAGGGAATAAACGAGGAGAGCGAGGCCCAAAGTGACGTTGAGGTCTTGAGTGGGAGCGACCATCCCGGGGATAGGAAGGATGGAGGAGAGGTTGCAGGCCAGGATGAAGAGGAAAAGGGTGGCGATGAGGGGAAGCAAAGACCGGCGGAGCTTCTCGCTTGTTCCGCCCAAGACCTGGTTTTCCATGAAATCCACGAGGAAAACGAGGAGGACGAGCCTGCGGGGAGGCGGGGCCTCCGGGTCTTTTGGGATCGCCCGCCGGAGCCATAAAGCCAAAAGCACAAGGAGCAGGGAAATCCCAAGAGCTGTTCCCAACGTAGCGGGGTTTAGGGCCAAAGTGATGGGCCCGATCCGAAAGCGCCAAACTAAATCCTTACCGACCCTCTCGAACATGGCGGAAAGCCCAAATCCAAAGGCTTATGGGCCAAAGGAAAAGCCCCAACGCCACCCCGATTGGCGGAAGGCCTAAAAGGATTCCCAGGATGGCTAACCCTGCTAAAACGATCTGCTTGAAGAAGGCGAGAAGACCACGGACCGCACCCTTATGGCCAAAGCGGGCAAGATAAACGTAACCAAGGCGTACGAAAAAGAACAAGAGAAAGCCGTAAACGAAACCGGAAAGCCATTCCCGGCGCAAAAAAAGAAGGGCCAAAAACCCAAGAACCCCCAGGACCAAGCTTTCCTTTGCTTGCGGCATGGAATCCCTAAAGGGTCCGCATCTCCTCGGCCTTTTTCCCCGCGAGCTCCTCCACCTTTTTGGTGAAGTCCGCGGTCACCTGATCCAGTTCCTTTTGCAGCCGGAAGAAGTCGTCCTCGGAGAGTTTCCCTTCCTTTTTCTCTTGCTCCAGGCGCTCTTTAAGCTCGCGGCGGATGTTGCGGAGGGCAATTTTCGCTTCCTCCGCCTTTTTTGCGACGAGTTTCGCTAACTCATTTCGCCGCTCCTCCGAAAGGCGGGGGACTTTGATGCGGATGAGCTGGCCGTCGTTTTGGGGGTTGAGGCCCAGATCCGCGGCGCGGATGGCCTTCTCAATAGCGGCGATCTGCGATTTATCGAAGGGTCGCACCACAAGGAGATCGGGATCCGGGGCCACGATGTTGGCCAAATGTTTCAGGGGTGTGGGCGCTCCGTAATAGTCCACGCGGATGTCCTCCAAAAGGGCGGGGTTAGCTCTTCCTGTGTGAATTTTTCCCAGCTCCTGGCGGAGGATTTCGAGGGTCTTTCCCATGCGGTCTTTCGCCTCCCGCACCGCCGCATGTTCCATTTCTCCCTCCTTACGAATCAATCCTAGCTTGCGCGGGTTTTCCCTGCAAACTTTGCGGATAATAACGCGTGCGCATCCCCGTGGAAAAGGTTTGGGCCGAGCATCCCACGGCCAAAGAGATCGTGGAGCGGCTTTCTGAGGCCGGGCACCTTGCCGTGCTCGTGGGCGGGGTGGTGCGGGACGCCCTCTTGGCGGAATTCGCCGGCCGGGAATTCCGGCCCCAGGATGTGGATATCGCGACCTCGGCCCCTCCTTCGGAGATCGTGCGGCTCTTTTCCCATCGGAAGGTCCTTGCCGTGGGAGAGGCGTTTGGGGTCGTGGTGGTGGTGGGACCGGATGGCCGGCAATACGAGGTGGCCACGTTCCGGGCGGAAGAGGGCTATTCGGATGGCCGAAGGCCGGATCAGGTCCGTTGGGCTTCCCTTACGGAGGACCTTCAGCGCCGGGATTTCACGGTGAACGGCCTTGCCGCAACCCTCAGCGGAGAAGTCCTCGATTGGGTCGGAGGTGTTGAGGATCTGCGGGCCGGGTTGATCCGCACCATCGGCGATCCGGACCGCCGCTTTTCCGAGGATTTTCTGCGCATGCTCCGGGCGGTGCGTTTTGCGTGCCAATTGGATTTTCGCATCGAGGAAGGGACGGCCGCGGCCATCCGCCGTCATGCCGAGAAAATCCGGCGCATTTCCTGGGAAAGGATCCGCGACGAGCTCCTAAGGATTTTGGCCACCCCGCGTTCCGCTCAGGGAATCCGGCTTCTTTTGGAGCTTGGGCTTCTTCCCCACATCCTTCCGGAAATTTATGCCCTAAAAGATGTGCCTCAGCCGGAGGAATACCATCCCGAGGGCGACGTTTTGACCCATACCCTCCTTGCCTTGAGCGTTGCCGACGGAATTTGGGACGACCCAATCCTGAAGCTCGCCATCCTCTTCCACGACGTGGGCAAACCCCAAGCCCTTTTGCGCTCGGGAGGCGAGAACATGGCCGGGCACTGCCAAATCGGGGCGGAGATCGCGGAGGAAGCCCTTTTTAGGCTCCGCTTTTCCCGAAAGGAGATCGAGCGGGTGAAGTTCCTTGTGGCCGAGCACATGCGGGTGGCGCGGCTTCCCGAAATGGGTCTGGGAAAGCAGGTGCGGCTTCTCTGCCACGAGGAAAGCGAGGGCGAGGAGGATTTCTCCCGGAGATTCCCGGCTTTTTCCGAGCTCCTTAGGCTTGTGATCTGCGACGCGGAGACCTCAATCCACAGGAGTTCCGCGTGGCTTCCGGTCCTTTCCCAAGCCGTGCGGCTTTGGGTGCACCTCCGGCGCGTTCAAGGCCTGAAAAGGGCGCGGGAACTCCTTTCCGGCGAGGACCTTCTGGCCATGGGCGAGCCGCCTGGCCCGCGTTTGGGGCAGGTTCTTGCGGAAATTCACGAGAGGATCCTGGCTGGCGACATCACCACCCGGGAGGAGGCCCTAAGGGAAGCTGCGAAACTTCTCGGCCGCATGCCAAACGCATTTTCCTCTTGACAACGCGATCCATTGGATTATAATGGCCGTGGGAGGAAGCAAGATGGATCTGCACATCGTTGAGCGCTATCCCGTTGGGTCGGATGCGGTTCGGCAGTATGTGGAGAAAAAAGTTGGCGTCCTTTCCCGGTATTTCGACCGGATTACCCGCATGGACGTGGTTTTGGAAGCCAACGGCCCGGTGCATCGGGCTCAGATCACCGCCCATCTTGTGAACAAAAAGGTGGTGAAAGCCGTGGCCGAGCACGGAGACCTCCTCACCGCCGTGGATGAGGTGGTGGACAAAATGCAGAGGCAACTCGTGGTGTTCAAGGAAAAGCTCCGGGTGGTGAGGAAAGCGGGGGATCCTGAGGTAGCCTCCAAGGCCGCGGCCAAGCGGGTTAAGGTGGAGGAGGAAGAGGATTACGTGCGCAAGCCCCTCACCGTGGAGGAGGCGGTGGAGGAGCTGGAGGCGCGGGGGCGGGAGTTCCTCGTGTTCTTCGAGGCGGAAACCGAGGAGCCGGCGGTGCTGTACAAGAAAAAGGAAGGGAAGTATGGCCTGATTCGGCCGCGGCGCTAAGGAGGTGGCGATCCGCGCGGTTGTCCTCTTCTCGGGGAGTTTGGCGAGCTTACTGGCCGCAAGGATTGCGGAAAAGGCGGGTGTAACGGAGCTTTCGTATGTGTTTTTTCGCTCGCCTTTTTTTGAGGGAGAGGAACGGGTCCTTTACGGCGCGGCCAAACTCGGGATCAGCCTCCGCTGCGTGACCCTCAAGCGCGCGTTTCTGCGCCTTCCGGAGGTGGACGGCCAGCTGTTTCCCTGTGGCCCTTGCCGCCGCATTCTCCTTGCCCGGGCGGCCCGGCTTCTTCGGGTCAAAAAATTCGACCTCGTGATCACCGGCGAGGTGGTGGGAAAAGGCGACTTGGGAACAGAGGAACTCCTTTCCTTGGATGAGGAACTGGGGCTAAGGGGCCGGGTCCTGCGCCCCCTTTCGGCCCAGCTCCTTCCGCCTACTTGGGCCGAGGAAGCAGGGCTTATTCGGCGCGACCTCTTGGGCGATCTTTCGGCAGACGACCTTGAGCCAGGGCTTCAAAGGTTGGCGAAAGAAATGGGGATTAGCGCGAAGGGGAACGGCCGGCATTGTCTTCTCAGTGACCCTCTTTTTGCCCGGCGCTTCCAGGCGTTCGGGAAGGAGGGGGTTCTGACCGTGAATTTCCTGCGGCTTTTGGAATTTCCCAACGTGGTGCGGCTTGGCCCGGGCCGAATTTTGGTGGTGGCCCTCACCCCCGCAGAAAAGGTTCGATTAGGGGATCTTTTCCTGCCGGAGGATGTGCGGCTGTATGTTCCCCTTCCGGGATCGCCCCTTGGGCTTCTGCGGGCTCCGTGGGCGAAGATTCCGCCGGAGGAGCGGGTGAAACTTGTGCGGGAAGCGGCCGCGCACCTCTTGGCCTTGGCGGGCTTCCCTCCGGAGCGACCCTGCACGGTGTGTTTCCGGCCGGAGGAGGCGGAGGAGACGGCCAGGCTCTCCGTCCTGCCCGGGGTCTTGCGCGGGCTGGCTCTTTAGTTAAAATAAAGTTTTTGATTCCATGTGCGCACTCTTCCCCGCGGAACGTGAGCCAAAAGGAGGTGGGTGATGCCCATTTATCGTTTCCGCTGCGACCGTTGTGGCACGGAGTTTCGGGAGCTTGTGCTTCAGGGGAATCCCTCGGTGCGCTGCCCCGGCTGCGGCGCGGACAACGTAACCCGCCTCCTTTCCCAATTCGGGGTGATCTACAAGGGCAGCGGTTTCTATACCACGGATTACCGCCGGAAGAAAAACGGAGGCGGGTCGGAGAACAAGGGGTGATGCGCGGTGCCCATTTCCGGTGACGATATCGTAAAGATTCGGATTGGTTTGGCTTCCCCGGAGGAGATCCTCTCCTGGTCCAAGGGAGAGGTAACGAACTCCGAGACCATCAACTATCGGACGCATAAACCTGAACGGGGCGGGCTCTATGCCGAGGAAATTTTCGGCCCGGAAAACGACTACGAGTGCGCCTGCGGGAAATACCGCGGAAAAAGGTATGAAGGAATTACCTGCGACAAATGCGGCGTCCTGGTGACGGACTCCTCCGTGCGCCGGGTGAATATGGGCCACATCCGCCTGGCCAGCCCCGTGGTGCACTTTTGGTACCTCAAAGGGGTGGCAAGCCCCCTTTCCCGGCTTTTGGGGATCAAACGCCGCGATCTCCGCCGCATCGCCTACTACGAGACGGAGACGGCCCGGGAGGAGCTCTTCATCGTGACCCAATCCGCCTCCCCCAAAATTAAGGCTGGGGAAACCCTTTATGGCACGGAACTGCGCATCCTCCAGGGTGTTTTCACGTTCCAGGCGGAGCGGGCTTACTTGATCACGGAAAGCCCCCGCATCCTCGCCGAGGAAGCGGGCCGCGTGCACTTTGAGGAAAGAAAACTCCAAAATGGCGAAACCTTCAGGGTTTTGGTGATTGGGCATCACGAGTACCCCGTAACGCTGGACGCGGAGCTTTATGTGGAAGACGGGGATGAGGTGGCGGAAGGGGAGCTCCTTTGCGAGCGGCCAGCGAAGGAAATTTGTTCCCAGACGATGTTCGAGATGCTGCGGGCCCGCTATGAAGGGGTGGAGGGCCATCCCGTAGTGGAGGTGGTGGATAACCTCGCTCACCTCGTGGTGCGGGTTTCGGAGAACGTGCCCCTTAAAGTGGGGCAAATGCTCACCACCCTGGAGGTCCGGGCCTATGAGCGGGCCTATCCCGGCGGGTTTGAGGCGGCCACCGGCGCAGAAGGAATCAAAAAGCTTTTGGCCGCCCTGGACCTCGAGGCCCTGAGCGAGGAGCTCTGGGAGGAGCTGGATCGGGCCGTAAGCCAAATGGATCGGCGGAGGATCCTCCACCGCCTGGAAGTGGTGGAGCAGCTCCGCCGCTCGGGTAACCGTCCCCAAGACATGGTCCTCGAAGTCATTCCCGTCCTACCTCCGGCCCTCCGGCCCATGATTCAACTTGAGGGCGGCAAATTCGCCACTACTGACCTCAACGACCTTTACCGGCGGATCATCAACCGCAATAACCGCCTGAAAAAGCTCATGGAAATGGGCGCTCCGGAGATCATTCTCCGCAACGAGCGCAGGATGCTTCAGGAGGCCGTGGATGCCCTCATCCACAATGAGAAGAAGGACAACCCCATAAAAGGCCGGGATGGTCGGCCCCTGAAAAGCCTTTCCGAGCGGATCCAGGGGAAGCAAGGGCGGCTCCGCCGGCACCTTTTGGGCCGGCGCGTGGACTACTCCGGCCGAGCAGTCATCGTGGTCAACCCCAAACTGAAACTCCACCAGTGCGGCATCCCCAAGAAGATGGCCTTGGAGCTCTTCAAGCCCTTCGTCCTTGCCCACGTGGAGGGGCTTCCCTATGCGGATTACGACGAGGTGAAGAACCGTGCCCTGGCCGGCGAGCTCCCCGAGGTTTGGGATGTGCTGGAGAAGTTGGTCAAGGAATATCCCGTCCTTCTGAACCGCGCTCCCACCTTGCACCGCCTTTCCATCCAGGCCTTTGAGCCGATCCTCGTGGATGGGGATGCCATCCAGATCCACCCCCATGTTTGCCCGCCCTACAACGCCGACTTCGATGGCGACCAGATGGCCGTACATCTCCCGCTTTCCAAAGAAGCCGTTTGGGAAGCAAAAGAGATCATGCTTTCCGCGAAAAACATCCTTTCGCCCGCGCACGGAAGGCCTTTGGCCATCCCCACCCAGGACCAGATCTTCGGTTTTTATTACCTGACCATCGTCAACCCCAACGGGAAGGGCAAAGGGAAGGCCTTCCGATCCTTGGAGGAGGCCCTAAAGGCCTGGGAGCTTGGCCACCTCGATCTTCACGCTCCCGTGAAGATCCGGCTGGATGGGAAGATGGTCGAGACCACCCTTGGCCGGGCCCTTTTGAACCAGGTCCTTCCTCCGGATCTTCGGGATTACAACGTGACGTGGGACTCCCGGCGCACCCGCCGCAAGATCGAGGAGTGTTACCTCCGCTACGGTTGGGAGCGCACCGCCCAGGTTCTGGACCAGCTTAAGGAGCTGGGGTTCAAGTTCGCTACCCTCTCCGGCCTCACCATCTCCATTCCGGATTGCGAGATCCCGCCGGAGAAATGGGAAATCGTGCAGGAAGCGCAAGAGAAGGTAGACCGCATCCACTACATGTACATGCGCGGTCTGTGCACGGCGGAGCAGAGGTACCAGGCCGTGACCCGGGTGTGGCGGGAGACGGTGGACCGGGTGGAGAAGGCCACGATGCAAAATCTCGCGAGGAACCCGTTCAACCCGGTGTACGGGATCGTGGCTTCCGGAGCCCGCGGCTCCTCCGGACAGGTGAAGCAGCTGGCGGGCATGCGCGGCCCCATGGCGGATCCTCAGGGGCGGGTGATCGAATGGCCCGTGATCTCCAACTTCCGCGAGGGCCTCTCCATCTTCGAGTACTTTATCTCCACTCATGGAGCGCGCAAAGGCACCGCGGACACAGCGCTGCGTACCGCCACCGCGGGCTATCTCACCCGGAGGCTCGTGGATGCCTGTGTGGACGTGATCGTCAAAGAGTACGACTGCGGGACAAAGCAGGGAATTGAGGTAGACCCCCTCTACTTTGCACCCAAGGGCGAGATCATGGAGGACATCCCCGAGCGGATTTATGGCCGGGTTACCGCGGAACCCATTTATCACCCGGTGACCGGGGAAGTCCTCATTCCCGCGGGCACCCTCATCGACCGGATCACTGCGGAGAAGGTGGGGCGGCTGGAGGTCGAGCTCGACCTTTCCGCGCCGGGCGTGGAAGAGCGGGCACATCTTGCGAAATCCGTGCAAGAGGTGGTCCATCCTGAAACCTTCCAGGTTCTGGTGCGGGCAAACGAGGCCTTGACCCCGGAGCTTGTGCAGGAGCTTAGGGCGGCGGGCATCCAAAAGGTTCGCGTCAGGCCTCGTTTCATCGTGCGCTCTCCGGTCACGTGCCAGACGCCCGGCGGGGTTTGCCAGCTTTGCTACGGAATGGATTTGGCTTTCCACCGACTGGTGGAGAAGGGAACCGCCGTGGGGATCATCGCCGCCCAGTCCATCGGAGAGCCGGGAACCCAGCTCACCATGAGGACCTTCCACACGGGCGGCGTGGCGGGGGTGGACATCACCCAGGGTCTCCCCCGGGCGGAGGAGCTCTTTGAGGCGCGAAAGACCACGAAGGCACCGCATGCCGCGGTGGCCCCCATCTCCGGCCGGGTGGTCAAAGTGGAGACCACAAGGACCGGAAAGGACCTCGTCTCCATCGAATCCGACCCCCGCACCGTCAGCGTTCCCGCGGCCCTCCTCCAGGTGGCCGAGGGCGAGGAAGTGGACAGTTCAAAACTCTTCTCCCTCAAAAGCCCCCTGGATGGCCGGGCCTTCTTCTTCCGCGAGGGAAACCGGCGGTTCTTGGCCATCCTCGACGAGGATCTGGACAAGTTCTATCTCCTTCCCCCGGGCGTGGCCGTAAAGGTGAAGCACGGGGAAGAGGTGGAGGAAGGCCAAAGCCTCACCGAGGAATTCCACGTGGAGGGGGTGGTGGCGGAGGCACCGGGCCGGGTGGAAGTGGTGGAGGACAAAAAGCACCGCTACCTTCTCCTCCATGGCCGCGACGGCCGCACCTACTCCTACGAAGTCCCTTACGGCGCGCAGATCCTGGTGAAAAGCGGGGAGGAGGTGGAGGAAGGGAAGAAGCTCACCACCAAATCCCGTTCGCTTGCGATCACTGCGGAGGCCGCGGGGACGGTCCTCCTTTCCGACCGCTCCCTCGCCATCGTCCACAAGGGAAGCCGCGGCCTCATCTTGCCCCTTACCCCTTCGTTGGAGCCGCGGGTGGAGCACGGGGCGCCGGTGCGCGCCGGCCAGGAGATCCTAAGGCTCGCCCTTCCCGCCCTCTCCGAGACCGTTTTGGTCGAGGAAATCCGGAAGGACGGGGATCTTTGCACCGTGCGCTTCCGGTTCCGGGCGCAGGTGGAGTGCAGCGAGGCCTCCATCGTCCGGGAGGGCGACAAGGTGGAGCGCGGCGACCCCGTCTCCAAGGGCGTGGTTCCGCCGCAATACCTCATGGAGGTGGCCGGCGTCCGCAAGGCCTTTGAGTACCTCCTTGAGGAGCTCCAGCGGGTGTACAAGACCCAGGGCGTGGACATCAACGACAAACACTTCGAGGTGGTCCTCCGCCAGATCCTCAACAACGTGCGCATCATCGATCCCGGAGAGTCCGATTTCCTCCTCAACGACATCGTTCCCTTGGAGATCTTCCAGCGGGAGGTGGAGCGGCTCGCAAAGGAGAATGAGAAGATCCGCGCGGCCCGGGAGGAGCTCGTGGGTGCGAAGATCCTGGCGCCCATCCTCCGCGGCGGCGCCACCGTGGCCGAGGCCGGCGAGACCTTGACCGCCGAGCTCTTGGAGCGGCTGGTGGCCCTGGGTGTGCGGCAAATCCGCGTGGAGGTCCACGGAGAGCCGCGCACCGTGCGCATCGCCGAATACCGGCTTCCCCAAGGGGAGCGCGAGCTCCTGCGGATCTCCCGGGTGGCGTTGGTGCGCAAATCCTGGCTGGCCGCGGCTTCCTTCGAGCGGACCACCAAAGTCCTGGCCGACGCGGCCCTGCGGGGCGAGGAGGACCGCCTCGACAGCCTCAAGGCCTGTCTCATGGTGGGGAAGAAAATTCCGGTGGGCACGGGCTTCCCCCGCGAGGAATCCGTTGAGTCCCGGCCGGGAAAGAACTAAAATCGAGGTGATCGCGTATGCCCACGTTTAATCAGCTCGTGAAACACGGAAGGAAACCGAACCCATGGAAGAGCAAGTCCGTGGCTTTGGAGGGTTGCCCCCAGAAACGCGGGGTGTGCCTGCGGGTGTTTACCCGCACCCCGAAGAAGCCGAACTCCGCCCTCCGCAAGGTGGCGCGGGTCCGGCTTTCCAACGGCCGGGAAATCACCGCCTATATCCCCGGTGAAGGGCACAACCTGCAGGAGCACTCCATTGTGCTCGTTCGCGGTGGCCGCGTGAAGGACTTGCCGGGCGTGAAGTACCACATCGTGCGCGGGGCCCTCGATGCCGCCGGAGTGGAGGGCCGCCGGCAAAGCCGCTCCCGCTACGGAGTGCGTAAACCCAAGGAGGAGTGAAATGACCACCT
>Ga0080004_1119721_pt1 | contig 25658 bp, 25 predicted proteins | sample WasSprMetagenome_FD_69207 | JGI IMG/M metagenome (GOLD analysis project Ga0080004, IMG submission 69207) | Sulfidic aquatic microbial communities from Washburn Spring, Yellowstone National Park, USA - WS (SPADES assembly) (version 2) | ecosystem: Environmental > Aquatic > Thermal springs > Hot...
CGTCCAGACGGAGGCTCACGACCTTTACTGGCTGGACTTTGAGGGCGAGATAAAAGAAGGCTACGGGGCTGGAACAATGAAGATATGGGATAAGGGCGAGTACGAGGTTCTCGAAAGAACACACGACAAGATGGTTCTAATGTTCTATGGGTCAAAGCTTAAGGGAAAATATGTGATGCTTAGGTTTAAGGATGGGTGGCTCTTTTTCAAGGTCTAATTCAACTTGCACTGCTGTGCAACGCGTGCCTACTTGTTATAATTGTTAACCACTGTTTTTTTAGACATGTTTCAAAGAAAATGTTCAAGGATCTACTTTGGCAACTACGCCTCAATTGCTTTTTGAAAAGGCGAGGAGAGAAGGCAGGAAAAAGCTACTGGAACACGAGGCGCTAATGCTCTGTGAACACTATGGGTTGCCGGTGCCAAAGTACGGTGTTGCAACAAATAGTAAAGAGGCTGTAGAGGTGGCCACGAAGATAGGTTTCCCCGTAGTAATGAAGGTCATTAGCCCAGATATTGTCCACAAGTCTGATGTCGGGGGCGTCGCTTTAGACGTGAAAACTCCTGACGAGGCACGTGAAAAATACATTACTATTACACGTAGCGTCATGCTGAGGGCTCCTAATGCAAGACTCACCGGCATCCTCGTAGAAGAAATGCTCCCAAGAGGTCTCGAAATGATTGTGGGCGCCTCGAGAGACCCGTTTTTTGGCCCAATAGTGATGATTGGTGTAGGAGGCATTTTCGTAGAAGTCTTAAAAGACGTTAGTTTCCGAGCGGCGCCGCTCACCCCTCCAGATGCCTACGACATGCTCAGAGACCTTAAGGGATACTTCCTCTTTGGGGGCTTTAGGGGGATGGGTCCCCTAGATGAGGAGGCAGTTGTCGACGTTTTAATGAAGGTCTCGGAGATGATTACTCAACTTGATGAAGTTGCAGAGATAGACATCAATCCTCTATTAGTATTTGAGAGGGGGAGAGGAGCAAAAGTTGCAGATGTAAGGTTTATTCTTGGTGATAAACGTGGAGAGTGAGCTTTACAGGTTATTTTATCCTAGGGGAATAGCGGTAGTAGGCGCATCCAAGAATCCATCAAAGATTGGACACATTGTTCTAAAGAACATCTTAGATGGCGGCTATAAGGGAAGAGTTTACCCGGTGAATCCGACGGCTGAAAGCGTACTGGGCTTGCCATGCTATCCTAACGTTTCAAGCATTAATGGAGAGGTAGACGTTGTTATAGTCTCGGTTCCCGCCGACAAGACAATAGAGGTAGCCGAGGACGCTGGCCGAGCCGGTGCGCAGTTCCTAGTGGTCCTAAGTTCTGGCTTCAAGGAGGTGGGCAACAAAGAGCTAGAGGAGAGACTCGTCCAAGTGGCTAGGAAAAATGGTATGAGGGTTCTCGGTCCAAACATCTTTGGATACGTCTACACACCGGCAAAACTCAACGCGTCCTTTGGTCCGCCAAACCTTCTGCCAGGCAAGATTGCCTTTATAACTCAGAGCGGAGCCCTAGGCATAGCCTTGATGGGCTACTCAATAGTCGAAGAGATAGGAGTCTCAAGCGTCGTAAGTGTAGGTAACAAGGCGGATATAGACGACGCGGATCTCTTATCTTTCTTTTTAAATGACCCAAACACTCAGGCTGTCATAATGTATATCGAGGGAATTAGCGACGGCAGAAAATTCCTAGACATTGCAAGCGAATTCTCAGCCAGGAAGCCCATAATAACTATCAAGGCGGGCAGAACAGAGTTTGGGGCAAAAGCAGCGGCTAGCCATACAGGGTCACTTTCAAGCGGGCCAATATTGTGGGAAGGAGTCCTAAGACAGGTAGGTGCACTACAAGTCAAAGATGTACAGACCGCTTTTGATTATGCTAGGATTTTTGAGCGAAACATTAAGTTGCCTGGTCCAAATGTATTAGTTATTACGAACGGTGGGGGAGCAGGTGTACAAGCCACAGATACCTTGGCTGAAAGGGGCATTCGCTTGAGCGAACCCCCCAAGGATTACGTAGACTACCTAAGAACATTCCTGCCGCCCTATGCATCGACGAGGAACCCAGTAGATATAACTGGAGGTGCGAGCGATGAATACTACTACCTTGCACTCCGTAAGGCCCTGGAGCATGAAGAGATACACTCAATCCTTGTATTATACTGTCAAACTATGACCACAAACCCGATGAAGACGGCTGAGGCAATAATCAAAGCCGTTCAAGAGACAGACATAAAGAAGCCTGTTGTAGCAGGCTTTGTAGGTGGACCCGAGTCAAAGGAAGCCATAAGCTATCTATCTAGAGCAGGTATACCTGCATACCCAACGCCTGAACGCGCAGCTGAAGCTCTTTCAGCAATCTATCTCTACAGCAAGAGGAGAAGCGTGGTAGAAACGCGCCTAGCCTATCTAAAGACGCTATATGGGAAGTCTCAAAGACTTGTCGAGACAAAGATAATAGGAGAAAAATAAAATTTTTTAAAGTAAAGCCATTACGGCTGCCATCGTGAAGGCAACAGTAAGGGCCCTAAAGATCGACGTGATGCCGATGTTTCTATATTCCTTGTAGAGATAGCTCGCAACAGCCGCGTGCAGCATTTCAACACTCATGAAGGCATAGTATAGACCGTATGCGTTCATGCCGAGGAAGGACTTAACTGTGTCAAGGTTCTCTAGAGAAATTAGCCCTGCCGCGACATATTGCTTCAATATACCTTCGGCTACAAGCGGCTGGGTTGCTAGTCCAACCCACCATGCAAATGGGAGGACCCTCAACATGTACTCGAGTATAATTGTTATGCCGAGCTGTAGCCACCATTTCTTAACTGGGATCTTGTCTTGGATGAGTTCTCTAAGGTAGAACTCGTCGACAAATATGGGCGGCAGGCAAAGCGCAAACAAGTAGAACATCAATACGAACCTAGTGGGCGTCATAGCATAATTGGCTACGACACCCGTCAGCGAAATATTATACATGATATATACTGTCAGCCAAGCAATGAGCACCGTTACTAGACCAGGTATCCAGTTCTTCTTTAGTTTTTGAACTGCATCACCAAGAATTTCTCTCTTGATGGCCACGAGGACTATGATTATGGGTAAAAGGGCTAGTGCAAGGAATAGGAAGTAGAAGATGGTATACTGGGCTCCTGAGAACCTTGCAAACTGGTATACTCGCCAGCCCCAGTCAACTATCAATGGGAAAGTATAGAACGAGGCAAGAATGTACAGAATTGACAAGACAATGATTAGAACTATAGCAAATGTTCTGCGGATGCTCAATTTTGATTCAACCTGGACAATTTTCCCTTTGGATCTATAGTACCTTGTGACTAGGTAAGCAACACATAGAACCGCTATTATCGAAAGGAAACTAGCCGAGCCAGAGAGCGAGCCCAGTACAGAGGGATCCAAGTAATAGGACGCTTTCCCCTTTCCAAAACAGAGTAAAACCCATTCAACTGTCTCCTCTATAGCCTTTTTGGTGAAAACGATGGTGTAGTGGTCGGCTCCGGGTACAATCACAAGTTTCCTGCCGGTACCTGCACTTGGAGAACCAAAGACTTCAGAGGGCTTTCCAGAGGAACTCGTCGCATAGTTAAAGAGCAACTCGGCAAATGACGGCGGAGTAATAATGTCGTTTTCACCTACGATTATAAGGAGGTTGTTTGGTCTCGTTGTGTTTACAGTGCTAATTTCCCATGCATAATACGGTCCAATCATCACTACGGGGTTTATGTTTGGAGCAAGGATTCCAAGTCTTAGCGCCGCCCTAGAGCCCATCGAGTACCCTATCACACCTATATGTTGTTTGTCAACGTCTGCCCTGCCCTGCAGGTAAGTTAGGGAAGCAAAGAGGTCGTTTGAGATGTTTGGCGCCGCTATTGGGTCGCCGATATAGTTTACCCCGCCCTCGCTGCCGTCGTGTCCCCTATAGTTCAGTGATAAAACGAGGATGCCGTTTCTTGCAAGCTCCGTGGAAATAGCATTCATTGTATCTGATGAGGCACCTAGCCCGTGGACAACAATGACTGCTGGTAGCTTCCCTTGAGCATTAGAAGGCTTATAGATCACTGCCCTAAGTTTGGCTCCATCGAGACCCGTTATCCAGACTTCTTCTGTCTGGACGCCTTGGTAGAGTAGTGTCTTAGCGGTGAAAGAGCCCGATAAGGCTAGCAGGGCTGAGAGGACGAGAAGTATTACTGCGGCTAACAGCTTTTTGTCTAGTTTAGGTTTTTCTTTGCTCATCAGTTTAAGTTATTTTGGATAGCATTTTTATTTGCTTTGTAATATAGGTTAACCAACATGCTTTTATTTATTTTAATAGGCTAGATATTAATCGACAAATGACAGAAAAGAAACAGTTTATAGCACCATTCTTCATGCTACTGTTTTTCATGGCTTTTACTACGCCTGTGCTCCAGGCTTCCATGAGCGACAGTTATCACCCATACGGCTACTTCGTGCACCCCTATCCAAACGTCTCACTTAGACCAGGCGACATCGTAATTGGTCATTACCCGGGACAGGAATATACCATAGTGGGCTACTGGTCCCATGCGGGCATTTTATACAAATATGATCCAACAGTTGGCGACTGGCTGGTTGTAGAGGCACTACTCGAGGGTGTAAGAATAAACACTCTAAGCGAATTCATGTCCCGTTATAGTGCTGTCATAATTCTGAGGGTCAAAGGCGTGACAGATTCACAAGCCCTAAGTGCCGCCAACTGGGCGTACTCCAAGCTTGGCTATCCATACGACTATAACGGATACTACAAACAAGTATATGGCCCATCCTATTACTGCTCTGAGCTTGTCTGGGCGGCATACAAGGCTACGACAGGCGTCGATATCGACGCGTACTACTGGTTGCCACAAAACTGGTACGGGGTTCTTCCAGGAGAAATAGTGGCTGATTCAGATGTATACACCCTCTGGCTAAGCGACCTGGGCTTCTAATTTTTTCTTTTTCTATCTAGGTAACAATGTTAACCTCTCCGCTTTTAGGCAAGTGTTGAAATTTCCTATTTGGTGACACTAACGCCCCAAAACGGTAGAATAGGCGTTGTAGGAGCCTATAGCACAAAGTATGAGGCCAGGAGTCAAAAGGAGACACACGAAATGATACGTGAAGCTGTCGAGGGAGCCCTGAAAAGCGTTGAGAAGGGGATTTCTCCCCAGGAAATAGACCTAATCATAGTCTCCAACTACAGCGACTCCTTCGGGGGCTTACTGCATACAGCCCCCCTTGTAGCAAGCTACATCGGGAACCTAAACGCTACGGGCTTCAGGGTTGAAAATGCCTGTGCAGCTGGTACAACAGCTGTATATCTTGCACACAAGCTTCTCAGTGCTGGCTTCTTTAAAAACGCCCTGATTGTTGGCTTTGAAAAAATGAGCACTGTGGGGACGTCTGCAAAATCAAACGAGATTTTGATGCGTACAAGTGCACCAGAAGAGTACAAAGTGGGGGCTCCATTTCTAAGCCTCTATGCTTTAATAGCTAGAGAATACATGAACCGCTACGGGGCAAAGGAAGAGGATCTAGCCTTGGTCGCCGTAAAGAACCATGAAAACGCTACAAGAAACCCGCTCGCCCAGTTTCAGAAGAAGATCACAGTTGAAGACGTCTTGAAGTCTCCATACATATCACCGCCCCTAAAACTATTTGATGCCTCGCCACTCTCCGACGGGGCCGTAGCCCTTCTCATGAGCTCGGAGCCTAAAAAGTATACTGATACACCCGTCTACATCAGCGGCATAGCTATGAAGCATGATTATTCAGGGGTCTACCAAAGAAAAGACATGTCAGCTATCGAGGCGGCCAGGCAAGCCGCCCAAGAAGCTTACAAGATGAGTGGATATGGCCCAGAAAAGATAGACCTTTTCGAAGTCCACGACGCCTTTACAATCGCTGAGATAATTCTCTACGAGATGCTTGGGCTTGCACAGAGAGGCGAAGGCTACAAGCTGATTAGGGACGGGGTAACAGCATTCACAGGATCTAAGCCAGTAAACCCAAGTGGTGGGTTGAAGGCTAAGGGACACCCCATTGGTGCAACGGGTGTAGGCATGGTTGCAGAGGTATACTGGCAGCTAAGGGGTGAGGCCGGGGCCAGGCAAGTGAAAGATGCAGAAAGAGGCTTAGTTGAGAATCATGGTGGGACTGGGGCAACTTCAGTAGTTATCGTTTTTGAGAGGTGAAGGGAATGGCGTGGAAAGTAAGAATATTTACCGAGTTGCTGACCCCTGTAGAGCCCTTCAAGTCTACGTACATCGTCGCCATAGTTGAGAATGGAAATGGAGAAAGAAGAATCGCGAGGATACCTCAAAAATACATGGGGCTTGTAAAGGAGGGAGTTGAAGGAGAACTCACAGAAGAATTGACAGTCTTCGGCAAAATCCCAGTATTTATCCCGCGTGTCGATCAGCCAAGAAAAGTCGTCGTTGTTACCGGGGGAAGCAGAGGCATAGGAGCGGCAATATCACTAGAGTTTGCCCGGCACGGTTACAACGTCGTCATTGCGGATATAGTGAGAGATCAGGAAGCAGAAAAAACTCTAGAAGCTATAAAGAACCTAGGTGTAGAGGCATACTTCGTGGAGATGGACGTCAGCAAGAGTGAGAGTGTTTCTAAGGGCATATCAGAGGCTTTACGGCTGGCCGGGCGGATCGATGTATTGGTAAACAATGCTGGCATAACACGTGACACTTATCTAGAGAGAATGAAGGACGAAGACTGGGACAGCGTATTAAATGTGAATCTAAAGGGAGCTTTCCTATGCTCAAAAGCTGTTTTCCCAATAATGAAAAGGAACGGCGGGGGAGTAATCATCAATATTTCGTCAATTGTAGGATTGCTTGGAAACATTGCTCAGGCAAATTATGCGGCTTCTAAGGCGGGACTCATAGGTCTCACTAAGGCGCTTGCAAAGGAGCTTGCCCCCTACGGTATCAGAGTCGTAGCTATAGCTCCAGGATTCGCCAAGACTAGGATGGCTCTCGCAGTGCCTTCACCGATCCTCCAAGAATACTTAAGGAGGATTCCAATAGCGAGACTCGTCGAGCCGGAAGAAATTGCTAAATTGGCATACCACGTGGTGGAGAACGAGGCACTCACAGGAATAGTGATACCCATAGACCTAGGAACCACTATTGCATCTCCACTGGCTTAGAGAAAAAATAAAAAATTATTTAAGTGTAGTTTTTCTCCCAATCTTTCTTAACCATTGACACAAATTCTACAACGGGACCTAGCACCTTGTATTCAGCTTTCCTAAGCGACTTAATTATACTCACACGAGAAACGCCTAGCATTCTTGATAGTTCAACGCTATCAATCCCCTTCGGCCACGAATAATATCCCTTAGACAAAGCCAGCTTTAACATGTTCAGCTGATTGGGGGTCAGCTTGTTCAGTTGCGAAACCAATTTAAGTATAGATAGATAGTTTGCAGAAACAGTTACAAAGTCCTCCTCCTTTACCTCTGTCAAGTAGTATTTCTTTACATGGTCTCTTTCCCTGATCAAAGACAGAAAATCGTAGAACTGCTTCTTACTTATGAAGCCTAGGGTCCACCTCTCAACGCCGCTTCTCGCAATCCACGGAGAAACAAACATTGCACCAAGATTTACACTAGCCTCCATTGTATGCGTCTTTTTAATGTTCATGAGTATTCTCCATGCATCGTCAGACTTCCCAAGTACTTTACAGTTCTTTACTTCGGGAATTGTTTGCGCGACTTCTAGAATGTCCTTAAGCTTGTCCTGCTCGGAACTCTTTATTGTTAAAAAGATCTGCTCTACTCCCCTTGAAAGTTCAGATACATTTACTGATAGAACTGTTGTTGTAACGCCTTCTCTTTTCTCGGTCAATTTAACAACGGGGCAATCATATTGCTCAATGTCGAACACTCCAATGTACATCGTTATCCACGCAAAATATTACGAAAACAACTATTTAAATTTTCTGTAGCGTGTTTTTATAATGTAGCCTACTGTCGTAAAAACTATAGAAAAAGAGATATCTTTTAATAGTTGAGAAGGAAATATCCTTGTAGCAACGATAAGAATGGCACCCCGGTCATTAATATTATGTCAAAGGTTAACAATGTTAACCTAAAATGTATAACACGATTTCACCTATTAACATGCATTATATGTCTCTGGAGAGAATCTATACGTGTGGAAAATGGGTCAACAACTGGATAGCTCGTAGAGCAGATATAAGTGGTAATTGGATAGCACTCAAGGACGACCTAACGATACCCTTACGTACGGTGTCCTTTGCACAGCTAAACGAGGTGTCCAACAAGATTGCTAATTTTCTTCGGGAAAATTTCGGAATAAGCAAGGGAGATTATGTAGCTATTCTTTCGTGGAGCCGCATAGAGCTTGTTGCCACGCTTCTTGCATGTTTCAAGATTGGCTGTGTCCTAGCTCCTATAAACACGAGGTACACTTCACGTGAAATTCAAGAGTTTGTTGATAAAGTCAATCCAAAAGTTCTCCTATATGAAAAAGAATTTTCAGAAACCGTCTCTAACATAGAGACGAAGAAAGTGTGCTATGACTGTCCAAACGAGTTTAATTATGAGAAATACTCTTCCAATGATGTCTCGACGGCGTGTTGCCTCGAAGACCCAGCCCTAATACTACAAACTGGTGGAACAACTGGAAAGCCAAAATTTGCAATAGTAAGTCACAGGATGATTCTCTGGAACGCCTTGAACACTGTTAGGGACTTGGTTATACCTGGCGACGTCACAATCAACACGTTGCCTCTCTTCCACATTGGTGCCTTCACATATCTAATCCCTCTATTAATGTTTGGAGGGACAAGTATTCTAATGCGAAGATGGAATGTTGATAGGTTTATTGACCTCGTAGAAGAGGAGAGACCAACATTTCTCTTCCTGGTTCCGACGCAACTTAGGATGTTGCTTGCTTCGCCCCGTTTCAAGGACGCAGACTTTTCATCCGTTAGGTGGTTTACAAGCGGCGGGGGAGCGTTAACGCCAGACATCATCGAGAAAATATTTGAGAAGGGTGTTGTCCAGAAACAAGGTTTTGGGATGACCGAGATGGGTCCAGGTATTTTTGCTCTCGATCCATGGGACGCTAAGAGGAAAATGGGGTCGATTGGGAAACCGAACCTATTGATAGAGGCCAGGGTTGTTCTTCCAGATGGAAGTGAGGCTCCCAGAGGTGTTGAGGGCGAGCTGTACCTAAGGGGTCCAAGCGTGTTTTCAGGATACCTGAAAAACGAGGAAGAGATGAAGTCTATTATAAAGGATGGATGGCTGGCTACGGGAGACGTTGCTAGGGTAGATGAGGAAGGCTATTTCTGGATAGCTGGGAGAATTAAGAACATCATTAGGAGTGGTGAAGAGAGCGTGTATCCAGAAGAAATTGAGAGGCTTTTGATTATGCATCCAAAGATTAAGGATGCAGTGGTTATAGGAGTCCCTGACCCCAAGTGGGGGGAGGTTCCAAAGGCATTGATTGTACTTAAGGAGGGAGAAAAGATAACGAAAGAAGAAGTCATAGATTTCTTGAAAGACAAGCTCGCGAAATACAAAATACCAAAGTATGTAGAAGTTGTTCCCCAACTTGTCTACACGGAGACTGGGAAGGTGGCTCGCCAGTCTCTTAAAATCCTTTATGGAAAACCTGAAGACAAGTTAGAGGTGTAGGATCCATGGCGTATTTCACTACAACGGACGGTATAAAGATCTATTACGAGGTCGAAGGTGAAGGGGAAAAGACGGTAGTGCTACTCAATGGCATAACGATGAATACTGTAGGATGGAGGCTTCAAGCAGAATATCTGAGGAACCTAGGCTATAAGGTAGTTCTACATGATATGCGTGGTCAGGGACAAAGTGATAAGCCGAGGACAGGTTATAGTATTGATAGACATGTTTCTGACTTGAAGGAACTGTTAGATTACTTGGGCATTAACACTTTTACGCTTGCAGGCATCTCTTATGGTGGAAAAGTAGCATTGGCTACTGCGCTAGCCTTCTCCGAGCAAGTCGAAAAACTCGTAATTCTAAATTCGTCGCACACCGTAGACAAGGCCTTGAGACTGCGTGCCGACAGGTGGATTTTGGCGGCACGGCTTAAGTCAGGTAGATTCCTGTGGCAAGTAATGATTCCGGACATATTCTCAGACGAGTTCATCAATAACAGTTTCTCCTTTATTTCTTCTTTGGCACCTAACTTCGAGCTTGTAGACATGGTAGCATTCGAAGAGATGATTAAAGCTTTTCTTAGGCTCGATCTGAGGGGAAAGCTCTCCAAACTAACAATGCCAACTCTTGTTGTTGCCAGCACTCATGACAGGTTCTTCCCGCCTAGATACTCCAAGTTGATAGTTGAGGAGCTTCCCAATGGAAAATATGCTGAAGTTGAAAGTGGGCATGTCTCTATTTGGGAAAAACCGGGCGAAATTAATGTACTGGTGTCGAATTTTCTTAAGGGAGAGGTGAAATAAAAATGTCGCAGGGATTAGAGCACAGGTATGCAGTATCAAAAAACGGTATAAAGATACACTATGTTGCTGAAGGAAATGGAACACCAATAATCTTCGTACACGGCTTGGGCGAAAGCCATCTTACATGGAAACCCCAGTTAGGGTTCTTCCCAGCTAGGGGGTACAGGGTATTAGCACTAGACCTTCGCGGGCACGGCGAAAGCCAGATTCCCCAAAAAAGGATATCAATGGAGGATTTTGCTAGAGACGTAGAAAGCGTCCTCGAAGCCGAAAAGATAGAGGAAGCGCTCATGGTCGGCTACTCAATGGGCGGCCTAGTCCTGCTAGAGCTTTACCGCTTGTCTCCACAAAGATTTGAGAAGATTGTCCTCGAAGCCATTGCACCTGAATACCCACCAGCAATGACAGAAGTTCTTGAAAACATGTCTATGCATGAAATAGCCAGCCAAGTAGCCGAGTTCGCTGTGTCGCCATATGCATCTACCGAATTAAAACGAGAAATCTATGAGATAATCTCACGAACTGATAAACGTGTCTACATACAGAGCGCTGAAGCTGCGACAGAAAAAAGCTACAGAGACATAATCAGATCACTTAGGAACCCTGTTCTCTTCATTTCTGGAGAGCTAGACTACATATCCCCACCAGAGGTCGTCGAAGAAATGCACGCCATGGTGCCTACCTCAAAGGCGCACATAATGAAAGGCGTAGGACACATGCCCCACAGGGAAAGACCCGAAGAATACAACCAATTATTGCTAGAATTTTTCAGGGGCATTTAACATGTCAGGCATAATTCTACGCACAGAAAATCTCACAAAGAGCTTCGGTGGACTCGTAGCTGTCAGCAATGTTAACCTGAAGGTGGCGCAGGGCACGGTTCATGCTATAATAGGTCCCAACGGTGCTGGGAAAACAACGCTATTTAACTTGATTACTGGAGTCCTCAAACCTACAAGTGGTAAAGTGTATTTTGAGGACAGAGATATAACTGGTAAACCCCCTCACTACATTAGCTCCCTGGGTCTAACAAGGTCTTTCCAAATATATTCGATTTTCCCAAACCTTACTGTTCTCGAAAACATAAGGCTTGCTGTCCAGGCAAAGTGGAAAAACGTGAGATGGGACTTTATTCATCCAACAAGCCATTACAAAGATGTTGTCTGGGAAGCCATGCGGATTGCCTCCATAACTGGTCTCTACGGCAAGACAAACATTTTGGCAAGTAGCCTCACCCCAGGCGATAAACGGAAACTAGAAATCGCTATTGCCCTTGCTGGAAACCCAAAGCTCATAGCATTAGATGAGCCCACGGCCGGCGTATCTCTAGAGGAGGTCGCACCGATAGTACGTCTCATTAAAAAGCTGAGAGACGAAATGAAGAAAACAGTTGTAGTGATCGAGCACAAAATAGATGTTGTTCTCGAAGTAGCAGACAAAGTCAGCGTAATGAATCAGGGAAGTATTCTCGCGGAAGGATCTCCCAAAGAGATAGTTGAGAATAGGGAGGTCCAGAAAATCTACCTGGGTGAATGATATGGCGTCTACAATTCTGAAAGTAAAGGATCTTCATGCATATATAGGCGGCTTCCATATACTTCAAGGAGTAAACTTCGAAGCGGAAGAATACAAGCTCACGGCCATTCTAGGTAGAAATGGCGTAGGAAAAACAACCACTCTAAAAACAATAATGGGAATATATAAGGCAACTAGGGGAGAAGTGTTTTTCAAAGGAGAGAACATCACTAATTTCCCAACGCATAGCATAGTCAAGAGGGGAATAAGCTTTGTCCCAGCAGAGAAAAATGTATTTGCAAACCTAACCGTCATTGAGAACCTTAAGCTAGCATATAATGGCCCAAAGGAAAAATTCGACGACAAGCTTGAAATGGTAATGAATCTTTTCCCAGAGCTTAAACGTTTCTCTAGCCTCCTAGCAGGAGAACTTAGCGGCGGCCAGCAAAGAATGCTTGCACTGGCATGTGGACTGGTAAGGGAGCATGATCTTCTCATACTAGATGAGCCATCTGAGGGTCTAAGCCCAGCATATGTTAAAAACTTCTATAGGTTGCTGAGGCACTACATGCTTGAAAATAAGAAGACAATACTATTGATTGAACAGAACTTTGCTTATGCCCGCGAAATAACAGATTACATTTACCTGATGGATAAAGGTGTTGTGGTGACAGGTTTTCCCGCGGAAAAAATAGAAGAAAACAATCATGTAATAAGGAGAATCCTGGGTGTAAGCTTATAGGTGGTGGATATGGTTTCACCTGAATTGATTCTAAGCGCAGTTATAGACGGGTTGACTTATTCATCAATGATCTACCTGGCAGCCATAGGACTTGTGATTATTTTTGGCTTAATGGATGTCTTTAACCTAGCACAGGGCGCCTTTTTTGGACTAGGAGCATATCTCTTTGTGACGTTTTATTACATGACGAATAACTTCCTGTTGAGCCTATTGTTAACTTTTCTTATAGGGATAGTTCTTGGTCTTCTAACCGAGAGAGCAATAATACGGCCGGTATACGGGAATCCATTAGCACAACTACTACTTACCATGGGACTAATGACTCTACTCTATACCTTCATGCAACTAATATGGCCAACAGGGCTCGTATTTCCGGAGACTCAAAACTTCTTGTTGTCAGGATATATACAGCTAGCAGATGTCAGGATAAGGATCTATAAGTTTGTTCTTATAATGATTGGATTTGTCCTATTCGGCACCATGAGAACACTTCTTTCAAAAACCATGATTGGTATAAAGCTTAGGGCGGGGACAGAGAACAGAGAGCTCGCTACAGTCTTCGGTGTAGATATCTCGATGCTCTTCACGTCTGCATTTACATTTGGCGTCGCCCTTGCACTACTGGGCGGCGCACTAGTTGCCCCACTGACGCATGCAACCATAGAGCTCCCTGTCCACTTTTCACTTCTGGCATTCGCTATCCCCGTGGTAGGAGGCATGAAAAGTTATTCGGGAGCCTTCTATGCGAGTCTACTGATAGGATTTGTCGACAGGCTTGTAGCCTACTTTATACCCCAACTGGGCTTTGCAATAGATCTCATAGTCATGATAGTTGTCCTAGTGGTTAAACCAGAAGGATTATTCAAGAGGTGAGAAAATGGAGAAACTAAGGAACTACTTGTTGCCTAATAGGTTTCTTGGATACTTGTCCTTAACAATACTCCTGGCCATTCCATGGCTAGACAGGACACTGGCTACAGGCATCCCCCTGACATTTGTATGGGCTCTACTTGCACTAAGCTACAACATAGTTTTGGGTTTCGCGGGAATCCCAAGCTTCGGGCATGCAGTTCCATTCGGTGTTGCCGCCTTTATTACGGCGATGCTTCTCAAGCAGGGTGTCCCGTTCCTTCTATCTCTTATTCCCGCCGCATTTATTGCGGGAGCTGTTTATGTCGGCATGGGTCTTCCCGGCTACCGTGTTAGGGGACTGTACTATGGTATCTTAACGCTCGCTATTTCGGAAGCCATTAGAGCTACTATTGAGTACTCTGCCCAAACCACTGTTGCTGTGACGGTAGGTACGATACCTGAGATGGCTTCACTTGAAGGGCTGTACCTCTACCTCGCCCTCTTCACAATATTTCTTGTTCTATCACTTGTGACCGGGATGATGGACATCATTAGCACAAAGCGGAAACGACAGAAAGTTCTTAAAACACTGATTGTCTTATTGCTCTTCATCTTCTTAGCTTATAGTGGGTACGTAATCTTTAGTTCCTCGGCAACATTCCTGCAGGAAGTAGGTTCAGGTCTTACTTATGTGAGGATCCTGCGATTTGTATATCCTCTTAACGTGTACCTAGTCTCTCTCCTTAGCCTCTACATAGCATATCTGTTGATTAAGAGAATCATTACATCCCCTCTGGGAAGCACATTTATAGCAATAAGGGAGAATCCGGTAAGGGCATCTGTTATAGGCTACAACGTTTTTCTCCACCAGTTAATAGCTTTCTTTATTTCAGGCGTCTTTGCAGGGGTAGCCGGAAGCGTGTACGTCGCCTGCATACCTACAATCCAGCCAGACGTCTTCGCAACCGATAAGACCTTCATTGCCATGACTGGTGCTATACTGGGTGGTCTCGGCACATTCGTTGGACCAGCTATCGGCGGTATCCTTGCTGGCTTCCTTAGAGATTACCTTTCAACGATAACTCCAGCACTCATATCACTAGGCTTCCTGTCACTCCAACAACTGCAACTCTTCCCCAGCTTTATTCTCGGACTCCTCTACATAATAGTTGTCCTGGCATTACCATACGGTATATACGGTACATGGTTGCTTAAAGGCTGGAAGCTCAAGAGAAAGATCGAAAGCATCTTTTAGGTTTCGGGAAATAGTTAACCGTTTTTATTTTATAGGATTTTTCCCAGAGTATTTTGATGGCTACGAAGCCTGAAATAAAAAAATATGCCAGGATAGTGAGCACGGGCATAGCCCTTGGAAAAACACTAGTAACTAACGATGACTATGAAAAGTTCTTTGGTCTCAAGCTCCCCGATGCATGGAGAAATGCACTAGAAAACCGCATAGGCATCAAACACCGATACGTCTCTGCGCCAGACCAGGCCCCCTCGGATCTAGCCGCAGAAGCCGCTAGAATGGCTCTTCAAAACGCCAACCTCACTATAGACGATATCGACCTTATCATATTCGCAACAGATACCCCAGACTTCCAGACACCACCAACAGTTTGTGCAGTTCACCAGAAGCTAGGCGCAAAACTAAAAACGGGAGGCTTCGACATTAACGCGGCCTGTGCAGACAACACAATAGCCCTCATGCTTGCGGCACAGAACATCATGCTCAACGAAGACGTTAACTATGTCTTGGTAGTTTCACCTTACACGATGACCAAATTTATTGACCCACAAGACGTGACTGCCTCCATTTTCTCGGACGGAGCTGGAGCCGTCATCCTTGGCCCATCAAGTGAACCTGGCTACATTACTGGAAAAATAATTGCGGATGGTAATTATACAGACTACTGGGGCATATACATAGGGGGTGCAAGACCAGTAAACGAGAACGTCGTAAAGGAGGGATGGCACAAGCTGAGGTACCTTAAAAGGTATCCACCCGACATAAACCTTCGCCACTGGCCTGGACTCGCACAAGAGGTACAGAAAAAGGCAAATTTAACAGCCAACGACATAAGCTACTACTTCGTCACACAGGTCAACAGAGAGATGATCCACCAGCTCATGAGGCTACTTGGACAGCCAATCGAGAAGGCCCCAACCATCATGGAGAAATATGGATACACTGGATCTGCCTGCGTATTTATGGCTCTACACGATACTCTAACACAGGGCAAGATTAAGAAGGGAGACTACATACAGTTCATCACTTCTGGAGTAGGCTTCGTCATGGCAAGCGCAATCTTCCGCTGGATATAAAAGGCAGATAGAGCCCAGAAATAGTAGTTAACCCTTTTTTTATTGAATAAGAAATTATTATTACAACCGTATGAAAACAAAAGAACGAGCTAAAAGTCTCTCCCTCCTCTTGATAGCACTAATAGCACTAGCCTTTGTACCAATAAACGTCAAGGCCCAGAACCCCAATGAAATCGTTATAGGCATCGTTACCGACAGGACAGGTGCACTAAGCTACTATGGCGACATGTCAATTAACGGCTTCATTCTTGGACTCATGTACGCGCTAGAGATACCAAGCTTCGAGACAGTTACGCCAAACCTAGAATGGAAACTTAACTGGCAAGGCAAAACAATACACATCATAGCGGCAACCAATGTTCCAGCCGGCCAGCAAATCCCAGACCCAGCCACAGCTACAAAAGCAGCAGAGGACTTGATACAAAACAAGGGAGCCGAGATACTCGTAGGCTGTTCAGACAGCCCGTCAGCTATCGCCCTCACACAGATAGCCCAAAAATACAAGGTCGTATTCTTGGTTGTCCCTGCCGCTGACCACGAGATAACCAAGACCTACCTAAACAGGTACGTTTTCCAGATTTCAAGCACAACTTGGCACGACGCAATTGCAGGTGGAACATTTGCCACCACCCTCGGCAAAACAGTTGCATTCCTAGCACCGAGCAACTCCTGGGGACGCTCTACTGTCGATGCCTGGTCAACAATCATTCAACAGAAAGGAGGAAGCGTTGTCGCCGCAATATATGCCCCCGTAACAACCACTGACTTTACGCCCTACATCCAGTCTCTCCTGGCCTCAAAGGCAGAGGTATTCATTCCCGTATGGAGTGGAGCAACAGCTCTAACACTCTACCAACAGATAAACGCTTCCGGAGTTTACCAAAAGATGAAAGTCACCTCAGGCATACCAGACCTAGCAACCCTGAACCTATTAAAAATGGGCCTATACCTGCCCAACTACAAGGGAATGATGAAGTATGCTTGGAACCTACCACAGAATAACCCAGTCAACGACTGGCTTGTCTCAAAGTATGTTGAACTCTACAAGAAAAAAGCACTTCCAACGATGGGCTCAGTCCTCTTAGCCTTCCCCTTGCCAGACCTTTTTGTCGGCGAGGGATTCGTGGCTGGCCATGCGCTTGGACTAGCATTAAAGAAGACCGGCGGCTCAACAGACTCTGAAAAACTAATCAACGCGCTTGAAGGCCTCACATTTACATCCGTGAAGGGAGACATAAAGATAAGAAAAGAAGACCACAGAACAGTACAGGACATGTATATTGCACAAATAGTGTGGGATACAACCTCTCTTGCCAAATACTATACCGAGCAGGATCTACCAGACCTCTACAAGCCCCTCCTCAAAATTGGAATGTTTGCTCCACAATACATAGACACAGTTAAAAGCGTTACACCCCCAGTAGAGGTCAACCTGTATCCGCCACAACAACCAGCACAACAACAGCCAACACAGCCCACGCAACCCGCTCAGCCACAACAGCCTGCACAAGACTTTACTCTGTACATTGTCCTGGCTATAATTGTATTAGTGATAGTGTTAGCTACAGTTTTACTGCTTAGGAGAAAGCCCAAAAAATAAATTTCTTTTTTTGAATTTTCCCGGGCGCCTTTTCATCCAGCCCACATACGGGGCAGTCGAGGCGCGATCCTACCGGATCAATATATAAATGTGAAACTGGCATATAAATTTCATGCCTCCCTTCCTCCCATAGATTTGCGTAACTTTATTATCCCTGCGTCACACATCCCTTTTTGATGGAGAGGCTGTTTGTTTATTTGAGGCTTGCCGAGTGGGAAAAGAGGATAATCGAGGACGTTCTAGGCGAAAAAATCGAGATTCTCTACTGGAGCGGTGCCGACTTTTCTGGCCTAGAAGACTCGTCCATAGCTATGGCTGTTACCTTGCCAAGGGAGGCAATCGAGAGAGCGGGAAAACTTAAGTTTGTCCAGGTTCCCGCGGCTGGCGCAGACAACTTAGACCTAGAGGCCCTGTTCAATAGAAACATCATGGTTGCCACGGCCAAGGGCTGTAACGCAAGGGCAGTCGCAGAGCACGCCTTCGCACTCATGCTTTCACTCGCCAAGAAAATTGTAGACCAGGATTACGAGGTAAAGAACAGCAAGTGGAGAAGCTACACAGAGGAAAACTTCTTACTAGACCTTGAAGGCTCAACACTAACCATCGTTGGATACGGCAATATCGGCAGAGAGATAGCGAGGATAGCAAAGGCATTCAACATGAAAGTAGTAGCTGTCAAGAAGAACCCAGAAAGAGACGAGTACTGCGACGAATGCTACGGACAAGACAAGCTCAAAGAGGCTCTCTCCCAGGCAGACTATGCAGTAATAGCTCTCCCGCTGACACGAGAGACGAGGGGCCTCATAGGAGAAGAAGAACTAAAGTCAATGAAGAAAACAGCCTACATCATAAATGTAGGCCGGGGCCCCGTTATAGACGAACACGCACTATACAAAGCCCTGACACAAGGCTGGATAGCTGGGGCAGGCATAGACGTATGGTGGTTCTACCCGCCAAGCCAAGGCTACCCCTCAAGTATAGGTGTCCACAGGCTCCCAAATGTTATAGCTACGCCCCATAAGGCAGGATGGACAAAGAGATCCAGGGAGAAATGCCTCAGGTTCGCTGCAGAAAACATAGCTAGATACCTAAGAGGAGAAAGACCTCTAAACTTATTGACCCAATCAAGAGAGTATTAAATAAAGTTGCGCCATATATTTTTATAGGTAACTTTAGGGGCTCTTTTATAAGCATTACTGATATGCATATTTTAATGGTAAGTTTTACACACATTCAAAGGTTTTCTTGACACTTTTTTTCAAAATTCTTACCTTTGTTTTGCAATTTTTTGCGAAGACCTTTGGCAAAGACATATATAGGCTACATATCGCTGTAAAACATCCCCCAAGGGGGAGAACGCATGACGCAACAAGCGGGAAAATCCAAGTTTAGCGTACAGTTCATCGTTGCAGTTATCGTTGCACTTATAGTTGGAGTGGCAATTGGCTTCGCGGCCTCGGGATTCTTTGCTGGCCCCCAGCAAGGACAGCCCCAGCAACCCGCTGGAGGACAACCCTCGGCATCTAAAAAAGTTATACAGATAGGCTTCACTCTTCCTCTTACAGGAGAACTCTCATCAATAGGTAAAATATGGGAAAAAGTTGCACAGATGGCTATTGAGGACTTAAACAAGGAGGTGCAGGCCTACGGCTACAATGTAGAGTTCAAGGCAGTAATTCTTGATGACGCAACATCAGTCGAGAAGGCTGTTTCAAACGTGCAAACCCTGGCACAACAAGGAATAAAGGTTATTATTGGTCCTGCAGCAAGCTCACAGGTCAAAGCAGTAAAAAGCTTTGCAGACAGCAATCAAATAGTAATAATTTCGCCATCCTCTACCGCACCCACGCTTGCAATCCCAAACGACTTTATATTTAGAACCGTCGGGTCCGACGCTGGCCAAGCAAAAGTCCTCGCGGCCCTTGCTTTCCAGGAGGGAGCAAGGAAAGTAATAGTCTTCCACAGAAACGACGAATATGGAAATGCCTTTGCAGACTTCTTTACCAGAGAATTTACGCAACTTGGCGGGAAAGCTGTCGACATGCCATACCAAACTGGCCTTTCTGACTATGCCGCAGAAGTAAACAGCCTTGCAAGCAAGGTTCAATCCGAGAAGGCTGACGCTGTAGTCTTAATTGCATTTGACACCGATGCCGGAAACATACTTTCCCACGCCGCAGAGTCTAATGTCCTCTCGAGTGTCCGATGGTTCCTCTCTGAGGGGCCACACGGTGCAGCAGAGCTCAAGACGCCGGCTGTGGGAGCTTTTGCCGCAAAGGTCAAGCTTCTTGGAACCCGTCCGCTTTTTGTAGCTAACCCGCTTTACGAGCAATTTAAACAGGACCTGAAGCAGAGGTTCGGAGTAGACGCCACAGTCTTCTGTGACAACTTGTACGACGCCGTGATGCTTGCGGGCTGGGCAATCCTTAGGGCTGGAAGCAACGACGGCAATGCAATTAGGAACGCCCTGGTGGAAGTTGCAAAGCACTACTATGGTGTAAGTGGCTGGATGATCTTTGACAGCGCTGGTGACAAGGCAAACCAGGACTACGGCGTATGGGCCATAGTAAAGACTGGCGCTGGCTACGACTTCAAAGACGTCGGCTTCTACCAGAATAAACAAATAATATTCACCGAGAAACCATACCCATAGGGTGAAGCAACAATATATGCTACCAATCGACCAAAACACAATACTAAATTTTCTTTTTTACTCCTTTTTTTACCTTCTCTTTGCAGTCCCGTTGACGCTTAGCTACCGAACAACCAAGGTCATAAACTTTGCACACGCGAACTTTATAACATATGGAGCATATGTCGCAGTTTTTCTGAACGGCTTGCTGGGAAACAAGAGCCTCCTCTTAGCTAGTTTACTAGCATTCCTGGTTTCAGGGACACTTGCCATTGTTAGCTACTTTTTTGTCTTTAAACCCTTAGAGAAGCGTGGAGCCTCGATGAGTCTTATCATGATCTCCTCAATGGGCTTATGGATAATGTACAACTACCTGCTCTACATGTTGGCCGATATTGCTCACTTCTTCAGTGGTGTCAATTTTGTTTCATACGGCAGAATTCTATATAGCGATGTTCCAGAGATAACAATTTGGTCTTTGCGCCTGTCGAGCGGCTTCATAGCTGTTTGTGCAACGGCCGTGGGGATGTCTCTCTTCTTTTATATTTTCTTAAATAAAACTTCTCTAGGGAAAGCTATGAGAGCCGTAGCAGACAACCCAGTCCTGGCTGAGATATCTGGGATACAGAGGGACAAGGTAATTACATTTACATGGCTGATTACTGGCGGAGTTGTCGGGGTAGGTGGAGCTATATGGACAAGTTTCTCGGGAACTGTTACTCCTACAACCGGTGATGCCATGATTCTACAAGTATTTACTATAGCATTTATTGGCGGCCTCGTTTCACTGTTGAGGACTGGCATTGGGGCATTTGTGATTGCTCTAATAGAGAATGTTGGTATCAGTTTGCTCAATGCTTGGTTCGGTGTCCCGACTAGCTTTAGAACTTTCCTGACATTCGTTGCACTACTTGTTATCTTAATCGCTTTTCCGCCGCTCGGTGCAACGGGAGGCTTGCCATTTAGGTATAGGAAAAAGAGGGGTGGTGCCAAGTGATCGATTTAGTTGGCTTTCTTATAAGCTGGTTGACGTTTCTAGGAATATATGGGATACTTGCCATTAGCCTAAACTTTGAGTCGGGAACCAGCGGTGTAACCAACTTTGGAAAAGCGTTTTTCTACGGCTTGGGAGCCTATATAGGGGCATCGCTAACTGTCTACCTGTTCCTGCTACTTAACAATATAGATGTCTCCAAGTTTTCACCATTCGACGTAGAGGGCATTGTCTATCTAGGACAATTCGCTACGAAGAACCCGTTACTCAATATTGGTTTATTTATATTATCACTTCTTCTTGGATTCATAGTTGCTGGAATAGTAGGCTACCTGCTAAGCTACCCGATCATCAGGGTAGGACCAGCATTTGTGGGGTTCACTTTGCTCAGTACAGGCGAGCTTTTCAGAATCTTTGTATTGCACTACAAGCCGCTTGGAGAAAGCAAGGGCATAATGTCTATTCCGCACCCCTTCGCATGGATACCTAACCCAACTGTAAGGACTGCCCTTTACTTGGCTGTAGTGCTAGGGTTCCTTGCACTTGCCTACTTTGTGTTTAACAGGCTATACAATTCGCCCTTGGGGCGAACACTAAGGGCTGTAAGAGACGACGAGGTGGCCGCACTATGCCTGGGCAAACATGTACCAAAGCTAAAGGCAACTGTCCTCTTTATAGGCTCAGGCTTCGCAGGAATAGCAGGCGTCTTGCTGGCCTTCTATCTTGGCTCCATAAGTCCAACCTACGACATGATCGGTCCACCGGTAACATTTAACGTGTGGGCAATGATCATTCTTGGAGGAATGGGCAACCTCTCTGGCTCCATACTGGGTGCAATAATTTTAACTTTCCTCGACAGGTTCCTAATTTTTGTTACTCCTAACCTAGGCATTACAGTGTTTTCTCCAGACTACATCAGAGGATTCCTTGTCGGCTTCTTGATCGTTGCTGTTCTCCTTTTCCGTCCTCAGGGAATCCTGAAGGAGGGAAAAATTGAGACACCTGCATGGAAGGTATATGAAGAAGAGGTGAAGGGTGAGAAAAGTGGCTAAGATTCTAGAGGTAAACAGTGTAACTAAGACTTTTGGTGGAATCATAGCGTTGCAGGATGTAAGTATAAACGTGCCAGAAAGAGGCGTAGTCGGCCTTATAGGTCCCAACGGTAGCGGAAAGACAACACTCTTCAATGTGGTCTCTGGCTTCTATGTGCCTGACAAGGGGGAGGTCTGGTACCATAATGGGGGCAACAGCGAGAGGATAGACGGCCTAAACCCCAACGAGGTGTTTGCAAAGGGCATAGTGAGGACCTTCCAGATACCACGCTTGTTCAAGTCCCTAACAGTCCTCGAAAACCTCCTGTTGACTCCCTATGGCCAGAAAGGCGAACATCCATTGAAAGCTATCAACCCTGAGACTTGGCATGAAGAAGAGAAAGCGCTTGCAAAAAAGGCCATCGAACTCCTAAAGAGGTTTGGCCTCCTAGAATATGCAAACGTAAGGGTTTCAGAGCTGAGCGGGGCACACATGAAGCTAGTAGAAACCATTAGGGGCCTTATGACGCCTGCAAGATTATTCCTGCTAGACGAGCCGGCCGCCGGCGTCGAGGCTACTGCGGCACACAACCTGTTTAGGCTTGTAAGGGAGCTTAACGCTAACGGCTACACATTCCTAATAGTGGAGCACAGAATAGAGGTGCTGATGCAGTACGTGGACTACGTCTATGTCCTCCACAACGGCCAGCTATTGGCAGAGGGGAAGCCGGACGAAGTTGTGTCAGATAAGAGGGTTATCGAGGCGTATATAGGTGAGGCCAATGCTTAAAATAAGCGACCTTTACTCTGGATACGGCAAAATGAGGGTTATCCACGGGGTAAGCCTCGAGCTTTCAAAGGGAGAAATACTGGCAATACTTGGTCCAAACGGTGCAGGGAAAACCACGCTCCTAAACTCGGTTTTTGGGATAGCGACCGTATATAGTGGAGATATTTATCTCGACGGCACAAAGATAACTGGCAAAAAGCCATCAGAAATAGTCAAGCTAGGGGTAAGCTACTCTCCACAGCTAGACAACGTCTTCCCAAACCTCACAGTAGAGGAAAACCTCTACGTCGGCGCCTTTATAAGGGGCAGAGACCCAAAAATAAAGGAAGACATCGAGAACATCTTCGAGCTCTTCCCAGAGATAAAGAGGAGAAGAAAGCAAAAAGCAAAGACACTTAGCGGCGGAGAGAGACAAATGCTTGCAGTGGCCCGAGCACTCATGACCAACCCCAAGATCTTACTACTAGACGAGCCTACAGCCGGTCTTTCGCCAAAAGCCGGGATAACTCTTATGCGCAAGGTCAGAGAAATAAAGGAAACAATGAACATAGCTGTTCTAGTTGTGGAGCAGAACGTTGCGAGAGCCCTAGAGGTAGCAGACAAAGCCTCTGTCCTTGTGGGCGGGAGAATAGTCCGGGAAGGTTTAGCCGAAGAATTTAGGCACATAGAGATAGAGAAGCTCTTCTTTGGGAAATAGTTTTTCCTTTAATCTTCCTAACTTTACATGTGTAAGTCATTTATGCTTTTTACTGTAGGTAACTTTGGCGAGACAGATGGATACGCTGTCACTTCTAGGTCTTATAGCCTTAGGGCTTTGCTCGGGAGGCGTTACAGGGCTAATAGGATCAAGCGGCGTCTTAATCGTCGTTCCAGCACTAACGCTCTTGTTTGGTCTTCCAATTCACGCAGCTATTGAGACGAGCCTCGCAGTAGACGTGATAGCCTCTATAATCGTGTCAATTGTTTACTATAGGATGGGAAATGTAGAGCTAAGATCAGGCCTGGAGCTTGCACTTGGCGCAGTGGTTGGGGCACAGGTGGGAAGCAGGATTGCCAAATACATACCTAGCGCAAATTTAGGCAGGGGCTTTGGCATCTTTTTGGTCATTATTGGGGCAGGAAGACTAAGCGGAAAAGGACTAATCGGGCTACTAAGCTCCCAGCACTCCCCCCAAAGCATGGACACCAAGAATGTTTCGGGCCAAAATAATAGCATAAAGGTCGGGCCTATACAGGTCGCGGTCTCACTTGTTTTGGGTTTCCTCTTAGGGATAATCAGCGGCATCTTCGGCGCAGGAGGCGGTATAATGTTTCTTTTAACGCTCATAGTTCTTCTTAAGTATCCGCTACACAAGGCAGTCGGAACCTCCACATTGATGATGACTCTGACTGCTTTATCAGGAGCTATTGGCTATGCCCTCAATGGATACGTGTCGCCATTAGCCTTCATCTTGGTAGGTGCAGGAAGTATTGTGGGTGGGAGGATAGGCGCAGTATATGCAAACAAGGTTCCCGAAGCTTCTCTCTCAAAGATAATAGGAATAGTATTCATAGCCCTAGGGATAATAATGATTGCAGAACAACTACTATAAAAAGAGCCAGGTAGCTATTTTCGTAAAAGTTTGAATAGACTTTTCCTTTATTACAACTATCGTTTTTTGCAGAATCTTTTTATTTCGTCAGAATAAAATAGAATCAAATAGTATGAAGGTTAGAATGGGCAAGAGGGGCGTCATAGTTGTCCCCAAGGCTGTTAGAGAGAGACTTGGGCTCAAGGAGGGCATGGTTCTCGAGCTAGAGGTTAAAGGTGATGAACTCGTTTTGAGGGCGAGAGACTTATGGGCTGAGCTTAGGGCGAGGGAGGAGGGCACCAAGTTTGATGTTGACACGTTTGAAAGGGAGCTAGATGAGGCTGAAGATAAATGGTTGGAAAGACACACGGAAAATTCTTACTTATAGACACCTTTGCTAAATGAGCTATTTTAACGTGGAATATTACGCCAGCAAAACATTCACATTATTTCGAGGTATAGGTACTAAAGAAGTCATTAGGTGGTTCTTATCTTTTTTGGATATAGGCAAATTTGTACAAGAAAATGAATATTTTTTTTCTAAAGTTTTAATATCTAAAAAGTTTATATGATTGTAAAAATAATTTATTAGTGAGATTGATGAGTTTGCGAGAGAAAATACTAAAAATGGGTTATACTCGAGTCTTCTACTCGGGATAAATAATCAGACTAAGAAAACTCTCCACGATATGTCTCATATGGTCAAATTCAAGTAGGGATGAAATTGTGCATGCATCTATGTATTCCCTTCTGCAGAACTCTGAGTTTGCTGGAAGATTCCGTGAGAGAGGGCTTGAACCTGGATACGTTAGAGGTATTTTGGAAAACATATTATATGAGATGTTTAAAGGAGACTTCAGCGAAGAACATACAGTTAGAATCGCCAGGATGACTTTTGATCTAATAAGGATAGGCATCCCGCCTAGGATGCTTATCATGCTTATGTTCTTTCTTTCTCAGGAAATCGTAAGGCATACTTATCCAAATTCCAATCAGGTAAAGGCAATCATACAAGCATGTGGATGGTTGCTGTCAAACATGATGGAGAGTTACTTTACGATAGATGAAGAGGTTTTCGCGAACAGCCTAGGTATCACTAGTGG
>Ga0080004_1122782_pt1 | contig 25657 bp, 28 predicted proteins | sample WasSprMetagenome_FD_69207 | JGI IMG/M metagenome (GOLD analysis project Ga0080004, IMG submission 69207) | Sulfidic aquatic microbial communities from Washburn Spring, Yellowstone National Park, USA - WS (SPADES assembly) (version 2) | ecosystem: Environmental > Aquatic > Thermal springs > Hot...
CCCCCCCCGGCCTCCCCAGCCGTCCGGGTAGGGGTATGTGAGCCCCAGCCTCTGGCGCGAGTTTAAGTTCCAGAGCTCCGCAGCCACGGGTACTTCCTCGCAAGCCAGCTGCTGAGGAACTTCTTGTAGTCTTCGCTCGCCGACGCATTGGCTACATCGTCTCCGATATGCACCTTAAACCCGGATTTAGCGCTAGGCGTCAAGTCCTCGCCTATGTTGTACGTTGAAACCAGCTTTGTGAGCGCCTCGCCCGCGTTTCTCACTTTACGCGGTTTAACCACGACCCATTTGTCCCCCTCGATGTATGGACCCGCAACGCATCCCCCCTCCGCGTACTTCGAGAGAAAGCGTTCGTCGTGATCCGAGTAGACCGGGGGACCGTGGTGCTTCTCGAGCGGTGGCAGCTCGAGCGTTTCCAGCTCGAAGAGGAGCACCAGCTCGCCTTCGCCGGCCCAAGCCGCCGCGTCGAACACGCTGAAGCCGAAGCGCTCGAGACCATGGGCCAAGGCCCTTAAAGCCCTCTTAGCCTGTCCCCACAGCACGTCTTCGGGTAAGGGGGGCACCTTGAGCTTGACCGCCGCCACGCTCCTCTGGTACAGAAGCTTATCGGGCGTAGGCAGCTGCAAGGGGCTCGGGTAAAAGAACTCCAAGCTGGGTTCTCTTAGAAAGGCTCGCGCAGCCGCTATGAACCTGCACATGCTGTCGAGGGAGACCGGACTGGCCACGTTGCGCTTTGGGTCCACAGGGTCTACCACCACGAGCGGTTCGCGGAACCTCTTTAGGGCATCGCGCGGGTCGCTGTAGTGGCCTTCGATATCGACGACCGTCCGGAAAGGTTTCCAGCCGGAGGATGCTCTCAGCGTTGAGAGGAACGAGCCGTAGTAGATAGCTAGGAGCTCAAGGAGGTAACCGGAGAAGCCTTCGACCCTCACCTCCGCCCCGTAGACGCCAACCCCCTTGGCGAAACGCTTCAGCAGTCTCACCTCCCCCCTCAAACCCGGTTCCGCATCGAGCTTGCTCTTAACGTAGGCTGTGTGGAAGGGCGTCCTATCGACCGGCGACTTTATGTGCTCGGGCGAAGGGACCCTGTAAGCCGGCACCACGTCTACTTCGCAAACATCGAGCTCGAGCGTAAGGTACGGGTGGGAAGCGTACCTTTCCCTCGAGCGGATCCGTAGCGATTCAGCAGCTTTCCTAGCGATCTGCAAACCTTTGAGTCTCAACTCCTCGACCGGCACACTCGGGTCGAAAAGTAGGAACACGTCGACATCCACGTCCCCCGAGAGCCATGTGTCCTTCGCGAAAGAGCCCTCCACCTCAACTTCGACATCGGCCTGCAGCTCCCGAGCCGAGCGCTCTAAGGCCTCTACGACCTTCGCCACCGCCAGCGACACGCGTTCCCTCTCAGCTTGGGTTGGGGTCACGCGCTCGAGGACCTCGCGCAGCAGTCCCTCAATTCTGCTCATACGCCGCGCGCCTTCACCTCGAACAGCGTCTCGTAGATCGGTCCCCTGGAGGTTAGCGTACTCTTCTTCAACCTGAACTTGTCGACGAGCATCGACCCGAGTTCGACGCTCCTGTTCTCCTCGATGATCCTCGGTAGGCTGCCGACGCCGCTCTTCACCCTGGCGATCGTGAGGTGGGGGGTGAACTCCTCCTCCGGCTTGGGCAGCCTGAGCTTGGCGAGCGCGCTGTTAACCTTCGCGCTGAGCTCGGACAGCTCCCTCGCTCCCTCCTCGACGCCAACCCATACGACCCTCGGCCTTCTCGGGTTGGGGAAAGCGCCCAGCCCCACGAAGCGGACGGTGAAAGGCGTGAACTCCACACCCCGCAGGGCTTCGACAACCCTTTCGACGAGCTCTTGAGGTATCTCGCCTATGAACCTGAGGGTCAAGTGCAGGTTCTCCAGCTCCACAAGCTTAAGCTTAGCGCCTGCCGCTTCCAGCTGCTCTTGAATCGCGGCTATCTTCGACGCGATAGCTGGATCCTCCAAGTCCACCGCTACGAAACAGCGTACCAAGCTCACAGGCTGCTAGCGGGAGGTCTTTTAAATAGCTTCGCGCGGTTAGCCTTCAGCGGCTGGGGGCACGCTCGAGTCGAGTAGCCACCGGTTGAGCTTCTCGCACGTGAGGATTTTCGATAGCTCGCCGGTGCAGACTGGTAGGAGCGGGCAGTAAAAGCAGGGGATAGAGTCCAGCTCGGAGGGAAGCTTGGGGATCTGCCGGAGCTTGAGCGTGGGTTTGAGCAGGTAGACCTTCCTCCCCTTGTGCACGATGACCTCTCTCGATATCAAACCCATCCTCTCAAGACGCTTAATGAGCTTGCTGCCCCTCCTGCTGTCAATGTTCAAAAGGTGCCAGATGTCGCGTTGGAGAACCCCGGCGTCGCCCGATGCGGACACTATGTCTAAGATGCGTTTCTCGAGCTGCTCTCCGCCGCCCTCGCTCAGCCTCAGCTCTTTAGCTTCGCTCTGCATACTTTCACTCTCCAGTAAATGCGGGGTAGGAGGTAAAAAGCCTTTTGTACATAGGCTCGCTCGATTGCCCCGCACGCTAAACGTGCACGTACACGTCGAGCTTCTTCATCAGCTCCCTAACACGTTTCCTAAGGGTGGTTTCCGTGACTCCAGCTGCCGCCGCGAAAGCTGTCCTGCTCTTCCTCTCTCCGTGGATGGAGGAGGATATGTAGAGGGCAGCTGCCGCGATGCTCCTCGGCGGTTTGCCCAGGAGGACACGGCCCTCCTCAGCGGCTTTTATTATCTCTGCGGCTGTGCGCTGCACTTTCGCGCTCAACCCCAGCTTGCTGGCGATCATTGGGAGGTACTTGAGAGGGCTGGGAGGTTTGAGCTTCAGCTTGTCCCCCAGATGCTGGAGGAGGAGAGTGTAGCTGTGACGGACCCGGCTTTGGTCGGCGGGCGCTATCTCGCAGAGCTTCGCCATGGGGTTCGGAACCCCGAACTCCCGGCAGGCGAGAACCACGCACGCTACAGCCATGTTAGCCACGCTGCCTCCTTTGAGCAGCCCAGCCCTCTGTGCGAGGGCGAAGAGGCGGATCGCCTCTTCTCTCACCTGCTGGGGTAACTGAATGGCCGCTGTGAGCCTGCTGATCTCCTCCCTACCGGCTCTAATGCTCCTATCCTCCTCTCCTGAAACCGATGCCTGGATCAGAGAAAGCCTAGCGAACTCCGCTCTCCTGGCGGCTCCCAGCATTGTGCTCCTCCCGATGACGGTCGAGAGGGAGACAGGGAACCTCACGGGCTCGGCCCTCGTCCGGGCCAGCCGTTGCTCCCCGTCGTAAGCCCTCCACTCGGGGCCTGTATCTACAGCTCCATCCTCGATGACGTAACCGCAGTCAGCGCACTTCACCTCTCCAGCGTGCGTGTCGAAAACGAGATTCGAAGACCCGCAGTTCGGGCACTTGCTCATTGCGCACCCCCTCTCTTTCGGGAAACTTCCGACGCGTAGAGTAGCCTGTTCACGAGGTAATCCGGCCTCTGCACAGCCGGCGATGATACCTTGACTACAACGTAGGGAGAGGTTACCGGGCCTATGACATCGTACACGTAGCCTATCGCGTTCGCTGAGGAATCGTACACTTTAGCCCCGAGCTTGGGTAGCGCCTCGGCTTTCACCACGAGCTTGCCGTCCCGGGTCACCCTAACTACCTTGCCTATAGCGATCATGAGCGGTTCAGCAAACTAGCAACCCCTTTAAGTCAATGGCGCTGAAGACCATTACTTTCGGCCTGCTCCCTTAAAAGCGGCGCGCGCCCCCCCGGCTATGTTCTTTAATGTACTCCATTCTTTCGGCAGCCTAGCCGTGTAAGCATATTCTTTATCTTTCTGGTTATAAAATTTTACTTTCGGTCTGCATTAAGCGCGCGGGGCCGAAGAGGCGGTGAAGCGCCGCAAGGCGCAAAGCCCATGAGTACCCCTGCAGGGGCGCTCGGACACCAGGATGAAAAGCGAGATGTAAGTGCGGCGCTTAAAAGCGGGCAATAAGCCTATAGCGCGCGCGCCACCTGTTACCCCGCGCTTGGTGCGGGGTTACTGTTCTTATCTTTTTCGTTGACGGGTATGACTTTGCTCGCCGTGGGTATGAAGCTGAGCACTTTGACTCGCACCGGTACTTTGCCTCCGTCTCGCGCTAATATGTTCATGGCGGCGTTCAAGTCCGCGTGCATCGCGTGCCCGAAGGGGCACCACACTAACCCCCTCGGCTTCCTGATCGCTTCGCACCCGTGCCTCGCGCACACCTTCGAAGTGTTATCCTCGGGGATTTCGAAGGCTGCGATCCCGTGGTTCTCCAGCGTTGTCGCCAATCTTAACTTCTGCCTCCGGTAGCTCCACATGTTCGTGTTTCCTTTACCGGGCTTATCGTGCGCTAGACCGCGCAAGCCGCCGATGAACACGGCGCTCACGCCGAGCTCCAAGCACATCCCAGCTAGGTGCGCTGCGCCGTTGGCGAACAATTGATCCCTCCGCTTCTTCCTCTTCTCGTAAAGTCGCTTACGCTCTTCCTTCAACACGCTCCTGCCCATTTCTTCGAGCTTGGGATCGGACAGCATCCTATCGATCTCAGCGATCTTCTTCTCGAAGTAAAAGTAGTCTGCCTTCAAAGGTCCACCCCTGTACAGCAAAGCCACACCCTCGCTTCCGTTAATTGGCTCGGTGACGAAGGCGATTAAGCGCTCCCTACCCAAGTCGATGCCAGCCTTCAAACCGCTGCCGTCGAGCTTCCCTTCGAGCGTCACTTCCACGCTCACGCGAGCGTACCACCGCTTCTTCACGGGATCGTAAGTGATGATTAGCCGCTCCAGCTTCGTGCCAGGCTTAGTGAGCCACCTCGGCTTCCCCGTGAAGGGTATGTTTAGGTTCCAGTAGCCGAGGTGCAGCACCCTCTTTTCGAGGTCGATGCGGTAGTTGTCGTACCTCACCACGACGATCGGCACGCGCTGACCGTCCTTATCCTTCCTGTAGCCCGGTGGGCGAACTCGCTGCCAAGGCTCCAGCCTACCCTCCTTAGCAGCCTTCAAAAGTCCAACGAAGCTCTTCCATTGATCGCTGATCAAACGGCAGGCTTCGTGGAAGTTCGCGCTGCCCAGAAGCTTGTAGATCTCGAAGTAATCCGCGAAGCGGCGCGCCCACGCGCTCATCCAGCTACAGTCGATACCCTTTCCCTCGAAGAACAGGTGCCGTCTCCTAAAGTTCTCCATGTTGATAAATTTCGCGGTAGCGTCGCCAACGCGCCGCAGGAAATCTTCCAGCTCGGGCGTCGTGAGCAGGCGGAGCGTGTCCGTCCTCACCACGCTCGCCCTCTGCGCTTGGACCCACCTCCCCCCGCTGATGCGGGGGTCACCACCTTGCTCCAAGAGGAGCCAGGCCCAAGCGTTCAACGGGATAACCTCCTGCTCAAGGGCCCGGGGCTGAAGCCCCCTCACAGCGCGCTCCCTTGCCGCGCTGTTTCCGCGGCTCACGGGTCGAAAGGCGAGGCGGGGGTTTATAAACCTTGCCTAAAGTAGACCGAAAGTAAAAATCTTTAACCTAAAAGTTAAAGAAAAAGATAAAGAATACTCTTATATGGCTAGAGAGGCAAAAGAGCGCTCGGCGCGCGCACGATAAGCCTATAAACGGTCTTTTCGCGGACGAATGTCCATGTCGGCCGATCTTGAGCGGTACAAGCTGCAAAAGTTCCTTGAGGAGTTGAAGAGGAAGAGCGGGAGGGGCACAGAGCTCATCTCGCTCTACATCCCAGCGGGGAGGCCGCTCAGCGAGGTAGCGGAGGTGCTGAGGAGCGAATACTCGTCCGCTTCCAACATCAAGGATCGAACTACGAGGCACCACGTCCTCGATGCCCTCACGGCAGTTATGCAGCGGCTGAAGCTCTTCAAAACAACCCCACCCAACGGGCTGGTGATCTTCGCCGGCTACGTGGCGGGGGACGCCCCTGGGGACGAGAAGCTGGAAGTGCATGTGCTCGAGCCGCCGCAGAAACTGAAAGTCTGGCTGTACAGGTGCGACTCGCGCTTCTACACTGAGATACTGGAGGATATGGTCGCCGTTAAGGAGGCTTACGGTCTCCTAGTCCTCGACAGCGGGGAAGCTGCTTTCGGGGTGTTGAGAGGTAAGACGCTCGAGGTGGTCAAGGAGATAGAGTCGGGAGTCCCCCGTAAGCACAGGTCTGGCGGCCAGTCAGCCCGCAGGTTCGAGCGCATAATCGAGCAGTTAACCCACGAGTTCTACAAGAGGGTGGGGGAGTACGCGAACAAGATCTTCCTGGGCATTCCTGACCTCAAGGGGGTGATCGTGGGAGGGCCGGGGCCCGCGAAGGAGGACTTCCTGAAGGGCGATTACCTCCACTACCAGCTCAAGGAGAAGGTGCTGGGCGTGTTCGACGTTGGGTACAGCGGCGAAGCCGGCATATACGAGCTGGTCAACAGGGCGGAAGAGCTGCTGAAGGATGTGCAGTACGTGAAAGAGCGCGAAGCGGTCAACGAGTTCCTCTACAACGTATCGAGGGACACGGGGCTTGCCATCTACGGCGAAGCGGAGGTTCGTAAGGCGCTTGAAGCCGGCGTCGTGAGGAGGCTCCTGATATCGGAGGCTCTCAAGGGCGGTAGAGCCCACTACGTCTGCAAAGCCTGCGGAGCTGAGGGTTGGACGGCTGTCGAAGAGGGGGGGATTGTCAGGTGCAACGCCTGCGGCTCTACGAACGTCGATGTTGTCGAGCGAGTCTCCGTCATCGAGGAGCTGGGTAAACTGGCTGAAAACAGCGGGGCTGAAGTGATCCTCGTTTCAACCGAGACTGGAGAGGGTAAGGAGCTGCTGAGAGTGTTCGGAGGGGTTGCGGCTATCCTGAGGTACCGCTGGCAGCCCTCGCCCGGAGCATGAGCGGCGCGGGCGGGGCTTCAACAAGAGCCTTGCGAAAGCGCGACCTCGAGACCATTATCTCGAGGATCCCACAGCTACCCAACCCGAAGCTGCAGCTTGAGCAGTACGCCACCCCCCCGCACCTCGCTGCTCGCATGCTCTGGATCGCTGCGATGACGTTCCGCGACCTCCCAGCGGAGCTCGTTCTAGACTTGGGCGCGGGCACTGGCAGGCTGGGTCTGGGTGCAGCCCTGCTGGGCTCCTCCTTCGTCCTTCTCGTAGACGTGGACTTCGAAGCTTTGAAGCGCGCTCTAGCCTCGGCGAGGGAGCTCGGCGTCGACGCGGTGGTAGACGCAGTATGCAGCGACGTTACGCGCCTGACCCTTTCCAAGAAGGCTAGCTGCACGGTGCAGAACCCACCTTTCGGAGTCCACAGAAAGGGGGCTGACGTTAGCTTCCTCAGCTCCGCTTTAAGGCTGTCGAAGATAGTCTACAGCGTTCACAAGGCCGAGACTGTAGAGTACTTGTTGCGGAAGTGCAAAGAGGAGGGCGCGGAGGCTGAAGCGCTCTTCGAGGAGACGATTCGTTTGCCGCCAACAATGCCGCACCACTTTAAAAGAGAGCACAGGGTCCGAGTGGCGGTTCTACGGGCGGTTAGTAGCTCGCACGGTTGGTAGAAGCGATGGCTGGCAAAGCGCTTTTTACTGCGACGCTTAAGCCGTAGCGGCGGCATGTAGCGTGCGCTTGCGGAAAGTTTTTCCAGAGCCCTAGGCTACGCTAGTGTGGTTGAAGGAGAGTTCGTGGTTCCGGGAGACGAGATCGGTGTTGTCGAGGAGTATTTACCATCTGCGGGAGCGTACGTACACGACGGCTTCGTGAGGGCTAAGGCCGTGGGGTTTGTGAAAGCTGATGCATCCAAGCACGAGGCTGCGGTAGTTCAGGCTAGAGACGTGCCACTCCCAAGGCTCGGAGACGTGGTCTACGCGGTTGTAACGGGGGTTAGAGACGCTGTTGTCTACCTCGACATATATTACAACGAGACTCGAAAGGTGAGCTACGCGGTACCATTTAGAGGCATCCTGCACATCAGCGAAGCTAGCAACGAGAGATTGAGGAGCACGTACGAAGTTTTCGGCTACGGCGACATAGCGAGAGCAAACGTGATCTCGCGTAAACCGCCCTACATGCTCTCCACGAAAGGGCCTGAGTTCGGGCTTGTGTTGGTACGCTGCCCCCGCTGCATGACGCCTTTAAGGAGAAGGGGGCTCTGGCTCTATTGCCCTGTCTGCAGGAAAACGCACAAGAGGAAGAAGATCGCCAGCCGACACTACCTCCTGAAGTAGCGCGCAAGGGTTATCGCTAATTGCAGGTGAGCGCATTGAGGAAGAAGCTAATCACGTTAAGGTTCAGAACAACGAAGGAGGCTGCAGAGTTCCTGAGCTTCGTTTCCGAGGTGGTGGATAACGTGATTGTAGAGCAGTCGGGGACCTCTGTAAAGCTGATAATCCCGGAATACTCCAAGGATGCGAGAGGGGATTACGCTAAGCTGCTAGCTCTCGTGAAGCAGTGGAGGCTTTCGAGGCAGAGCCCCCGCAAGGGTGTTTTCAAGCACAGTGTAACCATGCTGTTGTCCGCTGCCAAGCTTAAAGTTGGGATACCTGTGTCCGCAATCGTAGAGCTTCTGCAGCTTAAGGGTTACCGAGCTAAGCTGGCTGGCGGCTTCATAGAGACCAACGCGGACTTCGAGAGCACGGTCAGGGTGGTGGAGGAGTTCTCGGAGAGATACGCTGAGACTATGGAGCTCGATGCGGCGCCCCTGGTTAAGAGGCTAGCTGCCGTGCTGGCAACCGCGTACAACCGGTCCATCGATGAGGTGGTCGAAGCGCTGAGGGGCGCCGGGCTTGTGAGAGAGAACGAGGAGGAAAAGCTCGTGCTGGCTGTTAACTACGAGGATGCACTGAAGAAAGCTGTCCCCCTAATGGAGCAAGGCGGTGCGTAAACGCGCGCTTTAAAAGCGTCCTCGGCACGGGTTCGCGTGGCCGAGGAGCTTCAGATATCAGTCGAGAAGGGGGAGCCGAATAGGCTCACGCTAAGGTTGAGAGGTGAGGACCACACTCTTCTAAACCTCATTGTAGACGAGCTAAACAGAGACGAGCATGTAGCGTTCGCTGCCTACAGGCAGGAGCACCCGCTAACCGACGAATACGTGCTGACGGTCGTCACGGACGGCGGTGAGAGCGCGCTCGAGGCGTTAAAAGCGGCAGTTGCGCGGGCCAAAACGGTTTTCGAGAAGCTCCTGGAGGAATGGCGCGAGAAAGCGATGAGCTGACATGGTCCGCGTCGAAGGCACGCTCAAGGAGTACGCGGAGCTCGGCGATGCCATAGTCAACTTCGTGGTTTCAGCAGCGCTCACGGTAGAGACGGGCCGGCCTGTGGGCGTAAAGGTTCCCGACAAAGTTCTCCGTAGAGTGGCGAGAGGGGAGGGTTTGGCGAGGCGTGGACCCTTGCAGCCGGAAGACCTTTTCGAAGCGCTCGCGGCACGCGCTTGGCTGGAGGGTTTCAGCTGCGAAGAGATGATAAGCCTCGTAGTGAGCGGGCTGCGCAGCGGGGACCTGGAGACGGGTCTACGCGAGCTTTTACGGGCGATGCTCAACAGGGTCGAGCTCCTCAGTTCGGGTGCTGTGCGTTGACGACGAGAGCTGTGCTCTGCTTCCTCCTCCGCGATGGCGAGGTGCTGCTCATACGAAAGAAGAGGGGGTTCGGCGCTGGCAAGATCAACGGCGTTGGAGGCAGAATCGAGCCCGGTGAGATGCCGGAGGAGGCTGCTGTCAGGGAGGTCTTCGAGGAGGTTGGCGTGCGCGTGCGCTCCCTGGAGCCGGTTGGGGCGCTCGAGTTCTACTCCATCGACTCCAAGCCCGACTGGCTCGTATACGTATTCATCTCGAGGGATTTCGAAGGAGAGCCGAGGGAGAGCGAGGAGGCTGCGCCGCGCTGGTACAAGCTGAGCGATCTGCCGTTCTCGGAAATGTGGGAGGATGACAGGGTGTGGCTGCTCCACGCGCTATCAGGTAAACGCTTTCAAGGGAGGTTCTGGTTCGACCGGGAGTACAGCAGGTTGTTAAAGTGGGAGATTAGCGTGCACCAGCTGAGCGCACCAAGCTAGACGGCGCGGCTTCCCAAGCTTACCCCGCGTTTCTACGGGCGAGCGCGCTTGATGCCTGCGTATGCTAACAGCTCCTCGATGGATGCAAACGTCCTTAGAGCGCCCCCCTCCTCCACCAGTATTTCCTCCACCGGCAGCGTTGATAGCACGTCGTGAGGGGCCCGCGACCCGAACGCGGAGATCCACGGTACAACCCGCCCCGAGGGGTCTGCAGCCTCAACGTACCTCCCGATGACAACCGTGTAGCGGTAACCCCGGAAACGCACCCGGACCCTCCTCGAGGAAGATCTAACCCAAGAAACCAGCTCCTCTAGCTCCTTCTTTGTAACAGCCATCGCTTCCGCAAAGGAGCCTCGCATATAAAACTTCATCGGAAAAAGCGGTGTCGCTCCCCATCGCGAGCCTAAAGCCGCAACTCTTCTCTAGCTTGGTGCAGATCCCAAGCTAGCACGCGCCGAGCGAAGCTTCAAGTAAACTTTCTTGAAAGGTTTAACCTCAGCCCCCTTCACCGTGCAGAGGAGCCCACCGAACGTGTACGTTGCTTCACTCTCTCCCGCCTTCAAAAGCGTTCCGGAAAGAACCACTTCCCAAGCGTCTACATCTCCCGCGTCGGCTGATAGCTCCAACTCCAGCTCATCGCCAGCCGCGGGTTCCCAACCAACCTCGTTCAACACCCGAAGCGGCAGCTCCAAACGAACTTCGAACCCTTCCCCGCTCATGGTCAACGCTGCAACTTTAGCGTAATCGTAGGTTTCGACGGAGGACACCCGAAGCCTCACGCGTACCGCGGCGATCCTTCATATTAAAAAGTTTCCGATCCCTAGCGCGCGCTAAAAGTAATAAGTTATTTAAGGTGGGTCTCGGGACCAGCGCGGGTGAGCTTTGTGAGTTTTGTGGACTCGGCTGCCAGGAGGTTCAACGCGGAGCTGAGCTCGCTGCTGGACAAGCACGTGGTCGTGAGAACGTCCGACGGCCAAAGCTTCGAGGGGATACTGCTCGGTTACGAAACCTCTAGGTACAATGTCGTGCTTAAAGACGCGAGAACGCCTAGCGGCGAGACCTACCCGCGCCTAATAGTCTACGGCCACTTTATCGCCGAGATCCGCTTAACCGAGCCTCCCCTGGATATGGAGGAGCTTGCGAGGAGGCTCGAGGAAGTATTCCCAAAGATGGTTAAGTACATGCCCGAGGCTCGAGTGATAACAGTCATGGATCGGATAAGAGTCACCGAAAGGGGTGTTGAGGGGACTGGACCGCTAGCCGACAGGGTTCGAAGCGTTTTCGAGAAGTTCGTCGAGGAGTGGAAGGCTAAGCAGAAATCATGAGCGACCGGTTCGAGATAGAGGAAGTTGACCTGCTGGGCAGAATCGGAAGGCTTGAGACGAAAAGCGGGGTCGTAGAGACCCCAGCCCTAGCCCCGGTTGTCGATCCAAGCAGGAACGTAGTTCCACCGAGCGAGATCGTAGACCTCGGCTTCAAGCTGATAATGACGAACTCCTACTTGATCAAGAGGAGGTTTGGGGACATCGGGACCGAGCTGGGTGTGCACTCTCTCCTCGGCGTGCCGACGCCCGTAATGACGGACTCCGGCGCGTACCAGCTGATGGAGTACGGTGAGGTGGAGGTAGCCCCCCTTGAGATACTTGAATACCAGGTGAAGCTCGGCAGTGACATAGGCGTAATTCTCGACATTCCGACTAGGCACAATTCGTCACGCGAGGTTGTCGCAAAGGAGGTTGAGGAGACACTTCGAAGGGCGAGAGAAGCGCTCCGCGTCGACAGGGACGGCATGCTGCTCGTGGGTCCCGTTCAAGGAGGGTTGTACCTCGACATCGTTGCGAGAGCTGCTCGCGAGCTTTCGACCATGGGCTTCGACGTGTACGGCATAGGGGGGCCGGTGCAGCTGATGGCCAACTACAGCTACGCAGAGCTGGCGCGCCTCGTGATGACGGCTAAAATGAACCTCCCGCCGGGGAAGCCTGTCCACCTGTTCGGGGCTGGCAACCCGCACATGCTCGCTTTCGCGGTGGCGATGGGCGCTGACCTCTTCGACTCCGCTTCCTACGCGCTCTACGCGAAGGACGGGAGGTACATGACACCTTACGGCGTGTTCAGGTTGGAGGAGCTGGGGGATTTACCTTGCGAGTGCCCCGTGTGCGCACGGGCTAGCGTCGAAGAGCTCAGAGAGATGCCAGTCCAGGAGAGAGTGTACAAGCTCGCGCTCCACAACCTTCACGTTTTGAGAGGAGAGCTTAGGAGGATCAAGAACGCGATCAGAGAGGGTAGGTTGTGGGAGCTTGTGGAGCAGAGGGCTAGAAGCCACCCAGCTCTTTTCCAAGCGTTAAAGGAGTTCAGGAGGTACGTGGTGTACGTGGAGAGGCACCACTACGTGACTAAAGGTTCCGTCAGCGGGCGCTTCTACTACGACCTCCTGAGCAGGGAGAGGCCGGAAGTCTACAGGCACGCGGTTAGGCTGAGGGATCGCTACACGCCTCCTCAAGCCGACCTCCTCGTGTTGGCCCTGGAAACCGACGTTAAGCCGTTCTCCAGGTTCGGGTGGATTGCGGAGCTTTCCAAAGCCCTCGCAGCGTCTCCTGAGACGAGGAGTAGGGTGCACGTGGCGGTGCTATCGAGCGCTTACGGCGTGGTACCGCTGGAGCTCGACTCCATTTACCCTCTCTCCCAGTACGAAAGCTCGATAGATCTCGAAGATCCCTCAACCGCTATAACCCTTGCCTCCGACGCGGCCTGGTACGTGGCAGGGATGGGCTCTTACAAGGCGGTTTTAGTCATCTACGAGAGGGGGAGAAACGTTGCTGAATCTGTAGCGGAGAAGCTGAAGAGGCTTGGCTACAGGGTCTACATGAGGCGCTTCACAAGCGTCGAAGACGCTATCTCGTTCGCAAAGCTCATCTTTCAGCTGATCTCCACCGCTACCTAGACGTAAAACTGAGGCAGTTTCGCCGTCCTGCCTTCCTCTTGAGCCGCTTTCCTCCTGATCTCTTCAAGCTCCTTCTCCAGTTTAGCTTTCTCCTCAGCCAGCTTTACAAGCTCCTCAGTATCTATAGGCACCTCGAGAACACGGGCAGCGTACTCTACTGCGACTTTAGCCGCTAGCGGGTCCGCGCTCGTCGGATCCGCGTAAGGTAGTACAGCTACCGCCGGGAAGCCGTGAGCCTCGTAGTAGGCTAGCATAGCCGCTAAAGGCCCAACGATCGCTAAGCCCTCCTCGAGCGGGGCGCGCCTCTGCTCTTTCGCTCGCCTAACTCCGCCGGAGTATTATCTATAGCGCGTCTGTGCAACGCGCGCACAAAATTTTTAAATAACAGTTTTGCAACTAGATACTTGCTGAAAAGCGTGGTGAAAATTTGGATAAAAGAACTGTGTCCATAATTCTGGGAGTACTAGCAGTTTTATTAATCGCCCTATACTTTATACCGATACCAGGAGTACCGTCCGGCGAACCAAAACTAGAATACAAAATCTTGACCAAGAGACACATTGTAAGCGCTGCGTATAAGGCATATGGTAGGCCTGAGCTAGGCCTCTGGGTTGCAAAGGTTATTCTTACAAATAACGGGACATCACCCATATATGACTTGAAAATATCCTATTCCATTGACAGATATTCTGACTGGGTTGAGGGCGGAAAATACCCTGTCCTGTTGCCGGGTAGCACTGTTGTAGACCTCTACTATCCAATTATTTCCAGCGAGGTCGCCAAGCTGACGACATCTACCCCTTCAAGGATCAACATCAAGATTACCTATGTCGATGCTAGGGGAGCCCAAAAGGAGATAACTGAGAGCAAATCAATAGAGATTCTCGGGGCACACGACTTTATATTTACAAGTCTCTCTCCAGAGGAAAACACCGGAACGTTCTACGACATATTCAGCAACTATCCCCTAATAGCCGCATTTGTAACACCCACCGACCCCGTTGTTAGGGAATACGCAGACATGGGTAACAAGCTGGCTGGAGGCGCAGGTGCAGCACTTTCGGATGAGGAAGCCTTAAAAAGCTTGTCAGGAATGTGGGAGCTCTCTGTCTACAATGGAATATCATATAAGACAGAGCCACAGGCATTTTGGACAGGACAGGTTTCACAGTATGTAAAGTATCCGAGGGATGTGATCAGGGACAGGGCGGGGACGTGTCTAGACACTGCAATATTCTTTGCCTCGCTGGCTATCGCTCAGGGTCTCGACGCATACGTAGTACTGATACCAGGTCATGCCTTCACAGTTGTAGTGCTACCACAAAGTGGACAAATAATACCTATAGAGACAACAACACTAAATCAAAAGGTTTCATTTGAGGAAGCTGTACAGGTAGGGGTAAAAGTTTTAAAAGAACATATAAATGGTCCACATTATATAGTAGATATTAAAGGTTTTCAGGCTTTGGGTATAACTCCTCCCGAGCTCGAACCCCTGCCGCCAGACATACTCGCGAAGTGGGGTATAAAGCTACCCTCCGACACGTATGAGAGTATACCTCAAGGCTCGTCTTCAGGCTCGCAGAGCCAGCCTAGCACAGGTGGCGCACTAAAGTATACAAACCCCTCGCCAAGGTGGAGCATGTCGTATCCGAAGGACTGGACTGTTTCCCAGCATGGATCATACGAGGTCGACTTTGTCTATCAAGACCGGGCCCTGCTCGTTGTGTTGTGGGTTCAAGGCGTCAACAGACAGGAGTTGAGAAGCTATTTCGAGAGCGCCATGAGCCAGCAGGGTAACTTGAAAGTCTTACAGGAACAAAAGGTGTCAGTGTCAGGTGTCCAGGCTGACGCTGTTGCATATCAGTATAGTTTCAGTGGTATAAACTCTATCATAGTTGCAAGGTACTTCGAGTATCAGGGTTACGGCTTTCTCCTATTTTACCAAGTCTCCGACCAGAACATGATAAATACATGTGAATCTATCATTCAAACGTTTAGGCTAGGGGGATGAAGATGAGAAAGTACCTATCTATCCTAATGATAATGCTCCTCGCGATAATCCTACTAGATAGCTTACTCTCCTGGGCCCAGGTTCAGCCATTAACGTTCTTAGAGATAGAAGACAAGGCTACCTACAATATTGCGGAAAATGGGGATGCATACGTTGAGGAAGTTATAAGCATGTCTGCAACTGCCTTCGCCAGCTTTAAACAACAGTACCCAATTCTAAGCATGCTAACTAGACTCTTCAAATCAAAAAGAACTGATGTCGAGATAACAAATCTCAATATTCAGGTCGACGAGGCAAACAACAGGATCATTGCTAAATACGTTGTAAAGGGCGCCGCGGTATACAAGAAGGATTACTGGGAAATCAAGATTGCAAGCGAAAAACAGAAGGTAACACTTTCAGCCCAGACGGGTAACACCCTAGTATTCACTTATGCTGGGATGGTTACAACAGACACAAGAATGATAATTACCTCAACCATTAACTTGCCAAAAGAGGCAACAAACATCAAGTTCATGAGCGATACGAATACTTTACGATATGAATATACTCCTCCAACAGCGTCAGGCCTTTCAATGGCAGGGAACCCAATAGTTTTGGTTTTAGGAATAGTATTAGCTATCCTCGCCATAGCAAACATGGTACTGCCAATAAGAAAGGCGGCTCCGCCTGCAGCTCCCCCACCGCCTCTCCCACCGCCTCCTTCCTTCTAACCTTTGAGAAGCTTTAAAGGTAAAAAATTTTTATTTTAAACCTTTTTCTTTTAAATTTTCAACAGTTTTCCCAGTAGTGCGCGCTGTATAGATCTTTATAGCCTTTACCTGCGCGCGCTCTCTCCACCGCTACCTAGACGTAAAACTGAGGCAGTTTCGCCGTCCTGCCTTCCTCTTGAGCCGCTTTCCTCCTGATCTCTTCAAGCTCCTTCTCCAGTTTAGCTTTCTCCTCAGCCAGCTTTACAAGCTCCTCAGTATCTATAGGCACCTCGAGAACACGGGCAGCGTACTCTACTGCGACTTTAGCCGCTAGCGGGTCCGCGCTCGTCGGATCCGCGTAAGGTAGTACAGCTACCGCCGGGAAGCCGTGAGCCTCGTAGTAGGCTAGCATAGCCGCTAAAGGCCCAACGATCGCTAAGCCCTCCTCGAGCGGGTACTCTCCTTCGACGAACCTACCGTAGCGATTCAGGAAGGCGTTGGTCGCAGCGTATCTAAGAGCACGCCCGTCGCCCTTCCTGTAGCTGGCGTCAAGTCCACCTATAAGCAGAGCCATGCTCGCCCCTCCCCCCAAGCTGGCTTCGGCGAGGGCGTAAGGGACGCGCAGGAGGTCGTAGCGCGTTAGCGGTGCGTTCGGCAGGAAGACCACTGCCGACCCCACGTCGTACAGCTCGTATGGCGCTGCGATCCCTTCGGCAGACGCGTTGACGACTTGCGGCATGTAGGGGGAGACTACGTACCCGATCTTCCTACCTCGCAGCGCTTTCACCATGTGCTTCACAGCCAGGAAGCCGACGAAGCCGATCCCGTGGTAGCCGGCTACGAAAGCTTTCCCCTTAAAAGCATCCTCGGCAATCAGCTTCACGCGAACGCTACCGTAAGACACGAGCGAACACCTAAGAGTTCTGCGAGTTTTGCTTACGCGCTCTACGAGATGAGCACCGCGTTAACGGTGCCGTCTTGTCCAGGCCTCGACGTGACCCTCGCCCTTCCAATCTCCGTCTCGATAACCGCACCCCTTGTGATCACTCCCCTCCTATCGTAGTCCTTGCTCGAGGGGTTCGACACGACCCTTAGAATCCTAACCCTCTTGCACTGCCCCGTCTTTGGATCGACAACGTTAGCGTAGCTGGCGAACTTGACCTTAGTTTTCAGAGTACCACCTCTCGCACGCACGACAAGCACCCTGTCCCCGCCCAGCAGAGTCTCGATGGGGGGTCTCCCCATCCAGTACTTCCTCTTCACCTTCACATGCCTACCTTTCATGCCGCCCGAGATCTTCCGCAAATCGTTAGCGTGATAGACGCTCATCGAGCGGCACTCTACCCTCGGCTTATAAGCTTAGCTGTACCGCGAGCGCGAACCTGCTCCAACAGTACACTATTTAGCGCGCGCTTTACTCTACAAGGAACTGGCGCGGTTTAGCGGCACTTGGGGGCTTTCTTCTTCTTCTCTTTCTCCTTCTTCTGCTCTACAGATTTCTCCCCCTTCTTCCCGCTCATCGCGAACCCGTAGGGGGAGGGGTAGAAAGCGGTTTCGCGCTAGACGAGGCCCAGCTTCGCTTCCAGCTCCTTGTAGCCCCTCTTCCTCTCGTAGAGCTCGACAACCTCCTCCACAGTCACGATCCTGAAGTTCTGGGCGACCTCGTGCAGCGCCCCCTCAATCCACTTCCTCGCCTCCTCCACCCTATCCCTCGTGGTGACGAGCACAGCGATCGAGTTCCAAAGGTCCACCGCGTGCTTCAGCTTCATCAAGTCGGCGTACAGGTCCCCGCCGATGCACACCTCGAAAACCGCGTAAGGTACACCCCGCTGGATCCTCCTCCAAGCCACATCCAGCCGCTTCTCGTCGATCGGCTCCTCAGGGTTCACGTACTTACCCTGCATCCTCCCCATCTCGGCTAGAATCTCCTTCACCTCCTCGTGCGAAAGCTTCCTAAGCTGAACCCTCCTATTCCTCGATTTAAACTCGTTCTTCAACCGCTCGAAAATCTCGCTCGAGTACGCTGCTTCAACGTTGAAGACGATGAGCGACCACCTATCCATCCTCGGCTTAAGCAGTTTCACGCCGCGCGCCCCAGGTCGACTGTCTGCTTGAAGATGAAAACGCCGCAGCGGGGGCCAGAAACATGCTCGAGAGGCTCGAAGAGCGATTAGTTATCATCGAAAGAGAATTAAAGGATATCGAGAGCGAGCTACGCTTCTACCGACCCTAAGGCTGAAAAAATACGCTTGAGAGTTTACAGGGTTCTTAGGCGCGCGCCGAACCAAGCTTGTTTCAGGAGAAAAAGAGCTTAACGACGGTCTTTAGTGCCCTGAGGGAGCTTTCGACCGCATCTTCGCGGGGGTCAGCGTACACGATCGCCAGCATCTTGCCGTTGCTGTCGATGAATATCGTTGCTCCGCTGTGCTTCGCTATCTCGTCGTAGAACCCCTTGTGCTCGTGCGCTTCCTCGTCCTCCCCACTCCCCCTCTCCGGCTTCGGCGCGACAACCACAGCGCAATCCGCGTTGAACTCGTAGAGGTAGGCGAGAGCCTTAAAGCGCGCCTGCGACAGGTACCTGTAGTCGTCCGCGTACTTGTAGTCCAGCAGGAGGAGCCTTCTTTTCTCTTCACTCAGCCTAGCGTCGACGATCGTGTCGGGCAAGCCCCCCAGCTTCCTCACCAGGTCCCTGCTTACCTCCCCGTCGATCAAGCCCACAGCTCTAGCTTTCGCGACCCTCGACTCCACCCGCTCGGGGAGGGCGTTGTAGAAGACGGAGACCTCGCCGCGCCCGGTCTCCAGCTTCAGCTCTCGACCGCCGCTGTCGACGCGCGCGGACCGCGGCTTGAGCTCGTCGACCAGCGCCTGCAGGAGGAGCGTGAAGCCGTAGAGCTCGTACAGCTTGTCGAGCGTAATCCTCAGCGCAAGAGTCCTACCCAGCTCCTCCACCTCCCCGCCGAGCAAGCTCACCTCCTCCCTTAAGCGCCTGCGCAGCTCGAGCAGGCGCAGGTAGGCTTTGAGCTCGCGCGGCCTTCTGCGCGCGTCCAGCTCCACCTCCTCCTCGAGCTCTGCGAGGCGCCTCTCGTCCGCCGCCAGCAGCTGGGCTTTCGCGAGCAGGGGTCTCAGGACCGGCTCGCAGAGGAGGAGCTCACAGGCCCGTAGGAGGTCTCGCAAGCGCCGCTCCGCGTGCTCGCGGAGGGGCTCGAGCCACGGCTGCGCGGCTGGCAGCCGCCAGACGAGCTCCAGCAGGCGGCCCCTGACCTCGACCAGCGTCGCCGCCAGCAGGAGGTTCGCGGGCGTCTCCAGCTCCAGCCTCGACCTGTAGACGGGCAGCGCCCGGGGGAAGTGCTTAGCCGCCAACCCGACGGCTACCCTCCCCCTCGCGCTCCCGGAAACCTCCAGCTCCTCGACGACGACCGCCGAGATCCTCCTCAGGATGTCCCGGACCACCGCGGAGAGCTCGCGGACCGCGCTGAGGAGCTTGAAGGCGGCCGCCGCGTCCCCGCCGACCACCAGGTCGCGGTCCACGTTCCTGAGCGCCAGCCTCCCCTCCAGCTCCAGCCTCTCGTAGAGCGCGAGGAGCGTCTTCCAAACGTAGTTGGCCATGAACTCAGCTTCCGCTCTCTCCTCACCGCCGGCGCTGCTCACCTCCCTCGACCTCCGGGTACAGCTGGTGGAAGAGCTGGAGCGAGCTCGCGTACCCCCTCTTCTCCAGCACCCCCCTCACTTGGGCAAGCTGGGAGGGCATCAGCCCTTCGAGCTGCGGAACGACCACCATCTTGACGGCAGCGTCCACGGCCCCCTTCGCTGCTACATGTTTCTCCGCGCCCTGCTCGACTAGCTTGCACGCTATTTTCGCCACGTCGATGAGGAGGGCGACTCCCAGCTCGAAGCCGGCGCCCCTGAGGTCCCCGTAGAGCTCAAGAAGCTCGCCGAGCACGCCGCCTTCGGAGCAGCGCTCCTGGAGAACTTCTTTCAGCGCACCGCTGCCCGGGTTCCCCACCTCGACCACCGCGAAGCGCCTGAGCAGGGCGTAGCCAAGCGTGAAGAGGTAACGCCTGTCGAAAACGTTCATCGTAGCGATCACCCGGAAGTCCTCCGGCACCTTGAGCGGCCCCTGCCTGCTCCACACCTTCAGCAACGCTTCGCCCCACTGGTCGATCTTGCCTTGCTTCCAGTAAACCTCCATCTCGCGCAGCAGTGTCTCCGGCAGCGCCCACTCGCCCGGCTCCCCGCCGAACACCGTGAAGAACTCGCCGAAAGCCCTGTCCATGTTCGCTCTGTTGATCTCGTCGACGAGCAGCATGGCCCCACCGCCCGCTAGGTGCTCGGCGAGCGCCTCGACCAGCGCCCCCGACCTCCAGCGCACCTCGCCGCCTACGAACATGGGCCCCCCGACCGCGTCCACCCTGCTCCACTCGCCCGAAGCGGTCTTCTCAACGAGCTTCACGCCGCAAGCTTCGGCGACCGCTCGAGCCAGCGAAGTCTTACCGGTGCCCGGAGGGCCGACGAGGAGCAGGTGCTTCCCGCTCTTCAGCGCCGCCACCACCTGCCTGACCACGCTCGGGTCGAAGCGGAGCCCCCGCTTCTTCAACACCTCCGAGAGGTTTTCCTCCATCAGCCCCTGCAGCCGCGCACTTGGAACGGGCGCTCGCAGAGCTCGCAGCTTGTACCCGCGCGCTCTCTCCTTTAACAGCGGGCGGAGCTCGGCGGCGACCTCGGGGTCAGCTACGTGCTGGAGCCCGCTTCTAGCGTAGTTCCTCAGCTTCTCCGTGAGCTCGGGGTCCCCGCGCAGACCCTCCGTCAGCCAGAGCACCCTCATCTTGAACCGGAATGGGAACTCTACCCCGTCGCCCCTCCTCTTCTCGCTCGGCCAGAATAGGTTGAGGAAGTCGAACTCGCACTGAACGACAAAACCAGCCCCAACAACGCCCACCTCGTTGACGTAGAAGAACACGATGTTCGGTCTCCTCGCGCCCGTGCTCGCGAGAAGACTCCCGACCATGCCCACCATGCCCCTCCGCGGAGCTTGGAGGATCTCCAAGAGCTCCTGCGCCTCGATACGCGCGCCCCAGTACGTGCAGTTCTCCTCGAAGCTCCGCATGTAGCTAAGGCTCCACTCCCAGTGCTCCCGCTCGCCGGCAGAAATCCAGAACTCTGCTTCGTCGATCGCCTTCTCGATGTTCTCCAGCCAGCCCCTCAGCTGCGGGATCGGAACCGCCGACCGTACGTGGACCATCGCGCCTACAAGACCCGCAGTTACTAATCGCTTTCGGGCACCAGCTTCCTCAGCAGAGAGGTGTCCGAGGCAACGCGCTTCACGAGCTCGAAGTGCTCTCTCAGCTTCCTCCTCAGCTCGGGCAGCGGGATCCTCTCGACGTCCTCCGGCTTCATGTACTCGTAGCCGGGCTTCGGCCCGCGGAGGAGCTCGTAGAGCGTGTAGCGCAGCACCCTGCTCCCCATCAGGTAGACGCCGCAGCAGTCGGGGGCCCTCACGAGGTCGTAGAAGCCCTCGCGGCACAAGGCGAAGCCCAACCCCCTCCTCGCCGCAGTCTCGCCCGCCAGCGCGTACGCTTGCCTCCTCCAGCCGGCGCGCTCTCGCCACCCTGAAGCGCCCCTCGTCGAAGGGCAGCATCCCCGCAAGAAATAGCTGAGTATAACGCGGGAAGCGCTGGAGCTCCGGGCCTCCGTCAACCTCCAGCGGCAGCTCGCGGAGCATTGAGGGGCAGCGCGTACAGCCTATATTGCGAAAACCTTTAACGCAACAGGGGATGAAGAGGGCACTCAGCTAGCCTGGACAGAATTCCGGGTGAACGCCAGCATGGAGGCTAGTGTTACCGCAGCCACAAGCGAGTTATTTTTAACTTCTGAATGAACTGATTTTTTTTTTTAAAAAAAAAATTCGGAAGCGCGCTCGCGCTACATGATGAAGTTTTAAGGAAACCCTTATAAGAGACCTTAACGATACATCTTACGGAGGAGAAAAAATGAGAAAACAACTAGATCTGTTAAGAATGCTTCTAGTAGCATTCGCGGTTTCAACCATAGCCACGCCTTATATGCTAGTGCACGTCACTGCAGATGGACGGGCGGGAACAACCCTCTCTGCATATGTGACTGCGACAGCTTACTGGACACGCACCTATTCATGGACGATCGAAAAGACCGTCGATCCTGGTAGCTGGGAGCTTTATATAGGTGAATCCGGCACATCAACCTACACGATCACCGTGACAAAAGATGGGTTCACGGATGCATACTTCATAAGCGGCGAAGTACATGTCACGAACGGCGGAGGAGTAGCTACTGAAAACTTGGCAATCACGATTGAGCTTCTCATACAACAGCCGGGCGGATTCGTCTCGATCGCAACCGCATCTGTTGATGTTAGTTCTAACCCTGTTCTCGACCCAGGGGAGACCGGTGTATACCCATATACAATAACGATACCAAGTGGTTATGCGATGCCTGGTGCAACCTACAAGATTACTGCGCATGTAACAATCACAAACCACTCAGGACGGCTAGGCACGCCTTTTGGTCCAAGTCCAAGCGCTACTACTACTTTGCCGAGCAGCCCAACGTTGATTAACGACGTGATTACCGTTGACGATACTAACGGTTACTCATGGACTTTCAGCAGCAGCGGCTCTGAAACCTATGATAAGACCTTTACATGTGAAGATGAAGGAACGCACGAGTACGGGAATACTGCGACTATTCGGGAAACTGGACAATACGCTTCTGCCACTGTTACGGTGGTATGCCGTACTCCACCGTCGGCAACTATTAGCGGGATTAAATATTACGATGCAAACTTAAACGGTAAACGGGACCCTGGCGAGGTGGGCATAGCGGGATGGAAGATCGAGCTGTACAGGTATGATGATAATATGGGTTGGGTTCTCGTTGATACAGCTTCCACTGGGAGTGATGGCAGTTACACTTTCACAGTGACTAAGGCTGGAACCTATAGGGTTGTTGAGGTAATGCCGTCTGGAATGTGGGTTCGGACAGCCCCTGGAAGCGGCTACTACGAAATCACAGTCGAGCTAGGACAGACTTACACGGGTATTGACTTTGGAAACGTCTGCTTGAAGCAGGGTACTGGAGGCAAAACGATAGGCTTCTGGAGCAACAAGAACGGACAGGCGCTAATAACTCCCACCGATATAAGTGCGCTGAACGCGCTTAACCTCTACAAGCCGAGCGGGTGGACGTATCCACCGTTTACCGATAAGACTCAAATCGCAAACTACTTGTTGAGTGCAAATGCAAAAGATATGCGTTGGATGCTTTCCGCACAGCTGATCGCAACAAAACTCAACGTTCTACACGGCTTCCTCAGCGGCTCAACAATCGTCTACGTTGGCCCTTCAAGCTACGTGCCTAGCGGTTTCATAAGCATCGATGGGATCATGGAAAACGCGAATAATGCTTTGGCTGGAACCGATAGGGCTGCGCAGGAGTATTGGAAGAACCTGTTGGACGGACTTAACAATAACTGGCTACCGTTCGTTTGCCCAGGACCCTGCTACCCCATAGTATACCCGTAGACGAAAATAACCTCGAATCTCCTTTTTTTCTCTTTTTTAAAAAACAAGACTGCACTCTAGATCAGAGGATACTGTAGCTCCGTTGGCAAATCCTTTCAATTCTATCAATAATGGGAAAACGTGGTTTGGTGGCAATACCCAGCCTATACCCATAGGATGTGAGAGTACAGACATAACAGTTAATCCTAAGAACTCTTCATGGATGTACGCTTTTTCTTGGTCTGGAGGACTTTCAGTTTCAGATGATAGTGGTCTAGAATTCCACAATGTTGTTCCAGGTTCTCCATCTTATTTGCTTCCTCCGACCGCACTTCTAGTAGACCCCTATAACGAATCTTATGTGTTTTTGCTTATGATCAAGGTATATACAATGGAACGAAGTATGGGAGAACTTGGACTTTATGGACAAACTCGCCTATGCATGCAACTACTATAGCAAAAACAGGATGGAACATGTTTTTGGTGGGAACTACTAATGGGGCATATTACAATGTAAATGGAACCTGGCTAAGATCATCCGGGATAAGTGATTATGTATCTTCCTTTGCAGTGAACCCTGCGAACAAAAGCATAGTTATTGCCGCCACAGGCATATTCTCAGCAGGATCTCTTTATATTTCCTATGATTATGGTAAATCTTTCCAACCCCTATACAAGTCATTCACAAAGCAGGAGTGGGGACTCTTTGGTATACCGATAGAAGTCTACTGGCTAAACATCACGGGCTATCCATTGGTATGTGCAACGGTTGATAAAGGGATATTAGTATCTCTTGACCAAGGCAGACATTGGGTTCCAATAAACTATAATTTGAGAAGCGGAGAAGTGACCAGCGTCTGGTTTTACAATAATAATCTTTATATCTCAACTTATGGTGAAGGAATACTGGTTTTCTATAATTTTTCTATCGACAATTTGCCGGGAACCATTAATGGATTCACTAATTTAAACGACTTGAACCTGATGATCGATGGGAGGACGATTGATATCTATGGAGGGCACTTTAGAGCATTTCTCAAGCCTGGAAATCACACACTTGTCTACCTTGCTAACGGGGTTCCAAAAACGATGAATATAAGTGTAAAACCAATGGAAACTTACAATGTTTTTATCAATGCAACCCCTGCTCTCCCCCCTCCAATTAGCCAGAACTACACGGTCAGATTTACAGAGGTGGGTCTTCCACCAGGAACATTATGGTACGTAACTTTAAATGGGCAAACTGTTTACACAAATAGCACTGAGATAATATTTCAAAAATCTAATGGAACTTATTCATACATTGTAGGCACAGAGAACAAAGACTACGCACCGATCCCTTCCTCAGGAACATTAACAGTTTCAGGTGGAGCCGTAAATCTTACTGTAACATTCAATTTAACAAAACCTGTAGAGACTGCAAAAGAGCCCTATATTGCAGTCGCGGTGATCGCGTCGCTGTTCATCATACTGACCGCCTTACTGGCAAAAAGGAAACTTAGAAAACAATAAGGTCTCGCACGCTCATCCCCTGCTGTACAGGCGATTTAAATGAGCGCGAGTGCGCGCGAAATCTCATTGAAACATATGTTTTCATAGCCGCTGCTGGGAGCGAGAAAGTGCTCGATCCCCATTAGCGGGCGGGGGCTGGTTGAAGAGCATATAATAAAAATGGGACTATTAGCGCGCTAGCTGAAACACTTGGAGAGCGACTAAATTCGGCAAAGCGTTTTTGGGCTGCGCTTAGCACGGGACTGCAGCGTCGTGCTGGGCACCAGTTTTTTACGTGTGGAAGAGGTTTGTGCGCGATGCCTAGCTACTGGACGCTGAGCGGGAGGCCTGAGGGCTGGAGGGTTGCCTTGGAGGAGGGTATTTGGGGTGCGAGCGGGAATGCTAAGGGGTTGTGGGCGAGGGTGCAGCCCGGCGATATCGTGGTGTTTTACGCGACCGGTGAGGGTGTGATCGGGTACGGTGTCGTGGAGGGCAAGTTCGAGGGCGGCGAGCCGCTCTGGCCAGAGGAGAGGGAGGCGGGGAAGGTGATCTGGCCGTACCGCCTCAAGTTCAGGGTGGTGGAGATCTTCGAGAGACCGAGGCCCAGGCCTAAAAACATGCTCGCCGCCCTCGCGATCAACAAGCTTGAGGAGGAGACGTTTAGGGAGCTGCTGGGGCGGCTTCCCGCCTGGCTGGATTAAGCAGCGGCGTGCTTAGCGGGCGGCGCTGAAAGGCGCGCGCATCTCTACCGAGCCTAGACCTCAAGCGCGTACTCTCCAGGGTGGAGGCCTTAACGGGTGTGAAGCTGCCGGAGGAGGTGATCGAGGCTTCCATTGTGCCGGGGGGGGCGTCCTCCACTTGAGGTTCAGGGAGCCGAAGGAGCTGGAGCTGGGGGAGCCGCTGCACCCGAAGATCCACCTGTACAGGGACAAGGATACGGGTGAGGTAACCGC
>Ga0080004_1124855_pt1 | contig 25657 bp, 33 predicted proteins | sample WasSprMetagenome_FD_69207 | JGI IMG/M metagenome (GOLD analysis project Ga0080004, IMG submission 69207) | Sulfidic aquatic microbial communities from Washburn Spring, Yellowstone National Park, USA - WS (SPADES assembly) (version 2) | ecosystem: Environmental > Aquatic > Thermal springs > Hot...
ACATCAAAAAAGAGAAGAAGCCAAAGAAACGAACTCCACCTAAGAACCATCAGCTACAACATCGGAATAACCAACCTAACAACAATAAAGAAGACGGTGAACCAGCTTTTTTGCCACAGCCGAATTTTATTGCATCGCTAGAGCTTCTTTTAGTTTGATTTGGTACGGACCAAGTTTACCTCCAAAGTTTACTGCAGATATTTTGATCACTCCAGGTACTTTCATGGCTGCTCTTACTCCTACTGCTGTAGCTCTTTTGACAATATCTTCTGTCAAACCGTTGAAGACAATCTCATATATACTATTTACATTTTGAGGGACTTTTGATTCAGGGACTACTCCCTTTAATACAGGGCAGAAGAAATGATTCGTTGATGCAGGTAGCTTATACTTCATGGAGCCAACCTTTGACCCTGAGCGACAAATTCCTCCTGGGAAAGTCGTAACAACTCCCTCAACTTTACCCATAGCTTCAACAGCATTTTCTGCTGCTTTTAGAGCGGCCTTTTGGTTTTCAGCCATTATTAGAAAGTTTCCACCAGCTACTGCTTTTTTTAACCCAAATCTATCCTCTATTATGAACTCTCCTTCCATGACCGGGATTCTCCATACCTTCTTGCCAAAGGCTTTATCTAACCTTTCAAAGCCATCCCCAAACATTCGAATGGATTTACCTAATCTTGTGTACTTTTTAGCATCAGGTATACCATTAAATACTGCTGTTGTTGGGCAAGTTAAGATACATTGACCTATTCTTGCTAATAATTGAAACTTTAGCATGGGCAAAGTTCTATGGTAGATTTGAATGTAAACACCGGGCCTACCATCTGGAGTCTTTTCTGGGGGTACTATCATTCCTTCTACGCCAGCCTCTGCTGGAGACATTATAATGGATGAGGCAAAGCCTGTAGCAGTCCTACCCGCAGTCAAAGCCCATTTCTCATTTTCAGCAGTTACCAGCATTCTACCTGCGATCATAGGAAAGGCTTCAGCAAAAGTATCTTCAACTTCTACTTCAGGCAATTTATTCAAACCTCACCTTTAAGTGGCTATTGATGACATTTAAAATATTTTCTAATAATATGCTTTGTTGCAAAATGAGTTATCTAATAATTTATTTAAACTTCAGCTATCTAATTTCAAAATTTTATTCTAAAATTTAAAAGATAACGTAAATGCGTAAAGCTATAGAGTTAGCCAAGAATTTTTAACAAAGCACCGTTTTAAGCCATTATTATCTTGACATTATAAATGCTCTTATTTTAGTGTTTTTAGAGTATAGTAATAATAATGACAGAAGATTTAATAGCCATAATTGACTTTGGAAGCCAATACACACATCTCATAGCTAGGCGTATAAGAGAATGTGAAGTTAGATCAGACATATTTCCTTTTTATGTTCCTGCAAAAGAATTAATGTCTATAAAGCCTAAAGGGATAATACTATCTGGAAGTCCTGCCAGCGTTTATGAGAAAGATGCTCCTTTATGTGATATAAGTATCTTTGATTTAGGAGTACCTATTCTTGGGATTTGTTATGGCATGCAGATTATCGCTTATACTTTAGGTGGATCTGTGAAGCAAGGTGAAAAGAGAGAGTATGGAAAGACAGAGCTCTTTATTAAAGACAAATCTGATCTTTTCCAAGGATTTGATAATAAAACTATAGTTTGGATGAGCCATGGAGATTACGTTGATAGCCTTCCAGAAGGCTTTGATGTTATAGCGAATTCAGAGAATTGTCCTATTGCAGCCATGAGAAATAAGGGCAAAAGAATTTTCGGTCTTCAGTTTCATCCTGAAGTTATTCATACAGAGAAAGGTGTTAATATTCTCAAGAATTTCATCTTCAGCATATGTAAATGTAAGCCAGAATGGAAGATGGAGTCGTTCATAGAAAAAGCGATATCAGAAATAAAAGACAAGGTAGGGAAGGAAAAAGTTCTCTGTGCTTTGAGTGGTGGCGTAGATTCATTTACTACCGCTGTTCTAATCTATAAGGCTATAGGAGAGAATCTTACTTGCATCTTTGTAGACCATGGTCTCTTAAGAAAGGATGAATCCCAACAGATCGTTAAAACCTTTCGTGAAAATTATAAGATGAAAATGGTCTATGTGGATGCATCGAATAGATTCTTAAGTAGATTAAAGGGAGTGACTGATCCAGAGGAGAAGAGAAGAATAGTAGGAGAAGAGTTCATCAAAGTTTTTGCTGAAGAAGGCAAAAAGCTTGGAGAATTTCAGTGGTTAGCCCAAGGAACCCTTTACCCTGATGTAATAGAAAGTGCTAAGGCTGGAAGTATTGCATCAAGGATAAAGACTCATCATAACGTTGCCGGTCTTCCTTGTTGGATGACCTTTAAACTTTTAGAACCATTAAGAATGCTTTACAAGGATGAGGTTAGAAAAATCGCTCATCTATTAGGACTGCCAGAAGATATAGTGAAGAGGCATCCTTTCCCAGGACCAGGATTGTCTGTTAGGATAATAGGTGAGGTAACAGGAGAGAAGATAAAGATATGCAGAGAGGCAAGCTATATAGTTGAAGACGAATTGAAGAAAGCAGGTCTTTACGATAAAGTCTGGCAAGCCTTTGCTATTGTAGGAGATGATAAGGCAGTAGGAATATTGGGCGATAAGAAAAGATTTGGGCATATAGTCACAATAAGAGTGGTTGAATCTATAGATGGTATGACTGCTAACTGGGTCAAATTACCATATGAGATTTTGGAGAAGATTAGTAATAGAATTACTAATGAAGTGCCTAATGTTACATGGGTATCTTACGCAATATCCTCAAAACCACCATCCACTATAGAGCCTTGTTAATATAGACCTAATTATAGATGATCATGTTTATTAGCATAGGATTGAGTATTAATAACGCTGATGATAGTAGGTGTGATAGGCAAGCCTAATACTGGCAAGACTACATTCTTTAATGCTGCCACTCTATCCCATGCACCAATGGCAAGCTATCCTTTTACTACGATTAAACCTAATGTGGGTATAGCTTATTTGAGAGTTGATTGTGTATGTAAAGAATTAGGAGTTAAAGATGAACCTGTCAACTCTGTTTGCATTAATGGTATTCGTCTAATACCTGTAGAGTTAGTTGATGTTGCAGGATTAGTTCCTGATGCTTGGAAAGGTAAAGGATTAGGAAATCAGTTTTTAGATGATATAAGAAGGGCTGATGCCCTGATTCATGTTGTTGATGCCTCTGGAGGAACTGATGAAGAAGGCAGAATCGTTGCCTTAGGCACTCACGATCCTTTATTAGATGTTGATTTTGTAGAGAGAGAGTTTGACTTATGGATACTACAAATTATCAAAAGAGATTGGCAAAAGATATCCCGTACCGCTGAGGCTGGCGCCGGAAAGATAAGCTCTATGATTGCAGAGAGACTTAGTGGATTGTCGATAACAGAGAAACAGATAATCGAGTCTATGGATGCTCTTAAACTTATTCGTGAAAAACCGACTTTATGGACTGAAGAAGATCTTTTCAACCTCTGCCGTTCTATAAGAATGAAATCAAAGCCCATGATCATAGCAGCCAATAAGGCTGACTTATCGACATCAGCAAAGAACATAGAGAAATTAAAGGCTAAAAAACGTTTAGTCATACCTTGTGCAGCTGAAGCAGAGTTACTTCTAAGGAGAGCAGCCGAGAAAGGTTTGATAGAATATATACCAGGAGATAGCTCATTTCGCATTGTTAGCCCTGAAAAGCTGACTTTAGAACAAAGAAAGGCTTTTGATCTTGTAAATGAGAAAATCCTTAAGCCATGGGGTAATACAGGAGTCCAGCAAATAATCAACTCTGCATACTTTGATTTATTAAAGAGTATTGTGGTCTATCCTGTTGAAGACGAGAAAAAATTTTCAGATAAAGCTGGGCATGTATTGCCAGATGCATATGTTATGCAAGAGGGCTCTACCGCAATAGACTTAGCATACAAGATTCATACAGACCTAGGAGAAGGTTTCTTATATGCTATAGACGCAAAAAGAGGAACCCGTCTTAGTGCTGACTATGTTTTAAAAGATAAGGATGTGATAAAGATTGTATCAACTACAAAGAGAGGTTAGCGAGCCACAATTTAATGAGACTTAAACCCAAACTGTTCTATGCTTTGTAGTTTAATTAACATATTCACGATTGAACAAAATTCTTAACATAAGCAAGCTCCAAGAATTAAGCCATAAAGTAAAAATTTTGGAGACAAACAAAAACTATGATGAACAGATTACTAGCAATCTCAATTTGATTCCATGTTGAGTGCCCCGTAGAGATTTAATAGCTATTCAAAGAAGTTAGCTAGCTTGTGTAACCTGCTCGACTTTTATCTCTGGCTTTTCAACAGATATTAGCTTCATCTTTCTAACTCCTATATGCCTTATTGGAGTTACCTTCTTCGCTTCATTTAGTATTTCTGATGTCATCTTTCCATATACCACTTCTTGAGAGAATTGATCATAAGTCATATTCTTAGCCTTTTCACTTATAACTTTATCAGCAGCCTCTCTTATACTCTTTTTCCTTGAGGAGTTTATCCTAAATTGTGTGAAGGCTACGACATAAACCCTAACTTTAAAGCCATCTTTTGTTGTGTAGTCTTTTATCATGTTTACCATGGATGAACCACGCCTGATAAGACTTCTCAGATAATCTCTTGAGTACTCCTCACTCTTTAGAATTGTAAGGGCTCTCTCCCCTTCTACCTTTACTATTTGAAAGTACAATTTTATTGTATACTGCTGGATATCTTGCTTTAACAAGTCAAAAAGTGTAGTCTCTAAAACCCTTCCTATAGCCTTACCAGGATCTGTAACGGGTATAGAGGCTAAGACCGTGCCCCCAAAGCTTTGAGGAGCCTCGACCATCAACCATTTCTTTTCACGCCACTTATCCTTGACTTTGACTTTTCTAGCCTTGACCATGGTTTTAATCTCCTTTACCTTAGACCCTTAAAAACTTCCTATTTAAATTGCTCCAATTTATTTTGTCTTCTCCAGCATTCTAGTGAAAGCCCATGTGACTGTGTTTATGATTTCATTTAACCTGTTCTTATCCCTATAATTCTCTATTACGATCTTCTTTATCATATTATTCTCTTCTTCAATGCTATAATTTATCATCTCCTCACTTTTTATCTTACCTTGTGATAAGCTCTCTTGATCTTTGTTTTTCATTCCCTCAAGTATTCTATTCACAAAAAATGATTTAAAAGGAGGTGTAGAAACTTCTAAGTGAACATCATTCGAAGGTATTATGACTAACTTTGAGCTTGAGATATAAGCATTACCCAATAGATAACCATCTTTACTCCTTTTCAATTGACGAACTTCTTTAAACTCTTCCTCAGAAGGCTTTAACTTTTCAGCGATGATGGTAACAGGTTCCTCTTTAGTAGCAGGCTGAGGAGCAAGCTCCAACGCTACTTTAAAGCTTGTAGTACGTAGCACACTATCGATTATTGCCAAGGCTTCTTTTAGTTTCTCAATCTCTCCCTCCAGTTCAGCAATTCTTGTCTCTATCCATAATCTTAGTTCTGCTGCCCTCTTTATCTCTTCTTCTGTAAAGCTCATAATTATGATTTTATATCACATAATTTTAAACTTTAATCCAAAACAAAGATAAGATAATTTTCCAATTATACAATGAAAATCCTAGCTGATTGAAGCCCTTATGTTATTAAAACTCAAATTATAAGTAAGTAAAGTATATAAAAAGCTTATATTAATATCATACAGGTGGAAAATTATGGAAAAAGCAAAAGAAGAATTGATCAAATTACTGAATCAAGCCTTGGAGCTTGAGCATGCCGCCAGGATTCAATACTTGGCTCATGCAGAACTTATAGATGGGTTGAACGCAGAACCAATAATCGAGAGACTAAAAGAGATCGCTGGAGATGAGAAAAAACATGAAGATATGTTTAGAAGATTGATAGGCATTCTTGGTGGAGAGCCAACCATGGAAATGGCAGAAACACATAAGGCAAAAACCATACAAGAGATTCTAGAAGTAAACCTCAAAGACGAAAAACATGCAGTTGATGTTTATACAGGCATTCTAAAGAGAATAGTCGAACTGAAGGATAGCCTACCTTATGAATTCTTAACATTGGAGCATGATGTAAGACACATCATCATGGATGAGCAAGAACACATATCTGAATTGAAAATTCTTTTAGCCAAAAGAGATTAATGCTACTATTAGTGGAGAATATATGCTGTACGAAGCAAAGAACTTTGATCATTTGCTAGGAACTAAAGGCTTTAGCGATCAACTTCTTAAGAATCATTTTACATTATACCAAGGCTACGTCACCAATACTAACAAGCTTGCTGAAACATTATGTATGTTTTTGAAAGAAGGAAAGACTAATACGCCAGAATACGCAGACTTAAAGCGAAGGTTTGGATGGGAATTCAACGGAATGAGACTTCATGAATACTATTTTGGCAATATGATAAAAGATGGTAAAGAACTTGATAAGAGCTCAAAACTATTCAAAAAGATCACAGAGGATTTTGGAACATATGAAAACTGGGAAAAAGATTTTAAAGGTACAGGAATGATGCGCGGCATAGGTTGGGTAGTGCTTTATTATGATAAAATGGCTAATAAGCTCTTCAATGTATGGATTAATGAGCATGATGTAGGTCACCTTTCTGGAAATATTCCAATATTAATTATGGATGTTTTTGAGCATGCGTTCATGATCGATTATGGAGTGAAGCGAGCGGACTACATCGAAGCATTTTTTAAAGTAATAGATTGGTCTGTCGTTGCAGATAGATTCGATGAAGCATCTAAGAAACAAATAGAATAGCATTAGCGTAAAGCCATGCTGTGCTAAATTATTTTATTCTTATTTTATGTTTATCATAGTTCCATCTCTTAGGATGCATCATTACTACCGAAGAGTTTATCAATCGTTAAAATAAGGGGTTTTGTTAATGCAGTATGCCAACATCGCCAGTAAAGATTTTCAGGACAAGGTCTTGGCAGATGAAGGGCTAACCTTTAGTGAGAAGATTCTCTCATTAAAAAGGTCTGATGAGCCAGGAAAAGTAGCGATAGCTAATGAGATAATAGTAGCAAAAGTCGATCTCACAATGGCTCATGATGGAACTGCTCCTTTAGCCATAAAAGTTCTTGATGAATTAGGAATAAAAAAGGTATGGGATAATAGCAAAGTCATTTTGCACATAGATCATACATATCCTTCTTCATCTGAGCAGATAGCTAATTTCCATTCAATTATGAGAAAGTTTGCAAAAGCTCAAGGATGCCATATACAAGAGGGGAATATATGTCATCAATATATGCTTGAAAACTATGTAGTGCCAGGGATGCTGATAATAGGTGCAGATTCCCACACAAATACTCAAGGTTGTTTAGGTGCTTTCGCTACAGGTATGGGAAGCACAGAAATAGCTGCCATATGGGCAAGCGGTAAAATTTGGTTGAGAGTTCCTGAGTCTATAAAAGTAGTATTCAAGGGTAATTTGCCAAAAGGAGTATATGCTAAAGATTTGATCCTCTTTACTATTGGTAAGATCTCATGTGAAGGAGCCAACTATAAAACTATAGAGTTCACAGGTAGTGTAGTAAAAGAGTTCTCAATAGATTCAAGGGCAACCCTTTGCAACATGAGTACTGAGGCAGGGGCTAAAGCTGGGATAGTTGAAATGGATGATGTTACAAAAGAATACTTGATGTCATTAGGAAGGGAGCCTATGCTTGAAGTACATGCAGGGAAAGAAGCAACATATGATAAAGTTTTGGAAGAAGATGTGGAGCAAATGGAACCTTATATAGCGTTACCTCATAGCGTTGATAATGTTAAACCTGTAAGAGAAGTTGAAGGGATACCTATAGATCAGGCTTTTCTTGGAAGCTGTACAAATGCTAGGCTCGAAGACCTTATGATAGCTGCAAAGATACTTAAGGGTAGAAAAGTGAAAGAAGGTGTAAGGCTCATAGTTACCCCAGCATCAAAATCAGTTTATAAATCTGCTTTAAAAAATGAAATAGCAAGTATCTTGATGGAAGCTGGTGCTTCCATAACATCACCAACTTGTGGAGCGTGTGTTGGCACTCATTGTGGTGTACTCGGATCTGGTGAAGTTTGCATATCAAGTAGCAATAGGAATTTTATAGGACGGATGGGCTCAACTGATTCGAAAGTCTATCTGGCATCTCCAGCAACAGTAGTTGCGTCAGCCATCAAAGGAGTTATAACAGATCCAAGAGATTACTTGAGGTGATATTTTTGATAGGAAGAGCTTGGAAATTTTCTGACAATATTGATACAGATGTTATAATACCTTACAAATACAAAGCAAGAAGCATAGATCCAAAAGAGTTGGCTGAGCATTGCATGGAAGGCATAGATCCTAATTTTTCTAAGAAGGTCAAAAAGGGTGATTTTATCGTTGCGGGAAGAAATTTTGGCTGTGGTTCAAGCAGAGAGCAAGCCCCTGTAGCCATTAAAGCCTGTGGCATATCAGCAGTCATAGCAGAGAGCTTTGCAAGGATCTTCTACAGAAACGCTATAAATATAGGTTTACCAGTAATCATTTGTAAAGATTTCCCAAAAGAAACTAATGAAGGCGATTTAATAGAAGTAGATTTAAAGGAAGGTTTTGTCAAGAATCTGTCAAATGGGAAGATTATGAAGATAAACAAGCAACCCGCTTTCTTAGAAAGAATGCTTGAGGTTGGTGGTCTCATAGGATACTACAAAAAGTTTAGAAAATTCCCATGGGAATGATCTAGATAGAATGGATAAGGTTAGGGCCCATGTCTACATTTCAGGCTTCGTACAAGGAGTTTTCTTTAGATCCAATACAAGAAAGATGGCTCTCAAGCTTGGTCTGAAAGGATGGGTCAGAAACCTTCCTGATGGCCGAGTTGAAGCAATATTTGAGGGCGATAGAGACAAAGTGTTAGAGATTTTGCAGTGGTGTAAAACAGGCCCTCCTAACGCTCAAGTAGAGGATGTGGATATAGAATGGGAAAAATATGAAGGTAATTTTAAGAACTTTGAGATACTTTACTGAATTTTTTAACATTAAATTAATGCTTTTTAACTTAATTGATATACATCCACGATTGAGTAAAAATCTTAAACAGGTATAGCAAGCTTCAAGAATTAAAGCGATAATTTGAATTTTTCCGATTAAAAGGAGGAGGACAACAACTCTTTATTCTTACATAAAGCTTAACTACTAGCTTCATTAAGCCTCGGATGAGGCGTTATGGGAAAGAGCGTCGCATTAATTCGTGGAGATGGTACAGGACCAGAGCTAGTAGATGCCATGATAAAAGTGCTAGAGGCGAGTAAGGCTGATGTAGAGCTTGTACCATGTGATGCAGGGCTGGAGTGGTGGGAGAAGCATGGTGGGGATTCATTCATACCTCCTGAAACTTGGAAGATACTTGAAAAATCAGCTGCATGTTTTAAAGGCCCTACAACAACTATTCCAAAGCCAGGAACTCCAAAAAGTGTTGCAGTAAGTATAAGGCAGAGGTTTGATTTATTTGCAAACGTTAGACCCATAAAGACATTTCCTAATAGAAGTGGTCCTCTCGGTGATGTGGACTTCATATGTGTTCGTGAAGCAACAGAAGGTCTCTATACAGGCATAGAATTCCGCTTTAACGATATAGCTATTGCCATAAGAAAGATCAGCAAAAGAGCGTCGGAACGTGTAGCAAGATATGCCTTCAATTTAGCAAAAGAAAAGGGCTGGAAAAAGTTAGCGGTAATAACCAAAGCGAATATCCTGAAAGAGACTTGTGGGCTTTTTAGAGAAGTCGTAGGGGAAGTTGCAAGAGAATATCCTGAGATTATAGTGGAGGATTATTTCATAGACAATTTTGCTCAACAACTTGTAAAGAATCCTCAAAAGTTCAATCAGCACGTAGTGTTAAGCACAAACCTATTTATGGATATCATATCTGAGGAAGCATCTGCTCTCATAGGAAGTATAGGATGTGTATACTCCGCAAATATAGGAGACAATTATGCTATGTTCGAACCTGCCCACGGTAGTGCTCCAAAGTACAAAGGCATGGACAAAGTGAATCCTACTGCCACAATTCTTGCAGGTGCATGGATGTTAGATTACATTGGTGAAAAAGAAGCATCAAAAGCGATCTTTAAAGCTACCGAGGAGATAATATCTGAGGGCAAGACGGTAACCTATGATCTAGGTGGAAACGCAAAACTATCGGAGATGGCTGAAGCTATTGCTCAAAGGACAAAAGAGATAATTAACAAAATTAGATAATCTGAAAAAATTTTTTCAGAAAGAAAATTTCTCATGAAGTGAAAGATAAATTTATGATTCATGTATGAAAATTGCCCTTTAATATTTTTTAAATTTCAATTTACTAAAATTCATATAAATTTTTACTGACCATACTACATAAATTAATCGTGACTTACGGTGTAATAGTGGTTTGGAGGAGCACTGGCAGGCTTTACTACAGTGGTATACTCACCAGCTTAAGCTCAAACTTTTGTTATCACAAAAGAGATAGGGAATAAGTCATTCCAACTCAGAGATCAAGAACTATATTGGCTTCATGAACATTGGTAGCCTTGATTTGATGGGGAAGTTTGAAGAGCGGTTCTCAATTCTGAGGCGAAGATAGTATATGATGAGTTAATAGAAATAAAAGAAGATGGCTTTATTGTCAGGACTAACTTAAGGCTCTGTAGCACTCATGGTTAATCTATGAAATGAGACCTAAGAATGGTCTTTATATAATTGACATAATTGAAAAACAAGTCAAACTCATACCGATCGTTTAAGGAATTAGCCTTGAATTATGAACTTATCATAAAGACCTTAAGTTGCCATTTCCAAACAATAAAACGCAAAGTTGAAAAGAAGGTCTTAAAAATATAGAATATATAAAGTCTGGTGGTTAGATTGTCTAAATCAAAATCTCCTAGAGGGGAATTTGCTGGAAGAAAGCTGAGGAGGAAAAGGCAGAAGCTAAGGTGGTCTGATAAGTACTACAAGCGTAGGCTATTGATGCTCGATAAGAAGGCAGACCCCCTTGAAGGGGCTCCCCAAGCTAGAGCCATAGTCTTAGAGAAGGTTGGGGTTGAATCTAAGCAGCCTAACTCTGCCATAAGAAAGTGTGTTCGTGTCCAACTGGTAAAGAATGGTAAGCAAATAACAGCCTTCCTTCCCGGAGATGGTGCGCTGAACTATGTGGATGAGCATGATGAAGTTATAATCGAAGGGATAGGAGGCTCCATGAGAAGGTCTATGGGAGATATACCGGGAGTAAGATGGAAAGTATCTATGGTGAACGGAGTTTCTTTAAATATGCTTGTCTTAGGCAAAAAGGAGAAACCTAAAAGGTGAGATCATGGCTACAGAAAAACTACTATTGTTCAGAAAATGGGATATGAGCGAGGTTAAGGTTAAGGATAAGGGCTTAGAGAGAGTCATCTCTCTTAAGCCTATGATTGTGCCTACATCCATGGGAAGGCATGAGCATCATAAGTTTGCAAAGGCTGAAGTGAACGTAGTGGAACGCTTAGTTAACAATCTTATGCACTTTGGTAAAAAGTATGCCAAGAATACAGGCAGAATGGGAGGGAAAAAGGCAAAAGCCATAAACATAGTCAAGACAGCCTTCGACATAATTCACTTGAAGACTAGTGGTAACCCTGTAGAGTACCTTGTTCGTGCAGTAGAGAACGCATCTCCCAACGAAGATACAACGAGAATAAGCTATGGTGGTGTAGTATATCATGTCTCAGTGGATATATCTCCCTTAAGAAGATTGGATCTTGCTTTAAGGTTCATTACAGAAGGAGCAAGAGAAGCTAGTTTCTCTAACCCAAAGACCATAGAAGAGGCTTTAGCAGATGAGATCATAATGGCTGCAAACAATGATGTAAACAGTTACGCTATAAAGAAGAAGAACGAGCAGGAAAGAATAGCCATGGCATCAAGATAAACGAATTATTAATTTTAATTCTTACAATACAAAAATTCCTACTTCCTTTCATTAATTATAGTAAGGATCCTTGCTATATCTCTTCTTATAGCCCGAATCTTTCCTGTCTCCTTTCTTAAAGTGCCTCTTTTTGCTGCACTTTTTAACTTAACCAACTCAGCCTTTAATTCAAACAACTTTTCTTTAAGCTCTTCATCCTTTAGTTTTCTTAAATCATCACTCTTGAGTTTCGGCAACAGTTTTTTCCTCCTTTTGAGTGCCCTCTTCAGGCTTCTTTTCTATTATTTCAACTTCAGGAGGTAAAACATTCTTTAAAGCAATTCTTACCTTTATCCCGTAAAGCCCCATCTTGAGCAGTACATGAGTCGTGGCCTCTTTAACAACCTTTAACGCAGGATCCCCGCTCTTAGGTACGATCCCTGCCCTATACTTTTCATAATGCGCCCTTTCACTCCTTAACTTTCCAGAAATAATTATCTCCGCGCCTAATGCACCAGCATTCATTATAGAATTTAAAGCCCAGAGGGCAGCCCTCCTAAAAGCTCCTCCTCTAACAATGTTCTGGGCTATTCTATTACACATGACCATAGGGTTAAGCTCTGGGACCTCTACCTCTAAAACTGAGATTTGAGGATTAGGTAAGCCAAACTTTTTCTCAATTAAGGAAGTAAGGTCCTTGATTCCCATACCACGCCTTCCTATGACCAAACCAGGTCTTGTAACAAAAATAGTTATCCTTGTCCCTATGGGTGTCTTAAAAACATCTACTCCACCGTATCCTGCATCGACTAGCTCTTTTTGTAGGAATTCATCAAGTTCAGCATTCTTGGCATAATTCTTCATAATATTTTTTATTGCTGACATCATAAAGCCTCCTTTCCTACTATCTCTATATGCACCAAAGTATTAAATTTTGGCGAAGAACGGCCATAGGCTCTAGGCATGTATCTTTTAACCTTTATGCCCTTCATAACTGCAGCATGAATTATGACGAGCTTCTCGGTATCTAGTCCCTTGAATTCTGCATTAGCCTCAAGATTCTTGACGATCTTAAGTATTTCTTTTGCAGCCTTTACAGGATAGCCTCCTGCATAAAATTTAAATTGGGAACTTCTATGGGGTACTTCTTTTTTGTACCTTCTAAAAGGTACTACTTGCTTCTTATTTATCACATCTTCCAAGAACTTTTTTGCTTTAGATAAGCTTATGCCTTTTATAAGAGCACAGATTTCTCTAGCCATCTTGGGGGAGACATCCACCTCTCTCCCACTCGCTCTAACTTGTGTGAGCGGGTCATAGCCTATGAAGCTATATTTAAATTCAGGCAAGGGACTTTAACCTATTTGAACTGTGTCGTATATCATATAAGATAAATACTTTTGCTTTAAAAAGGTTTTAAAGAAAGAGCGCAGTTGAAGGATGATAAGCTCTCCGATATAACAAATAGCCCCGCAAGGGTCAGAATCCTTGAAATAATTGGGGAGAAGGGGAGCGTAAGCTTCACAGAAATAAAACGTGAAACAGGATTAAGCACAGGCTCAATTTACTACCATCTCTACTACTTGAAGGATTATGTGGCTAGAGATGCTGATAGAAGATATAGCCTGACTGATAAAGGTAGGCGATTATTGGAGAAGTTGGGTATGAAGACTTTGGTAAAGGAGAAGACAAATCTTGCCGCGAAATCTCTTTCGATCATAACTCTTGCACCCATCTTTAAACATATGACACAGTCAAGGCAGAGTTGTATTATTGCAATTATTCTGACCTTAACTTTCGGTTCAATCGCAAATCTATACTCGAGTTCAAATCAGTTTCTACTATCAGTACCGGGCAAGGAGATAATGGACCCAATAGCATCGACTCTTGTGACTGGATGGTTATTGACTTTCTTTCTTGCTGAGCTATTCTCATTCATTACAACAGAAGTAAGGATTGGAGGTGAATTGGAGCTTATTACCACTATAGCTTTGAGCTTTATACCTCTTTATATTTACTCTTATGTTTCAAATCTTCAATTCTCAAATATCGTTCTTGTTCCTATGCAGATATGGAGCGCTATACTTCTTGCAGGAAGTTTGAATATATCTAAAGGAGTTAAGTTGACCTATTCATTTATCTTTAGCCTTATAGTACTTTATGTATCGATTTACATATGGTTTACAGTATAATATTTTTCATAATTGTTTTCAATTAAAACAAGATATGGAATTCTAAAGACCATGGGCTATAAATATTTGTTACGATATTTTGTAAAGAATTTTAATATAAGCGGCGTTCTTCTCTCGCTCTTACCTTTACAAGCCCGTAATGAACAGCACATGAGACACAATAGTACTTTACAGTCTTTGGTGAAGCTATATAGGTTCCAGTAGCCCTTAACTCTTTTGCTAACGAAGGTTCTACTAGGCTAACTCTTGAAGTGAACTTCTTGGCTTTATCCCTAGGTATCAACGTACCACAGTTGCTACAATGAACATAATCAGACCTCCCTTTACCACCCTTTGCCCTTCCTCTACTTTTTCTCTTCTTCGCCAACTTTCCTCAAGACTATTAATCCTACATCGCTTTAAAATGTTGTGATTCATGATTTTATAAAGTAATGAAGAATTGTATTGTAGCATTTACAGGAAGAATGGTAAATATTTTGAAAAGTTATCCATACAAGAAATTAAGAATTTTATAAAAGGCAATAGATTAACCTGATATTGCTATAGTTAGCGATAAAGATAATAATGCTTGCCTACCTCAGAAATAAAATTTAGATAAAGACCAAGAAGCTAGTGTATAGTGTAGATAATCCTGGAGAAGCTTACAGTACTTTATCCGAAAAGGAGATAAGAAGCACTTATTTATACACAAGTGATTCAAAGGAATCAAGATCAGCAATAGAAGATATCAACAAGTCAACCTTAAGGTCTATCTTTTAAGATATGAGTTCCATGAAATTCTTAACTCATTTTTAATTCTATATCGCCTAATAGCTTTTCAAACTCATAAACAATTCTTGCTATTACTACATGAGCTTCAAGAGGTAATACATGACAAGAGTAGAGCTTATCAAAATTTGCAACTACTTTCTGAGAGAAATGTCCTCTCGGGAAGCCCCCAACAACAAAAGCGGGCTTATCATATCTTGCCAATTCTTTTGCAACTCCTTCAAAATTATTTTTTTCTCCTAGTCTTGACAGACCTATAGTGATAGATGGCTTGATTTCAGAGATAAGCTCTTTAAAGGATTGCTTTTTCATTTCAAGTAAGATTTCATTATTTGGCGATACTATCTTACCTTCTTTAAATAGCTTTTCAAATAACCCTTCGAACCTAAAGTAAGCCTTTGGGAGTCTAACATATTTTCCTAGCTTTATTACTTTATCAGCAACTGTATGGACATAAACTTCTATAAAGCCTCCCATGTAAAGTGGAGAAGAAGTTACCTCAAGAAGGGCGAAATGAACTATGTCAGGCCTTCCCCTTTTATTAGCATCCTTTAACTTTACCATAGCTGAGTGATGATAACTTCTATCCAGCAATATTTCGCTAACTTTCTTTCCTTTCAACGATGCATGCTTAACAACTGATGGATGCTTCCAAATTTCGTTAGGGACCAACTCTAAGGCAGATTCTGCAAGGATTAATATGAGTGATTTTTTAATTTGCAAAGTCAATCTTTTATCAAAGCCTCTTCTTATATTTTGAAGAATTGTCCTCGCGTATAAAAGATCTTGCCATGCAGAGAATAGATACCTTGCTAGAAAGTGCTCTAAAGAATGCTAGAGATAATATGGAATTAGCTCAGAGGCAAGCACATATAGCCAAAAGAATATGCATGAAGTTCAATATAAGGTTACCATACGAAAAAAGGCAACTCTTCTGTAAAGGATGCAAGAAGTTCATAGTACCAGGTGTAAATGCTATTGTAAGGCTTGGGAATAAGCCGAAATCAATAAGAATAAGATGCCTAGAGTGTGGTCATGTTTATAGAAAAATATTCGGTCGATGAAAGGAAATTCGATCAAAACCTAAATATATCCAATAAATAAGAATAAACTGCAAAAGACTTAAAATTAGTTAAAAGTTGGGTGTAAAAATAAAAATGGTAACTGTTCATGATGTTCCTCAAGACTTGCTGATAAAGAGGTTGGCTGAAGAGTTGAGGAGAAGGTATCCTCAAGTCTCGCCTCCAGCTTGGGCTATTTATGCTAAGACTGGTTCTCATGCGGAAAGGCCTCCTCAAGACAAGGATTGGTGGTATACACGTTGCGCTTCGTTGCTGAGAAAGATATATCTTCATGGCCCCATAGGGGTTGGCGATTTGAGGATAATGTATGGAGGAAGGAAAAGGGTCGGATACTTTCCAGCCCATCATAGAGATTCAGGAGGCTCATCAGTAAGAAAGGCTATACAGCAATTAGAAGCATCAGGACTTGTTACAAAACTTAACAAAAAAGGCCGAATTTTAACGAGTGAAGGCAGGGCGTTGTTAGACAGACTCAGCACAGAAATCTTTGAGGATCTTATCAAGACAAATCCTTCTTTGGCAAGATACTCATAAGGTGGTAAAATGGCTGAATATATTAAGGGTCAAGATGAAGCCCGTATTGAAGAGGCTAGGAAGCAAATCATAAAAGATAGATTAATTAAAGTTCTCCTTACATCAGAAGCTCGTCAAAGATTGACTAATATTAAAATTGTGAAGCCGGAACTGGCAGACATGGTAGAAGAGTATATTATCCAACTTGCTTCTTCTGGAAAGATCAGAGAACCTCTCACAGATGAAGAATTCAAGCAACTATTAATGGCTATTCAAAAGCCAAAGAGAGAATTCAAGATAAGATGGGCTTAGTGATAGGATTGGGTGCAATAAAACCTTCTGGTCTCAAGAAAAGATTAATAAAGAAAATGAGACAAAATTCTCCTGTTCCTGCCTGGGTAATTATAAGAACGAAAAGAAGAGTTAGAACAAATCCAAAAAGGAGGATGTGGAGGAGAAAGAAACTCAAGGTGTGATGATTTAATTGGCAGAAAAGAAGGAGTCTCTAGAAAGGATTTATACAATTCCTCTAGGGAGGGCAATACTGGCTCCTAGGCAGAAAAGGGCGAAAAGAACAATAAACATAATAAGAGAGTTTGCTATGAAGCATATGAAATCTTCTGAAATAAAACTGTCATCAGAGTTGAACGAAAAGATATGGGAGAAGGGGATAAGAAATCCTCCAAGAAGGATAACAGTGAAGATGATAAAAGATGAAGAGGGATTAGTTACGGTCTCTCTCCCAACAGAAGATTAGGTTTTATTTTTGGGATTTTATCATTGCCTTATACTCATCTTGTGTAAGCACTTGAACAACGTTTGTAAAATGAAATATGTAAACTAGTAATCCCGTTACATCGAATTGCTCCGTCTTTATGACCTTTGATACCACAACTTTGACTCCTAGTATGTTACCATCGTCTAGGGAGTAATAGCTCCACTCCTCTATCAAGGGCTTGAACCCTATGGCCTTTCCTTTCAGGATGGTAGGTTGCAAATTATCACCTAAAATCTTAAACCAAAAGCGATGTTTAAACTTTAACCTATTGGCTTTAAAAAGCAGGGTTTATTTTGAAGAAAGGGTTATCATGCAATGGCTGACATAGATATACATGTTAAGGAAGCCATCAAATACAACAAGATTATAGGCCAGAGGAAGGATTGTAAATATTACCCATGCCATTTTGATGGTCAAGACTGTACTTGGTGCTTTTGCCCCTTTTATCCTTGCCAAGATGGCATAACTGGTGGAGGCCTAACCATTGGAGTAATAAGTGGTAAGCTTGTATGGGGTTGTGGGAGGTGCCAATGGATACATAGACATGATGTGGCTTCATTTATCTTGAAGAATATACAAAAAATTATGAAAAAAGAAAAAACATTAACAAAAAGTCAACTTCTTAAATTAAGGGAAGAAGCTTTGAAGGCTTATCCTCCTTGATATTGTTGCTATTGGTGCTGAAATCTTCTCAGCAAATTCTAACAACTCTTTGCTACCTCTTCTTATGCCCACCCAACAAGAATGACAGATCTTTTGTCTATGAGTTCCACTGCCTTATCGATTCGTTCTTAATCTGGAATCAAGTTTTGTCTGAAGATACGCTTTTCAGGGGGACCATATTTCACTCATCTCTATCTCTTCTGATAAAATGTCAGTTGGTGTGCTTAGATGGGCAACCCCTCTCTTCCAATATGCGTTTTTTACTGCTAGAGTTGTAAGTATTAAGGCTCGGGACGCTTTGGCTATAGTCTCGCTGAAAACAGTAAAAGGACGATAAGCTCTATCTATTTCCTAAAAGACATTTTATGTTCTCACTCTATCCACTTTAAGATAGACATAAAACTAAGACAAGATGAAGAGAAAACAATCATAGACAAAAGGTCAACCTTATCTCTTAATAATATTCTCAAATTAAATCTTCTTACCTTTTGTACAATGACCAAATTGTTATCGCGGAGAATGCTAACAGGTTAAGTCCTAAAAAGTAAGAAGAGTTAAGAAAGGCTATTATGCTCAAAGCTCCTAATGCAAAAGAGATTAAAAGCTCCAACAAAGAGATCTTACTTACACAAATTCTATACCTTCCTACCCATTGCCCTTCATTGCCCTTAAGGCCATATTTCGGCGTTCTAAAAAACTCAGACCTAAGTCCAAATATACCTTTGATACAGCTTATCGAATTCGCTATAACCATGCTCAGTTGGTAGTAATACATTAGAATTATAGTTGGAAGATTCTTCTTAATTTTTTGACCATATAGTTTTAGTACATATAATGACGCAAAAAATGTTATGATGGTTGGGATCATGACCAAAATGATATAGATAGTATTTTGGAACAAACTAGGTGCAACCTGAAATTTGAACAATAAACCTAATGTAGCAATGAACGTAGTTGTAACCCACCCTATGCTGGCAAAGGGCCAGATTAATAGAAGAATAAATTCTATCTTCGAAAAAGTGCTAATTCTGCTACGCAAAATTCTTAGAAAATATTTTCTTAGACATTGACTATAACCTTCGGCATTGCGAGCGGTCTGTCTCTTCCACGATTCAAGAAGTGGTGGATCTTCTCCTGGAACGATTATATCCTTAACGAAAAGACCATTTTTACCGTTTAGAAAGAATTTGCATGAAATGTCCAAATCATCAACCAAAACATCTGGTGACCATCCTCCAACTTGCTTCAAGCAATCTTTGCGAATCAAGGAGCATGCACCACTGAGGTTAAAAGGTACATTCAAAACGGTTCTTGCAGCCCTTTCTAAAGTATCATAAATATCTACTAATAATGCGCAAGCCTTGGATACCCAGCTATAATCCCTATTAATATGGCCTATTTTAAAAGATACAAATGCACGCCCTTCCTCCATTAGGGGAATAGATTTTTTCAAAATATCTTTGGGAGGGATAGAATCAGCATCCATTATAAGAATGTAATCACCTTTGGCAAACTTTAGGGCATTGTTCAAGGCACCTGCTTTAAACCCGTCCCTTCTCTCTCTATGCACTATTTGGATATCATACCCCTTGGCAGAAATTTCTTCCACTTTATTCTTAGCCATCTGAAAAGTTTCATCTGTCGAATCATCGGCTACAATTATTTGCAATTTATCCTTTGGATAATCTATAGCTTTGGCAGAAATTATTCCACGCTCTATCACATAACGTTCATTAAAAGAAGAGATAATTACTGTAACCTTTGGTGGGTCGGTTAATTCTTTCGAACTTCCCATTATCCTATTGATCTTTGCATTGTACTTTATTGATGCCGTTATTAGAATGAGATAATTATAAGAGATAGCAAAAAAAGGTAAACTTGTGAAGATGATAAGAAATAGCAACAATATGTCAAGGTTTATCATTTAGTCTTCACTTTGCGCATACAGGAGACCTTGTTCACAATTTAATTAAATTATTGGCCAATAACTCTGTGTAATTCTTTACAACGTTTCTCTACAAGATCATGAAGTTCTTTCCTAAGGTCCTCACCTTTAAGCTCCTTTTCTTTAAGCTTTTGGATCGAATTCGCTAACTCTGAATCTCCGAGAAATTTTATCCAATTCTCAAAGTCGTTTCTTTTAATATGGAATTCTATAGAATCAATACTTACTATATTGAGCAAATTACAGAATCCATCAAGAGAAAAAGCTACTTTACCTATGTAATCACCTATACTTTTAAAGAAGTAGAAGGCTTTGTCTGGCGGTAATCTTTTAAGAATTCTCTCAGCATCTTCCTTTCCAACAATATTCGGTTTGCAGACAAGTCTCTTAAAATTATCCTTAAAGTGAGAGTGTTCAAGATGCCTAACGAACCCTTTCACGACTGATCTAGGTGTAACTTTAATATCAGACCAAACTCTGGACCCATCCTGAATACTAACAAAGTGACCAATTTCACATCTCGCTCCTATTATGGACATATCAACGATTCTCACATTGTTGCCTATGTTACACCCTTCATCTACTATACAATCATTAAGCCAAGAAGAAGATCCTATGTGAGTATTTCTGTAAATTATGGACCTTTTGATGTTTGTATTTATTGATACTTCAACATCTGATTCGATCACAGAATAAGAGTCTATTATGGCGCCGCTCTTGATATTACATCTTTCTCCAATTACTGCTGGTCCATAGATTATCGCATCTTTATCAACTCTCGTATCTTTACCAATCAAAACAGGACCCTTAATTGTTGTATTTCTAATTTCTGCATTTGAGATGCATTTCCCCTCTAGCCTGCTTAAAAGCCAGTCAGAAGCCTCTAAGTATCCTTCTGGAGTACCAATATCGACCCAAAAGCCCTCAGCCTCGAATCCATATAGCTTTTCATTATAGCTCAAAAGTTGAGGAAAAAGATCCTTAGCAAAGTCGTACTCTTTGTTGCTCGGTATGTAATCAAAGATTTTAGGCTCGAGTATGTAAATACCTGTATTAATAGTTTTGCTGAAGCACTCATCAACCTTTGGCTTCTCCTTAAAAAGTATAATCCGCTTTTCGGAATTCGTCTCGACAACACCAAAGAGGTAAGGCTTTTCAACTTCTTTCAAGGCTATTGTGGCCACTCCTCCCCTCTTTTTGTGAAATTCCAGCATCTTCATCAGATCTATGTCCGTTATATTGTCACCTTGAATTAAAGCAAAGGTATCATCTAAATAATTTGCTGCTTTCTTTACTGAACCAGCAGTCCCTAAAGGTGTATACTCATCAGAATAGATCAATTTTGTATCAAGCTCTGGATAACTCTTGAAATATTCCATAATCTTATTCTTCAAGTAATTCGTAGTGATGATTATCTCATCAAAACCATGGCCTGAAAGATATTCTATTATGTGATGAAGGGCAGGTTTATCGCCTAACAATAGCATAGGCTTTGGTCTATTAAGAGTTAAGGGCCAAAGCCTTGTCCCATACCCTCCAGCGAGTATTACTGCCTTCATAACAATCACTTGGATTAAAAATCAAGACAAATGATTATTGTTAATTTATTAAATGTTATGGGGAAAAATTTTTTGATTTTACGAAATCATATTCTTGATTATTTTTCCAATGTTTCATGGTAAAAATCTCAGCAATTAATAATGAGAGGAATGCTAATTTGAATCTCAAAGTATAGCATAATTCAGTAATTCCCTGCTGAGTCTTATGCTCCTTCGTTGTGCTATTTCTTCTCTAACTCTTTAAATTTAATTCATCTGAGCTTAGAATTATAGCTAATTTTTCGCCATTATCATCCAATAAGGAACTTTATCCTAAATTCCTAGGTTATTTTTAAGTATCTTCTTGGCATTATTCTTTATATAAGGAATTAAGCATAAAACTTAGACATTTATGCCACAAAATTAAAGTATAAATGCTAATTTATATAAGGGTAAAAATGAGTGGGGGCTGTTAACGGCTGGCGATTCACCTTTTAGATGTTTACAGAAGTCCAAATATCGGTATGTTCATGAGGTGTAATGACAAGTTTCTTCTAATACCAAAGGGTCTAGCCAGCACAAAAGCTTCTAAGCTATCCTCTTTTTTAGGTGTAGAGCCTGTTAGAGTATCTATAAATGGCTTAAGGTTGATAGGGCCCCTTGTTGGCATGAACAATAAAGGGATAATAGTCTCTAGACTTACAGAGGATGAGGAGATAAGAGAGATTAAAAAAGAGACAGGCTTGCCAGTAGAGAGATTACCAACTAAATATACATCTGTAGGGAATTTAATTGTTGCAAACGATCATGGAGCAATAATCTCAGAAATTTTGCCTAAACAAGTGATCAAGATCTTTGCTGATGTTTTAGATGTTCAAGTCGAGACTATGAGCATAGCGTCTTATTATCAAATAGGTTCCATGGCTGTAGCAACAAACTTAGGTGTAGTAGTTCATCCCAGGGCTTCAGAAGCTGAGGTTAAAAAGATTCGTGACATCCTTAAAGTAGATGTAGAACCATCAACGGTAAACAGCGGTGTACCTTATGTAGCTTCAGGCATAATAGCAAATTCGAAAAATGCCGTTGTAGGAAGCCTTACCAATGGCTCAGAGCTTTTAATACTTAGCAGAGCTCTTAAGGTCTGATCTATGAATATTCTTAAATTCCAGCCGATATTTAATTTGTTAGATACAATTGAGCGAGCAAGAAAGACTACAATCGTTGGTAGCAGAGTTAAGGATGCTAGAAGCCTACTTTAATGAGATAAATGCTCGTGAATCCCTCTTGGCTAGAGCTATAATAGAGAGCAAAGCAGCCCTAGAAGCTATAAGAAGCTTTCCAAGTGATAAGACTTCTGATCTTCTTGTCCCAATAGGAGGAGGAATTTTTCTAGAGGTATCCGCAAAGCCTCCTGACAAGCTCTTGGTCAGTATCGGGGCTGATGTCATGGTGGAGAAGACGAAAGATAGCACCATAAACTTCTTGGAGGATAGGATAAAAGAACTTAAAAATGCTGTATCGAACCTTGAGGCACAGAAGGCAGAGCTGATAAAGAGGATGGACTCCAAAAGAGCAACCATAAGCAGTATACTAGAAAAGCAGAGAAAGGCTCAATAAATAGATATACGCCCTTTGCCAAAGTGAAAAGTTATGTTTGATAAGCTTCGCTCAGCCATTAAGGCTTTGAGCAAAACCATTATGGAGCGTACTTTAGATGATAAGGAAGTTAGCAAATTGCTTTGGGACTTCAAGATAGCCTTGATGGAAAGCGATGTAGCCTATGAAGTGGTTGAAGAATTGACATCAAGGCTAAAGAATGAAATAGTGGGCACTAAGATTCAACGCTCTGTGAACCCTTCAGATTATATTAGAGAACGCTTGATGAATATAATCAAAGAAATCTTTTCAGGAGCTAAACAGTTAGATGTGCTTGAAATGATAAAAAAGAAAAGAGCGATAGGAGAACCTTTCATAATTTTGTTTCTAGGTGTGAATGGGACTGGAAAGACTACTACCATAGCTAAATTTGCAAACCTTTTGAAAAAATCAGGGTTTTCAGTAATTTTAGCATGTTCAGACACACATCGTGCTGGAGCTATAGAACAACTTACAGAGCATGCAGAGAGATTATCAGTAAAAGTTATCTCACAAAAGTATGGCGCAGACCCAGCAGCGGTTGCTCGTGATGCTGTGTTACATGCAAAATCAAAAAAGATAGATGTTGTTCTTATAGATACTGCAGGGAGAATGCAAACAAGCAAGAATTTGATGGAAGAGATGGCTAAGATAACAAGAGTTGTCAATCCTGACTTGAAGATATTCGTTGGTGATGCATTGGCTGGCAATGACGCTGTATCTCAAGCAAAAGAATTCCAAGAATTTACCAATTTTGATGCTGCAATATTGACTAAAACTGATGCTGATGTGAAAGGAGGAGCTGCTTTATCCATTACTTATGTGACTGGAAAGCCGATAATTTATCTTGGGACTGGTCAAAGTTATGATGATCTCGTTCAATTCAACATCAATTCTTTCATTTCTTTATTATTTGAAGGGAAGTGATATTCATCTTGATAAAGGGTAGATCTATCCTCTCATTGATGGAATTAAGTTCGAAGGAAATTGAGAAAATCCTTAATTTATCCATAATCTTGAAAAAAGAGGCAAAGCAAGGATTTTTCAGAAAACTACTTAAGGATAAAGTCCTTGCCATGATTTTCCAAAAACCTAGCACAAGAACAAGGGTTAGCTTTGAGACTGCTATGCTTCAGCTTGGAGGACATGCCATCAATCTCAGCAGTAGCGAATTGCAACTAAGTCGTGGAGAAAGTATAGAAGATACAGCTAGAACGTTATCAAGATATGTAGATGCTATAATGGCTAGAGTTCATAATCATGATGATATAGTAAGGTTGGCAAAGGCATCATCCGTGCCTGTAATAAATGGTTTGAGCGATAATTACCATCCTGCTCAGATTTTAGCCGATTTACAAACTCTTCTTGAAGTAAAAGGCAAATTAAGAGGATTAAAGGTTGCATGGGTAGGAGATGGCAACAATGTTTGTAATACATGGTTGATAGGGGCAGCATTGATGGGTATTGATATATCTGTCGCAACACCAAAAGATTATCGCCCTTTAAAAGAAGCTGTCGATAATGCTCAAAGAATAGCTAAAGATACATTGGCAAGAATAGAGATTTTGGACGACCCTATAATGGCTGTAAAGGATGCTGATTGTGTTATAACAGATTCTATAGTATCTATGGGCTTTGAACAAGAAAGAGAAAAGAGATTAAAGGTATTCATACCAAAGTATCAAGTTAACGATGAGCTTATGAGTAAAGCAAAATCTGATGCTATATTCATGCATTGTTTGCCTGCAAAGAGAGGAGAAGAGGTTACCGGTGATGTTATAGACGGTCCTAAGTCTTTGGTCTGGGAAGAGGCTGAGAATAGACTTCACTCTCAAAAGGCTTTGCTTTGCTATCTTCTTTTAGATGAAAATGAAATCCTAAAAAATTCTTTCTTATCTTTGAAGCAATTGTAAAATCTTGTATTTAAAAAAGTTTTTAATATGAAGGTTTTCTATAAGATTGCAGAATTATGCCTGATATTTTAACTCAAGTAATCGTATGTACTTCTATTGGCATGCTATAGTAGCACCGTTCTTAACTATATTGCTCCTATCAAGAAGAATAGAGAAAATATCTGGGGTTAGATCTTACTGGCACTTATTCTTATTGTCCATTATATTTTATGTGATATACTTAGTGGTAAATTTGGGAAACATTTTAGGTATTTTTGAATTGCAACCTATTGCATTATCCACTATAGCACCTCTCATGATCAGTGCCCTTTCCGTTGCCATTGGTATGATGGGTCTAATAAGTACAACCAATTATCCTACTAGAAGGATATTTCTTTCCATCACTTCTTTAGGTTTAGCACTTCCTGTTATATTGGGTCTGAGCCTTAGCTATATTACTACTCCCTCAATCCCAACTCCCATAACGGTCTTAATACTCTTACTAGGCTTTCTCTCGTGGTGCTACATATCTCTATCATATTTTTAACTTTGTGGCTTAATTCTTTTTTGGTTGGGGTTCCTCTCCTAGTTTTTATCCGCCCGCTTTCATTTAGTTTTGTAGGTTTATTAGCATGTTGTATATGTATGCTTTAGCTGATAATTCT
>Ga0080004_1190693_pt1 | contig 25656 bp, 31 predicted proteins | sample WasSprMetagenome_FD_69207 | JGI IMG/M metagenome (GOLD analysis project Ga0080004, IMG submission 69207) | Sulfidic aquatic microbial communities from Washburn Spring, Yellowstone National Park, USA - WS (SPADES assembly) (version 2) | ecosystem: Environmental > Aquatic > Thermal springs > Hot...
TGTTTTTCCATGATCTACGTGCCCAATTGTTCCGATATTAAGATGGGGCTTTGTTCTTTGAAATTTTTCTTTTTCTGCCATATGAGTTAAAGAAAAATTTAATGTGACCTTTTAAATTATTTGACCTTTATTTTATTTTCTTTTTCCCTCAATAATCTCTTTTGCAATATTTTCTGGCACTTCTTGGTAATGACTAAATTCCATTGTAAAGCTTCCTCTCCCTTGTGTCAAGGAACGTAAAGTAGTAGCATAACCAAACATTTCAGCTAAGGGCACTTTTGCAACAATAATTTTCCTTTTTTCTCTATCTTCTGTTTCTTCTATTTTTCCCCTCTTTGCACTCAAATCAGCAATAACTTCTCCAAAAAATTCTGGAGGACAAATAACTTCAACTTTCATTATTGGTTCTAATAAAATAGGTTTGGCTTTCTTAACTGCTTCTTGTAAAGCCATAGCTGCAGCAATTTTGAAAGCGAATTCTGAAGAATCAACTTCATGGAAAGAACCATCATAAAGAGTAACCCTCATATCAATCAAAGGATATCCTGCCAAAACTCCTTTATCCATTGCTTCTTTAACTCCTTTCTCAACTGCTGGAATAAATTCTTGAGGTATAATTCCTCCTTTAATTGCATCTACGAATTCAAAACCCTTTCCTCTTTCTAGGGGCTCAACTCTTAACCAAACATGTCCATATTGGCCTCTACCTCCTGATTGTCTTATATATTTTCCTTCAGCTTCTCCAGTTTCTAAAATTGTTTCTTTGTAGGCTACTTGCGGCCTCCCCGTATTACATTCTACCTTAAACTCTCTTTTAATTCTATCAGTTATAATTTCCAAATGAAGTTCTCCCATACCAGAAATTAATGTTTCTCCAGTTTCTTCATCAACTCTTACTTTAAAAGTTGGATCTTCTTCAGCCATTTTCTTTAAAGCTGTTGCAAGTTTTTCTTGGTCAGCTTTAGTTTTTGGTTCTACTCTTACTGAAATTACAGGTTCTGGGAAGTAGACTTTTTCTAAAACAATCGGGTGATTTTCGTCACAAAGGGTATGGCCTGTTGAAGTATTTTTTAATCCAACAGTAGCCAAAATATCTCCAGCAAAAGCTTCTTCTACCTCTTCTCTCTCGTCAGCATGCATTCTTAAAATTCTTCCAATTCTTTCTCTTTCCCTTGTAGTAGTGTTTAAAACAAATGAACCTCTTTTAAGAGTTCCAGAATAGACACGAAAATAAGTTAAAGTACCAACATAAGGATCAATTTGAACTTTAAAAGCTAAAGCACAAAATGGTTCGTCATCTAAGGGTTTTCTTTCAATTATTTCTCCGGTGTTTGGATTTGTTCCCTTTATTGCAGGTAAATCAGCTGGACTTGGTAAATAATATACAATTCCATCTAATAATGGCAAAACTCCTATTCTTTTAAAAAGAGAGCCGAAAAATACGGGGAAAATTTTACAGGCTATTACTTCTTTTCTCAAACTTTTTCTCAACTCCTCTGGGGTAATTTCTTTTTTTTCTAAATATTTTTCTAACAACTCCACATCTTCAGCAGCAACTTTTTCTATTAATCTCGTTCTCCATTCCTCGGCTAAAGACTTCATTTCTTGTGGAATTTCAAATTCTTTCTGAATTTCTCCTTCCTTTCCTTCAAATTTCAACATTTTCATTGTGATTAAATCAATTAATCCCTCAAATTTACTTTCTGCACCAACAGGTATTTGAAGGGGTATTGCATTTGGTGAAAGTTTTTCCCAAATAGATTCTAAATTCATCATAAAGTTAGCTCCTGCCTTATCCATTTTATTTACAAAACATAATCTTGGTACATTGAATTGATTAGCCTGATGCCAAACTGTTTCAGATTGTGGTTGTACTCCCTCAGAGCCATCAAAAACAACAATGGCTCCATCCAAAACTCGAAGTGATCTTTGAACCTCGGCTGTAAAATCAATGTGACCGGGAGTATCAATAATGTTGATTTGGTATTCTTGGCCCCCTACTTTCCAATAACAAGATGTAGCGGCAGCTACTATCGTCAGTGCTCTTTCTCTCTCTTGAATCATCCAATCTAAAGGAGTTGTACCTTTTTCTAAGGTACCAATTTTGTGAATTCTTCCTGTATAATACAAAACACAGGTAGTGGTTGTTGTCTTACCTGCTGAAATGTGGGCAATAAATCCAATATTTCTACATCTTTCGATGGGATATTTTCTAGGCATAGTTTTTACCAGGCAAAATGAGCAAAGGCCTTATTAGCTTCTGCCATTTTGTGGACCTCTTCTCTCTTTTTGACAGCACTGCCTGTATTTTGGGATGCTAAAATCAATTCTTCTGCTAATTTTTCTTTCATTGGTTTCCCTTTTTTACTTCTTGCAGCTTCTAAAATCCACTTCATTGCTAAAAATAAACCTCTGTCTTTTGGTACTTCTCTTGGCACCTGATATGTAGCTCCTCCAATTCTTCTCGGTCTTACTTCCAAAAGGGGCCTTGCATTTTCAATTGCTTGATAAAAAATTTCAATTGGGTCTTTTTTTGTTTTTTCTCTGATAATTTCGAAGGCTTGGTAAACTATTTTTCTGGCCACATCTTTTTTACCTCTTTTCATTACATAGTTTATAAATTTTGATACCAAAACATTATTATAAACTGGATCTGGTGGTATTTCTCTTTTTACTCTTTTTTTTCTCCTCATAATTTTATGCTAATTTCTCCTTTTTTGTTCCATATTTACTTCTTGATTGTTTTCTGCCTTCAACACCTGCACATTCTAAAGCTCCTCTAACAATGTGAAATTTAACACCTGGTAAATCTTTAACTCTTCCTCCCCTTACTAAAACAACGGAGTGTTCTTGAAGGTTGTGACCTTCACCAGGAATATAAGCAGTTACTTCTATTCCATTTGACAACCTAACTTTAGCAACTTTCCTCAAGGCAGAATTTGGTTTTTTGGGTGTTACAGTGAAAACTTTCAAACAAATACCTTTTTTAAATGGTGATGGATATTTAACAGGTTTGTTTTTTAATTTGTTAAAACCTAAACCCAATACCGGTTTGCTTCTGGTAGTCTTTATAATTTTTTCTCTACCTTTTCTAACCAATTGATTAATTGTTGGCATATCTTTTAATTTAACAAAAAGCAGGATTTTAATCAATAGTTAAAGAAGGAAAACCATAAGACCTGAAATTAAAAAGAGAAAACCCCATATTGGAGGTGACCAGCGAATAACTTTAGCACCATCCATTGGTGGAAGTGGTAATAAATTAAAGAAGGCTAGCCAAGAATTAATAGAAATTCCATTTGCTAAGATTTTAACTATTATTGGAAAAGACAAAAACTGGCGACAAATAGTATAACATATTAAAAATAAAAGTGCCAAGATGATATTGGCAAGAGGACCTGATGTTGAAATTTTACCATCTTCTTTTTCAGAAACAAAACCAAAAACTAAAACTGCACCTGGCATAACAAAGGCAAAACCTAAAAAACTAGAAATTACAGCCAAAATTAAACCAAGATCGAATTTTCGAAATTCTGCCCAACAATTGTATCTTTGAGCTACAACTTTATGGGAAATTTCATGAACTAAAAATGCCAAACCAACAGTAAATCCAGCGATTATTAAATTTTCTGAAAAATAAGAAAAGGACTTTCCACTTAATAAAACAGCAAAGGCAAAAGTAATTGCTGCCCAGGCATAAAGTAAATCTATAAGTTCTTGCTCTGAAAAACGAATTTTTAACATTGATTTTTTAATTTTTAAATGATATCATAAAAAATATGGCAAAACAATGTAGCATTTGTGGAAAAAAAACAAAAGTTGCAGGAAAAAGAGTAAAACTAAGAGGTAAATACAATCCAACCACTAAAAGAAGACAAAAACCAAATTTACATTGGGTTAAAATTTCACCTAAAAAGAGAATTTTAGTTTGTGCCAAATGTTTAAAGGCACTATCTAAACGGAGTGTAGGATAACGGTAGTCCGCATCCTTGGGGTGGATGTAGTCCGGGTTCAATTCCCGGCACTCCGAAAAAATAAAAGGCCCCGCTCTGTTTCTGGAGATTCTTCTGGAAAAAGCTCCAAGTGGGTGTCGAAGTCTGCCTCCTCAGAGGCAGAATCATATCCGACTCCCATTGTATGCTTTTGTCCCAGAATCCCAGAAAGAGCGGGGCCATTTTCATTTTACCTGAGTCAAAAAAGCAATGTCAAGTCTTTAAAGTTGGAAAATTTGAACAAGTTGTTTTATTAGTGAGACAACAACAGGTTGGGGTAAAAGAGAATAAGATTTGACTCCTTGATCATCTAAAATTATCCAGGGCCTTTCTTTTTTGATTACTTTTCCTTCTTTCCATTCAAAGAGATATTCTGGAGTGATCTCGTAATCATCAACATATTCTTTTGCCAAATCTACTGGAATGGAATTCCTCAAATAAATTTTTGGAATTCCATAGAGAGAATCTGCTAGTTCCATTAATTTTTGATCTAAATTTAACCTCTCTCTTAAGGGTTCAATCCCCAATTCATCTCCTTCTTTTTTTACCATTGGCAAATTGCATTTTTCACAAATTAAATAAAATTCTTTTTTATCTTTGTCATATCCAACTTTTGATGTGGGTAAAAGTTTTAAATTTCTTGAAAGTTGGCATTTTGGACAAATTCTCCTCCATTTAATTCTTGCATCAATGACAGATTCTGGAACATCAATAAGTACAAAAATGTCAGGGTCGTCTCTGTGTCCTATTAAATCTCTGAAAAACAAAGAGAAATTTATTTGATCTAAATCTCTGGGGAAACCATCAATGAATAAGGTTTTTTTCGGTTTATTTTCCATTTCTCTTTTAACTAAAGCCAAAATTAATTCGGTAGGAAGTAATGTTCTAATATCTCTATTTTCTAAAACAGAAATTGCATCTTCTAAATTTAATCTCCCCCTATATTGTTTTTCTAAATAAGAAATTAAATCTTCTCTCTTTTCTTTGTCTTTCATTTCCTGATCTATTTTTCTAATCATATCTCCAATAGAAAAGTGTTCAATCTTTTCTTCTCCAACAATCTCAGCAAACATTTTTGAATAAGTGCCTTTTCCAGAATTTTTCTTTCCCAACAAATAAGCAACGAAGGTATTTTTTTCCAAAAACTTTTTTAGTTTTTCAATCTCCCTTCCAGCTTTTAGCCAAAAATACTCTTTTTCCTCATTTTTGTCGGTGAGGTTAAAAACTTTTGGAGATTTTTCTAATTTTGTTTTAAATATTGGAAAATTCATAGTTTATAATTTGGCCGTTACCAAAAAACTTAATATCTCCATTAAGATCGGTTCTAAAAATAGTTGTACCATGTTTTTTTAAATTTTCCAAAGTCTGAAAATGAGGGTGAAAATATGGATTATCTTTTCCAACACTAATTACAGCAAATTCAGGTTGTACTTTCAATAAAAATTCTTCAGAGGTTGAGTATTTACTGCCATGATGAGCTACTTTTAAAACTTGTGATTCTAATGTTTTTTTATCCCAAAGTGAAATTAGGGCTTTTTCCCCGAGACTACTAATATCACCAGTAAATAAAAATGAATTTTGATAATATTTTAATTTGGCAACAATTGAAAGATCATTAGAATTTTGAAAAACAAAATTCGAGGAATTTTTTGGCCAAAGAAAAGTCAAGATCAAATTTTTTTCTTTCACCCTTTTGTAATCTTGAACTTTAAAAATTTTAATTTGTTTTTCCTGAACTAGATTTTCCCATTGTTTATATTCTGTTATTTCCGATTTTAAACCATTCCAAATTAGGTTTTCTACTTTATAATGTTTTAAAACAGAAATTTGCCCTGTTAAATGATCTTTATCAGGATGGGTTAAGATTAAAACTTCAATGGTTTTATCCCAAAATGGCATTACTTTTGAAAGTTTTTCTAAAATTTTTGAATCTGGACCTCCATCAATTAAAATTTGATTTTTAAAGGGGGTCTGAATTAATATTCCATCCCCCTCTCCAACATTAAAAAAATAAACTGTCAAATATGGTTCTTTTGAAAATTCGAAAACAAAATACCAACTTATTAAATTAAAAAGAAAGAGAAGAAAAATCGTTTTTAAAGTAAAAATTCGCATAAATTAAATCCAGACCGTAAATTTACGGCCTGGATTTAATATACAATCTTTCGAAAATCTATGCGTTCTTTCCTAAAATTTTGAAAATTTTGGTTCCACAAACAGGACAAACGCCAGTTACAGCTTTTCTTTGAGTGCCTCCCTTTCCTTTTATAGTCACTATCTGTGGATCTTTGATCTCTCTTTTTTCTTTGCACTTGACACAAAAGCCAATATATTGTTCTGCCATGGTAGTTTATTTTAAAATTTTGACCTTTTTAAGACTCTCTTTTTAACTTAATTTACCCAAAAAATAAAGTCAAGGACTAAAAAATTTTTTTACTTCTTTTAAATTAAAAATGTGCCACTTTCCTTTAATCTTGATCCAATATTCAACAAGGATTTTGTGTTCTTTTTCAATTTTTCTTAAAATTTGAAATTGCTTAAAATCATGAATTCCTGGATACCATTTCTTTTTTTTCGTTGTTTTAACTTCAACCAATTTTATCACTTTATTCTCACCTGGGGATAAAACAAAAAAATCAATTGCTCCTCCAATTGCCACCTTAAAAATATTCGATTTTGAAAACATTTGGATTAACTTCTTTTTAGCTTCGTATTCTGCTTTATATCCTCGCTTCATAATTTAAACCAAAAAAGAAAAGATTAAAAATTGTTGAAATATTAAACAAGTAAGTGAAGAGAAAAGGAAATTTGGGAAACTTAAAGAAAAATAATACAATTCAAAAAGTGGTAGCAAAACTAAAATAAGGAGGAAAAAGATTGGAATGGGTAAAAAATTAAGAAAATAAAAGATAACAAAAACTGAAAAAACAGAAAAAATAGCTGGTAAAAATGACTCTTTTAAAGAAGAGTTAAAAATTGCCTCTCTTACTTCATCACCTTTTTCAGAAAGAAAATTAACTACTGTTTTCTTCCCATTTTCAATACCTAACATTAAAAAAAGTGTGAAAACGAAATATAGACAAAGAGTTAAATAAATTGCAGTAAGATTTGATATTCCAAAATTCAAATTAGTTAAAAAAGATTGTCTAGTTAAAAATATCCAAAACCAAAGCGAGGGAATTAAAATCTGAAAAATAAATTCTCCCCCCCTCCCTCCTTTTGGTTCTGATTCTAAAAATTTAACTCCTAAAAAAATGAAAATCCCACAAAGCGCAATTCCCAATTCATACCAACTACCAAGATGATAGTTGGAAAACAAGATTAAAATTATAGTCAAAATTAAGGAAATGAGATAAAAAAGTATCTGTTTTAATCTCTTTTTCTCGAAAGTCAATAAAACCAATTTTTCTATCTTTATCTGAGATTTAGAATTTTTAGTTCTCATCAAATATCTTTTCAAAACACTCAAAAAAAGAGCAAATAAAAACCCAACCAAATAATACCAATATAAACTAGTTTCTTCTAATTTTAGAAAGAAAAAGTAGGGAACCAATAAAATTAAAATGTACTTTAAAAATTTTTGAATTCTAAAGGAAATCATTAATAGCAAAATTAAGAGAAAAATAAACTGTAATGGAAGCAAGGACCATTTTTCGCCAAAATTCAAAAAACCTATTATCCCAAGTCCAAAGAAAAGATTGAAAAAATTGTTTATTTGTTTTAAAAACTCAGATTGAATTAAGCTCAATTTTTCAAAAACTTTAAGAGATTGGATTTCTTGGTTTATTGATTTTCTCAATTTATTGTTAAAAGCTAAGTGTAAACAGCGGAGTTGGTTTTCTATTTTCAAAAAGAGATTCGAAAAAGAAATCCCAAAAACAAAACAAATTATAAAAAGAATTTTTAGAAGAGTTCTAGAACTTAAAATCCAAATTAAAAAAAGAAAAAGGGCACAAAAAGTAAGTACTAAAATTCCCAAAAATTGAATTCTTTTTTTTCTTAAATTTTCATCATAAAGGAAAAATAGAGATCTCGCTAAATCAAGAGAAAGAAAATGATAAAGAAAAATTATAAAAAGAACCCCAATTAAAAATCCACTACTCACCATTAAGTCCTTACTGATTTTAAACAAGAAAAAACCAAACCAAAATGCGTTAATTAAAACTAAAATAACAATTTTTAGGTGAGCATTTTTTATTTGAGCATTGATTTTTTTAAATTCTTCATTTTGAAAGGGAAAAATTGATCTTTTAATAAGAAAAAAAATAAACTCAACAAAAAACAATAGAGACAAAAGAATAAAAAGTGTAGTCATTTTTTTAGCAATTTTATTCCTAAACTACTTAATTGAGAGCCTGAAAAAATTAACAGACCTGAAAAAATAGACCAGCTAATCAAATTAAACATTTTCAGAAAATTTTCCAGGGGCAAAACCTCTTTTAATTGTTCCTTTACTAATTCAATAGCTGTTTCTTTTGCGCTTTCTATTTCTGAAACTTTAGAAAAGGAAGTACTGCTTTTTGTTGAAGAGGAAATTTTTTGAGGTTTAAAAATTTCGGGAGGAAGTGTTTTACCAGTAAAAATCAAATAGCTTTGATAAGAACTCCAAAAAATAAGTAAAATACCTGAGAAAAGTAAAGTGATTCCAATTAACTTTAAAACATTCATATTTTTATTTTAACTCTCTTTTTAAAATGTGTCTAATCAAAAAGATTGGTAATAAGGAATCGGTATCTTAATCTATCTTTTTCGCGCCAAGCTTTCATGAATTTTAAAACCCATTCTTTCTTCCAAAATTTCATCTCTGGTAAAAATAAAAAACCATCTTTATATCCTAAATACCTAGTCTGAAATTGTGCGTGCAAGTTGGCTACTTTAGCACAAATGAAAGCTGCTTTTTGATGTTTATCTAAAAGAGAAAAATCATCTAAAAATAAAGATTTTTTGCACGCTTTTTCAATAAAAGTGGGAAATGTTTCAATTAAATTAATGTCTAAAATAAAACCTTCTTGGAATAATTTTTTTACTATTTCTCTTGCGAATTCTACTAATTCTATCATAAAAGCTGGGGGGATTGGAGTAATTTTTTCTTTTCTGAAAATATAACTGGAAAGAAATTTTTCATAAAGTCGCATTTTTCCCTTACCCTTTCCTTTTGTTAAAGGAGCATCAATTGCAATTACTTTAATTTGGGGCAAAAAGGGAGAAATTAAGCTTAGTAATTCTTTACCAAAAATTGTTGCTGAAAAAACTATATTATTATTTTCAATAATGCAGATTCCTGTTGTCCGTTTTTCCCTCCCTCCAAGATCTATGCCCAAAAAAAGAGTTCTTTTTTCTTCCATACTAATCTGTAAAATAATGTTTGTTTAACCAATTTAAAATATTTTCTGTGTCCTCTTTAAGATTTGCACTTTTTAATAAAATAATCACAACATTTCTTTCTTTTTCGTCTTTTTTTAGTTTGAAAAGAAAGATCCCGCATTTACCAGCACTTTCAGTAAATCCTATTTTCCCACCCAAAAAATTTTCTTGTTTTTGAAAAATGTTTCTATTTTCTTTTCTATTTTCTAAGGAATTAAGATTTAAAGAAATCGTACTACCTGAAATTTTTTCGCCTTTTGTAATTTGCAAAATCGGGTATTTATTAAAATTTAAAAGTTGAGCCAAATAAAATAAGTCCTTAGCTGTAGATTTATTTTCAGGTTTTCCAATAAGTTCACCAAGTCCAGTTACTTCGAATATTTTTGTATTTTCCATTCCTATAGCCAAAACTCTTTGCTGCATTAATTTTATAGTTTTTTCAGTTCCTAGAAATTTAGAAAGCAAAAAGGCTGCATCATTTGCAGATGGACAAAGTGCCAAATATAAAAGATCAACTAATGAATAAGGAAAATTTGGTTTAACTCTTTGTTTAAAACCCTCTACATTTTTGAAAATTTCCAACTCATTAGGTTGAAGTTGAACCTTATTATCTAAAGTTACATTTTCTAAAACTACAGTAGCTAATATAAGCTTAATCAATGAGGCAATGGAATACTCTTTTTCAATATCTTTTTGCAAAAAAACAAATCCATTTTGTAAATCAGCAACTAAGTAACTCTCGGCACTTATTCTAACATCATTCTCATTTGAAATTTTTTCATATTTTAAATTATCTTTTTGAAATTTATCGCTCCAAACTAAAATTGGCATGCCTTCTTTTGCAAATTCAAAAACTTCCTTTGCATCATCTATAGCTAAAATAATAGAAAACTCTTCCTTTTGAAATGGTTTTTTTGAGCCCGTAGAAAAAACAGAATAAGGGACACCATGGATACTCCAATTTTCATTAAAAGTAATAATATAAGGAATGTAATAATCTCCAGAATCAGAAAGAGCAAGATTTTGCTTTAGAATTATTTTAAAAAAACCTATGGGATCTCCTCTTAATTTTGCATTATATTTTTTTTCTATAATTTGAAAATTTTTTATTGGCTGGCCATTTTCAAACAAAATAACAAAATTATTTGTCAAATTAATTTCAATGAAACTTTCACCACTTTTTTGAAGTTGCTGTTTTTTTTCTTGTAACCAAAATGGAAGTTCGATAATTTTTTTATCTGTAAAAAAAGATTGGCTCAAAAGAGCATTTTGCCAATTTTCAATTAAATAAAATTTTGGAAATAAGGCGAAAAGAAAAAAAAGTATTACACCTAAAATTAGTCCCAAAGAATATCCGAATATTTTCTTTATTTTAGCAAGCATAATCTTCTTTAATGAGTGGCGCAAGAGATGCAGGGATCGTAAATTCTGATTAAAGACCGAATTTTTCTGATTTGTTCTTTCTTTTTGAGTTTTATAATTTTTGGTAAGAATGTCTTTAAATCTTCTTCGATATTGTGCAAAAATTGAGCGGTAGGAGTAATAATGTTACAATTTGAAATTCTTCCGTCTTTGTCAATTTCATAATAGTGAAAAAGTGTTCCTCTTGGAGCTTCCAAAGTACTCAACCCGCTTGATGGATAAGGTTTAATTTCAAGTTTTTCTTCTTTTAGGGGAAATCGCAAAATTTCTTTCAATAGATCTTGAGAAACTTTTAAAAAGTGCAAAACCTCGATTGCCTGAGAGAAAAGATTGTGAAAAATATTCTTGAAATAATCTTTTTCTGAAATTTGCTTTCCTTTTAAAAATTCTTTAAATTTCTCTTTTGCCTCTTTTTCTAAAAATTCTCCATTATTTTTTATTCTAGCGATTGCTCCCAACATGTAAGCCTTTCCCCTAAATTTTACTCTTTTTACAGGTGGCGATTTTAAATCCTCTTCAATTTCCACTGAGTAAAAATTTGAAAAAGTGAATTTCTCTCTTCCAATCTTTACAAATTTTTCAAAATAAAATGGATAATTTTTGCCATTATAAACTGAGGCAAAAAGAGTTTTTCTCTCAAATTCTGGGTATTCAATTTTCTTGAAAGTTTCAACTAATAAATTTGCATCTTCGATTGCTTGGGGAATCTTTTCTAAAATCTCTTTCAATTTTTCTTTTTCTGGCAATTTTGTAAAACCTCCAACAATTGGAGTTATTGGATGAACCGTCCTTCCTCCAACAATTTTTGTTATCTCAAGTGCCAAATCTCTTACCCTTAATGCTGCTTTTGATTCTTTCTTAAATTTTTTCAAAAGATCTAAATCGTTCTCAATGTTGAAAAAATCTGGCAAAGAAAGGAAAAATAAATGCAAAGTATGAGAATGAATTATATTCGCTGCCAAAAGCAATTTTCTCAAAAGAGTTGTTTGTTCTGAAACTTTAATTTTTAAAGCATTCTCTAGAGCGGTTATTGCTCCTAAAATATGAGGAACAGGGCAAATTCCACAAATTCTTGAAACAACAATTGGAACTTCAAAATATCTTCTTCCAACTAAAATTCCTTCAATTTGTCTTAACCCTAAAAGAGTTTGAAATTTTAATTCCTCAATCTTTCCAGTTTTTGTTACCTTTGCCCAAAATCCTGCTTCCCCTTCAATTTTGTGAATATGGGGGATAATAATTTTTTTTGATTTTTCAGAATGATGTTCAACTTCCCAATGCATAAATTTAAAAAATTTATTTTAACCTTTGCTCAATATCATCTTTTATTCCAAAAATTTCTAAATTATCTTCAATTTCTTCTGGTTTTTTAAATTTTTTCAATGTTTCCAAAAATCCTTTTGGGTTCACATTTTTCAAAATTCCCCGACAACCATAACAAAGCTGACCATTTTTTGGACAAATTGCGCCACATCCTGCCAAAATTATTGGCCCTAAACAAGGCTCTTTTTTTCTTAAAAAGCAAGTTTCTTTTCCTTGATGAGGACACTCTGTACAAATTGGTTTTTGTGGAATTTCTGGAATTTTCCCTTGAATTAATTCTTTTGCATATTTTAAAAATTCCTCGCCATTAATCGGGCAACCTGGAATGTAAAAATCAACTTTGACAAATTTATCAATTTCTTTAATTTCTGGGTTTTCCACATTTAATTTTTTGTAAATGTACCTTATTGTCTTTTCTTTTCCTTGATAATTTTTCATTTCTGGAATTCCTCCCAAAGAAGCACAATTTCCCATTGCTACTAAAATTTTTGATTCTTTTCTAATTTTTTTCAATAGCTTTACTTCTTCTTTTTTTATTGGCAATCCTTCAACAAAAGAAACATCAATCTCAACTTTTTCCTTTGGAAAGGGAATTTCTTCAATTAGAGAAAAATCAATTAAATCAACGCTTCTCAAAAAATCAAAAAACTTTTCTCCCAAATCAAGTAATACAAATTGACATCCCTCGCAAGCCGTTAAAGAAAAAAATGCAACTTTGGGTTTTGGCATTTTTTTATTTTCTCATTTTTTAAAATATTTTGCAATTTTATCTTAACAAAAGGCTCTGCCATTTGGCAGAGCCTAGAGATTATTAAGTGCTTGAAATGTCCAAAGAGCCATTTCGTGTAATTTTTTTGAGGCAAAGCAAACAACACAGTTTTTTATTTTGCTTTCTGGCGTCCAGCAAATCTCAGAAATTTCAGAAGATGGAGAAAGTAAGTTAAAATTTTGAGGAGAAACAAAATGAAAAACTATCAAAACATTTAGAGTGGTCAAGTCTGAGTCGTGTATTTCTGGAAAAATCCTATAACATAAATATTGAGGAGAGTTTGACAAGTTAATCCCCAAATCTTTAAAGAAAATTCTTTTCAGAGCTTGATAACAAGGCAAAAAGAGAGATGAGAAATCTTCAATGGAACGAGCGTGAAGTCTAAAATCGGAGATTGAAACTTTGCCACCTGGCAAAAAAAGTCCTTCTTTTCCTTTTTTCTTGATTAACAAAATCTCGTTTCCCCTTACCACTCCTCCAAAAGCCAATACCTCTATCTTCATCTCACCTCCTTTTGAATAATTTCAGTTTAACAAAATTTTTAAATTTTTCAATGAGTACTATTCTAATTTTCCAATTGGCATTAAATAAAGTGGAAAAACATTTTCTGGTAGTCCCAAAATTTCTTTTACTTTTTCATCGTCAAAAGCTCCAACAGTAACAGTTCCCAAATTCAAAGCTGTTGCTTGCAAATAAACATTTTGGGCTGAATGCCCTGCTTCCATATAAACATATTTAATTCCTCTTTCTCCATATTTTTTTGTTGTTCTTTCAAAAACTCCCCCAATTACCAAAACTGTAGGAGCTTCTTTTACCCAACTTTGTCCCAAGGCTGCAATCGACAATTCTGATCTCAAATCTCCATCTTTAATTTTTGAAAGAGAGTGATTTTCTGGATTGTATTTGTAAACAGCGGCATCTAATTTTTCAACTTCCCCTACCACTAAAAAAATTTCTAAAGGATACAAAGCTCCTGCTGAAGGAACAGTTCTTAATCCTTCTGGTGAAGTAATTCCCTGAGCTGCCCATAAAATCTGTGAAATTTCAAAAAAGCCGAGAGCTTCTTTTTTATAGGATCTATGAGATCTTCTTTTTAAAATTGCTTCTTCCAAAGAAATTGACCCTTTTGTTTTTGGTTCTTCAAGTAAAATTGTGTTTTCTTTTAAATTTTCTTTTTTTGACTTCATATTAAATTTTTGAGGAATTTTTTCTTTAAAAACAAAGTAAAAAATTAGGGCAAAGAGCAATAAGGCAAAAATTAAGCTCCAAACCTTTTTCATTCTTTAATTTTAACAAATTTAATTTTTAACTCAAATTGAATTATTTTTCTCTAGCAAAAATTACTTTTAAAATTTCGAGTAAAATTGTGGTCAAAATTCCAATGCCAAAAACAATAAGCCAGTGAAAAATTTGCAAATGTACAGTGTTTAAAATTTTTTGAAGAGGGGGAAAATAAATTGCAAAGAATAAAAGCAAAAAACCATAAAGAATGGCGAGGGGCAAAAATTTGTTTTTGAAAAAGTTTTCTGTTTTAATAATTGGTTTTCTCAAATTTTTAAAAGAAATAACATAGATTAAATCAATAGCTCCCAAAGTTGCAAAAACTAAAGTACTTGCTAATTTTAAATTTTTACTTTTTATTCCAAAATTGAAAAACAAAAGAATTGAAATCAAAGAGACAAAAACAGTTATTGAAAAAATTAAAGTGATTAAAAGCTTATCCAAAATTGGTTCTTTTCTAATATCAATTGGCTTTCTTTCCATTAAATCTCTTTCTTTTGGCTCGAAAGCAAAAATTAAATCTGGGGGACCATCACAAATTAAATGCAAGTACAAAATTTGGGGAATGGTCAAAGGTGGAGGAAATTTTAAAATTCCAGCTAAAAACAAAACGGCAATTTCCAAAAAAGAATTCGATAAAACATAACCTACACTCTTTTTAATGTTTGATAAAATCAATCTTCCCTCTTTGCAAGTTGAAATTATCGTTTTAAAATTGCTATCCAATAAAATCAAGTCTGCTGCTTCTTTTGCAACCTCTGTTGCTTCCCCTACTGCAATTCCAATATCTGCCTCTTTTAAAGCTAAGGCATCATTGACTCCATCTCCTGTCATTGCAACCACTTCTCCTTTTTCTTTTAAAACATCAACAATTTTTCTTTTTTGATGTGGCAAAACTCTTGTGAACAAAACTATTTTATCTATTTTTTCTTTTAATTCTTCTTTTGAAATTTTTTCTAACTCTTCAGACTCCATTACATTCTCTTCCCCAATTTCCAATCCCAAAGATTTTGCCACTCTTTCTGCTGTTTTTCTGTAATCCCCACTTACAATTTTTACTGAAATTCCTGCTTTTTTTGCTATCTCTATCATTTCTTTTGCCTCTTTCCTCACAGGATCTGAAATCCCAACAACTCCTAAAAACTCAAAATCTTTTTTCTCTTTTAAATTTTCCCTTTCTTTTTTTGCAAAAGCCAAAACTCTTAAACCATCTTGTGCCCATTCATCTAAAATTTTCAAATATTTTCTCTTTTTTTCCTCGTCAATTTGACAAAAATCAAAAACTATTTCTGGAGCTCCAGCCAAAAGAGAAACCTTTTTTCCTTCAATTTCCCAGATTGACATTGAATATTTTTTGGCACTATCAAAAGGTTCTTCAAAAATTTCTCTTCCTTCTTTTAAAAGCTTTTCTGCCGTTTCTTTTAAATTCTCTTTTGCAAAATTAAAGAGCGCAACTTCCAAACTCGTTCTTTCTTCATTATTTAAAAGCATAACTTTTAAAGCCTCTTCTTTGTTTTCGAATTCAAATTTTGTGACCTTCATTTTTCCTTCAGTTAAGGTTCCGGTTTTATCAAGACAAATTACAGAAGTTGATCCCAAAACTTCAGTTGCTAAAAGTGTTTTCACCAATCCTTGCTTTTTTAAAATTCTTCTCATTCCTAAAGCTAAAATTACTGTGATTATTACAGGCAATGCTTCTGGAATTGCTGCCACTGCCAAAACGATCGAGGTCTTGAAAGCATGATAAATTTCCCCACCCCCTAAAATTCGGGAAATAAAAATCAAAAAACAAATTACCAAAACTAAAATTGCTAAATTTTTTGAAAGATCTTCCAGCTTTTTTTGCAAAGGAGTTTTTCCTTCTTCAATTTCAACTAAAGCTTTTCCAATTTTTCCAAATTCAGTTTCTTTTCCAATTTTTTCAACCTCCATTATTCCCTTTCCAGAAAGCACTGTCGTTCCCATAAAAACTTTATCTTCTTCTTTTTTTGCTATCCCCTCTTCCTCTCCGGTCAAAATCGACTCTGAAACTAAAATTTCACCTTGAATTAGTTTTCCATCAGCTGGAATTTTATCCCCAGAAACTAAAACGACTAAATCCCCAGGAACTAAATCTTTTGCCTCAATAAGCTTTCTCTTTCCCTCCCTAATTACCATTGCCATTGGCTTTAAAATTTTCCTTAAAGCATAAAGTGTTTTTTTTGCGTTATATTCTTGAAAAAATCCCATTAAAGTATTCAAAATCAAAACAGAAATTATTAAAACAAAATCAAAAAATTCGCCAAAAAAAAGAGAAATTCCAGCTACAATTGCCAAAATTAAAAGAAGATAGCTTTTTAATTGAGAAAACAAAATTTTAATTAAAGAGATTTTTTCTTTCTCAAAAATAACATTTTCTCCAAATTTCTTCTTTAAGGCTAAAACCTCATTTTCAGAAAGTCCTAAATATTCCATAAATTTTATTCAATTCCCAATTCTCTTGCCCTTTTAATTTGAATTAAATTGGTTTATCAAAACCACATCGCCCTTTTACTTAACTACTTTTTCCATAACTTACTCAATTGAGTATTTCTTTTTTATTTCTTCAAATTTATTTTCAACTTCTTTTAACCTTTTTTTGCATTTTTCAATTAGCTCCATTCCCCTTTCATATTTTTTTAAAGCTTCATCCAAATCTATATCTTCTTTCTGAAACCATTTATTAATTTCCTCAATTTCTTGATAAGCTTTTGTAAAGTTAAATTTTTCTTCTGCCATTTTTTTCAATTTTTTTAACTTTTGAAATTACTTGACCTTTATAAAATTTAGTTTTTATTTCTTGCGAAATTTTCAAATTTTCTGGCTCTTTAATTATTCTTCCAGCTTCATCAAAAGTAATTGTGTAACCTTGCTTTAATTTCAAAATTGGATTTGAAAGAGAGAGTTTTTCTTCCTCTTGGCGCAATTTTTCTTTGATTTTCCTTTGCCAATCGATTTGATTTTTGACTAATTCTTTTGAAAATTGCTCAATTTTCAAATTTTCTTGCCAAATTAAATTTTTAATTTTTAAAGCACTTTGAAAAAATTCTTTTTCCAAAACCTTGAAATCTTGAAAATAATTTTCCAAATAAAGGTTAAAATTTGCGATCAATTCTTTCATTCTTTTTTGCTTTTCCAAAATTTCTTTTTTTATTTTTTCAGTGAAACTTTTTTGAAAGGAAATAATTTTTTCTCTAACTCCTTTAAAAGTTTGCAAAAATAAAATGTTCAAATTCTTTTCAATTTCAAAAATATCACTCTTTGCTTTTTTCCAATTTTCACTTAAAATTTTGGCTGCATGGGTTGGAGTTGAAGCCCTTAAATCTGATGCTAAATCTGCTAAGGTTTCGTCATCTTCATGGCCAATCCCAGAAATTATTGGAATTTTTGAAGAAACAATTGCCTTAACAATTTCTTCTGTATTGAAAGGTCTCAAGCTTTCCCAATCACCCCCTCCTCTAATTAAAACTAAAACATCCAAATCTGGCATATTTTGATTGAACCATTCAATAGCTTCTTTGATTTCATAAACTGCAAAAGACCCTTCAACCTTTACTTCAAAAAAGAAAATTTCAAATCCAAAATTGCCAATATGGGTCAAAAAATCTTTTAAAGCTCCTCTCCCAACTCTTGAAGTAATCAAACCAATTTTTTCACAAAATCTTGGAACTGGTTTTTTTCTTTCTGGATTAAAATATCCTAAAGCGGTTAATTTTTTCTTTAAAATTTCATATTGCTTTTTCAAAATTCCTTCTCCCAAAAGTTCAATTTTTTGAACTTGAAATTTTAACTCTCCCCTATCTTTTCTAATTTCAGGATAGCCCAAAACTCTAATTTCCATTCCAGGCTCAATTTCGACCCCTAAACTTTCTATAACCTCTCTCCAGGCAAAGCATCTTAAAACTGAACCCTGGTCATCCAAAATATTAAAGAAAACATAATTTGGATAGCTATTTATTTTTTCTCCAACTTCTCCCTGAACAATTGCATAGCAGGGGGAAATTAATTCATTTAAAAAATCCAAAAATTCAGAAACAGTAAAAACTTTTTCCTCAACTATTGGCTCAACTTTTAGAGTCTCTGTTTTCATTTTTTATTTGACTTTTGTTCCAGGAGGAACTTCTTTTTCTGGAATTAAAATTACAGGCTCTCCATCAACATTTGCTGCCAAAAGCATTCCTTGGCTTTCAATTCCCATTAACTTTTTTGGCTCCAAATTTGCAACGACAACAATTTCTTTTCCAATTAAATCTTCTAGTTTGTAATATTTTGCAATTCCTGCAACAAGTTGCCTTTTTTCATTCCCCAAATCCACAATTAATTTTAAAAGCTTTTCGCTTTTTTCAATCTTTTCTGCCTCAATTATTTTTGCTACTTTGAGTTCAATTTTTTGAAAATCTTCAAAAGAAATCATATTTATCTTTGATCGCCACTTCCTCGAAGTTTGTTTCTCTCTTTTCTTGATTTTAACTTCAAAAGATTAGTTTTGGCAACATCTTCCAAAGATAATTTTAGCTCAGTGCAAATTTGAGCTAGATACCAAAGCACATCTCCGAGCTCTTTTTTAATTTCTTCTCTATCTTCTTTTTCGACAATCCCTTTTTTATCTCTCAAAATTTTTTTGACTTTTTCAACCACTTCTCCTGTCTCTCCAGCTAATCCCAAAACTGGATAAACAAAATTTTTTCCTTTATCAGGATAAATTGCAGTTTTGCGTGACTTTTTTTGATATTCGCTAAAATTCATTTTTGTCTCTTATTTTTCACATTTTTGTCATAAATTTTTATTTTAGATCTTTCGCGCGCCAATTTAATTCTACGCGTTTTTAGTCTTTACTGCAATTAGTAATCCATCCTCCAAATACTCAATCTTTTCTAGTTTTAATTTATTCTTTTCTAAAATTTTTAAAATTCCACCTTCTTTCAAATAACTTTTGAAATTTTGCCAATGATTTTTTCCTGCAAAAAACTCAACCAATTTAACGTAAAAAGAAATCATTGATTTTGGCAAAGGACAATTGAAATCAACAAAAATCAATCTTCCGCCCTTTTTGACTACCCTTTTCATTTCTGAAATTACTCTGTCGCGGTCTTTGTTTTCAATTTCGTGTAAAACAAGAGAAATTACTGCTACGTCAAAAACTGGTTCTAAAAATGGTAAATTTGTCGCATCCCCTCCTTGAAAATGGATGTTAAACCTTCCTTTTTTCTTTAAGGCGCAACTTATCATCTCTTGGTTAATATCAATTCCAGTCACAACTGCTCCTTTTTTGGCAAAATAAATTGCTTGATCACCGGTTCCACAACCAACATCTAAAACTTTTTCTCCAGGTCTAATCTCAGAAAAATTCACAACAAATTCCCTAACATCTTTCAAAAAGGGATCGATTAATTTCTCATAGAGGGATGGCATTTAGAAATTTTATATCAATCCATTGATTTCCACAGTCCGTGAAGGTTGCAGTATTCTCTGGCTTGAAATTCCTTTGCTTTAACTTCAAATTCAGCTTCAGGTTTATCTCCTGGTTTCAAAAATTTTCTCAAAGAAACACCATCTGCAATTAATTCTATCCATTGAATGTAATGGTTCTCTTCCATTGGATGGGGTGCTGATCCAACTTTAACTTTTACTCCTCTTTCTGTTTTTTCGATCACCGGAACGTGCTTTTCCATTCCTTGATCTTCTGTCTTTTCTACTAAAAGCTCCATTGGTTTTCCGCAACAAACTAAAGTTCCTCCTCCAGCATATAAGACCTCAACAATATTTCCGCAAATTGAACATTTATAAATTTGTTTTACCTGAACCATAATTTTTAGTTTTGAATTTTGAGTTTGAACTTTTGACTTTTGAGTTTTGACTTTTGAGTTAGTATTTGCACCTCACCTCAAAATAACTTTGAGGATGCCTGCAATTTGGGCATTCCTTTGGAGGCTCTGTTCCCCAATGAACATATCCACAATTCCTACAAACCCACATCACTTTTTCTTTCTTTTTGAAAACCTCTCCTTTTTCTAACTCTTCGAGCAATCTTTTAAATCTTTTTTCGTGTTGTTCTTCAACTTCTGCTACTTCCTTGAAAAACTTTACCGCATCTTCAAACCCCTCTTCTCTTGCTACTTTCTCAAATTCAGGATACATTTTTGTCCATTCATAATGCTCTCCTTCAATTGCCATTTTCAAATTATCTTTAGTATCTTGCCATTTTCCCAAAAGCTTCCAAATCATCTTTGCATGTTCTAATTCATTCTGAGCTGTTTCCTCAAAAACTGCCGCAATTCCTTGATATCCTTCTTCCCTGGCAATTTTTGCAAAATATGTATATTTGTTCCTTGCTTGAGCTTCCCCGGCAAATGCTTTCCATAAATTCTCCTCAGTTTTTGAACCTTTTTTAACTGGTTTTGGATCAGAAACCGTTACTGGATCTTTCATAGATTTATTAATTTTTAAATTTTGACCTTTAGGGTTGGAAGAGTTCTTCTGGTAAAAATTTAACTTCTTTTACTTGAGGGAATTGTTTTGCAGTGGCTTCAATTTGAAACCACAAAATTCCAACTCGACAAGCGCCACCAACAGTTTTATTTAAAGGATCATCGAATTCTAAAATCAAAGTTCCATCATTTTTTAAATTTATAGACTTTAACTTGAAACCATCTAAAGGAAATTCAGTTGTAATTCCTTGAGCCAATTCTTCTTCAGTAAGAATATCTTTTCCTTTTAATAAAAGTTCTATTGTATCTTTGATTGGAGTTTGGGAAACGGGAATTTGTCTTTCAATCGCAACCAAACCATCTCTTGAACATTTAATATTTCCGTTTTCGTCTTTATCCTTTTCTGGGTTGTAATAATAAAGCAAAACTTTTTGCGCTTTTTTACAAACGCTATAAGATCTGCTTTCTCTGACTTCAACTAATCCTTCACAACATTTCTGATCAGTAGGTCCAATTAATGGATTTCTGTTTACTTTTTCTCCCTCTTTGGCACAAGGAACTATTGTCGATCTTTTTTGAAAATTTTGCCATTTAAAATAAAAAATGCCACCCAAAACGGCAAAAAACAAAATTATTAAAAAAATCAAAATTTTCCTTGCCATGAAATAAATTCAGTTAATAAAGCATTTAACTAATTTTAGTTTAATTTCTCAAAAAAATCAAATTTCTAAAGTTATTTTGGAGTAAGATTTATTGTGTATTCGTTAACTTTTCCCTCTTCAACGACAATTTGTTTTGGCACTGGGTATTCAAGATTTTTGGGAAAGTTTGCAGCATTAAAAAATACATAATATTTTCCAGATTCCAAATAAAAAGTGGCAATTCCATTTTCATCTGTGATGGCTACTCCACCTTTGGGAGGAGGTCCTGGCTTTTTAGCAACATCAACTTCCAAATTCTTTACTGGTTTCCCCTCAGAAAGAATTTTAACCCTCAATTCATTTCTCCCTTTATGTTTCCAAAAAATTGAAAAAATGGCAGAGGAGAGACGTTCCCAGCAATGTATCCCAAAATGAAAACAACTATTAACAATAAAATAAATTTTATCCTCATTTTTAATTTTTATTTTGGGATCGACCTTTTGTTTGATTCTTTGCAAATTAGTGAAAAATTGTTTTCTCTTTCATTTGACTTGCCCAGAAAAATTTTTTGTCTTTTTGCCATTTTAAAATTGCTTTTTGTAAAGCAATTGGTAAAACTTTTTCTTTTTTAAATTTCTCTTTGTCAAAAAAGAAAAACGAAATGTGGTCTTCCTTACTCTTTGAAACTATTTTCTCTGGGATAACATGAAAAACTAAATTAATTTCGTGATGCTTTTTACTTTCTTCGTAAAAATTATCCACTAAACCAATCAAGAAAAATTTTTTAATTTTAATTCCCAATTCTTCCTTAATTTCCCTTTTTAGAGCATGAGGTATGCTTTCTCCAAATTCTAAATGCCCACCGGGAAAGAAATAAATATTTTCTTTTTTGTGAAAACAAACCAAAATTTTCCCTTTCTCTTGAATTATTGCCCTAATACAGATTTCAAATTTTTCCATAATTTTATTTCCCTTTTGGATGCTCTATTCCAAGATTTTTAAAATAGAATCATTCTCCCCGGAAACAACAACATCCTTTGGGACAATCTCTGCTTTTGACAAAAATTCCAAAACAATCCTCTTGGCTTTCTCTACATTCTCCACTTTTGAGTTCCGATAAAAATTGGCATTTTGTATGACAATCTAAACCGTATGTCCAAATTAAAAATGCTAAAACAATCAAAACAACAATGAATAAAATAATTTTCTTCAACATATTTTTTCAATTAATTCTTTAATTTTTTGTTTATTTTTGACCCTTGTTAGGGAGAACCAACTTTAAAAAATCGTTTAAAAAATTCGCCGACTTTCCTTATCATGAAATTTAAGTGGATGAAAAACAAAGAAAAACCAAAAATTAATTTTAAATTAGATTTAATAAATGAACTAAGGAAGGATTGTTGGTAAATTAAGAATCCAATCCAATATATTAATCCTACTTCCACACCAATAACTAAGAGCCCACCAATAATAGAAAAAATATCTGCCTTCTTTTTATCTTTTATCCGCCTCGTCGGCTCAAAGATAAATATTTGGTAAGCAATGCCGACGGGAATCGTAAAGAAAATAAAAATAATTAAAAGGTTAATAACAAACTCATTTAAGCCACTTTCGATTATTTTCCAGAAATCTGAAAAGTATTCTTTCAGGGGAGGATAAATTGGAAAGTAGAAATTAAAAAAAGGAATAAAACAAAAAAAACTTCCAATAAAAGGAAAGAATTTTCCTAACAAATTTCCAATAGTTTTAACCTTCTCATTTCTTTCCGAAAAGCAAGAATATAATGTGAGAAGAATGAGAAATAAAATTGAAAAAATGAATATAATATAGAGGAAATTCTCAAAAAAACTCCCCCGATTTAAAAAATAAAACTGCTAATAACCAACAAAGGAAGAAAAAACTACTAATATAAACAGCAACATCTAATAAACCTGAATAATATTTCCAAACGTTGGAAAGAAATGAACTTTTATTATCCATAAAATAAAAATCAACTTATTGCCTAATTTTAATTTAATTTTCCCCAAAAGTCAATTTTCAATTAATTTTTCAACTTTTCTTTTTGCTTCTTCTAAAAGTTGTTTTGCTTTCTTTCTGGCTTCGTGAAATTAAATGATATTCTCATATTCTGCAGAATGTTAGAATGTTTTTTTCACGTTTTCTTAAAATCTAGTTTTGTTTCCTTATTGTATTTTCTAAAACACTTTTTGCACAAATGGATTTCGCATTTGAAGCCTTTGTAATCGAACCAAATATGCCAAGCCTTACGAATGTATCTTTGACAATTGGCGCACCGAAACCCTCTATACTCTGGCTCTTTATTTATGTTCCAAGACTGAATAGTTTTTAATAATTTTTCCTTACCCATTTTTATATTTTTTCGCTAATTTTAATTTAATTTTTCCCAAAAGTCAATTTTTCTCAATTAATTCCATGCCCCGAACCGTGCTTTGTCGTGAACCAGAAAAAAAATTCGGTTCACGACTACCCTGTACTGTGCTTTGCTCTAGTACAAGGTGCTCTAGTTCAGGGTTTAACTTTTCTTTTTGCTTTTTCTAAAAAGTTGTTTTCTTTTTCCCCGCTTCGCAAATTTAAATGATATTCTCACATTCTGCAGAATGTTGGAATTTTATAATAGCAACTGGCAATGTTTAAGATCGTCAATTGCAACTATTAGCCAGCCCAGTAATTATTAACGAATAAGATAGTATAGAGAGCCAAAAGGAGTATGGAAAGAAAGGCCCAAGAAATTTGAAAGTATCGGTTTTTTATCGAAGATAGCCAAATGTAAATAGGAAATAAAACTAAAATATACCTTCCAATACTCATTAAAGTTCCGGTGCTCAACGCGATAAAAAGCGTTAATAGAACATAGATTCCATAAGAGAAACGGAGTTTTTTGAAAATGAAATAGAGGCTTATTAAAGAAAAAGTTACAAAGAAAACGTCCAGAATGAAATTTACGATCGCTGGATTGCTAAATAATAAAAAATGATCTTTATTTAATTTAAACATCCTCCCCCACCAGTATTCAACTTTAAAAAATAAAAAGAAATTTCCGAATTTGAGATAATGATAAAAGAAAAAAGTTAAGGTTCCTAAAGGAATGAAAAAAAGAGGAAGAATTTTTGGATTCAAGGATTGCTTTAAATTAAAATTGTAATTTTTCAGATATTCCCACAAAAGAGGAAAGAAAAGTAAAATTCCAGTTACCCTGGTTAAAGAAGCAAAAAAACCGAAAATACCAGCCAATAAAAATTTCTTTTTTAATCCGTAATAAAAAGTTGCCAAAGAAAGAAAGAGAAAAAGGGATTCAGTATAAACTGAATTCAGAAAGAAAGCAGTAGGGAAAATGAGTAAAAAAATAATCGGTAAATAAGGATCAATTTCTTGATGAAATTCTTTAACTAGCCTGAAAAAGTAAATCAGGGAAAGTAAAAGAAAGATGCTACTCAAAATCCAACCAGCTAAAACGAAATTCCCCGCACTTAGAAAAGAGAGTACTCGAATTAGAAAAGGATACAAAGGAAAAAAGACAATGTTTGAAAGTTTTTCAGGTCCTTTGAAAGAATATCCATTTTTAGCAATGTCTAAATACCAAAATGAATCCCAATGGGCATGAAGAGAAATCGGATCCCAAGACTTTTCTTGATGGAATTCACTCGGATTAATCCAAATATAAGAAGTATCTGCGTTTAAATTAAAACGATTAAGCGCTAAAAGGGCAAAAACATTGATAATGAAAAACCAAGAGAGGAAAATAATAAATATTGGAACTATTTGGTTTTTTGATAGAAATTTAAACATTTCCTTCAATTCATTATACATTATTAAGTTAAAAATAAAAAATTGTCCGAGAAAAAAGTAGACCTCAGAAATATTCTGATGAGGCAATAGCCAAGGTGTCATTTGTAATGTTAACTAAAGGGATTAAAGAACTAATTTTGCACATCGCTCAACCGGAATACGATACCATTTCTCTTTCTGAATTATAGGCCAAAGACTCCTTCTCGACACAATCCCCACTAAAGCTGGATGCCTTGCCATTTTTTATTACTCAATTAATTCCTGCCCCGTAGTGAGCCACCAGAGAGAGTTCTACTACCTAAGTTCAACTTTTTGCTTGGCTTTGACTAATAATTCTTTCGCTTTCAAAATAAATTTAGCTGATTTTAATTTAATTTTTCTCAAAAGTCAATTTTTCTCAATTAATTCCCTGCCCTGAACCGTGCTTCGCTCTGGTTTAGGGCTCAACTTTTCTTTTTGCTCCTTCTAAAAGTTGTTTTGCCTTCTTTCTGCTTCGTAGTTTAAATAAGATTTAACCTTACCTTGTATCCTGCTAAAAGTTTTTCTTTTTCTTTGAAATTTGGGTCGAGTTTTTTAACCAGCAGCCAAAATTCTTTATTGTGGTTTCTAAC
>Ga0080004_1212061_pt1 | contig 25641 bp, 32 predicted proteins | sample WasSprMetagenome_FD_69207 | JGI IMG/M metagenome (GOLD analysis project Ga0080004, IMG submission 69207) | Sulfidic aquatic microbial communities from Washburn Spring, Yellowstone National Park, USA - WS (SPADES assembly) (version 2) | ecosystem: Environmental > Aquatic > Thermal springs > Hot...
AGCTCTTTGATAGCTCCTCTATCCCCTCTAGTATCTTTCCCAGCTCAAGCCTACCGTTAGGCCTATTATACATTCTCCAGGTCTTCTCATCGACCGCATCAACCTTCACGGAGATGTAATCAGCTCCCTCTATATCCTTCCTCACATCCTCATAGAAAAGCAGTGAGGAGTTCGTTATCACCGCGACCCTAGCGTTAGTCTCTGACTTTATCCTCTCGATCTCCTTCCCTATGCATTTATCTAGAGTTGGCTCACCATCTGGTACGAATGTTACGTAATCGACCTTTTCTCCAAGATCCCTAACAGCTCTTATCACTTCGTCAGCTATCTTCTCATAATCGTAGAAGCACTTCCTCTCCAAGCTCATGTTGTTCGTCCTACCTAGCTGACAATAGACGCAGCTGTATGTGCATGTTTTATACGGTATGTTGTTTATCCCCAGGCTCATTCCGAGCCTCCTTGATGGCACTGGGCCGAACACGAACTTATAGCTGCTCATTTGCCCTCGTTCTTTTTTTCAATTTAGCTTTATCCTTTTCCTAAGCTGAGATTAGTCCAGGAGCCTCATGAAGGATGGGGAATTCAAATAGGAGCTCCCGAGGAACAGTATGTAATCTTGCGCAATATTTTTCAGAGATCTCATACCTTTCGAGATCAGGATGAGGGCCCCGAAGAATATGGCCTTTCCTTTGAAAGATTGAAGCTCTATCTCCATCAATATCCTCTTCAGAACGCTCGTTATGAAGCTCGATCTGAATATACTCCACCTCCTAGATATCAAAATGAGCTCCTTCTCAAGACTAGAGAGGAGCCTCCATGCTCCGTTTCTGAGAGCCTTCCTGAAGCTTTTCTCTATTATTTCCCCAGTCAATATTCCCGGGAATAGGAGCTCAGTGCTAAGCCTGGACGCCTCCTCCTTCAGAGAATCGGAAGCATCATGAAGGTATGCGGTCATATCAGCGAGGAGCGTCACAGGCAAATCCCTCTGACCCTATCTGTTAAAGAATTGCTAACAATATAAGCTTTTTTCATCGTTCATAGTAAAAATTCCCAATAAAAAAGGACTAGTCTTTAGAAAAAAGGATAAAGATTTAGGCATTCTTTCTCTTCCTAAAATGGGGAAAGGGAGATGTCTCAAGAGCATGAGAGAATTCTAAGAAGAATAGATAGCTACAGGGATGAGATGGTAGAGGCTCTGAAGGATATAATAAGGATACCAGCGATATCTCCGGACTACGGCGGAGAGGGGGAAAAGAAAAAGGCGGATAGGATTAAGAAGATCGTTGAGAGTTGGGGTTTCGACTCGATAGAGGAGATAAATGCCCCGGACGATAGGGCAGAGGGAAAGGTCAGGCCGAATCTTCTGCTCTCATATGGAAGGCATGAGAGAAAAGTATGGATAATATCCCACATGGACGTCGTTCCTCCCGGAGATCTGGCTAAGTGGAGCATAACGAGCCCATTCGAACCTATAGTAAAGGAAGGGAAAATATATGGGAGAGGATCCGAGGACAATGGGCAGAGCCTGATATCTTCTCTATTCGCTGCTAAGGCTCTAATCGATGAGAGGATCGATCTCAAGAGATCCATAGGAATAATTCTCGTAAGCGATGAGGAAACTGGCTCTAAGTACGGTCTAGACTACGTTCTGAAGACGAGGCCTGATCTCATAAAGCCCTCCGATCTCGTCCTAGTTCCGGATGGAGGTATCGGGGACGGCTCCTTCATAGAAATAGCAGAGAAATCGATACTTTGGCTAAGATTCATCATAGAGGGGAAGCAGGTTCACGCTTCTTTGCCAGATAAGGGATTCAACGCCCACAGGGTGGGGGCGAGCCTAGCATCTAACCTGGACAGGATATTGAGCAACACCTATACTATTGAGGACAAGCTTTTCGAGCCTCCTCGAAGCACTTTCGAGCTGACTATGGCCAGATCTAGCTCAGATTCCCCGAACATAATTCCAGGGAGATACGAGTTCGTTTTAGATTCTAGAGTTTTGCCAAATTATAGGCTCGACGATGTTATGGAGAAGATAAACACATATGTCAAGTTCATAGGCGACATGTTCGAGGCGAATATAAACGGAGAGAAGTATCCTAAGATAAGGATCGAGGTATTGCAGAGATCCGATGCCCCCCAGCCCACGAGTCCGGAGAGCGATGTCGTTAAAATTCTGAGAAGCGCGATAAAGCTTGTGAGGGGAATTGATACGAGGGTCGGCGGCATAGGGGGCGGGACAGTTGCAGCTCTTCTGAGGAAGAGGGGGATACCTGCAGCCGTATGGTCTACGATAGATGAGACCGCTCATCAGCCAAACGAGTATGCTAAGATAGATAACTTGGTCTCTGATTCAAAGGTCTTCTCGTTATTACCCATCCTATGATTTTTAGATCCTTTCCATTTTTTCATAATTGAAATTGATTTCATTTAAAGCCAGCAATCATTTATATATCTAAATCGACATGAAGGATCTTGAGGAAACTCGAGAGGTTATGTCCATGAAGCTAACGAGCGTTGTTAAGATAGATCCTAAGGGAAGGGTAACCATACCGCTCTACATGAGGGAAGCCCTTGATGTGCATGAGGGGAAGTATCTGGTCATAATCGCTGACATAGACAAGAAGGAGATAGTTCTGACGCCCATATCCGGAGAAGCAGAGAACCTGTACGAGATAAGGGTCGAATTGCAGGACAGGCCCGGGGCATTGGCTGAGTTCAGCAGGATCCTCGGGGAGATGAAGCTTGATGTTTTGATCTCTCGCTGCTCTACAGTGAAGAGGGGAGAGATTGGGGAGTGCTCGGCCGTCGTTGAGCCTTTAGACAAAAACGTGGATATGAAGACGATAGAGGAAAAGATAAAGAGCCTAAGCGTAGTTTACATGGTCCAAGTCAAGCCGGTGGAGAAGGTAGCCTAAGGTCTCGGCGATGCCTTCATCCATAAGGGTGGGGGTCTGCGGCTTCCCTAGAAAAGCTAAGGATGTTTTTTCAAATCTCGATGCTGTTGAGATACAGAGCAGCTTCTATGAGCCGCTTACAGAGAAAAGAATAGATTCTATAAGGAAAGCGAACGAAGCGAAGAAGGATATATCTGTCAAGGCTTGGCAGGTCATAACCCATCCCCCCGGATCTCCCACGTGGAAGAAGATGAGGAAAAGGCCCGAAGGGGATATCGAAAATTACGGCTATCTTAAGCCCACTGAGGAGAACTTCTCAGCCTTCATGCTTTCACTTTCCCAGGCGGAGAGATTGGGGGCATTCGCATTGGTGCTTCAAACCCCACCATCCATGCCATACAACGAGGGCCATCTCAAGAACATAGAGGATTTCTTCTCCTTCGCTTCTGGGGAATCATCGAGGAAAGGCATAGAACTGATATGGGAGCCGAGGGGATCTTACGCTGAAGATCTGAGGTTCCTCTCCAAGATATCGGAGAAGGGAATAGCCATATGCTCCGATTACCTCAGGAGGGGGATACTCGTTGAGGGAGAGCTGATGTACTCTAGGCTCCACGGCCTCGGAGGGAGAGAGGTGAATTACAGGTACAGATACAGCGATGAGGATTTAGAAAAGCTTAAGGAAATGATCTTCCCTTTTATAGGTAAGAGGAAAATATATATCATGTTCAACAATGTCTACATGTTCGAAGACGCTCTTAGGTTCAAGAGGATCCTGGGTGAAGAGGATTGAGCATATACTGGGAGAGGTGCGATATCTGCGAGAAGCACAGGCCAACATCTCCGGTATCGTATAGAGGGAATATAATCAGAATATGCTACGAGTGCAGCTTCCTATTGGGGGCGTGGAAGATGAGGGGGAGGGAATCTTGGAGGAGGCTAACTACCCCGGAGGAGAAGGAGAAGAAGGAGGAAGAGAAGAGGATGAAGGTTATAGAGGAGCTCCTAAAGGAGGATGAAGAAAAAGAATAAAAGAGAAGCGATACAGATCCTTATCTGCTTATTCAGATCTAAAGGGCAGTGATAGAGATGAAGATAACTATAGCAAAGGCATCCGATTTCAAGGACCTCATATCCCTAGTCTCCAAGAGCATAGACGAGCTGCCTATAAGCATAGGAGACGATGGCCTCTCGATAAAGACTCTGAGCGAGGACAAGACGACTATGGTAATCTTAGCGATTCCCCCAGATCAGTTCGATGAGCTCGAGCTTGAGCAGGCTGTGAAGATGATAGTGAGATCTCAGGATCTCGCGAAGGTTCTAAAGAGGGCTTCGAGGGGAGATTCTCTCGAGCTATCGATAAAAAAGGATGAGCTCTCAGTAGTTTTCAAGAACGAGAAGCAGGCTGTGAAGAGGAGCTTCAGCATACCCATAGTTTCAAGGGAAGTTGAGGAGGTGGGGGAGCCTAAGGTGGAGCTCCCCGTGGAAGCTTCCGCACCATCGAGAGATCTGAGGGATATAGTCGAGGATGTGAGGAGGGTGGGAGGGGAGATGAAGATCGAGTACGAGAAGGGGGATCTTAAGATTTCATCGGAGTCTCCGGGGAGGAGCTATATCGCGATATTGAAGGAAAATGCCCCCCTCTTATCTCTCAAATCTTCGGTTGATAAGGCCTCTTCAAAGTACAGCGTTGATCTCATTTACTCAGTTGTGAAGGGTATACCATCTGAAGGTATATTGACTTTGGCCTTCGGGGAGCAGCTCCCACTCAAGCTTACGGTTGACCTAGAAGCTATGGGAAAGCTGATATACTGGGTAGCTCCTACTGCCTAAAAACATCTTTTCTCGAGAAGATATTCTGAGAGAAGAGAAGATCACTGGGCAGGCTCTTCTTCCTTCTCCTCCTCTTTCTCCTCCTCCTGCGCCTCGGGAGGCTGGTAAACAGAAGTCGTCCCCGGAGGTATAACGGCCTTCTGAGGTCCGTGAGGTCCTGGAACTAGGAGGAGCTTGGACTTGTATATCTCCACCTTCCTTATTGGGAAGACCTTCTTAGCCTCTGAGAATATCTCGGAGCTTATCTTATCTCCAATGAAGGCTTGGACGAGATCGTCGAAATTCATCTCCTTAGCTTTTTCCGTCACGATCCTCTCCATGATCTTCCTTATCTTTCTCTTCTGATTGCTGTTCGCCTTGAAAGATGTGAATGCGGCTACAGCTACCCTCATGACATAACCGTCCTTAGTCTCGACCTTGAATATCCCCTGTATCTTGCTGCTCCTCCTCCTAGTTAGGACCTTAAGATAATCCCTAGCTAGCTCATGGCCCTTGAACCTAGTCCTGGCGCTGTGGCCATCTACTCCTATTATCTGGAACTTCAGCTTTATGTGAACCTGGTTGTAGTCTCCGGTTATGTCGTAGAGGGTCGCCTCTACAGTCCTTCCTATTAGGCTATTCTGCTCCAGAGCCGGTATGCTCCCCACCGAGACCTCTCCAAAGGCCGGTGGAGCTAGGACCTCATACCACTTCTTCTGCCTCCAGAGGTCCTTAGCCTCCTTCCTCTTACCCTTAGCAGCGGACATGCTCATATCTCCCCTTCATCCTTTTTAACTTCCCCTTCGGGCTCATTTTCTGTTGCACTTAAGGCATTAATAACCGTAGCTATAGACCTGAGGTACTCCTCCGCCGTATTCTTCAGAGTGAGCACCTCCTGATTCTCCGCGCTTATCTCTATCACGATCCTCTTCCCCTCTTTATATGTTTTGGCCCTGACCTTCTTTCCCTCCGGCTCATCGTCGGGTGAGATCGATCTCCTGACGATCTCAGCTAATTCCTCGCTCTCGAACTCCACCTCCAATTTTAGAGATCCCTTCTCTATGGACATCTATTATCACCGATCAGATGTAAACGAATGGGAAGTGGGGGGAGGCTTTCATCTTGGAGGAGAATTCCTCGAGCCTTTCCCCGAGGATGGGCAGCTCGAATATGGAGGTGATCCTCTTCCCATCGAGGGAGCAGGCGAGGATCCCATTATTGATCAAGCCCATCTTTCTAGCTACGTTTCCAGCATAATGAAGCGGCCTCGGAGAATCGCATGCTATTTCGAAAATGCCCTCTCCTCCCTCGATCTCCCTTTTCTCCGCCAGGATTTTCCTCAAAGCTTCAGAGGCCCAGGCAAGATTGTTCACCCTCATCGCTAACATAGCCTCTACAGGTGATTCACCCGAATAGTATGAAAAGAGCGAGCCCGGACCCAGCTCCAGAGAGACGTCTAAGGCTTCCCCCACCTCCTTCAGATCGTATTCCCTTTCCCCCTGCTGGAAGGAAAGATAGGGCCTTATTAGATCTTTCTTAGCCTGCTTCACATCCCTGTACAATAGCTCCGATACTAGGGCCTCCACTAGCCTCTTTATCTCCTCCTCCCCGAGCCTTGAGAAGGGGACGCTCGGGTCTATTCCGAGGGACCTCAGCCTGCTTTCTATCGATGAGCTATCCTTCCCTGAGAATCCTGGGAAGAATGGATCGATGGTGTGGAAGAGGGAATCGAGTATGCTCCTGCTCGATGTCTGGATGAGGGAGAAGGCCTTCTTATTCACCTTTATCGGCGCCTCAGCCTGCACTATGGATAAGATCGGATCCTCCTCCCCCACGACATTCATCTCTTGGAAGAGGGAGGAGTAAGCTACGAAAAGCCTGCCGTCGCTCAAGAGTGAAATGTTCCCCAAAGCCGCAGTCGCCTGCAGAACAGGGTTCAGCTGTGCGACCTGAACGGAATCCTTAGAACCTAGGGATAATGTCCTTTCTATGATCGGGGATCTGTTCCCGATCTTCGATCTAAGATCCTTTCCATTGAATCCTACGAATATCGCATCCTTCTCCTTCAAGGAATCGGGAGGTCTAGGGAAGATGGAGATCTTCACCTTACCCTTCCTCTCCGATATGATAGAGGCGAGAAGAACCGAGGCGTGAAATGAGATCGTGTCTGCATGAGAGAAGATCTCTATCTCCTCGGCCTTCCCAATGTATTCGGAAAGCCTCTCCGAGAACTGCTTCATTGCCTCCTTGAACTGCTTTATCTCGCTCAAATGATAACCCCGCATATAAATGGGGTGCCGGTTCTATTTTTCCTTTTGGTTAATCCTCGCCCTCTTCCTCCTCTCCCTCTCCTCCCTCGCCCTCCTCCTGCATGAGCTCGAGGGCTATCTCGTAGTAGTCCTCGACGCGCTGCTGGTGCTCCTCGTCTGATATGCCGAACTTCGCTGGCTCCGAGACGAGTGAAGTGGTCTTGGTCTTCTCCTTGTCGCTCACCTTCTCCTTCAGGACGTATGCCTTCTTCTCCTTCCCCACCTTCATCTCATAGCCGCACTTAGTGCATTTCAACACTACCTGCTTCCCCTTCTTCGTTGGGACCATTACTCCGCCGCACTTCGGGCAGAACTTCGTATCTAATCCCCTCCTTTCTCCGCCTTATGGCGGTCATGAATCTTTTAGTAAAGGAGAATAACTAATATATAAAGGAATCGCTCATTCTCTTCCAATTTGGCGAAGTTGAGAGGAGGAGCGGGGATGGATCTGGAGATGAATTGCAGGGAGGTCGATTTCCCTCAGGGAAGCGAGAAGGGGATAGGCAAAGTCTACGAGTGCTTTCCCTATGAAACTTTAGAGTTCGAGGATATTGAATCTTTGAAGAAGATCCTCGAGAGAGCCTTGATCGAAGAAAATGAGGATCTTAGATTGGATTTCTCCGAAAACGAGAGCATAGGTTATACACATATGCTATACAAGTTCAGCCTTATGAGGAAAAGAGAGAGGTGCGCTTCTGTGAGGGTGGCAGCTGAGGGTAGAAGGCTTCTCTCCGTGGTGATAGTTTTATCAAGGGGATGCGATATAAAAGTGGGGAAGGAAATGAGAGGTTTTAGAGAAGAGAGAGAATCGAGAGATGAGATCGATCACGCTAAGGGATCTTCTCTTCCACCGGGGCAGACGGCGATAACGGATTTCATAATATACAGGATCCTCGGCCAGCCTGAGGTATCATTGGATAAATGGAAGCTGAGGATTTTCGGAGAGGTTGAAAAAGAACTGGAGCTCTCATACGATGATCTGATCTCTTTGGGGATTTCGAAGATCAGATCTGATTTCCACTGCGTAACTGGATGGAGCGTTAGGGAAGTTGAGTTAGAGGGAGTGCCCACGAGGAAGTTGAATGAGCTTGCTAGGTTCAAGGATTCAGCTAAGTGGGTCTATGCATATTCAGAAGACGGCTACACTTCACCCATACCTATTGAGGATTTCTTGGCTGAGGGTTCGATGATAGCTTTGAAGATGAACGGTAAGCCCCTTTCCAAGGAGCAGGGCTTCCCCGCTAGGCTGTTCATACCACATCTGTACGGTTGGAAGGGGGCCAAGTGGATAAACGCCCTAGAGCTTAGAAGAGAGTACAGAGACGGTTACTGGGAGGCCCTCGGCTACCACGAGAGGGGAAACGTTTGGAAAGAGGAGAGGTTCAAGAGGAGATGATTTCTCCATATCACTCATGAAATTGGAATTCAGATGAGGTGCTCATCTTGGGAGAAGTCTCGGCCATCATATTGGCTGCTGGGAAGGGGGAGAGGATGTGGCCCTTGACATCTACAAGGCCCAAGCCCCTCCTCGAGGTCCTATGCAAACCCATGCTACAGTACCATCTAGAAACGCTCGCCGATCTCGGAATAAAGAAGGCCGTATTGGTCACGCACTCTCACGAGGATCTCCTCAAAAAAACCTCCTCTTCAATAGCTGAGAAGATCGGTATTAGCTTGAGCTTCGTTAGGCAGAGCGAGCCCCTCGGCACAGGGCACGCTGTGAGGGAGGCGATAGAGGTCTCGGGAATAAAAGGGGAGACGGTCATAGTTTACTCGGACATATTCATGACGCCGAGATCATTGAAGGATGCGATTTCGAAGGCTTTATCTTCGCCTTCCTATTCCATCGCCGGGGCAGTTGTGCAGGATGCTTCTAGGTATGGGGCGTTGGTCTCAGATGGAACTGGGAAGCTGGAGAGGATAATCGAGAAGTCTCCAGAGCTTTCGGGAAAAGAAGGAACGGTAAATGCGGGCATAATGAAGATCGGGGCGGAGGAGATAATGGAGGAGCTGAAGAGAACGGCTCCATCGATAAGGGGGGAGATAGAGCTCACATCTGCCCTAGAGTCCCTAGCTAAGAAAAGCGATGTCGATGTACTGAAGCTGGAGGGGGAATGGATTGATGTCGGGACACCGTGGGATCTGCTTAGGGCGAACGAGCTCTCCCTGAGGGAGCTGTGCAGGGCGAGAGGGGCGGAAGAGGAGGAGTGCGTGATATTCGATGAGGAAAAAATAGAGATCGAGGATCCCGTCGTGCTGAGGGGGCCGATCTATATCAAGGGATCAGCCGAGCTGGGGCCGTGCGCTCACATTAGAGGTTACAGCGTTATATGCGGGGAGAACAAAATAGGTTTCTCCGTCCAAATAAAGAGCTCTGTCATAATGAGGGGGGCGAAGGTCCCTCATCTGAACTACGTGGGGGACTCGATAATAGGGGAGAACGTTAACCTTGGAGCTGGGACGATAACCGCTAACGTAAGGCACGATGGGAGGAACGTGAGATCTATGCTAAAGGGATCCCTCGTTGACACGGGAAGGAAAAAGTTCGGTTCCGTTATAGGGGATGGCGCGAGGACGGGGATAAACACTAGCATACTCCCCGGAGTTAAGATAGGCTCGAACGCGTGGATAGGGGCAGGGTGCATAGTAAATGAGGATGTGCCCGACGGCTCCATAGTGAAATGCGGGCAGGAGAAGGAGGTAAGGAAGAGGAGGGATGCCTAGAAAGAGCAGGGGGATGAAGGAGAGGAATTACGTTCTGAAGAGGAGGTTTCAGCATAGGATAGCCCTCCTCTTTCCATCAACCTATGAGGCTAGCCTATCTAGCCTAGGTTATCAGATAATTTACTATTACTTGAACAGCTTCAGCGATGTCTTCGCTGAGAGAGTGATTTCAGGGGAGGGGGAGCCTGTAAGCATAGAGACGAATACTCCTCTAGGGAAGTTCGACCTTATACTGGCGACAGCACATTACGAGCTTGATTATGAGGAGATCGCCTCCTCTCTTCTGAAGGCTGGGATCGAGCCTTTTGCGGAGAAGAGGGATTGGCCCCCTCTGATCCTAGGGGGACCTGTGATCACTGCGAATCCGAGTCCAATGGCAAAGATAGCGGATGCCTTCTTCCTAGGAGAGTTCGAGGCTTCAGGAGATAGCTTCGTGAACTCTCTATCTCATCTCAATAGAGGGGAGAAAGAGGAGTTCCTAGAGTCTTTTTCCGATGTCAGGGGAGCCCTTACGCCATTTAAGAGAAAAACGGAGATCGCGAGGGTCTCCGACCTCGATTCGGCATTTTTCCCAATAGCTCAGCTTCAGAACGAGGACGTTGAGCCTGTTTGGGGAAGATCATTCATGCTTGAGACTGCCAGGGGGTGCGGAAGGGGTTGCCTTTTCTGCTTGGAAGCTGCAGTTTCGGGGCCGAGGAGGGAGAGATCGATAAATAAGATGAAGGAAATGATCGAGGAGGGACTCGAGGAGAACGGGGTTTCAAAGGTGACGTTCTTCTCCCTGAGCTTCTTCGACTCATCCGCTGGAGATGAGCTCCTAAATGCTCTAATCGATATGGGAATTGAGGGCAGCATACCGAGCGTAAGGGCTGATGCGATAAACGAGGAGAGGGCGAGGATGATAAGGGAGATCGGGCAAAAGACAGTTGCTATCGCGCCTGAGACTGGAAAAGAGGGGTTGAGGGAAAGGATCGGGAAGAGAATATCAGATGAGAGGATCCTGGAAGCTGCTAGAGCTCTAGCTAAGTACGGGCTTTCTGTCAAGCTATATTATATGTTCGGTCTCCCGGGAGAGGAGAAGGAGGACTTGGATGCAATAGCATCGCAGGTCGCGGAGATAAAATCGATGATGGGGAAAAAAGGGAAGGTGAAGGTCTCGGCTAACCCATTCATTCCGAAGCCATTGACACCGATGTGGAAGCAGGGAATGATGCCCCTCGATGAGCTGAGGAGGAGGGCAAAATACATAAAGGATAAGCTGAGGGGAATCGCTGAAGTGGAGATATACGATCCTAGAATAGCTTGGAATCAGTACGAGATAAACATTAATGGGGAGGATGCATATAAGCTAATAATCGAAGGCGCCTTGAAGAAAGTGAGGAGTGATGCGAATTGGTGAACTACCAGCCTCCGCTAATAGGCATAGTTGGAAAGACGAACGTGGGGAAATCGACGCTTTTCTCAGCCATGACTCTGGCGAGCGTTGAGATAAGCAACAGGCCTTTCACTACGATAGACCCGAACAAGGGAATAGGCTATGTTAGGACTAGATGCCCGCATGTCGATTTCTCTCTTCCGAAGTGCGATCCTAGGACAGGATACTGCATTAAGGGCAATAGGTTCATCCCCGTGGAGCTTATGGATGTGGCTGGTCTTATCCCAGGAGCACACATGGGAAGGGGGCTGGGGAACAAGTTCATGGATGATCTTAGGAAAGCCGATGCGTTTCTCCTCGTCGTTGATGCTTCAGGATCGACCGACGAGAACGGAAACCCCGTTCCCCCGGGTACCAATGATCCGGTGAAGGAGGTAAAGGATATACTCTACGAGATCGACATGTGGATGGCTAGGATAGTCTCCTCCGACTGGGGGAAGTTCTCTGTATCCGTAGAAACGAGCAGGAAGGATTTCCTGGAAGCGCTCTTCGAAAAGGTCTCCGGCCTCTCTGTAAAGAGATCAGCTGTAGCTGAGGCTCTGGAGAGATCAGGTCTTTCGGGAAAGAGGCCATCTTCCTGGTCAAAGGAGGATTTCTTCTCCTTCGCTAGCGAGCTGAGGAAGGCATCGAAGCCTCACGTCATCGTGGCGAACAAGGCGGATCTGCAGAGCTCAAAGGAGAACATAAAGAGGCTCAAGCAGGCATTTCCAGATTCTATGGTTTTCACAGCGAGCGCTGAAGCTGAGCTCGCCCTAAGGAAGGCGGCGAAGGCCGGGGTGATCGAATATGTTCCTGGGGACGCTGAGTTCAAAATATTGGATCAGTCAAAGCTTTCAAGGCCTCAGCTCTCAGCGCTTAAGTATATACAGGAGAGGGTTCTATCTGAGAACAGGGGCACGGGAGTGCAGCAGAGCCTGAACTCCCTCGTGTTCGATGTACTCAGGAAGATCGCTGTATTCCCCGTCGAGGACCCGGTGAAGCTTACGGATAAGGAGGGCAGAGTTCTCCCTGATGCGCTTCTAGTCGACGGAGGATCCTCGCCTAAAGCAGTTGCTGGTCTAGTGCATTCCGATCTGGAGAAGGGCTTCCTATATGCTATAGATGCTAGGACTAAGCAGAGGCTCGGGGCTGACTCCCAGTTATCTAATGGGGCAGTTATAAAGATAGTATCCTCGATCTAATCCTTCATCCCGAGGGATGGAGAGAGCGAGGAGAGGAGAGAAGAGAGATATTCCCCCATCGGGTAGAAGAGCTCAAGCATAACTGCTCCTTTTCCGGGCTGGCCGTATAATAGGATGGTCCCGGGGGAGGAGAAGAATATCGGGGCCGCGAGGGCGAGCAAGTCCTCCTCGCCCTTTACGAGGACGAGTGTAGGAACGCCTTCCCGAAAGTTAGTCTCAACCTGGCTCAAAGCCTCAGTGAGCGTCTCAAGATCAACTTTACCCCTCCGATTCGAGATCTCAACGATGTCCTCGAAGGCCTCGCTGAAGTCTTCCCCTATGGATTTTTCCCTCATCGTAACTCCATCGACGAAGGCTACGGATGGAGGAGAGGACGAAATCCTTATGAACTCAGCCGTAACAAAGTCCCCAACAGCGATGGTTCTTCTCTTTCCAAGCCCTAAGATAGCGCTTGCGAATGCCTCCCCCCTGTATATGGGGGCCAGGGGACCTGATAGAAATTTCCTAAGCTCCTCCTCGTCTAAGGCTAAGGGTATGGAGGATCACCTTACCTTTATCGCGTACCTGCCCGGCTTCTTAACTCCTATGAGACGAGCTGCCTCGCTCTTTTCTGGATCAATAACTATGATCATCCCTTCCCAGTCTGTGCTGAACTCCCTAGAACCGCAGTTGGGGCAAACCTCGACCTCCGGCTCGACGAGCAACTTGCACTTAACGCATGCCTTGAAGTTGGTCTTCTGTCTCCTGCTGGACAAAGAGTTCACCTCGAGGATTTGAGGGAGATCTTGCCCAGATAGGGCTGCCTCATAGTCAGCTGAACCCTTATCTCCCTCTTCTCAGGGCTATAGCTGAACGCTATGACCCTTGCCCTTACGATGTCCCCCTTTTCTATGAACCTGTTGCTCTGCTTGAGGAAGAAGGCCTGCCTGCTCGAGTCATATTCAACGAACTCATCTGAAAGCTGGGACTTATGCACGAAGCCCTCAACCGGTCCCATTCTAACGAATATCCCGAACTCCTTGACCCCGCTGACTGTTCCCAATATGACCTCGTTCATTACGGGCTTCAGAGAGAGAATGCTCGCTTCCGCCCAATGATAGACTCCCCCATCGCCGTGGAGTATCTTCCCCACCGGCTCCGCGGAGACGTCATAGATGCCGATTATTATTCCAAGGTCATCGTCATAGTAGCCTGAGTACTGAGCGTTCAAAACTTCGCTCGCTACCTTGTTTATGTCTTCGTTCATTTTATCTGGAGGGATCCTCACTATTTCCCTTACCCTTGATATCATAAACATAAAGATCACCTATTCAAACGATTTGGACGAAAAACCTCTCAATAAATGATAAGAAAAGGGAGTATAAAACGAATTCCCTAGAGAACATCCTTAACCTCGACCTCGAAGCGGTGCTGCGATTCCCTATAGTAAACGGTTTTTATGCCCAAGGTCCTCAGCCTTTTCCTCAGCTCCCTATCGCTCGTTACCACTAGGACCTTGCTTCCTTCCTCCTGAAGCTCGAGTGCAGCCTTTATGACGGAGTTGTCCCCGCTTTTTTCTCCCGTTTCCAGCTCAGAGCATATACCTGTAGCAACCTCAAGGGCGAGCCTAGCGGCCCTGGATAGCTCTCCTCCTCTCGATTCTATGTCCTCGAGCTCCTTCAGGACAGCATCGGGACAAACGTAGATAGGTTTAACATCGAGGGATTCCTCGATCTGCTCGAACAACCCCACTCCTCTATAAATTTGCAAAAGAGCATTGGAGTCAAGGACCGCGTATACCTTGCCCGCTACTTTATCAGTCCCCATCCTATGAGCCTCCACCTTCCCTGTACCTGCCTGCTTATCGCTATCCTGCTTTTCTGCAATGCGACTATTGGCCTCCTGAGCGTCGCGGAGAACGAGGAAGAGGAGACCCTGGTAACTATCCCCATAGTTACAGAGGTCCCCACGGTTATCATGAGGGGCTCCCTCGCCTGGATTGGGGAGACGGTCGTCTTCTCCCTAAGCCCAACAACCCTCTCGAACAGATGGTACTCCGCATCTATTTCGCTGGTAACCGGGAGCTCGACCCCTGCCTTTGTAACCATGCTACCTACCAAATTGTCTCCCTTCGTGAGCGAAGGATCTAGCTGGGTTCCTATGGCCAAGAGCCCCCCTGGCAATGCTGTATCCACGCTCATTTCCCCGAACTTTAGGCTCACAACCTTGCTCTCCAAGGGCTCGTATACCTCCCTCCCCCCCGGCTTCTTAACTTTTATACCCGGTAGTATTACTATCTCGTCTCCGACGCTCAGCTTCCCCTGTATCAAGCTGCCTCCAACGATCCCGCCAACAAGCTTCTCCGGAGGTGTTCCAGGCCTGTTCGCATCGAAGCTCCTGACAACGTACATCAGAGGATCCTTGCTCAGGTCCCTCTGAGGTGTGGGGATATACTTCTCTATGGCTGCCATGAGGACGTCTATGTTGCCACGCTTAAGCGCGGATATAGGTATTATTGGTGCATTCTCCGCCCAAGTCCCCTCGATCATCTTCTTTATCTCTGCATAGTTCTCCCTAGCCTTCTCTGGAGAGACGACATCGACCTTGTTCTGCACTATTATGATGTTCTTCTGCCCTATGACGCTAAGGGCTGCGAAGTGCTCGGCCGTCTGGGGCTGGGGAACCCTCTCGTTAGCAGCTATGACTAGGAGGACGCCGTCCATTATGGCCGCGCCGGCGAGCATTGTAGCCATAAGCACTTCGTGACCAGGAGCATCTACGTATGAGACCCGCCTAAGGAGCTTAGGGTTAGAACCCTGGGGACACTCGGGGAAGGGCTGGTAGGCCTCTGGAAAGGGAGCACCCTCGCATTTGTATATGGCACCGTCAGCGTAGCCGAGCTTTATGGTCATGCCCCTCTTGAGCTCTTCGCTGTGCCTAGATGTCCATATACCTGTTATTGCGGAGATCAGGGTCGTTTTTCCATGATCTACGTGACCTGCTGTGCCTATGTTCACTTCCGGCTGCTTCTTCTCTTCATAGCTCATCGGGTATCACTTTCCAAGGGCTATTTCTTCTCAGCCCCCTTCTCCCTGACGAGCACCGCGTTTATCTGGACAATGCTTTCGTCTATCGTGTTCCCCCTGACGATTTTCCTCCTCCTTTCCCCCCTGCTCCTAGGATGGAAACCGGGTGGGCTGGAGAGAAGGATCCTCTTCTTAACGGGACCAGGTATATCCGGCCTCATGGGGAAGCCGCTGCTGTCGCTCCCTCCCTTTATCCTCAGTTTTCCGCTCAGCCCAACGATCACGCCATCGATCTCGTCCCCGATCTTCATTCCTATGAATCTCCTGCTGGTCGAATCATCGAGGATAAGCTGGAAGGCCTTAGACTTGAACGCTTCAGCCTCCGCCTCCATTTCCCCGACCTTCTCCGCGAGAATGTCCTGCGGCACCCTGATAACGTTCTCCTCCGTTCCTTCCTTCGCTGAGGCCTTGAAGTGGAGCTTCACGACCTTCCCGCCCTCTAAAGCGAACTTGAGCGTTATGGCGCCGCTTTCATCTACGCCAAGCTTCTCAGCGAGAGCCTTAGAGAGCTCAGCTACGGGAAGCCTTCTTCCCTCTTTCTGCTCCTTGCTTAGAGCTATCTTCTCGTCCCCGACCACCTTGACCTTAATCGCGGGGGACGCTGGAGTTGGGTCCGATATCACCAATTTGAATTCCGGCATCATTCATACCTCCGATCATCCAGAATCCCCACTGCGTGGTTCATTCCCGGATGTACGATAATGTCTTTGCTAGAATGGTTATAAAAGATATTGTTTTTAAGGCTCCGCGCCGAATCCCTGCATAGGGGAGCTGAATTGGAGAAGAGCGAGAAGCCTCTGAGGCAACCGATAGTGGTTGTGATGGGGCACGTGGATCATGGTAAGACGACGTTGTTAGACAGGATAAGGGGAACGAGCGTTGCTAGGAGGGAGCCAGGGGAGATCACGCAGCATGTGGGGGCGAGCGTGGTACCATCGAGAGTTATAGAGGAGATAGCCGCCCCATTGAAAAAGGTTATACCTGTGAAGCTTAAGATCCCCGGGCTTCTCTTCATAGATACGCCCGGGCATGAGCTATTCATGAACATGAGGAGGAGGGGCGGCGAGATAGCGGACTTCGCAATCCTGGTCGTGGATATAATAGAAGGTTTTAAGGAGCAGACTATAGAATCGCTGCAGCTAATCAAGTCCAAGCGGGTCCCGTTCCTCGTGGCGGCGAACAAAATAGACAAGATACCAAGCTGGAGAAGCTTCCCCGGGGAGCCCTTCCTAATATCGTACCAGAGACAGGAGCAGAGGGTTAAGGATGAGCTGGATGAGAGGATATACAGGCTCATGGGGGAGCTTGGCAAACACGGCTTCAACAGCGATAGGTTCGATAGGATTAAGGACTTCACTAGGACTGTAAGCATAGTTCCAGTCTCTGCAAGGACGGGGGAGGGCGTAGCGGAGCTGCTGGCTGTGCTAGCTGGATTAGCTCAACAGTACTTGAAGGACAGGCTAGCTTTCGCTATGGGTCCCGCGAAGGGGGTAGTGCTCGAGGTCAAGGAGGTCGGTGGCCTAGGATACACGGCTGATTGCATAATATATGATGGAGTTTTAAAGAAGGGAGATACCATTGCTTTGGGAGGTAGCGAAGGGGTCATAGTTACGAAGGTAAGGGCCCTCCTTATGCCCAAACCACTGCAGGAGATCAGGTCTCCAGAGGATAAGTTCATGAGCGTGGACGAGGTCTATGCTTCAAGCGGCGTCAAGGTTGTGGCCCCTGATCTGGAAAAGGCCTTGGCTGGAACCCCGATCCTCGTCGTGGAGTCCGAGGAAAGGCTTGAAGAGGTGAAGAGGAAGATAATCGAGGATATAGAGAGCGTGAAGATCAGAACTGATAAGTCGGGGGTGGTAGCGAAGGCGGACGCTCTGGGAACTCTCGAGGCCCTGGTGGAAGCGCTTAGGAGGGAGAACGTTCCCGTTAGGCTTGCGGATGTGGGGGCTATATCCAAGAGGGATGTGGTGGAGGCATCGATATCGAAGCAGGGAGATGAAAGCCTCGGAATTATACTTGGCTTCAACGTGAAGGTTCTTCCAGAGGCCAGGGAAGAAGCTGAGAGGGCCGGGATTCCCATAATGGTGAACAACGTGATATATAGGCTTCTGGAGGACTACTTTAAGTGGAGGGAGGAGCTAAAGAGAAGGGAGGTGGAGAAGGTACTCGATTCGTTGGTTTGGCCAGCTAAGTTCAGGATCCTCCCAGGCTTCGTGTTTAGGAGGAGCGACCCGGTCATAGTAGGGATAGAGGTCCTTGGAGGAATTCTCAGGCCGGGTGCTCCCCTCATAACGGTGGATGGAAAGAGGGTCGGCGTGGTCCATCAGCTGCAGGACAAGGGGCAGTCCCTGAAGGAGGCTAGAGTCGGTGTGCAAGTAGCTCTATCGATAAAGGGTAATGTGATGGTTGGGAGACATATTAACGAGGGGGATATAATTTACACCGATGTGCCAGACCAGCATGCCAGGCTCATGCTTACAGAGCTGAAAAGTCATTTCAGCGATGACTCTCTCATGGTGCTTGGGGAAATTATAAAGATAAAGAGGAAGACCGATCCAATGTACGCCTTCGTCTAGTCCTATCTTCGCTTTTTTGGGAAACAGGAAGGCTTTAATAACCTCGCTTTTGATAGGAATTTGTGCCAAAGTAAGGGCAGGCAGTGGAGGCTGTACCAGTATGCCAAACGTCTACAGGGTAAAGGGAAAGATGTTAATCTCTCACGACCACTTTCCGAGGGAGCAGAACTTCAACTTAGAACTCACTGCGTCGAGCGAGAAGGAGGTATTGGAAAAGGTATATTCCCTTTTGGGAAGCAGGCACAAGCTTAAGAGGTACCATATAAAGATTGAGGAGGTCGAGGAGGTAAAGGGGGAGCCAGCTAGCAAGTACGTCTCAGAGATCCTCGAGCTCAAAGGGTGGAGCGCTTGAGCGAGAAGATCCAGATAGATGCAGCTTCCCTCCTTCAGACGATCGATAGGCTTGAAAAATACATAGAGAGTCTCAAGGAGATCATAGGGCAACTAAGCGAGCGGCTATTGGAGGTCAAGGCGGCAATCGATGGGATAAAGAGGGTGCAGGAAGGCGGCTTCGGTGAGCTCATGGTATCTATAGACAAGCACGGGAACTCGCTGATAAGGATTAAAGGAGAGGTGGAGGGAAAGGCGATAGTGCATTTGGGGCTAGGAGTATATGCAGAGAATGGTTTCGCCGATGCCATAAAGATCTTGGAAGGCAGGGAGGAACTGATAAGGTCTGAGATTGATAGGGTAAGCAGGGAGCTGGAGCAGAGGACGAAGGAGTACGAGAGGCTCCAGGGATTGGTTTACTCATTGGCTGCGCAGAAATGAGAGATACGTGAGGCTGATGTTCGGAAGCCTAAAGAATACGCTTTCTAAGTTTGTAGAGAATATTTCATCAAAGGTCTCGACGAGGGAGCTGAAAGAGGAGGAGCTAGAGGAGCTCCTCTCCGAATTAATTTTTGATTTAGTCCAAGCAGACGTAGCTTACCAGACTGCGGAAAGATTGGCCCAGAGCATAAAGGCTTCCCTTGCGGGAAAAAGGATAAGAAAAAAGGATGATGTTCGCTCAGCTGTGAAGGAAGCGCTAGTTGAAATGATAGATGCACAGGTAAAGGAGCTAGGATATGATCTTATTGATGCCGCGAGGAAAAAGTGCGCGGAGCGGGGAGAACCATATGTCTTAGTTTTCATGGGCGTCAACGGTGTTGGTAAGACGACGAGCATAGCCAAGGTGGCGAACCTAGCGAAGAAAAGGGGCTTAACACCTCTAATAGTTGCGGGAGACACCTTCAGGGCAGGCTCACAGGAGCAACTGGAAACACATGCGAATAGACTGGGGGTGCCAATTATCAAGGCAAAGTACGGCAGCGACTCCGCATCAGTAGTATATGATGCAATAGCCTATGCGAAAAAGAGGAACCTTTGCCTTATCCTAGTTGATACGGCGGGGAGAATGCACGTGGACAAAGACCTAATAGAAGAGCTTAAGAAGGTCATGAGAGTAGCGTCGCCAGACATGAAGTTACTGGTCATCGACTCGCTTACTGGAAACGATGCTGTGGAACAGGCTGTTATATATAATAAAGAGGTGGGCGTCGATGGATTCATCTTAACAAAGGCCGACGCTGACACCAAGGGAGGGAGCGCGTTGAGCGTGGCTATGGAGACGGGAAAGCCAATTGTATACGTTGGCGTAGGGCAGACTTACGAGGATCTTGTGCCCTTTTCGAAGAATTGGCTGATATCGCTCATATTGGAGGGAATCGCAAATGAGGGAACGAAGAAGGGATCGGAAGACAGCGAGGGCTAAGAGAGAGGTTTTAAGAGCATTTGACAGGTCATTACAATTGGCATTAGCTCATGAGGAAGCGGATCCTTCGAAACTCGGTGAATCGGTTTTGAGGCTCTCGAGGAAGCTAAACGTTAGGCTTGGAAGACCTAGGAATCTCTTCATATGCAAGAAGTGCGGGACGATGCTGATACCTGGGAGGACTGGACGATACAGAGTCCACTCCGAGAGGGGCATATCCTATCTTGGGATCAAGTGCTTATCCTGTGGCTGGTATAGGAAGGTCATAATTAGGGAAAGGTGATTAGCTTGGGGAAGAACGAGATAAGAATTGGGAAAGCGGGATTGAGCAAAGATGTTGCTGAAGAAATAAAGAGGAGGCTTGAGGAAGAGGGTGAAGTGATGGTGAGGATCAATAAGAACCTCATCGCCCTAGGAGAGGACAGGAAGGAAATAGCCAAAAAAGCAGCAGAGCTTGTCTCTGCTGAACTTGTAGAAGTTAGGGGCTTCACCTTCATTCTCAGGAAATCAAAGGGCGGGGAAGCCGCCCACTAACGGGCTCTCCATGCCTTTCTTGAAATAAGCGTAGGGCATGGACTCGGTGTTATAGATAGCCGCATATTCCCCTCTTATGTCTATTCCTATAACGCCGAATGTATCATCCTTGAATTTGGACCTCGTATACTCTAGAAGAGATCTTCCGGAAAGTTTAACTGAGCCTAGAAGAGTCGCTTCTTCCACGATTTTCCTGGAGATCCCTAATATAAGGATGAGCTCCCCGATCCCCGTAGCCGCCGCCGCCGCGAAATGGTTAGCGTAGAACCCAGCACCAGGCACGGGGGAATCGCCGATTCTACCTGGCATCTTTCCCGATATTCCGCCTGTGCTCGCGCCTGCGGCTGTATGGCAGAGCTGGTCCACAGCAGCAGCCCCAACAGTATCTCCTCTCCATTCCGACCTAGATACTAGCCTATGCGAGACCTGATCCCTTTTAGACAGAAGGAAAGGATCTTCGGAGAAGCCGTTGCTGAGAGCGAATCTCCTCGCGCCCTCACCGGAGAGGATGACGTGAGGAGTTTTTTTCATAACTAATAGGGCGACTCGTATGGGGTTCTCTATACCTCTCAGAGATGCGACTGCGCCCGAATCCAAAGTTTCCCCATCCATAAGCCCAGCGTCCATCTCTACGAAGCCGTCTGAGTTTGCAACTGATCCCTTACCGGAATTGAATACTCCCGAGCTTTCCATGTGCGATATAGCTTCCACAATGGCCTCAACAGAGGTACCGCCTTTTTCCATAATCTGGAGACCTGCCTCCGCGGATTCCATCAAAGCTCTCCTTGCTGCCTCTCTCCTATCTGAAGGGGCCGAGCTCCACTTTCCCGCTCCTCCGTGCACAATTATAGCTGGAACACAGGGCAAACAGACCACCGGAATTTAGAAGGAACTGAGGGAAAAATAAGTTTATAGAAATAGCGAGAAAGGTCTCCTCGGAAAATAATGAAGATTGTACAGAAGCTTTTTTGTGAAATTGAACGTTCAATAAAGGATAAAATTCTTAGACCTTAACGTAAAAGTCGAGGTAAATGGGTTTGAAGATAAATCCTGTAAGATTAGCTATATTCATGGGCCTCGTTTACGCGTTCACTGTAGCTTTTCAGTTCTCTCAGCCCGTTACAGGGGGATATTTCAACTTTGGCGAAGCTGCCATATACGTTTGCGCTCTGATTTCGGATCCATTAACCGCTGGGCTAGCGGGAGGCATCGGTTCATCTCTCGCAGACGCTACCACAGGCTACGGGATATTCGCTCCAGCAACATTGGTCATAAAGTTTGCGGAAGGCTATCTCGCATCTTTGCTCTTCAGACAAATTGGAAAAAGTAAAGGGAAGATCTCTACGTTGGCTGTCGGCTTCATATATATGATAGCGATTTCAGCAATAGGAGGAAAATATATGAGCGGATCAGCATCCTTCTCGGTGATGAGCTCAAGCTACTCGTTTTTCTTCCCCTGGGAAATTTGGGTAGTGCTAGGAGTAGGTATAATGGCCGCACTTATAGTTCTTGAGAGGAGAATGAAGGCTTCCGGAGAGTTTGGCTCCCTCCTCCTTGCGGGTTTGGTTATGGTCGCTGGCTACTTCCTCTATGAATACTTCGTTAGCAATCCTATTACAGGGAGACCGAGAATTGCAGCAGTGGCAGAAGTACCGGTTAACTTTGGACAGGCCCTAGTTGGTGCTATGGTAGCAATACCGGCTTACGCATTCCTTAAAAAGGCAGGATATGTTGAAGGAGAAGAAAGCGATGGAGGTCAAGATGGCAGAAGCACCGAGTAACAGGGTCGCGGTAGTTGAGAACCTTGAAGCTCTATATGGTGCGAAAAACTATGTGGTAAGAGGATTAAGCTTTGAGCTCGGTCCGGGGGAGATGCTTCTTCTTGTTGGAAGCACGGGCGCAGGAAAGACCACGGTTGCCAACATTCTATCGGGAAACGTACCAAGGTTAGTTAAGGCGGTGGCCAATGGAAGGATATTCATTAGTGGAATAGATCCAAGGAATGCTACAGTGGAGGAAATCCTCAGCGCCGTAGCACTCGTACCACAGGAACCTTGGAACGGTATCATAGGCGATACGGTAGAAAACGAGATGCTCATTAGCAAGATGTTGAGCGGGGAAGAGAACGTTTATAGCAGCGATCTGGAGGAAGAGCTGAACATAGGCAGACTGTATGAAAGAACAACATTCACGCTCAGTGCGGGAGAGACGCAAAAAGTAGCAATAGTATCTAGGATGAACCTAGGCGCAAAGCTCATAGTTTTGGACGAGCCATTAACGTATTTGGATGAGGAATCTAGGGAAAAGCTGAAGGAGATAGTTAGGCGACTTTTGAGCATAGGGAAGTCTTTAGTGATAACGGGCCACGAAAAGGATTTCTGGGGAGACATTGCATCGAAAGTTATTGAGCTCCCCCATGGGAAAGTGGAGGATCTCAAAAATTTTACGGTTGGGCTAGATATTAAGGAAACGAGCGAGCATCCCACCATCGAGTTTAGAAAAGTTGACTATAGATATTACCCATCGAAGAGCTATATTTTCAGGGACCTGAATTTGAAAATAGAGGGCAAAGGAATATTCCTTTTAAGAGGGCCGAATGGTTCAGGCAAGACCACTCTTCTGAGGCTAATCTCGGGCTTAACGAGGCCAAAAAGGGGGGAGGTGATCGTTTCTCATCCGATGCTATTTTTACCGGATAATCCCTTGCTTTTCTTCAGCAAACCAACAGCGATCGAAGAGATAAGGTCCTTCGGTAGCTTCCCTAAAGCTGAGGAGTTTCTCGGCGAAGAGCTACTGCGAAAAAAGGTGAAGGAGATGAGCAGCGGACAGAGGAGGATCGTCTCATTGATTTCCGCGGCACTCTCAGGAAAACCGATATTGCTCATGGATGAGCCTACCGTTGGCTTGGATCCCTATTATAAAAAGGCTGTGCTCGAGATCCTTAGGGCTCTAGCTGAAGCAGGGAGAATGCTGGTGATCTCTACGCATGATAAAACCTTGGAGAAAATAGCCGACGATATCATAGATGTAATGAAGCTGAGGTGCACAGATTGCTGAGGGAAGCTATTGGCTTTCTCTCTAACATAATAGTTAATTCAATATTCGTGAATCCTTCAGCCCCTCACAGGAGGGCTTCTGCTCTTTCGAAAGTCTTATTCCTCGCATCAGCAATCTTTGCATTCTACGAGTCCCCGTCTCTTGGCTTAGTCGTTGCTGCAGAGATCTTGATTATATATGTGCTTTCTACCGGAGATCTCGTGGAGCCAGCATCGATGTTCGTCCTCTCTTCGATTCCAGCCCTTTGGATGGCTGCGACGAGCGTCCCCTTTTTAGCTTTTTCCGGTTCGCTCTCATCCTATAAGATATTTGAGATATTCTACAAGACGCTTTTCTACTCTTTATTCGCAATACTTGCCGCTGGGCTGATCACGCCGCGAGATTTGTCCCGGATAACGTATGTTTTCACGAGAAAAGTTGCGTTCCCTCATTTGCTTTGGTCTCTCATCCCTTCACAGCTTAAAGATGCCACCGTCTCCTTGAATGTGCAAGAAATGAAAGGGACCCCCTTGAGCAGCAGTCTGTTCGCGGTATTTTCTGAGCAGCTCGAAAGGGCAGATCAAATAATGATAGCGAACTACCCTAGGCTCGAATCAAAGGTAAAGAGGCTCGTAAAAGGAAAGGAAAATGAAAAGTTCACTTTCGCCTTTTTTGTCGTCTTCTCTATAAACGTGGCTCTTGCGCTAATAGCATATTTCTATCTTTAGCCTTATTTTAGCGAACATGTTATTTAAAGGAAGATGATCTATTGAAGCGTGGGGAAATTCTTTGGGAAACTATAAATACGGAATGATATTGCTGGAAAGCTCTCTCGAGACCCTTCCTTCGAACATTGCCAGGACGAAGAAGGCCATCGTCCTGTCTAAAAGATATGGGATCCCTCCCGAGTTTTTGCTGTTAGACGTTAGTCAGTTCCATGATGAGATGAAGCGCTTTGGAATCTCCGTAAGAAGGGGGAGGCCTGACATAGTTCATCAGTTCCTGCTAGCTTCTCAGTACTCCCCCCTGAACATCACGGGTAAGCTTAAGGTATACGTTCATACATGGAAAGGCGACATAATAGACGTTGCCAGCGAAGCCAGAATCCCGAAGAACTACTTCCAGTTCGTCGGACTGATCCAAAGCCTTTACCTTAATGGTTCCGTTCCTCCGGGAGATAGGCCTTTGCTCAAGCTAATCAGGGGGGTCTCCCTAAAAAAGTTCCTCGAGGAAATCGGTGCGAAGAGGCTCATCTTAATGCATGAAAGAGGGAGAAAGGCTACAGGTGAAGAGCTCAAGGAATTGATTTATCCGCCTTACATCTTTGGTATAGGCGGTTTTCCCCATGGAGACTTCTCGGAACAAATATTTTCCCTTTCGACTGACAGAATCTCATTTCTCCAAGGTCTCCAACTGGATGCCTGGGTAGCTGCTGACAGACTCTTATGCCTGCTTGAGCACTCTGAGCTTCTCAGATGAGACAAGCTTTAAGGCCTGATTCCATAAATAATATCAGTGCCTTTTTATGGTGGTGAAGATGGAGAAATGCTTCGGGTATGAAGAGCATACGGCTGACGTCATTGTAGTAGCATGGGGCGATACCCTAGAAAGAGCGTTTGAATGCGCTGCCATTGGGGTATCGGATATAATGGTAGATAGGAACACTGTAGAGGCTAGAGAGGAAAAAAAGGTAGTCGCGGAAGGGTTCGACCTGGAAAACCTCCTCTATAAATGGATAGAAGAGCTGATCTTCCTATTCGACTCAGAGCGTTTTCTCGCGAAAGAGGCTAGGGTCTTCAAAATAAAAGGATCTGAAGGTAGCTATACGTTGGATGGATCTTACTATGGTGAATCTTATGATCCTTTGAAGCATGACCCTAGGACGCACGTGAAGGCGGTTACTTATTCATTGATGAAGATATGGCGAGAAAGCGGTATATGGAAGGTTAAGTTCACCATCGATATATAAAAGCGTTATTATTTACGAGGCGTAAAAGTGCAATTCGGTGAGGGGCTGTGATGACAAGAGGGTCTCTCGAGCCTTAAGCTGTGAAGACAGCCGGAAATGCTGAGCCTCTCCAACTTATTTCATGATCAGAGAAGATTCAACTTCATGCTTTTCCTAAAAGGTGAGCTGCCCCGTCCTGAAGGACTAGGCTTCCAGCGTTTAGAGGTGGCTTTACGCCATTCCCCCTCATTTGCTGGTTCGCGGGGCTCACATCTCCGCCATCCCACGCATCTCATTAACGCATGGGCTATTGTTGCCTGTCTCACCTCACCCAACACAGGCTTTAGGGCTCATAGGTCATTGGAACATCC
>Ga0080004_1126154_pt1 | contig 25636 bp, 27 predicted proteins | sample WasSprMetagenome_FD_69207 | JGI IMG/M metagenome (GOLD analysis project Ga0080004, IMG submission 69207) | Sulfidic aquatic microbial communities from Washburn Spring, Yellowstone National Park, USA - WS (SPADES assembly) (version 2) | ecosystem: Environmental > Aquatic > Thermal springs > Hot...
CCCATAGTCATGGGGTTTTCGGGGTCCAATTTGAGTGGAGCCATCTTCCCCTCATGAGTTAGCACTGTTGGAAATTGGCGTACGCCAACAAACTTTTTCACAACATCGTCTGGAAGCACATCCACGTTTTCCACGGAGTGGCTTAGCTGGAAGCCATCTAGGCATACCATGGCTGGTAATAGGACGTCGGGGTGTTCAGCTATGCGGAAAGCCTGAATAACAGAGTCGTAGACTTCTTGGGCGTTTTCCGCGTAGATTTGTATCCATCCGCTGTCCCTCTGTGCCATAGTGTCGGACTGGTCTCCGTGAATGTTTATTGGTGCTGATAGGGCTCTGTTGGCTATTGCCATAACAACTGGTGCACGACATCCAGAAGTCACGAATAGCATTTCATGCATAAGTGCTAAACCGGCAGAAGCCGAGGCTGTAAAAGTTCTCGCCCCAGTAAGTGAGGCTGCAAGGCAAGCTGTTAACGCGCTGTGCTCTGACTCTGTGCAGATAAAGGCTGTTTCAACCTCGCCGTTGGCTACGTACTCGCTGAACCTCTCAACAATTATGGTTTGGGGCGTTATGGGATAGGCAGCGACAACATCCACATCCGACTGCTTAACAGCATAGGCAACAGCCTCATCACCGTTTAGGGCTAGGGTTTTCTGCTCAACAACAACGCTTTTCATTTTGCGCACCTCACTAAAGCTTCATTTCTATGGCTTTCACTGGGCACTCGTTGGCGCATATGCCACAGCCCTTACAGAAGTTGTAGTCAAATTCTATGTCCTCCTTTTCGGGATTCCAGTGGATGGCTCCGTCTGGACAGAAGATGGTGCATAATAAACATTTGGTGCACTTCTCTACGTCCCGAACTGGCTTGTAGGTTTTCCAGTCTCCGGTTAGGAATTCTGTGCTAGGTTTCCAGCATACTGCGGCTATGGAGATTTCTTTCCAACCCTTTTCTTTGGATGTCATTCTGAACGAACCTCCTCGTAGGCTTCCTTAATAACTGCGAAGTTCTTCTCGGCGATGTCGCTTCTAAAACGCTCCCTAACAGTCTTTCCAATACTTTCTAGGCTTACGACGCCGGTCACACGGGCAACAGCCCCAAGCATGGCTGTGCTTGTTATCGGCAAGCCTAAGGTTCTTATGGCAATGTCCGTCGCTGGAACAGTCCAAACCATCCCCTTATCATCTTTAAGCATTTTCCTAACCTCTGCCGGTTCGCCCTTAAAATTGATTATTAGTGTTCCATCCTCGCGTAATCCATCGGTGACCGGCACAGTCTTAATCAGCGTAGGATCTAAAACAACCACGACGTCTGGACTGTAAATGGCACAGTGCAGCCTAATTGGCTCTGTGCTTATCCTCGTGAAGGCTGAAACTGGTGCACCCATCCTCTCAGGGCCAAACTCTGGAAAAGATTGGATATATTTTCCCTCGTAAACGGCTGCTCTCGCGAGTAATTCGCTGGCTGTCCAAGCCCCTTGACCGCCTCTACCATGCCACCTAACTTCTAACAGTTTTTTCAAGGTTTAACTCTCCAGTGACTCCATCAACATTGGAAAAACTTGAATATACATCTTTCTAGTGCAGAAGCCCCTTTTAAGCTTGGGAAATGAAATCTTTTAAGACCTCTTTCACTGGCATTTTGAGGAGTTCCCTAACATGGTTCAAAACCATTAAACCCCTTTTAGTTGCAGAATAATATTTTATGCGTCTCCTCCCCTTCCTAATCCATTTTCCAACTATCAACTTGTTCTCTTCAAGCTCGTATAAAAGCGGGTAGACAACCCCAGAGTGAAAACTCCATCCCGTCAACTTTTTTAATTCCTTTGTTACGCTGTATCCGGACAAAGGTTTTTGGCTTAAGAGCCACAAAATTATAACTCTGTTAAAGCCTCGAATAGCTGACTTAACCAGCTCGCTCTCCATGTCGATCATTTAAACCTTCGCCCTTTTCAAACGCCTAAACGTCTTAGGCTTAAATTACCATTTAAGGATATAAGTGCTGTTGTGAAGCGGAAAATTGATATATCAAAAACTAAAATATAGATTTCTGAAGGCCTATGGTAAAGGTAAGTAACATTTTCCTAAGGGGTTTGGAGAAGCCAATAATACTTTGGCTTTTGGCGCACAAACCAAGGCATGGATACGAATTAATAGTGGAGTTTAAGAGGCTGACTGGGAGGAAGCTAAAGCCAAGCATAGTTTATCCCTTCCTTCACAAGCTTGAAAGGGGCGGATTCGCAAGCGCAGAGTGGATTGTAAAGGGAAAGAAGAGGATAAGGCATTACTCCCTAACCAAGAATGGGGAAGACCTCCTTTGCAAATTTAAAGAAATCTTCAGCAAACCAGTAAAACAAGTTCTCTTGGACTTGATTGAGAAGGATGAAAAGCAGAATGCTGGTTGAATTATATCAAAATTTAAAAGTTTTATTTATTAATATACGTGATTGTTGAGGGGTTTGGGGTTGGCTGACATAATTCTAACGGCTGACCGCACCTTGATGAGTGATTACCACCACAACGAGTTTATTGGCTTTGGAACGTGTGCCCCTCCAAACGTCATACCTGACTGGCTCTACAGCTTCCTGTTCTTCCCACCCATAAAAACTAGAAATGGCGTTCCAGTGGCTGCGCCATACGGACTGAGAAAGATTGAAGCCCAACTTTTAAGCGAAGGATTTGATGTTTTAACAGTGGACCCGGACCATATTGGGAAATATTTGGATAATGCCAAGGTTTTAGGCATACATGTTATGGACCCGTTTGGGCTTGGTCCGGCATCCAGCACTTTCGCTTCCATTCTGAAAAAGGAACCCTTCCTCGCCCAGCACTTTCGCAGATTGATAACCAAGCCCGAGATTAGGAGGGCGAAAAAACGTGGACTAAAAATTATTGTTGGCGGTCCGGGCGTTTGGCAATTTCGTTACAGAGAAAAATTCGTTAAGGATTGCGGGATTGACTGCATAATTGATGGAGAGGCCGAAAAGGTTGTTGGAAAAATTATGAGGGCAGCCATAAACGGCGAGGAGCTTCCCCAATACTATGAGGTCAGCGTCCAAGAAACCCCAAGCCTAGAGGAAATTCCAAACATTGTGAACCCATCCGTTAACGGTCTGGTAGAAATTGGAAGAGGCTGCTGTAGAGGGTGCAAGTTCTGCAGCGTCACCCTAAGGCCCTTAAGATGGTACCCGATTGAGAAGATCCTTAAAGAAATAGATGTTAACGCTAAATTTAACTACGCTTATAATGCGTGTCTCCACGCGGAAGACGTCATGCTTTACGGTTCAAAAAACACAATTCCAAACGATGAAAAACTCATAGAACTCCATGAGGCTGTCATAAAGAAATGTGATGGAGGCTTCAGCTGGAGCCACTGTTCACTGGCAACGGTCTCCGCAAAACCAAAACTTTTCGAAAAAGTGGCCCAAATAATACTTCAAAAACAGCCATGGTGGGGTGCCGAGGTAGGCATAGAAACAGGCTCACCAGAACTTGCGAAGAAGGTGATGCCTGCGAAGGCCCATCCCTTCAAGCCTGAAGAATGGCCGGATGTTGTCCGCTTTGGCATGGGCTTAATGCACGACAACAAGCTTGTTCCAGCATGCACACTTATCGTTGGCGTGCCAGAAGAAACTGAAGAAGACCTTATTAAGACCATAGAGCTTGTCGAAGACCTCAAACATGTTAGAAGCCTTATCGTGCCCCTATTCTTCGTCCCTTTGGGCAGGCTTAAAAATGAGGAGTGGTTTAGAGAAGCAAAAATGACAAAGCTTCATGAAGAACTCCTAATAAAGTGTCTAAAACACGACTTCTACTGGATAGACGACTTGATAGGCTTATCCTTCGCGGGAAAATGGTACGCAAAGCCAATGCAGACCCTCTACAGAATCTTCGTAAAAATCCTTGAACGAAAAGCAAAAGAAAAGGGAATTTATTAAGCGAATAAACTTAAATACAGCGTTAAAACCAGAACACAAATAGGCAAGCCATAGGTGCCGCCGTAGCTCAGAGTGGTAGAGCGGCTGGCTGTTAACCAGTCGGTCGTCGGTTCAAGTCCGACCGGCGGCGCTTTAGAATAAACCGGCAACACTTTTTATTTTCCTTGCGAAAGAATGGGGCGCATTCGGCAAATAGGAGTAGAGAACGTGTCTTGTTGATCAGAAAACTTAATTCTGGAGTTGGTTAATGAAAGACTGGATGGGGCCGGTAGTTCAGCTGGTATGAACGCCCGACTTGCACTCGGGAGGTCGCGGGTTCAAATCCCGCCCGGTCCACCACAAATTTTATATATCAATCGTATGGATTATCCATCCAACGAGAAAGGAGAGGCACGTTTTGAAAGGAAAAAACTCCATAATAATGTTAATTGCAGCCGCTTGCCTCTGTGCGGCATTGCTTTACCCACAATTCAAAACATGCAGTGCACAAAGTTCTACTTTAAAACTGGTGGATGTGATGCTTGATTATGGGAATGGGACACGCAGGTGGACTTCATGTATACTGCAGCCCGGCGACGATACGGTATATAACGCTACACAAATGGTTGCCACATCTTTAAATGTCACGTGGTATGATGGCTCAGCCTTTGTTGACGCTATAGACAATGTTTGGAATAGCTACCCCTATTATTGGATGTGGTGGTATTGGGATAGCTCCGAGTCCCAGTGGGTTATGGGTCCAGTTGCATGCAATCTATACATCCTCGAAGACTGCGACATCATAGCATGGTACTATGAGGACTGCAGCGTATGGCCTCCAAGTCCCCCGCCAAATCCGCCAGTCACACGGGTTGACATTTTGTTAGATTATGGAAACAGCACAAGAATATGGTGTGAAAACGTGGAAGTGTTAGGCTTTGCATCCGTTTTAAAGGCCACAAAAACGGTTGCCTCCGTTGAGTATTCTCTGTGGTGGGGCACCGATGCCTTCGTCGATGCTATAAACAACGTTTGGAACGACTATGTTTCATGGGTATACTTCTGGATTGGCTGGTATTGGAACCATACTGCTGAATGCTGGGAAATGATTCCAGTTGCGTGCAACAAATACCTTCTTACAAATGGAGACATTATAGCGTGGTATTACGAGGACTGTACTGTTTGGCCCATGGAACCGCCAGTCTTGACGCCGCATCCAGTGGCTAAGTTCACGTGGACGCCCGTAATACCGAAGGTGAATGAACCTGTTATTTTTGATGCTTCAGCTTCCACTCCCAACGGTGGCACAATAGTTAAGTACGCGTGGGACTTCGGAGACGGAAACACAGCCTATGGCAAAATTGTTTCCCACTATTATGCCAATCCAGGCACGTTTACTGTTACCTTAAACGTTTCAGACAACAATGGTCTCTGGGATATTGAGCAAAAACAAATAACAGTGGTTAGGCCATCTGGTCCAAAAGCAGACTTCAAAGCAGTTCCAGAGACAGCCAAAGTTGGAGAAAAAATAAAGTTTGATGCTTCGGCTTCTCTTCCAGGATGGAATGGAACCCACTCCATGCCAATAACAGAGTACCGCTGGAACTTCGGCGACGGAAACATAACCGTCACCAGCCAGCCGGTTGTGTATCACAGTTATGGCGCTGCTGGAAACTATTATGTGACTTTAACGGTTTATTCGCCGGGTGCAACTCCAGAAACAGACTCAGCAACTGTCAGAGTGACGGTGTTCGCGGTGCCCGTTGGGGGAGAATCAGCCTCCATAGAAACACCTCAAACCGAAAAAAGTTTAGAGACCTATGTAGTGTTAGTGGCGATCATCATTGCCACCTTTGCGGTTGTTAGGCGGAACTTTGCAAAGAGGTGATGCTTTATGGAAAGGGCTGGGAACATCCACTACACGGCGGTCTTCAGCATCCTACTTTTTCTACTGCTTATTACCCCTCTATTTTTAGCCAGAACAAATGAAGAAGCAGTTTCAACTATTGATGAGGAAGTAGCCCCCGAGGTAGAAACACATCAAGGCAATAATAATATCAGTGACAATGGTGGCTATGTCTCTGGTTCTGAAACATTAACACCCCTTAGCGGCGACACTCCGTTGTCTAAAGCCTTAAACTACTTGAGAAATGCCCAAGGGACTGATGGTAAAATATCAGATTTTGCAACTTCTTGTTGGGCGGTTATGGCAATTGCAGCCGCAGGAGAAGATCCTCACAGCTGGAAAAAGCCTTCTGGAAAGTCCATAGTTGAATACTTAATCGAGAACAAAGGTCAGCTTAATTTGAATGTTCCAACAGATGTTGCACGTTTTGTTTTGGCGATGACGGCAGCTGGAGAGGACCCGAGAAACATAAGTGGCACAAATTATGTTGAGATCCTTAAAGGCTTCCTTAATAACAGCCAGATTGGAAGCCCATCACAGCTTAACGACGACTTCTGGGGTGTTATGGCACTGGTTTCGGCGGGCGAAAATGTTAGTTCGACAATTATCCGAGGGTCGATTAACTTCATTAAAACACATCAGAATGCTGACGGCGGTTGGAGTTGGGCTGTTGGTGGAACAAGCGACGTGGACGACACCGCTGCGGCGGTTATGGCTTTAGTTTCCGTCGGTGAGGATGCCGAGTCGAACACTATTGCGAAGGCGTTACAGTATTTGAAGAGTCAACAACAGTCTAACGGTGGTTTTCCATGCTTCGGTGTTGTAAACAGTGCTTCTGATTCCTGGGCTATAGACGCTATATGCAGTGTTGGACAAAACCCAGAAGACTGGAAAGTGAACAACATAAGCGTAATTGACCATCTACTAACCCTTCAAAACGCTGACGGTTCTTTTAATTGGACGACAAGCACTCCCGCCAATAAGGCGCTTATGACATCCTACGCCATTGTCGCCCTTTGCAAGAGGCATTATCCAACTAACGGCTTACACATCTACACAAGAATTGAGGGAAAACAGGTAACCATTTGGCGGCGCAGAGTCTTCGTGGCGGCATCCGTAATAATTGATGACACAGGGCAAACATGTTACCTGCCAAAACCCACAGTCTTAGGAGCCTTAGACAAAGCAGCAGAAATCAGCGGATTCACCTACAAAGTTAGACAGACAGCCTACGGCTTATACGTCTACTCAATAGCTGGCGAAGAAGCCGCTGGACTGATGGGGTGGATGTACCGTGTGGACCATTACATGCCTTATGTCGGCATGGCTGATTTCGAATGGAACATTACGTCACCTCCAAACCCACCCCACAAAGAACTTTTAATCTATTATGGCGACTGGACGTATCTGCCGCTGAAAGTATGGGTCGACAAGACGGAAGTGCATGTTGGAGAAAACATAACAGTGCTCGTCACATGTTACAACGACACTAGTGGCAGCTGGCAACCCGTCGAAGGAGCAACAGTCTACTTCCTATACAGAAGGTATACAACTAATACAACTGGCTATGTTATGATCACGGTTAGATATGACCCGCCCTTATGGGCTGAAAAGACAGGCTTCATCCGAAGCGACGTGATTGAAGTTAAAATAATCACTAATCAAACGAACAGCAACACGGTGAGCGGACAGCAGAATCCCGAAAACACGTCCCGAGAAAACGAGGCAAGCACCCCCATTTCTTCTGAGCTTCTTCAGAGACGGGCAGCTCGGCTGATATCCTGTCCTATGAAATAATAATCCGCTAAAACTTAAACATGAACTGGTGGGCTGGGATGAATTGCAGACGCGCGGCACTGTTGGCTATAATGACAGCGCTTTGTGTTGGAATTCAGCTGGCCCCGAGACCACCAAACGTTGAGACTACATCGTTGATATGTTTCTTAATTGGATTCTTGTTCGGCGCTGGCTTTGGAGCCATTCTAGGGGCTATGACAATGTTTCTTAACGGATTCTTTTCGCCATGGGGCTTCGCTGGGATAATAATGCCCTTTCAAATGGCGGGAATGGCTTTAATAGGCTTTGTTGGAGGAGTTTACCGCAAACTTTTGGGCGGAAATCCCTCGAAAATGACTGGTACGAAAATTTTGAACCTTGAAGTTTCCCTTCTCGCAGCTTTTCTCACGCTGATTTATGACGTGTTAACCAACATTGGTTGGGCTTTACCTTCCAACACGCCCATTATTGCGGCGTTAATATCTGGGGCATGGTTCACCGTGGTTCACGTTATTTCAAACACATTGTTTTTCGGGGGAGCATTTTTTATCCTAGTCAGGGTTATAGGTAACTTTATAGGCGAGAATACATGGAGCTCTCGAAAAGAAGTCTCATAATATTTGTCTTGGGATGGCTAACCTCCCTCGCCCTTTTAGGATGCATCGCCGGATACTATCACATGGAATACCAAAACCTTCTCGCAAAAATCAAGGATTATGAAGGGTGTGTTATGCGTGTTAACATATGCATTAATTATGAAGAATTCAATGGAACGGTAGTTTGGTACAACGGCACACTCGTGCTTGCAGGATGCGACCTTTTAAGCGCAACCAAACGAATAGCCATAGTAAACTACACCTATTGGCCTTCCTATAAAGCCAGCTTTGTAGACGCCATAAACAATGTCTGGAAAAATGGAACCCATTATTGGATGTGGTACCGCTGGACAAGCAATAGTTGGGAGTACGGACCAGTCGGCGCAGACATATATATTCTATCTCCAAACGAGACGGTTATGTGGCGATATGAAAAACCCCATTACTCACCATAAGGTAGGCGGTTTTATTCTTGTAGTTTGAAGCGTAGGATGGCGGCTATTCCGCCAAAAGAATTCTTGAGCATCTGCCCTTCTTCAGTTTCATCCGAGATTATTTCAACTTCAGTGTTTGTGTATTCCGCCAGTTTAGCAAAGTCTTCAATAAGTTCTTGCTTATCAATTACGCTTAGGGATGGAGCCTTACAGTCTGGGCATGGTTTTCCAACAAGGCTTTGTTCAAAACTTGCCAGCATGGGGCCCCTAACAGTCTGTTGCTCCTCATAGCCACATGCACTGCACTTAACTTTTACGCGGGCAACGTCAAGACCTTCAGAAAGCAGCAAAGTTTTAACGGCGCCTGCTTCCAAGGCTTTTCTTACGGCTTCTTCTCCATAAGTGGCAAGCCCCGTGTCATGCCCTATCTCATAAAGGAATTGCTGAACTATTTGGCGCTCTTCTATGTAGCGGATTTTCCTCATAATTTCAGGCGCCTTATCCACAATTTCCTTTACTCCCTGCTCGTCGACATAAGCCGTGTCAACAGTATCGATAATCTTCTCCTTCAACTGATAATTTAGGTAATCACCCTTCTCGAAGTCGTATTTGGTGGGGCCTGGTCCACCAATAATTATGCCCTTCAAGTTTTCTAGTGGAAGAAAAACCTCGTTTGCGTGCTCCCCTACACGCCTAAAATACTCTTGGAGGCGCATTTCCCTAAGCCTCTCGAACCTCCTGGCAGATTGTCCCCCGGCACGTGTTTTTCCCGGAACACCGGAAGTCACTTCCCTGACTATTTCGAGCCTTCGTCCTTGAAGAATTGCGATGGTTGCTGCTGTCGCGTCTATGAGGAGTATGCCATAAGTCTCCTTTTCCCGCAAGAGCTCTTGTAGATGCTCTGTGTGAAATCGGGAATCGCATCTATAAAGGTATATGTGTATGGGCTCAGGCGGTATTATTACATATGTTTCAATTTTCTCGCTTCCAGCACCGTTTTGCGGAACTGCCCCGCAAAAAATTACAAGCCCGTTCTCAGGGGTTTCCTTGAAAAGTTTTAGGCGCTGTTGAACTTTAACGATGGCGTCTTGGACGTTTTTGCGGGTTGTTGTGGATTTTATGTTGGAGGCAGTGCCATATTCTTCCCTAAGCATGTTCATAACTTCGCTTATCTGCTTCCCAGGTGGAATGTAGAGCGAAATAAGCTCTGTTCCCCGTCCCTCTTTAACAGCTAGCGTGTTCAGTATCTTTTTTAAACGGAATAGTTCGAGAGATGTCCTCCTTTTTGGAGCGCTCAAATTTTTCACTCAATTTAATGGCTATAAAGCTACATGACAAGGAGCCAAATAAAAATATTGGATTAAATGGGTGTTAGGATAGCCCTAAAACTTCTTTCAAAAACGCCTTATAGGGCCCAAGTTTGCCGCCATAATTACCAGCAGAAATTCGCAGAACTCCGGGAACGTTTATGGCTGCTTTTATGCCTTCTCCCATGGCCTTTTTAACAGCCTCAACTGTTAAGCCATTAATGACAATTTCGTAGACAGAGTTAACGTCTTCTGGCAGTTGGGAGTCTGCCACAACCTTTTTCAGTGTTGGACAGAAGGGGTGGTTTGTTGAAGCCTTAAGCTTGTATTTTAAGGAACCCGCTTTAGAACCAGACCTACAAACCCCGCCTGGAAATGGCATTATAACTTCGTTTGCATTGTTTTTTATTGCTTTTACGGCTTCTTCTGCTGCTTGCAGTCCAGTGGTTTTGTCCTTTGCCAGTATGAGGAAGTTTCCTCCGGCAACAGCCTCTGCAACGCCAAACGAGTCTTCAACAATGAATTCGCCTTCCATAACTGGGATTCTCCAAACTTTTCTTCCGCCGACTATGCCCTTCTTTTGGAAGCCGTCCCCAAAATAGCGGAGGCTCCGTCCAACCTTCATTCTTCTTTTTGCGTTTGGAAGGGCGTCGAAAGCTGATGTTGTGGGGCAAGTCATTATGCACTGCCCAATGCGAAGTATCATCTGGTTTTTTAGGTCGAAACGATTTCGGTTGTAGATTTGTATTATGGCGCCCACTCTTCCGTCTGGAGTTTTTTCTTTGGGAACAAGTCCCTCAACTCCAGCTTCAGCAGGAGCCATAATGACACTTGTTGCAAAGCCCGTTGCCACTTCAGCAGCGGTTAAAGCCCATTTTTCGCTGTCTGCCGTAATGAGTACTCTTCCAGCCCACATGGGAAACATTTCGGCGAAAGTGTCTGAAACTTTCACAGTGTGCCCTCTTGGAGACTTTACAATGAAGCATGGTCCAAACTTGTCCTTTTCATCATAGCCGACTATTTCAAGTTTGGCTTCGCTTTGCAACATACTCTAACCTAGCTTTGAGGATAAGCATAATCTCATTTAAGACTTTTCGCCTTGCAAGGCAAAATGACACATTAACGATTAACTTTTGCAGAATATAACAGAAGCCTTACAAGGAAGAGGTAGCCACCGCCAACGGGTTTCGGAAGGAAACCTAAATCTATTTATTTTTAACCATGATAAGGTGTTTACCATGAAGACGGCTAAAGTTAGCTTTGAAGAATCCATAAGAGAAGCTGTTATCGATGCTGGAAAATGTGTTGGCTGTGGCACTTGTGTGCTTGTCTGTCCTTTCACATGCCTTGAATACATGGAGGAAAAACCAGCCTTAGTAAAGGAGTGCAAAGTTTGTGGCATATGTGCCCAAGCATGTCCACAATATGAGTTTCCATTGTCCAAGGTTGAAGCCTTCGTGTTTGGCAGAGAGCGAAAGCCCGACGAGGCTTTTGGAGTCTATAGACGGCTTGTTTTGGCAAGAGCTACGGACAGCCAAATCCTAAAGGTTTGTCAAGATGGCGGAGCGGTAACATCCTTACTGTTGTTCGCCTTAAAAGAGGGAATTATTGACGGCGCGATAGTTGCAAAAAGCGAAGGAGAAAAACCCTTTTATCCTCATCCCACACTTGCCACCACAGCGGACGAGATTTTACATTCGGCTGGAACAAAATACTTCTACTCGCCCAACATTCTCGCCATAGCAAAAGTAATCGAACAGAAAAAGGGTAACATCGCATTCGTCGGGACTCCATGTCAGATACGTGCAATTCGAAAGATGCAGTTGGCAGGGCTCAAGAAGTACATTACACCATTAAAGCTTCTAATTGGCTTGGCTTGTTCTGAATGTTTCATTTATGAAGGACTTATGGACGGACACATTCGCGGGAAAATGGGTGTGGACTTAAACCGCATTAGAAAAATCAACATCAAAGGCAAGATGCTGGTAACACTGGATTCTGAAACTGTGGCTATACCCCTTCCAGAGGCAAAACAATACGCAAGAAAAAGCTGCCACTCTTGTGAAGATTTCAGCTCCGAATTCGCAGATATCTCCGTGGGGGGTCTGGGACTGGAGGGTTGGAGTTTTGTGATTATACGCACGGAAAAAGGCGAAGAACTTTTTTCTAACGCGGAAAAAGCAGGATTCCTCACAACTAGAGAGGCAAGCATGGAACTGAATGCCCTAAACCTGCTGATTAAACTTTCAAAGAAAAAGCGAACCGCAATAGCAGAAACGTCTAAATAAATGTAAATGAGTGCTTTTCTGAAATCCTTATAAACATTGTTTTCTAAATATGGCTTCTAGCCTAATGCTCAAGGTGCACCCCTTGAAGAAAGTTAAGATTGGCGTCTTCAAATGTGGCAACATTGGAACTGCACCTTTGCTTGAACTGCTTTTTGACGAGTTGGCGGATAGGGAAGACATAAGCGTTCGAACAATAACTACGGGAGCAAAAATGCTGGCGGAAGAAGTTGCAGAAGCTATGCCGAAAATTTTTGACTTTAACCCAGACTTCATCATTTTCATCTCACCAAATCCAGCGGTGCAAGGTCCCAGAAAAGCTATGGAAATACTTTCAGAAAAGAAAATTCCAAGCATATTCATTTCCGACGCACCCGGCAAACGTCTCAAGGAAGAGTTTGAAAAACAAGGCTTTGGCTACATCATAGTTATGGGCGACCCCCTCATAGGCGCAAGAAAAGAGTTCCTAGACCCAACTGAAATGGCAATCTTCAACTCAAACGTGATAAAGGTGCTGGCAATCACAGGCGTCTACAAAATGATTTACCAAGAAGTTGACCGAATTATTCACTGTTATAAGGAAGATATAGCCTTCGACTTGCCTAGGCTGATCATAGACACCGACAATATTAGGGACAATTCGGATTTCAAGAATCCTTATGCCCTAGCAAAGGCCATGGCAGCCTACGAACTTACAAAGAAGATTGCAGAGATAAACACAAGGGCGTGCTTCATGGAAAAGGAAAAAGAAAAGTACATTCCACTGGTTGCATGTGCCCATGAAATTGCACAAGTGGCGGCTGCTCTCGCCGAGGAGGCAAGGGAAATCGAAAAATATGCAGACACGCTTGTTAGGAGGCCCCACTCAAAAGAGGGCAAATTAAAGTTTAAAGATAAGTTGATGTTGCCTCCCACCTTTGACGAGGAGATTCTTCAGAGATGGCTTAAAGCCCTTAAATAAAGCGGAATTGTATATACGCTATTAATACGTATATATGATATTTCGAATAAGTATATATTTTCCAGCCTCTATTCTAACACTCAAGGTGAAATAAATGAAAGCCCTTGAAATAACACCATTAGAAGGAAAAACATTAAAGGTCATAATAGTTGAGAAGGAATACAGCGAACCCTTCTGGATCGTAGAACCATCAAACAACCACACGCCAAAAAACATCCTATCTTCCAGGTTTAAGCCTTCCATTGCCTTCTGCAACTTCTTCGAAAAACTAATCAACGAAGTTAAGCCAGACTTTATAACAGAAGAGTTGGGGAACCGCTCAACAAAAGAGTTTAATGAGGCAAATGTTCTCGCCCAAATAAGCCAGAAAATGAAAATTCCATTCTTTGCTGTGGACATCGATGAAAATGCAAGGGGTTATGTGGCGTCCCTTATTGAGGAGAAGAAGCAGCTTAGAGACAAAATATTGAAAGCGTTAGAAGAAATGTCCGACGAGAATAACGCTAAAAGGGAGTATCTAATAGCTTATGGCCAATGCCTACAACAGGAAATTGAGGAGTTAGAGCGTGAAGCAAAGTTTTCTGTTAGGGAAAGCTGGATTGCCATGGGCATCCTTGAAAATGCAAGAAACCTTGAAAAAACAGAGATAACATGTGTGCACATATCAAGTCCAGAACATGTAAGCGGAGTCAAAAAGCTTTTAGAGTCTGTTGATGTTGATGTGGAGACAATTCAGCCGACAAAAAAGTTGGTATTCGCGAAGGAGAAGGCGCCAATGGCTGAAATTGAAGATTTGCTTAAATCTATGCAAATACAAGTTAAGCCGGTCATTAGAACCTCTTCTGAGGAGGCTCCTTACATCCTCTTCTTCCTAGACACAGACAAGAGGGCAAGCCCATTTGACATCTGCATGGCTTATGATGCCGGATTCAGCGTTGTAGTCCCATATGAGAATGTAACCACCGACGAAGCGAAGAAAATAGTGCAAGACGCAATCTTCTCTAGAGACCCGAAAGGGATTAAGCGCACATGCTTCTTCATCGGCGGAAAAGACATGGAAAAAGCCGAAGAAGTCTTAAAGGTTGTTCGTGAAACCATGTTCCCTCCATTCCAAGCCAACACCATAATAGACCCGGCTGGCGCCTACACAACAGCCGCAGCCATGGTAGCCAAAGTAGAAGATGCCATAACCAAAGCCAAGCTTGGAAACCTAAAGGACAAGAGGGTGGCGGTGTTTGGCACGGGAGCCGTTGGAAGGGTTGCAGCCATTTTGTTGGCTAAGCTTGGGTGCTCCGTTAAAATTGTAAGCCCAAACCCTGACAGAAAGGATGGAGACGAATATGTTTCAAAGCTGTCGGCACTTCTCCGTGAAAGATACGGCGTGGACGTTGAAGGCGTTTTCGCCCCAACACCGGAGAAAAAGGTTGAGGTCATAAACAACTCTGATGTTATTCTTTGCGCATCCGTTGCAGGCGTTCGCATAATTACCAAGGACATGCTGAACGAGGTAAAATTCGTCAAAGTTATAGCCGACGTCAACGCGGTTCCACCCCTTGGAGTTGAAGGAATGAAACTCGAAGATGACATGAGGGAATTCGCTCCCGGAATCTTCGGCATAGGCCCCTTAACTATTGGACGACTCAAGTACAAGCTTGAACGTGAAATCTTAAGGGAAGCCAGAAGAAACGGTAAAGGAACAGTCTACAACTACAACTATGCAATGGAGTTGGCAAGGAAAATCCTTAAAGGCGAAATACCCGCTGCCAAACTTGCTGTTACAGTGAGCTATTCTTCAAAGGAACAGAAAAAGCCTTAGCAACCGTCACTAGGAAGGCTTAAAGGACTGGTCTATGGTTATTTCCGCGATATCCACAGCACATTCCGCTATACGGCGTATACTGTCTCGTATCGAACAACAAGCACAAATAACCTCTGTGTCCTTTTCCCTCAAAAAGGCCAGGGACGCTATCTCTCGATCCAGTTTCTCTATTTTAGCCTGATTTTCAATAACCTCATTGGAGCTTTTCACGTCTTTCGCGAACAAAGCATTAACAGCATTATCGTATAAAGCCACAGCATCACACCCAGCTGCATACATTTTTTCTAGCAGAGGCTTTGAAACCTCCTTATTGCCCCCTTTCATCATAATTATGTGCTTGGCCACATTTGCCGCTTGATCTGAAACCTGCTCTATACGGTGGATAAGAGTTTGATAGTCCAAGCAGTCTATGGGCTCCACGGAAAGCTGATTAGCCAATGTCGGATCAACAGCTGCTCTGCGCACCAGCCTTAATAGGAAGAAGGAGAAGTGGTCCACCTCATCGTCAATGGTGTAAACGGATTTTGCAAGCTCCGCGTCTAGACTTCTTAAGGCTTGGAAAGCGTCTCGACACATGGAGCTTGAAATTTTATACATCCTATTAATCCCTGTTTCAATAGACGCCTTAGACTCGTCTATTAAGGTTGCAATTTGCATCTCCTTAGTGTCTGCCTCCATTATCCGCATATAAAGCATCTGCACAATCCTACGGATGGCCTTCTGCTGGGGAACAGTGAAAAACTTGTCTGAAACAAGCCTAATTTGGGAATAACCATTTAAATAGCAGGCAATTATGCCGCGGATAATGAAAGATATGTCTTTCTCTGATTCAACGTGGAGGGTTATCTTAGCGGGCTCCCGCTCTTTTCGTGCACTTGGGAAGACGACGAGAGAGCGATCTCTGTTCATTGCGATGGAGACAACATCTCCGCTTTTAAGCTCGTTTAGCTCCACCCAATATTTTGGAAGCGAAACAACCAGCGAGGAGCGTCCAAGAGACATTATTTTACGCTGCTCCATACAAACTTTCACCACTAAACATTAACCATGAAATTTCAAATATATATTTCTATAGACAGTATAGGCTAAAGCTTTTCCTTACTGAATAGCTTAAATAATAAAACGATTCTATAATGAAGTCGACAAAATTAGAAGGTGAAGATACTTGACAGAAGTTGTTGAAAAAGGGTTGAAGAAAATTGGCATAACGGTTTCAAAGCCTGTGCTCGCCATCCTATGCATAATCTTCGGCATCATAGTAATAGCTTGGAGAGAATCTCTAAACCTTATAGTTGGCATATTCCTCATAATTGAAGGCGTATTGATGCTCACAGAACATTTAGAATTAAGGAAACAGCAACCACCGCCGCCGCCACCAACACAATAACTCCGAAGTTCACGATATCGATTGCCTGAGACCTAATACCCTTCGTAAACTAAGCATTAAAGGAACACCAGCAAGAAGGGTTACAGCGCTGACAAGACAGTCTTCGATGTATGAGCCGACAGCACCTGGAATAAACCATTCATATGCCAAAACATCATATGAAAAACCTAAAACTTCGTAGTATCTGCATGGGACTAGTAGGAAAACCCGCGTCATAGAATCTGCTACAGTGCTCACAAAGGCGATCAGCAACAAAGCTATTGTAAACTTTTTTGCGTTTTCCGTCCAAACCCATTTACCAATTTTTGAAACTGGGTAAACTATTGCAAATGCCACCAGCAAGTCCAAAACGGTCCATAGGGGAAGCATCCTTCCATACGGATGAAGAAAATAGGCACCTAACATCAGACCATAAGCAAGCTGCACTTCTTTCCAGCTTCCTTTCGCCAAGAACCCAGCAGCAGCAACACCCACTGGCTCGGCGATAATTCCAAACATCCACCAAATAGTTGGTTTAATAAGCCTTGCAATTCCGCTGCCGATCAGAGCAGAGACTAACCCGACGGAAGGGCCAAGCACTATACCCTCAATGGGCATCAGATATATCGCAAAACTTCGCCACGGACCCTCAGGAAGAAACAAAACTGTGTGTAAAGCGGCGAACACAGCTGTTAAGGCGATTTTCTGAGCGGCTTGCAACCATCTCAACTCTCAGTCGTAATCTTTTTTATAGACTTCTAAGAATTGCAGTTATTGCTAAATAAATTTTAAGCGCTTAGGAAAAGTTGGATTAAGAATATTATCAAGGCTGTTAAGGCGCCAACCGCCACCATTGCCATGCCGTAAAGCCATCCGTTTTCCTTTGCCACTTTGCCTAGATATATGCCTAAAAGGAAGAGAACCGCCAAAGAAAGCGGTACTGAAATAAAGTAAGCACTTGATATAGAAATTATTTTCATCGACGCCAATATGAAGGGTGCCAGCGCAATGGTGGCTGTTAGGGCTGGCGACAAGCCGTCTATTAGTGCCACATAAATCACTACAAAGCGGGCAGCCTCATAATGTATGGGGTCTACACGATTTTTTGTTGCCTCCTCCATGTCCTTTAAGTGGCGTTCTCTTTCAGCTTTTTTCAGCCATGAACGCTCCGAAAAATCCTGAAACTCCCATGGCTAGGCATGCGCCGAATCCGGCAAGCAAAATAATCTCGGGTTTTGTAACTTTGGCTATCCATGAGCCTAGGACTATACCAAAGATGGTCATGGCTCCGTCAAATCCGTTCATTACAAAGTATCTTCTAGCTATACCGCTTGCCTTAGTTATGCGAAGGTAAACCCTAACTTTTCTAGAGAGATTTTTGAAAGAATTACCCAACTGCTAATTTTTCACCCTTAAAGGGCGGAAAGTTTAAGCCCATGGTTTAAACTTGGTTTTAATACCACAACTGTTTAATATAAAGCTTTAGAATTCTCACTCAACTCTTTAAAGGAGGAAAACGTGTGACTCTTGCGGAAACTTTGGAAAAACTATCAAACGCTTGCGGAGTGGCTGGAAGGGAGGAAGAAGTTAGAAGCCTAATGAAAAATATGCTAAAACCCTACGTGGACGAAGTTAAAGAGGATAAGCTTGGGAATGTTATAGGCGTTAAAAAGGGCAAGAAAGACGCTCCAAAAGTTATGCTGGCAGCCCACATGGATGAAATAGGACTTTTGGTCAAAACCATCTCCAAAGAAGGATTCCTACAGTTCACAAAAATTGGCGGCATAGACGACCGCATACTACTAGCCCAAAAAGTGATGGTGCACACGGAAAAAGGTCCCCTGCACGGCATAATCGGCTCTAAGCCTCCCCACATACAGAAGGAAGAAGAACGCAAAAAGGTCATGACCTACGACGAACTTTTCATAGACATTGGAGCGGAAGACCAAGAAGAGGCCAAAAAGATGGGCGTAAAAATCGGAGACCCGGTGAGCTTCGACATAAAATTTGCAAAAATAAGCAACGACATAGTCATCGGAAAAGCCTTCGACGACCGCGTCGGCTGCGCAGTAATGATTGAAGCAATGAAGCAGCTTAAGGAGACGGAATGCACGGTTTATGCTGTTGGAACAGTGCAAGAGGAAGTTGGTTTAAGGGGCGCTACAGTGGCGGCTTTTGGCATATATCCTGACGTAGGCATAGCCCTTGACGTTACAGTAACTGGCGATGTCCCGGGCGTAAAAGAGGGAGAAGCCCCGGCGAAATTGCGGAAGGGTCCATCAATAACTGTTGCCGACTATGGGCTTATAACGCATCCGAAAGTTCTGCGATTACTTGTTGATGTGGCTGAGGAAAACAAGATTCCATATCAGCTTGAAACTGGTTTACAAGGCTCAACAGACGCTGCCCGCATATCCCTAACAAGGGAGGGGGTCCCAAGCGGTGTCATATCAGTGCCAACACGTTACATTCACAGCCCAGCATCACTGCTAAGCATAAAAGACGCGGAAAACGCCGTAAAACTGACAGTAGCAGCCATTCAGAAAATTCCAAAACACTTCTAAACTCCTTCTCCGCAAAGCCACCATTCCTCATTTTGTTAAAAAGTGAAACAATTTAAAACTGCAAGCCTTCTACAGATATTGACTGAGAACTATGGCAAAGAAAAACTTCAAATTTCTTGAGCACATGGCAGACGCGTACATTGCCGCCTATGGAAAAGATTTAGCTGAAGCCTTTGAAAATGCTGCAGCCGCCATGTTCGAAGTTATGACGGACATTAAAAAGGTCAAGCCGGAAGTCGAGGATTACGTTGAAGTCGAAGCAGCGGATGAGTATGCCCTACTTTATAATTGGCTTGAGGAACTCCTCGTTAAATCGGAAATCAACGAAATGCTGTACTCAAAATTTGAGATATCTGAATTGGCCAGAACAGCAGATGGTTTTAGGCTTAAAGCCAAAATATGGGGTGAGAAGTTCAATCCGGAAAAGCACCCCCAAAAAGTTGGCGTTAAGGCTGTCACGTACCATCAAATGGAGATAACAAAAGAACCCGGCAAAACAACCGTGAAATTTATACTTGACATTTAAGCCAAACCAAGCTTCTTCAAACCATTCATTATCTCTTGGACTATTGCTTCTGGTGGGGTTTCAAGTTTTTCGCATCTAGCCTCCACAAAAGGAACCCGCCTATTTTTATAATATTCTAGTAGAGGTTGGGTTTGCTTCTCATAAACCTCTATACGTTTTTTAATAACCTCTGGCATGTCATCAGAACGCTGATACAATGGTCCACCACACTTGTCGCAAACCATATCTTTTTTGGGCTTTAGGAAAAGTAGGTTGTAGATAGCCCCACAGTTTTGGCATATCCTCCGAGAGGATAAGCGCTCAATAATTATCCAGTCGGGCACCACCAAATGAATTATTGCATCTATTTTGGCTATCCCATCGAGAGCCTTCGCTTGCTCAAGCGTCCTCGGATAGCCGTCCAAAATGAAGCCTTTACCCTTTGGAATTTTAGCCAAGTTCTCCTTTAAAACTTCAAGAGTGACGTCGTCCGGAACAAGCAAACCCCTATCCACATATGCTTTCACCATTCTCCCTAAAGGAGTATCCTCCTTTATTATTTCCCGAAAAATATCTCCCGTCGCGATGACTTCAACGTTAAGCTCTTCCTTGAGCCTTGAGGCATATGTCCCCTTACCTGAGCCAGGTGCGCCAAAGATTATCAGATTAACCATTACTAACAACTCCACTTTGACAAGACTTGTAAATTTTAGAGGCCTGAATTAAAATGTTTGCTGTAGACTGTGACAATTATTCACACAAAACGTTTAAAGTGCAAAGCATATAGACTTTAGACTTCACCATAAAGAGGGAACATGGAAAGATGAGTGTATCGGAAATTAACGAGCATATTTTCATGATCGACGTTGAAGTAGCTGGAATAAAGCATTTTATCGCCAGCTACGTGGTAATGGGCGAAAATGTAGCCATAGTTGAGACGGGCCCCTCGTCTTCCATCCAAAATCTGGTCCATGGCTTAACTGATTTAGGCATAGAACCGGATAAGGTTTCCTTTATTGCTGTTTCACACATCCACCTAGACCACGCCGGAGGTGTTGGCACTCTCATAAAGCATTTTCCAAAAGCGAAAGTTATAGTTCATGAAAGAGGTGCACCGCACCTCGCAAATCCTGAAAAGCTTTGGCAACAGTCAAAAATGGCCCTTGGAGAAATAGCTGAAATCTATGGTGAGCCGGAGCCAGTTCCGGCTGACCGAATTGTAGCCGCCAAGGATGGCATGACCTTTGAGATTGGGGAAAATATAGCATTAAAAGTTGTGGAAACTGTTGGACATGCCTCCCACCACTTAAGCTATTTTGAGCAGCTGAGTAACGGTATTTTCGTAGGTGATGCTGCTGGAATCTATTTGAGTGATATAGACGTTATAGTTCCAACAACACCCCCGCCTTTCAGGCTGGACATGGCTTTGGCATCTTTAAACAAGTTAGCAGATTTAAAACCTTCAGTCTTGTATTACACGCATTTTGGGAGGGCTGAAAACGCCATAGAAAAACTTCGCACATATGCCAGTCAGCTTAAGCTTTGGGCCAGCATTGCAAAGCAATCCTTAGACATGGGAGAGGACTTAGAGGAAATCAGCCGGAAGATTGCTGAAAAGGATGAGGCTGTTAAAAAGGCAATGGAGCACATTAAAGTGCATAGGGTTCTGGGCGAAACCGTGCTTAAGACAAGCGTTTTGGGCGTGGCGGATTTCGTGAAGAATTTTGGACTTCCCACCTAGCTTTTATTGGTTTATATGCCAAAATACTTTATATTTAGCGCTTACATGAGAAGGGCTTAGGGTGAAGCATTATGGGTGAAGAAGGAGAGGGAAGACCTCCCTCTGAAAAAGTTCCGCTTGAAAAGGTTAACGATTACACTTGGCGTATTCCAAAGTATAAACCCGGGATGCGGGTTCCGGGCATAATTTTTGCGGATAAAGTGCTGCTGGAAAAGATGCAGACAGATAGAACCCTTGAACAATGTGCCAATGTTGCCCACTTGCCTGGCATATACAAGTATTCCATAACGTTGCCCGACGGCCATGAGGGTTATGGCTTCCCAATAGGTGGTGTGGCGGCAACAGACTACAACGAAGGTGTAATCAGTCCAGGTGGGGTTGGCTACGACATAAACTGTGGTGTGCGACTCCTAACAACAAACCTTTTGGAGCAAGACATTAAACCCAAACTTGTCCAGCTGACGAATGCCATTTTTGAGAATGTTCCATGCGGTTTGGGAAGCCGCCGAAAAGATTTCAAAGTAACCATCCACGACTTGGACAGGCTTGCAATGGAAGGCGTCCAGTGGGTTATAGACCAAGGCTTGGGCTGGGATGAAGATGCCGAACACTGCGAAGAACGTGGATGTATGAAAAATGCAAACCCGGACAAGGTTTCAACAACCGCCAAAAACAGAGGTTTAACGCAGATAGGCACGTTGGGTTCTGGAAACCACTTCCTAGAAATTCAAAAAGTTGACAAAATCTATGATGAGCGCACAGCCAAAGCCTTTGGTATTGAGCATGAGGGACAAGTAACCGTCATGATTCACTGTGGCTCAAGGGGCTTTGGACACCAAATATGCTCAGATTATTTGCGAGTTATGGAGAGAGCCGTCCACAAATACAAGATAATTTTGCCAGACCGAGAACTCGCATGCGCACCCGGAAACAGCAACGAAGCAGAAGACTATTATGAGGCTATGGCTTGCGCCGTGAACTATGCCTTTGCAAATAGGCAGGCAATAATGCACTGGGTTCGCCAAAGCTTCCAACAAGTTTTCAAAGAAGACCCTGAAAAGTTCGGCCTAAAACTTGTTTATGATGTAGCGCACAACATTGCAAAAATAGAGACGCACAAGGTTAATGGCGAACAGCGGAAGGTCTGGGTTCACAGAAAGGGCGCCACAAGAGCTTTTCCGCCGGGACACCCGGAAATCCCAGCAGACTACAGAAGCGTTGGGCAGCCAGTAATAATACCCGGAAGCATGGGAACAAGCTCATGGGTTCTAGTAGGCACTGAAAAAGCCATGGAAATAAGCTTCGGCTCAACAGCCCACGGCGCCGGAAGAATGCTAAGCCGAGCAGCCGCAAAACGCAGATTCTACGGCGGAGATGTAAAAAGAAGCCTAGAACAGCGAGGCATAGCCGTCAGAGCAGCAAGCGCAGTTGTACTAGCCGAAGAGGCAGACCCAGCATACAAAAACGTCGACATAGTAGCAGACGTCAGCCACAAAGTCGGCATAGCCACAAAAGTCGCAAGACTCGTACCACTAGCAGTCGTAAAAGGCTAATGCTGACTGTTAAGGGTTAAATTATACGCGTTTTCTAAGGTAGACAAGGTCGTCTTTCACGTCTACCCATTCAAAGAAAATAGGCATCTTTAACAAGTTTAGTGGGCTAAAAACTGCAAAACCTCTTTTCTTAACTTCAGCCACCAATTTTGACTGGAAAACTTTAACTGTTGAAGTTCCAGATTTGCAAAACTGCTTAATAAGCCGAGTGTATCCCAATCACAGCCTAAAAAGGCTCAGAAGCCAGGCGCTTATCATTTCAGATATACCTAAATTAAGAACTTATCAGGGTATTTTTGCATGGTGAAATGTTATGGTTCATAGACAATATGTGGAACTTCAAATTAAGCTTGCTGACTTGCAGGCTAACCTCCAGTACTGCCTTACTGTCGCGTTTGGCTTCTTTGCGGGCTTTTTAACAATCCTCCTCTGCCTCTTTCAAGTAGGCGTTATGTTGCCTTTTGAAGAAAGTTTCAGGATAGTTCGAGTGTCAATTATGATACTAATGATCATAGTAGGATTTTGTTGCATATTTTTTGCATACTATTATGTTAGAAAAGCTTTGAGATTTATTAATAAAATCGAAGATTTGGGTAAAGAATACAGCTTGTAGCAGAGAACTATAGCAACACCAAGAATTAGGGCGATTGTGACTAATCTTTCAATTAGAAATATTCTCTCTTAAGTGTTTGCTTACTTAAGGGTGGCATATGTTAAAGTATCCAAAAATTTTATTTTCACGTCAAAGGATAAAATATTAGGGAGAGAACAGTTGAAACGATTAATTGCACTTTTGATATTAACGTTGATGCTTTTTAGTCTACTGTCTTCATTATCCAGTATTTCAATAGTAAAAGCTGGCGCTGTCCTTTGTGTTAACGTTGTGGATTCCGTAACAGGTGAGAAACTAAACGGTATCGATGTAAAGGCTACGTGGGGCTCAAAAATGGAAAGGCAATCTTCTCATTCAACCTTAAACTATGGGTTTACCATTTTTGAAATTGATGACATCAATTATACCGGAGATGTTTTGCTTTCTGCTTGGGATCCTATTGGAAGATATAAATCAAAAAATGAGCTTGTTCACGTTGCTTTTCAGCAATGGGTAAACACGAGTGCTACATATACGTTGAAGCTTGATAGAGTGACTCCTCTTAGAAGTTCTTACTCTGGAAAATACATTACAATGTTGATTAAAGACAGAGAGATTTTATACCATCAAGAATCAGCTTATATTGTCTTAGGTATTTACTCACCGTTCCCCTATGTTGATGTGGTGGTTAGAGTCCCCAGTGATGTGGTGGTTGATATTTATGGAGGTGGACGTATTTCGATGGAGGTTGATAGAATGAATATAACTCTCTGTCTTTATCATCGAGGCTACTCTCACTTCGAAATGACTGGGACATTTAATATTAGCTTGTATTACGATGGTACTTGTTTAGAAACTGTGCCGGTCACGTTTACCTTTAAACCGGTATTGGGATACGACAACTATAAGTTGAATGTAAAGGTTATTGATTTAAAAACTAAAGAAGCGTTAGCTGGTATTCCTGTGGATGTTTGGTGGGGATCTACTTTCAATCATTACGATTTTAAATATACGGTTTATCAAACTACAGATTCAGGCGTGTCGGATTGCATAGCTACTTTTAACTTGGGGGCATATCCAAATGGTAAAGTACTATTGAAAATCGGCAATCAAATTAAAGAAGTAATTATGACCGAGAACCCCACAAACATAACTGTTGAACTTGAATCAGGCGGAGAAAAAGGCAATAGCATCACCCCGACGCCGATTAATTTATGGATTATCATTGCAGTCTTTGTTATCCTTGTAACTGGAATACTGCTTGGGTTTATGCTCTTCAGAAAGAAACAAATGATGAGGATGATGAAACGATAACTAACAAATACTAACAATGATTAGCAGAAATTGTTTATTTTAGATATTTATTCCTCTTGTATTTTGTTTCCGCAGTATGGGCAGTAGGTAAATTTTCTTGAAATTTCTTTTCCGCATTTTGGGCATGTTATTGGTTTTAGTTCGTAACCGCATTTTGGGCAAACTTCGAAGCCTTCTTCCAGTTCTTCACCGCATTCTGGGCATTCTAAAAGCTGAATTTCTCCACTCTGCATTGTTGGAGCCTCTGCTTGCGCTTTACTCCGCATAAAAAGTTTTCGTGAGCGAATAAGCCTATTAATGTTTTTACCATCTTCATAAATCCAGTATGCCATTGCGAAGCCAGATATTCCAAGCAAAAAGACATAGATGCCCAACGCTTTAAGTTCAATAAAATCTGGGGGTTTGGTAATGGGAGCGAGTATCTTAAATACATCTGCAAGATAGTCTGCAGTTCGAAAAAGCTCATAAGCCACGTAAAAGCATAAGATAAAATTAATAAATAGGAAAATCATGACCAACGTTCTCCCCATAGCTTTTCCCTCCGCAACTTAATTATTTGCTCGATTAAAATTAAAACTTTTGTAGTTGTTATGCTTTCCAACTTCTCAATTTGGTTTAAAAATTAAAATTTATTTTCTTTTGAAATTCTTTACAAGTTTAAAATTTGAGAAAAATAATCTAAAAATAATTTTAAAGGCTTCATGAAGTTTTTGGGGCGTTCTAAATCACGTTAAAACGGAAAAAATGGGAGGGTGCGGGAGAATTCACCTTGTCTAATGTTAGCAGGTTGTCAAAGGCTAAAACCAAAAATTCAGCAACAACATGAAAGGCCTCAGAAAACTAGAGGGTAGGGGCTAGAGAAAATGGCTTACACCCAGCCTCCATTTTCTGCAAGCACAAGCGAAAATCCAGAGGGACTATTCAATTTTAACAATTGAAGACAAGCCTAAAATTGACATTTCTGGAACGGGCGGGGTGGGATTTGAACCCACGATCACAA
>Ga0080004_1090158_pt1 | contig 25619 bp, 17 predicted proteins | sample WasSprMetagenome_FD_69207 | JGI IMG/M metagenome (GOLD analysis project Ga0080004, IMG submission 69207) | Sulfidic aquatic microbial communities from Washburn Spring, Yellowstone National Park, USA - WS (SPADES assembly) (version 2) | ecosystem: Environmental > Aquatic > Thermal springs > Hot...
GGCTACAGGAAGGATAGAGACGGCCAGCGCATACCGATCGTCGTGGTGAGGTTCGACAACTACAGGTTCGACCTCGAAAAGAGGGTGATTCACTTCGGCTACTGGAACATAGAGATCCCCTTCAAGGGGAAGCCGCGCTGGTTGACGAGGCCTGGAGCGAAGCAAGGCCGCTTGATCATCGTGTACGATCCTACAAAGAAGCGCTGGTACGCCCGAATCAGCGTGGAGGTGGCGCTCGAGAGTAAGCTCGGCGGCGGGCTGAAGGCCGGCATCGACCTTGGCAGGGAGCGCTTGATCGCGCTCGTCACCGAGCCGGTTAACGGCAGCGGCGAGGGCGTGGCGCTGCTTTACAGGGGCGGGCCTTTAAAGGCGGACTACTTCTACTTCGAGCGGAGGATCGCGGAGATCGATAAAATGCTGTCCAATCCCAAGCTCGAGGAAGTGGATAGATCCGTGCTGAAGGAGGTTCGGAAGCGCTTCTACGAGAGGAGGAAGCGGCGCAGGGATCAAGTGTTCGCCAACAGCGCGGCGCACTTGGTCAAGATGTGCCTGGAGCTCGGCGTGGCTGTGCTGCTCCTCGGCTACCCGCGCGGCGTAGCGCAAGACAAGCCGGGGAAGGGGAACACGAACATGTGGAGCTACCGGAGGCTGGAGCAGCGCATAGCGGTCACAGCGGAGAACCGCGGCATACCGGTGTTCAAGGTTCCAGAGGACGGCACGTCGAAGGTGTGCGCCCGCCACGGGTGCGAGGTTGAGCGGGGGCCGCGCGGCTTGGTTCGCTGCCCCCACGGGCATGTAATGCACGCGGACTTGAACGCCGCCATGAACATCTTGGCGCGAGGCGGAGGGAAAGTGCCAGCGCGAGTGAAGGTGCTCAGCTTCATACCCACAGCGAGCAAGGTGATCACGGTCAACGAGAAAAGCAGTAACCCCGCGTAAAGGCGGGGTAACCTGGATGGCGCGCGCTGAAAAGCCTCGCGCGGCAGAAAGCTCTTTACCCCCCTCTGCCCCGCTCCCTCACGGGCCGGTAGCTCAGCCTGGGAGAGCGCCCGCCTTGCAAGCGCTCCGTAAATGCGCCGGGAGCGCGGGAGGACCCGGGTTCAAGTCCCGGCCGGTCCACCACCCTCCTCCGGAAGGTGCTTGCGGTTGACCCTCTTCCCACGAGAATGCATTGAAAGCGTCGGGAGCTTGGAACCGCGTGGCAAGGATTGAGATCGACTTTCCGGCCAAGGTTTCCGTCGGCAAGGGGGTTGTCAGCGCGCTGGGTCTCGAGCTTTCGGCGATGGGGGTGAGGGAGGCGCTGCTCGTGGTTAGCGACGCCGCTTGGAAGAGCGCGCTGGACGAGGTTTGCGAGAGCTTATCAGCGGCGCGGGTGAAGTGGGGCGTGCTGCTCGTCCACCCCGAAGCCTACAGGGTTGGGGCGGTCGAGCTGGCGGTCGGGCTTTCGCGCCGAGCCAGAGCGGTGGTAGCGCTGGGGTGCTGGCCTGCGCTCGCCTTATCCAAGGTTTTGAGCGCGCGCTGCGGAACCGAGCTCGTCGCGGTGCCGGCGCCCCCAGGTTTCGCCGAAGCCTTTAGCGGAATGACCGTGCAGCCGCGCGGGTACGTGGGCCCCTCGAAGCCGCTGAAACCGCCAGCCGCGATCTTCGTAGACACGGGGTTGCCGCTTGGTAGGGATCTCGAGAAAGCTCTCGCCGCAGAAGCGCTCGTCAGCACGCTCGAGGCCCTGGCCGTCGGTTGGAGGAACAGGTTCATCCTCCTGCTAGCCGAAGCGGCGGTGGAAAGGCTGGAACGGTCGTTACGCGGGTCGTCGGTGGCTGACGCTCAAGCTCTCTTCGAGGCGGCGGTCTACGCCGCGCTGGCGCGCGGGCACTCGCTGTGCTCGGCTCTCTCCTCGCTCGCTAGAGCCCTCTTCTCCGTCTTCGGCGTGGACCCCTACGCTGCCGAGCTCGCGCTCGCCAGAGCCTGGGTAACAGCTGCCTCGCGCGCTGTCGAGGGGTCGCCCGCGGCTGACGCGTACCGCAGGGCGGCGCTCTTGCTCGAGGAGTTCACCGACGGGTTCTCGTCGGTTCCCACGCTCCCCGAGCTCGGCGTGGGGGAGAGCAAGCTGGATCTCGCCGCCGAGTACGCGTGGACTTTCGAGCACCACTGCGCTGAGCGCGACCCGTCGGTTTCAAGCCGGTTCAGCCTCAGGCAGCTGCTCGCCGAAGCCTGCCACCGAAAAGCTCAACAGAGTTCCTAGGGGCGGCGCGAGCAGGGCGGCTTCGAGGGATCCGCGACCGGAACCCTGTACAGAAGGCAGCGCATCGTCCCTCTTTCGTAGAAGATGCACTCGTTGCACCTCTTCCCGGTGAAGGGGCGAGCTTGGGCCGCTCTCGCGGTCTCGGCGCGCGCCTCGACGCTGACCTCCTCCACCTCGACCGGGGGGAACCGCGCAGCAGCCGCCTCGCGTTTAGGAGGCGGCGCCGGCTGGGGGATCGCCCGCTCAGGTTCACGGCGAATCGGCTCGGACGCGCTTTGCGTAGCCGGTTTCGCGAGCGGCTGTTCGAGACGCTGCGCGATCGCCGGCGCGGGAGCTTCGCTGGTCGGCCTTTGGAGCTCGGTCGCGCGCGGCGAAGCTCGGCTGGCCGGCGGCACGTCCTTTATACGAAGCTCGATGCGCGGGCCCTCCGCCGGCCGCTTGGGCTGTACGACCTGAGTGGCGAGCTGAGGCGCCGGCTGAACCGCGGGCGTTTTTCTCACCACCTTGAGCCCCTCAAACGCTAACGCTTCCTCGATCTCCTCCCGCGTGGGCACTTTCCCTTGGAGTATCGCTCTCCCGTTGTAAACTATCGCTGGTAAGCTTCGCACTCCGTACTTCCTGTACTCGGCCGTCGCGATTCCTCCGTAAAGCTCCTCCAGCGTCTTGAGGTAGTACGGGAAGTCCTCGGAGCTTCTCAGCTTCAACCTCACAACTTTGATTTTCGGCTTCTTACCTTTGATGCTGTCCACAACGCTCTTGAGGGTTTCGATCAGCTCCTCGTGAGCCGGCTCCTGGCACACGTAGACCGTTATCTTGCCTACCACGAGGTGAAGGGGGACGGGGGTGTAATAGCGCTTACGCCGACGATCGCTGCTCCGGTAAACCTTAAGAGCGCGCGGCGGCACGCACGCGCGTGGGCGCGGGCCTAGTAGCCGGCGTGGATATAGGAGCCACGTACACGCGGGTCGTGCTCGCGGACGAGAAGGGTAGGATCCTCGACCGCGCGAAGTTCGAGACGCCTAGGAGCAGCAGGGAGGCCGTGCCCGCCTCGATCGCGAGTGCCATTAGGATGCTGCTGAAAAGGATCGGGGGGTCCGAGAGGGATTTGAGAGGCGTAGGCGTCGGCTCGATAGGCCCCCTTGACGTTAAGCGGGGGGTGATCGTGAAGGCTGCGAACCTCCCGCTGGAGAACGTCCCCATCGTCGAGCCGCTGGAGAGCGAGTTCGGAGTGACCACGTACTTAGTTAACGACTGCGTGGCAGCCGTCATAGGGGAGAAGCACATGGGGGCCGGGCGCGACCACGACAACCTGGTCTACATCACGATCAGCACGGGGATAGGCGGGGGCGTGTACGTCGATGGGCGCGTGCTCCTCGGTAAGGACGGCAACGCGCACGAGATCGGGCACATGGTGGTGGACGCCGAAGGCAAGCTTGTGTGCGGCTGCGGCAGGAGGGGGCACTGGGAAGCCTACTCGTCGGGAACCGGCATCCCGAAGCTGGCCAAGCTGCTGGCGGAGGAGAACCCCGGTCTCTTCGAGCGCAGCGTGCTCGCGAGTAAGGGCGATCCCCTGAGGCTGACGTCGAAGGACGTGTACGACGCGGCGAAGGCGGGGGACGCGTTCGCTAGAGCGGTCGTGGAGGAGGCGGCGAGGTACAACGCGATGGGCGTAGCCAACGTGGTCAACGTCTACGATCCGTCGCTCATCACGGTGGGGGGCTCGGTAGCGCTTAACAACGTGGAGCTCGTGGTGGAGCCGTTGAAGAAGATGGTCCACGAGTACGCGGTGAACAGGGTTCCAGAGATCACCGTTACGCCGCTCGGCGACGACGTGGGCCTCTACGGCGCTATCGCGCTGGCGCTCGGGCTCGAGGAGCTGCCCATCAAGCGCTCACGCTAGCTGCCAGGCGGTTTCTTCGCCCCGGTCGTAGAGTTTTATCCCCAGCTTGGCCATCTCCGCGCGGATCCAGTCGGCCAGCTCGTAGTTTCTGGAGAGCCTGAGCTTCCTCCTCACCTCCACGATCAACTCCACCAGCTGCTCGAAGGGCAGCGGCGGACCTCCCGCGAACAAGCCGTCAAGCACGCCGAGGACCCTGTTGAACTCCTCCATCAGCGCGTAAGCCCTGAGGACGACCGCGCCCTCGGGCTTCTCGGCGATGCGCGAGAATACGAGCGATGTCAGCTCGTACACGTAGCTGAAGGCCTTGCTGACGTTGAAATCGTCGTCCATCGCGGCGTAGAAGCCCCTCCTCAGCTCGTCCATCTTGCCGAGCAGCGAGCGCCCCTCCTCGCTCAACCTGAAGCTGTACTCACCCTTGCGCAGCAGGTCGCGCAGGGTCTTCGCCGCCGCGATCAGCCTCTCGTAGTTTCGCTGCGCTTGGTGGAGCGCTTCCTCGGAGAAATCGACTACGCTCCTGTAGTGGACGGTGGCAAGCCACAACCTCACAACCTCGGGCTTCCACTTGGAGAAGGCCTCCTTCAGGGACACGATGTTGCCCAAGCTCTTCGACATCTTCTCGCCCCTCACCGTGAGCATGCCCGTGTGGAGCCAGTACTTAACCCAGGGGCGCTTGCCCAGCGCGCTCTCGCTCTGAGCCCTCTCGTTCTCGTGGTGGGGGAATATGAGGTCGCTGCCTCCGCCGTGGATGTCGAACTGCTCGCCCAGGTAGAGCGTCGACATGGCGCTGCACTCTATGTGCCAGCCCGGCCGCCCCGGACCCCACGGGCTCTCCCACCACGGCTCCCCCGGCTTCGCAGCCTTCCACAGCGCGAAGTCGTAAGGGTTCTTCTTCTCCTTCACAACCTCCTGCTCCTGACCCCACAGCTCGCGCGCTAGCCTACCGCTGAGCTCGCCGTAACCCTCGTAGCTGTCCACGTCGAAGTACACGCTGCCGCTGGGCGCCACGTACGCGTGCCCCCTCTCGATGAGCGCCTGAACGAAGCGTATGATTTCGCTTATGTGCTCGGTCACGCGCGGGTGGAGGTCCACTCTGATGTTCAGCTTCGAGAGAGCGTCGAGGTAGTCCCTCGTGTACGCGTCGGCGACGTCCCTCCAGCTCACCCCCTCCTCCGCCGCCCGCCTGATGATCTTGTCGTCGATGTCGGTTATGTTCTGGACGTGGAAGACGTCGTAACCGAGCAGCTTCAGGTAGCGCTTGATCACATCGAACGCGACGTACGTTCTAGCGTGCCCGAGGTGGGTGTGGTCGTAAACCGTGGGGCCGCACACGTAGATCGCAACCCTACCGGGGTTTACCGGCTCGAAAACCTCAAGCTTCCGACCCAGCGTGTTGAATACCCGCAACACAATGTAGGGTCCACCGCGAGCCCCTCGCGGAAAGCTCGCTTAAACGTTGCGCTAGCGCGAGCTTGAGCTCACGCGCTCCGAGCCTTCTTCGCCTCGTAAGCGGCCCTCACGAAGGCTACGTACACGGGGGACGGTCTGAGGGCTCTGCTCTTGAACTCCGGGTGGAACTGGACGCCGACGATCCACCTCGCCGAGCTCAGCTCGATGGCGTTGACTATCCTCCCATCGGCGTCGGTGGCCGACACTTTCAAGCCGTGCTTCTCCCCCATCAGCGCGTAGTCCTTGATTATGTGGTAGCGGTGCCTGAACCTCTCCCTCACGACCTTCGCGCCGTACGCCTCGTAGAGCCGCGTGCCCTCCGCTATGTGCACCTCGTGAGCGCCTAACCTCATCGTGCCCCCTTTCGCCGTCACGCCCCGCTGTTCGGGGAGGAGGTCGACGACCGGGTAGGGGGTTGAGGGGTCTATCTCGGTCGAGTGCGCTCCCCTGAGCCCCATGACGTACCTGCAGAACGCTATGAAGAGGAGCTGAGCTCCGAAGCATATGCCCAGGAAGACTTTATCGTGCTCGATCGCGTAGCGGGCGGCTTGTATCATGCCCTCCACGCCCCTTGACCCGAAGCCCGGCGTGAGCAGGATGCCGTCAGCCCTGCCCAGCTCTTCGTCCATCAAGCCGGGATCCTCCTCGAACTTCGAGGAATCGATGTACCTGATTTCGACCCCTAAGCCGAGGTGGGCGGCCGCGTGCTTCAGCGCCTCGCAGATGCTGATGTAGCTGTCCTGGATCATCGTGTACTTGCCCGGCATCGCTATCACGACCTTATCCGCCGGGTGCTTGTACCTCCAAACCAGGTTCTCCCACTCCTCCACCGCGTGGGGTACCGGGTCCTCCCGCTCCAGGCGGAGCAGCCTGACGAGGTAGCGCCCCAGGCCCTGCCTCTCGAACACGAGCGGAAGCTCGTACACGACGTCGAGGTCGGGGTCGGAGATAACGGCTTCCTCGGGCACGTTGCAGAAGAGGCTTATCTTGCGTTTGACGTCCCCCGTCAAGTAGGTTTCCGACCTCCCGATGATCACGTCGGGCTGGAGGCCCATGCTCTGCAGCTCCCTCACGCTGTGCTGGGTGGGCTTCGTCTTCTGCTGCCCCACGGTCTTCAGGTAGGGCACCAGGGTCACGTGGACGAGCGCGGTCGCGCCGGGCGGGGACTCGAGCCTGAACTGCCTGATCGCCTCGAGGAACGGCATCGCCTCTATGTCGCCCACAGTACCGCCGACTTCGACGACCAACACGTCCGGCTTGCTCCGCTCGGCGACCATCCTAATCCGGCGCTTGATCTCGTCGGTCACGTGCGGGATCACCTGAATCGTTTTACCCAGGTACTCGCCGCTCCTCTCCCTCAGGATCACCGTGAGGTACACCTGACCCGACGTGATGTTGTTCGAGGGGTGCATGTTCACGTCCAGGAACCTCTCGTACGTGCCGAAGTCCTGGTCGATCTCGGCGATCGTGAAGCGGTAGCCGGGAGCCGGCTCGAAGACCCACACGTCCTCGCAGACGAAGACCTCGCCGTGCTCGATCGGGTTGAGAGTCCCCGGGTCCACGTTCAGGTAGGGGTCGATCTTTATCATGTCGACCTTGTAGCCCCTCAGCTGGAAGAGCTTGGCGATGGAAGCCGACACGACGCCCTTCCCGATCCCGCTCAGCACGCCCCCGGTGACGAAAACGTAGCGTGTCTGCCTCGCGTCACCCACGCTTGCCACCCCTCGCCAGCAGCTTCACGAACTCCTTCAGCATCGCGAGGTCGCGGGCGTAGACGAACTCGTTCTCGGAGTGCACGTTGCACTCGCTCCTGATCGCCCCAAAGGCCACGACCGGTATGCCCGCCGCGTCGAAGAACGTGCCATCGTTACCGCCGAGCTCCGCCGCAACCGCGACCTCCCCCTCGAGGCCGACCGACCTGTACGCTCCCCGCGCCGCCTCGAGGGCTTCGCGCACGAAACCCTCGTCCTTAGCGTACCACCCCCGCTGGCCCTGCGCCGCAACCTCGATGTCCAAACCCAGCTTGGCTGCAGCCTCCGAGAAGTGGGCGTACAGCTCGGCGAGCGCCTCATCGAGGTCCTCCTCGGGCAGCAGCCTGACATCGAAGCCCAGCATCGCCTCGCCGGGTATCCTGTTGTGCTTCTCCGGCTCGCCCGGCGCCAGCTTCATAATCGTGAAGCTGAAGCGCCCCCAAACCTTGGGCAGCGGGGAGCCGGGCGGCGCGCTGAGCTTAGACAGCTTCGCGGCTCTGCGCGGCTTGTAAGTTTCCAGCATGTGGTAAGCCAGCTTGATCGCCCCCTCCACAGGGTTCACCGCTTTGTGGGGGTAGCCGGCGTGGCCGGACCTACCCCTCACCTTCACCCAACCGAACGCGACGCCGCTGGCGCCCACCGACAGGTACTCGGCGCCGGCGTCCAGTATCACGGCCTTATCCCACCTGTAGCCGCTGCCCAGCAGCGCTCTGACGCCGAGCCCCCCTACCTCCTCGTCCCCCGTTACGACGACCACGGGCTTGTACTTCAGGGGCCTCCCTTCCTCAGCGAGCTCCGCGAGAGCCGCTAAGCTGGCGACGATCGCGGACTTGTCGTCGGCAGCCCCCCTCCCGTAGACCCTGCCGCCGAGCACTAGGGGGTCGAAGGGGTCGAAGGCTCGCCCCTCAACGAGCCAGGGACCCCTGGCGGGGACCACGTCGTAGTGGCTCACGAAAGCCAAGCTCTGCCCCCCGCCGTCGATCCCCGCGATCACGGCCGGGACCTTCTCCCCGCCGACCTCGAGCTCTACGAGCTCGGCGCTCAGCCCCAGCCTTTCGGCCAACCCCTTCACCGCTTCCGCGGCCTCCCTGTAGTTGCACCGCTTCACAGCACCCGTCTCGGTGACGTAGACCTCGGAGCGCACCCTCACCAGGCGAACCAGCTCCTCCACGAGGTCCGCTTTCACGCGGAGCGTGTGCTCCGCGAGTGGATTTAACCCTAGCGCGCGAGCGCGAACCCTAAATAGGCTCCGTGCGCGCTCCTGGCGGATGGCTCAATCGCGTGGAATCTCCCTGAGGGCTAGCGCGCTCGCAAGCGCTGCCATAGTAGCGCTGACGCTGTTCGTGCTGGCTCTGCCCGAGCTCAACAAGGGTTTCGTCCGGGCGGAGCCCGACGCCGTGGCGAAAGCTCTCGAGCGCTTCACCCAGCCCGACCTCTTCGCCTTAAGCACGCTGGACCTCGGCGGGCGGTGGCGCTACATCGTGAAGGGCTACGAGGAGGGGGTTCTGGAGGAGCTGTATAGGCCGGACGCGCCGCTCGACGGCTGGAGCGCGGTCGACGTCCCATTCATGTTCGCGGCGACTTCCAGGAACTCGACGATCTGGTTGAGGAGGGACTTCGAGGTTCCGAGCGAGCTCCGCGGGTACAGGATCAGGCTCGCCTTCCTCGGCGCGCTCTACAAGGCTAGCGTGTGGCTCAACGGCGTCTACCTGGGCGAGCACGAGGGGTACTTCGCGCCGTTCTACTTCGACGTGGGCGACCTGCTCAACTACGGGGGGAACAACACCTTGGTCGTCTGCCTGTCCACACCCGTCGAGCTCGACCTCGACAACAAGCAGGGGGTTGTGGGAATATTCAACGACTGGGACGTGAAGCCCTACCCGCGCTGGGCGCTCGGCAAGCTGCCGCCCCGCTACGAGTGGGTCGTGCCCATAGGGCTCTGGAAGCCCGTCGTGCTCGCGGTAAGCGGGCCCGTCGCCGTCAGCGCCGTGCTGGTCGACAGCCGCTACGACAGCTCCACCGGCTCAGCCAGCTTGAGGGTGAGGCTCTACGTGACCAACAGGGGTCCAGCCGCCAGCTGCGAAGTGCGGTACGCGGTCAAACCCCACAACTTCGAGGGGGACGCCGCTACGGGCTCCTTTAGCTTCGCGGTCGACAGGGGTGAGAGGAGGTGGGTGGAGGCCGCGATCACCGTGCCTGACGCCAAGCTGTGGTGGACGTGGGACCAGGGGAAGCCCCACCTCTACCGGTTGGAGTACGAGGTTGTTGCTGGCGACGTTCTGCAGGGCAGGGGCTCAGTGGTTTTCGGTGTGCGCTCCCTCGAGGGCAGCGCCGTGGCGCCTAATGAAGCGCGCTTCGTGCTCAACGGCCGGAGGGTTTTCCTCAGGGGCTTCAACTACGTGAGCGATTTCTACCTGGTGCGCTCCACGCGCGCTGTCCTCAAGCGCGACCTGAGGATGATGGTCGAGGCCGGTGCGAACTTCGTGAGGGTTCACGCGCACGTGGAGCCCGCCGAGTTCTACGAGCTCGCCAGCGAGATGGGCTTGCTGGTGCAGGCTGACGGCCCCCTCATCTGGGCGTACGCATCCAAGCTGGGGCCGGCCGACTACGCCCGGTTCGTGGAGAGGGTTCAGGTTCAGTACGCGGAGCTGGTCCTCCTCCTCTACAACTACCCGAGCGTCGCGATCTGGGCGGTTCACAACGAGCCGCCCTGGGCGAGCCAGTGGATGGGCGACCTCTACAGGAGGGGGGTGAACCGCGACCTCGACTACGCGCTGGCGGCGCTCATCGAGTCGCTGGACTCCCAGAGGAGGCCCGTGATAAGGGGGAGCGGGTACGAGGACCAGCACGTGTACTACGGCTGGTTCAGCGGCTCCTGGACGGACTTCCTCAAGGACGCGTCGCCTTTCCCGACGGAGTTCGGGGCCCAATCCCTGCCCTCCCTTGACTCGCCCTTCTGGAGCGCGGTGGGCGCTCCCGAGTGGCCGGTGAGGAGGGGCGACAGTTGGTACTACGAGCTGGCGTATCGCGGCTTCTACTGGGCGAGCGGGTACGTGAAGATCCCCTACGGTCTCCCCGAGGAGTACCCGAGCTTACGCGAATACGTGGAGGCGAGCCAGCGCTATCAAGCTCTCCTGCTGAAGACCGCCATAGCCAGGTACCGAGCCCTCAAGTTCAACCCGACCGCGGGCTTCGCGGTCTTCCTCTTCAGGGACTGCTTCCCCGCGGTCTCCTTCTCCGTCGTCGACTACTTCGGCGTGCCGAAGCTGGCTTACCGGGTTGTATCTGAAATGCTCAAGCCGACGAAGGTCCTCCTGCTGTGGGGTGGGGATTTCGCGGTGGACGGCTACCGCGTGCTCCTCGAAGCGAACTCCACCCTGAAGGCTGAGATCTGGCTCGTCAACGACGCAGCCGAAGCGTCGGGCCCCGCGGTCGTCGAATGGCAGCTCGTAGACCTCAGCACGGGCGGGGTGCTCGACGCGGGCCGGCTCGAGCTGCAGCTGCCGCGCGCGGACGAGCCGGCCGTGCTGGTGAACAGGCTCTCGTTCAAAGCTCCCGCCTACACCGACGGCGCCCACCTCCTCGAGCTGCGAGCCAGCTTAAGCGTGGGGGGACGCGTGGTCGACGAGGACTCGCTCGAGTTCGTGGTGAAGCCGGCAAGCAGGGTCGTGGTGACGCTCGAGGGAGCCCGGCAGCCCCTCGCGTTCTACGTGAGGTCGGATAGGGCGAGCTTCCTCGTCCGCAGCAACGGGTCGACGCTAAGCTTCACGCTGCCCGCCGGCTCCAGAGCGGTCGTGCTCGGCCCCAGAGCGGAGGGCGCCGTGTACGTCCCGGTGCTGCTGGATCTCGGCGCCCTGCCCCCGGGGACTACGACCCTTTCGCTGAGGCTGGTGAGGGGGGCGCTTTACGTCCTGAGGACGCCCATGCCCAGAGCCGGGGCTTCGAGCTTGCCCAAGCTCGAGGTGGAGATCGAGCCGCTCGTGGGGCTGAAGGGGCCCTACGTGCTGAGGTACTCGTGGAACGATCCCGAGCCCCTGCTCGCTCTCGGCTTGAAGGGGAACGAGTTCGTCGTGCCGGCGGGCGTCCCCCTCGTCCTGAGGTGCTACGTTGACGGGAGCCTCCAGCTGGAGCGCCTCTTGAACGCCAGCCCCGACCAGGTGTACGTGGACTCCGAGCTAGCATCGCGAGCTGCGGCGAGCTCGCTGGAGGCCGGCTTGAGAGCGCTGTCCCAAGCTAGGGCGAGGCTGTCGTGGGTGGAGAGGAGGGGCTTCTACGCCGGCTTGACGAGGCAGTTTATCGAGGAAGCGCGCGCGCTCCTGGACAGCGCGAGCGCCGCTGAGAGCAGCCAGCCTGAGCTCGCCGCCGCCCTTTCGCAGGAAGCCGTTTCCCTGCTGCAGAGCGCCCTAGCCCGGCTGAACGAGCTCTACGCGGGCGCAGCCGCCAGCCTCCCAGCCCTGTTCCTCCTCGTGCTCCTCTCGTCCCTGGGCTTGACGGCGCTCGTCGTCGAGGATGACGCTAAGCGGCCGGCGGTGGGTGCCGCGCTCCTGGTCGCGCTGGGGGTCCTAATCTACCTGACGTACCCGGGGATCTCGGAGGTCGGGGCGATGGAGCTGTTCTTCAGCATATACGTGAGCTTCTTCGCTCTCGTCGCGCTGCTCCTCCTCCCGCACCTGCTCGAGGGTGTGAGGAGCGAGAAGGGGCTCCCCGTGTTCGCCGCCGCTGCGTCGGCGCTGTCGATAGCCGCGAGGAACCTCAGGAGGCGGGGCTTCCGCACCGGCTTGGTCCTCCTCTCGATCGCCGCAATGGCGGCGGCGGTCACCAGCCTCTCATCGCTGAGCTACGTGGTCTCCGCGCGCGAGCTCGTGACAGCGGCTAGGAATCCTCCCAACGTCGACAACGCCCTCGTAGCGTTCAGCCAGAGGGGGATGGGGCTGGCCGACGCGCTCTTCGTGTCCTCGCAGCCGGAAGTGAAGGCGCTCGGGTTGAGGGTGGAAAGCCAGCCGCGCAGCGAACCTTACGCCTACGTCGCCGGCAGGGCGGTTCGAGCCTTCCTGGCGGTCGGCGGCTACCTCCCCGTGGACCTCTCGGGAGCGGTGGAGCCGGAAGGCGCTCTAGAAGCGCTGGCGAGCCGGAGCGACGTCGCGATAGTGAGCGCCTCGTGGAAGAGCGCGGGCGTCAGCGTGGGCGACACGATCGAGGTGTCCGGCGTCAAGCTGGAGGTCGCCGGCTTCTTCGACCCGGCAGCGCTGGGGCGGCTGAGGGATATCGGCGGCTACGACTTCCTGCCTCAAGCCTTGTACCCGGACGGGAGCTCGGGCCCCGCCCACCCGGACGAGATCCTGCTCTTACCCGTCAGCGCGGCGCTGAAGCTGGGCGGGAGGGTGACGAGGGTCTACGCGAAAACCGAGAGCCCCGCTAGCCTGCTGAGCTTGGCGAGGAGGCTGGTGCTCCAGGCGGGGTACGTGGTAGCAGCGAGGCCGGCCGGCGATTTCCTGCGGGTCTACTTCGTGGGATCGAGGGTCGAGTTCAGGGGTTGGGAGGCGCTGCTCCCGATCGCTCTAGCGTTCTTCAACGTGGCGTCGGTCGTGCTGGCGTCGGTCTACGAGAGGAGGAGGGAGATCTTCACGATGGCGTCGGTGGGGATGAACCCCACGCACATCTTCCTGGTCTTCCTCTCCGAGGCCTTCCTGCTGGGCTTCGTCGGCGGATCCCTCGGCTACCTAGCGGGGGTCGCGGCGTTCCGAGCGCTTCAGCTCGCCGGCGCGCGGGTTCCGGTGGACGTGAAGATCGGGGTTGCGGATCTCGCGGTCGTCGTCTCGCTCTCCACGCTCTCGGCTGTGGCAGCGGCGGTTGCGCCGGCTCTGAGGGCCTCCGCCTACGCGACGCCGTCGCTGAGCAGGAGGTGGAGGCTTGAGGCGGAGGTCGTGGGCGGCGAGTGGAAGGTCGAGGTCCCCGCCAGAGTGCCGGCCGATAAGGCGCTCCACTTCGCGGAGTACCTGGTGGAGAGGCTGCGGGAGGAGGAGCACGGCATCGAGAGGGCTGTGACCGGCGCAACGCTGATCGAGCTCGCGGAAGGAGGGGCGCGGGTCTACGAGGTACGCTTCACGTACAGCAAGGGAGGGGGGAGGCCCTTCAACGCCCAAACCCGCCTGCTGCTGAGGCCCGTGAACCGCGAATTCTACGGCATCACTCTGCTCGTGAAACCCCTTTCCGTCTACGCGCGCTTCTCGCAGAGCTACGTCCAGGAAGTGGCGGCGTTCGTGAGGGGGATCGTCCTCGAGTGGGCGTCGACGCGCGTCAGGCTGCTGGCTCCCGTGAAAGCGGACGTGAGCAGCGTGATCGAGCTAGTGCGCCACTACCACCCCCAGCTGGTGATCCTCGTCAGCAGGAGGGGGGACGGCGGCTTGGTCAGGGAGATCAGGAGCAGGCTTAGGAGCCTCGGTCTCAGGCCGCCAGCCATAGAGGTCGTCACCTTCAAGGGCGCGTCGCTCGACGAGCTCGTGAGCGAAGTCAGGGCCGCGATTTCCAGAGCTGACATCGTCGCCCTCGACTCCGACGACGGCCTCCTGAGCGCTGCGCTCGCGCTAGCCGCAGCGCTCGAGGGCAAGAGGGTCTCCGTCCTGAGGGACGGGCGCGTCGAGGAGGCGAGCGTGGACAAGCTCCTTCGCCCGGCTGGCTAGCCCAGCTTGAGCCGGTCGAGGGTCTTCCAGCTCCTCCTCACGATGGGTGGGAGCTCGGCACCCTCCCTGAGGAACCTCTCGATGAAGCTCCTCGTCTTCGGGTCGGAGGGGTAGCCCGAGCCGAAGTCGCCGTACTCCCTTTTGAGCCCCTCGATGATTCCATCTCTCACGACCTTGGCCACGATCGACGCGGCTGCCACGTGCGGGTACAGCGTCTCGGCGCGGTTCGCCGCAACCACCTCTACGCCGGCTCGGCGCAGGCGCGACTTGATCATCTCCGCGTACCTGCCCGGCAAGGGGTCGGGCGAATCCACGTAAACCACCTCGACAGGGTTTTCGAGGGAGTCGATCAGCTCGGCTGTCGCAGCGGCTTCCAGCTCGTTCAACCCGTGGGGGAGGTTTTCGACAGCCCAATCCACCTCGCGCGGCTCCAGAACCTTCAGCTTGATCTCCTCGGCTGCCGTCTCTATCAGCCGGTAGATCCGCGAGCGGGCGCGCGGGGTGAGCAGCTTCGAATCCTTCACGTAGCCCCGGAGGAAGGCTAAGCCCGCGCTGTCGAGGACGACGCAGGCTACCACGAGCGGGCCTATCGCCGGCCCCCTACCCGCCTCGTCCACGCCGGCTTCGCTCACGCCAGGTCCTTCGCCATGATAGCGAAGGGTCTCACCCGGCATACGCCGGGCACCTGCGCGTAGAAAGACAGGTGCGTCGTCCAGGGGATCGTCGCCACGCGAACCCCTTCAGCCCTCATCAGCTTCAGCGTCTCGAATAACAGCACTGTTCCGATACCCCCTCCCCTCGCGCTCGGGTCGACGCCGATGGGGCCGAAGAAGTCGGGGCGCAGCGCGCCGTAGGCGGAGAAGCCGAGGATCGCTCCGCCCGACTCCGCCACCAGCACTCCGCCGTCCTCGGCGGCGAGCGCCATTTCAACCTCCGTGCGCCAGAAGGGCGAGAACTTCTCTTCAACCCACTTCCCGATCCTCTCGCGGTCCTCCGGCCCAGCCTTCCTAACCTCGACGCCGCGCCTCTCCAGCTCCGCCGCCAAGCTCCTCACCCTCTCCGGGTAGTAGAACGCGCTCATGTCGACCTCGTAGTTGACCGCTTCCCCCACCTTCCTGTAGCCGGCTTGCGCGAGCAGCGCGAGCAACCAATCGTACTCCAGGTCGACGCCCGGAGCCAGGTACCAGCTCGCGTAGTCTGAAACCCTCACGTGCCTCCTCCCCTCACGGGCGAGCTCGCCCTCGAGCACTCCCACGAGGTCCCGCAGCACCTCCCTCGCCCCGGGGTTCGCGGCTAGGGCCTTGATCCACGCAACGTGCTTGTGCTGCTCCACGGCCTGCTCCGGAGCCCTGGTCCTTACCACCCCTATTGCGGTCGCGACAACCCTGCCCCCCGCGACGCAGGCGAGAGCGAGCTTTGGGTCGAAGTTCGGGTCCTCCACAGTGATCCTCCTGAAGAACCTGCGGTCCACGAAGTCTTTGTGCAGAGTTAGGTTGAGCAGCTCCCTGATAGCCCCGGCCAACCCCGGGTCCTCCTTCAGGCTCCTAACGTCCACGCGGTGCACGCTGCCAGCTGGGTAAAAACGGTTGCGCAGCTTCACCGCTGGTGTTGAAGAAAGGTGGTGGACCGGCCGGGACTTGAACCCGGGTCCTCCCGCGCTCTCGGCTGCCTCAGTGGGAGCTTGCGAAGCGGGCGCTCTCCCAGGCTGAGCTACCGGCCCGTGAGGGAGCGGGGCAGAGGGGGGTAAATACTTTTCTTCGCGAACCCTCGCCCGGTGCGAAGCTTTACGCGACTAAGCGTCGATCTTCGCGCGCGCTAGCGCGCAAGGTTTATTTCGAGCAAAGCGTGAGGGTCGCGGTGAACACCATTATCCGTCGGGTCTCGCGAACGGGTTAAAAACGGGAGCGAGCCCGTCTCCACCGTGGAGGAGGCTCAACTTTGGGTGCGCCCCCTTCAGCAGGAGTACAAGCCCAAGATCCTAGAGAGAGAGGTTCTCGACTACTGGAGGAAGAGCGGGCTGTACGAGAGGATAAGGGAGTCGCTGAAAGGGAGGGCGAAGTTCTACTTCCTCGACGGACCGCCCTACCCATCATCCGACACGCCGCACATAGGCACTCTGTGGAACAAGATCCTGAAGGACGTCATCGTGCGCTACAGGAGGGCGCGCGGTTACTGGGTTGTGGACAAGCCTGGTTACGACTGCCACGGGCTTCCGATAGAGGTAAAGATCGAGCAGGAGCTGGCGTTCAAAACAAAAAAAGACATAGAAAAATTCGGGATAGATAAATTCGTGGAGAGGTGTAAGGAGTTCGCCATCAGGAACGCGAGCTCGATGACGAGGTGGTTCGAGGAGTTCGGCGTCTCGCTGGATTGGAGCAGGCCGTACATGACGCTATCATCGGAATACATCCAGGCCGCCTGGTGGCTGGTTAAGCGCGCTGACGAGCAGGGGCTCCTCGAGCGGGGTCTCAAGGTCGTCCACTGGTGCCCGCGCTGCGAGACCGCGCTGGCCGACTACGAGGTGACCGAGTACAGGGTGCTCACCGACCCCTCGATCTACGTCAAGTTCCCCGTGGAAGGCAAGCCGGGGCACTACCTGCTGATCTGGACGACAACCCCCTGGACGCTGCCGGCGAACGCGGCGGTGATGGCCCACCCCGACTTCGAGTATGTGTGGGTTGAGGTGAACGGCGAGAGGCTCCTCCTGGCTAGGTCGAGGCTCGAAGCCGTGATGAGGGAGGCTGGGGTTACCGAGTACAAGGTCGTCGGCAGCGTAGTGGGCAGGGAGCTCGAAGGCTTGAGGTACAGGCACCCGCTCGAGGAGGAGGTGGAGGCGCAGAGGGGCGTAACCCACGTTGTGGTCCTCTCCGACAAGTACGTGAGCGCCGAGGAGGGGACCGGTCTCGTCCACTGCGCGCCGGGCCACGGCGAGGAGGACTTCGAGGTCGGGTTGAAGTACGGCTTACCGGTGCTGTCCCCCGTAGACGACAGGGGCTTCTTCACCAGGGAAGCCGGCAAGTACGCCGGGAAGCGCGTGTGGGAGGCGAACGCGGAGATCATCGCCGACCTGAGGGCGAAGGGTGCGCTCTTCCACGAGGGGAGGGTCAGCCACCGCTACCCGGTTTGCTGGAGGTGTAAGACACCCCTGCTGCTCAGGGCGACGCCCCAGTGGTACATCCGCGTGACGCACCTGAAGGAGCGGTTCCTGGAGGAGGCTCAGCGGGTGGTCTGGGTGCCGGAGTGGGCGGGGAGCGCGCGCTTCCGGGAGTGGATCAAGGGGTTGAGGGATTGGGTGATCTCGAGGCAGAGGTTCTGGGGCACCCCGGCTCCCATATGGGTCTGCGAGCGGTGCGGAAGGAGGGCCGTTGTCGGGTCTCTAAGGGAGCTGGAGGAGCTCGCTGGGAGGAAGCTCGAACTCCCCGACCTGCACAGGCCCTGGATCGATGGCGTGACGCTGAGGTGCCCCCAGTGCGGGGGGACCATGAGGAGGGTGGAGGACGTCCTCGACGTGTGGCTGGACTCGGGCGTGGCTTTCTACGCGTCGCTCGGCTACCCCCTGGATGGGGAGCTGTACGAGAGGCTGAAGCCGGTAGACGTGATCGTGGAGGGCCACGACCAGATAGCCGGCTGGTTCTTCTCGCTGATGCGGTGCGGCCTGCTGGCCTTCGGCTCCTCACCGTACGTCCGCGTCGTGATGCACGGCTTTGTGCTGGACGAGAAGGGGAGGGAGATGCACAAGTCGCTCGGCAACTATGTGGCGCCCGACCAGGTCCTCGATTTCGAGAAGGGCGGGAGGGACGTGCTGCGCTGGTACGTGCTGCGGAACACGGTGTGGGAGGACCTGCGGTTCTCGTGGAAGGGGCTCGAGGAGGTCTACGACGACCTCAACGTGCTGTGGAACGTGTACGTCTTCGCCTCCACGTACATGGGCGTCGACCGCTTCAACCCGAGGGAGCACCCGGTGGAAAAGTACCTCGACGCCCTGCGCCCCGAGGACAGGTGGCTCCTCTCCCGGATCGAGAAGCTCACGCTCGAGGTTACGAAGTACCTGGAGAGCTACGAGGTGCACAGGGCGGCTAGGGCGCTGAGGGACTTCATCGTGGAGGACGTGAGCCGGTGGTACATCAGGCTGGTGAGACCCAGGGTTTGGGTCGAGGAGAACGTACCGGACAAGCTCGCGGCCTACTCGGTGCTCTACTACGCGTTGAGGAGGTTCCTCGTGCTAGCGGCGCCGTTCATACCCTTCGCGGCGGAGTGGATATACAGGAGCTCCTTCAGGGTCGAGGGGGACCCGGAGAGCGTCCACATGCTCGAGTGGCCGCAGCCCAACGAGCGCTTCATCGATGAGGAGCTCGAGCGGCGCATGGCGCTCGCGAGGCGGCTCGTTGAGCGGGCGTGGGCCGCGCGCATGAAGGCGGGGATCAAGCTGAGGGTGCCGCTACCGTGCATGTACGTCTTCATCGACAGCGAGAACCTGAGGGTCGCGGTGGAGGCGCTGCGCCCGGTCATCGAGGCTCAGGCGAACGTCAGAAAGGTCGTCACCCTGCCCTTGTCCGAAGCGCGAGCTCTCTCCAGGCTCGAGGTGAGGCCCGCGTACGGCGCCCTGGGGCCGGTATTCCGCTCGGAGACGCCGCGCGTCGTTGAAGCTTTGAGGAGCGTCGATGCGCTCCAGCTGAAGCTCGAGCTCGAGAGCAGAGGCTTCGCGGTCGTGAGAACCCCGGACGGCAAGGAGTACACGGTCACGAGGGACATGGTGAAGTTCGAGGAAGTGGTCAAGGAGGGCTTCGTGGCGGAAGCGCTGGAGGAAGCGGTCGTAGCGCTGGAGCTTCAGCTCGGTGCTGAGGAAGCGGCTGAGGGCCTAGCGCGCGACATCATTAGGAGGATCCAGTTCATGCGGAAGGAGCTGAGGCTGCCCGTGGACGCCTTCATCGAGGTGACCGTGCACGCGCCGGAGGAGGTGGCCGCGACCATAGAGGGGAGGATCGACTACATCGTCAGGGAAGTGAGGGCCGCTAAGCTGAAGCTCGCGAAAGCGGCCGAGGAGGTGGCGGGCGAGCTAGTGCGAGACTGGGACCTTGACGGTCTCGCTGTCAGGATCGGGATCTCGCGCGCGAGCGGGGCTGGGGGCTGAGCGCGAAGCCAGGATCACGAGAAGCTCTTCGAAGAGCCCTACACCCCTCGAGCACAGCACGCTGACGCGGAAGCCCGCTCCGGCGAGCACCTCCAAGGCCCTGCGCCAGTCGGACAGCGAGCTTAGTAGGAACACGATGAAACCCCTTTCGCTCAGTCTCCTCGCCGCGGACTCGGCGAAGGAAAGGGGGACTTCGACGCCCGTAGGCCCCCCGCTATACGTTATGTCTTCCCCCTCGACGGGGAGATAGGGAGGGTTGAAGGCGACCAGCCCGAAAACCTCCCCCTCCCTCAGCGCCTCGAACCTGTCACAGCACACAGCGTGCACCTTCCAGTCCAGTTTCTTCCTCTTAACCCTGAGCCACGTGGCTCGGACCGCTTCGATCATCACGTCGGAGGCTACGACTTCATCCGCCAGCGAAGCGAGCACCTCGGTGACGAGCCCGCTTCCGCAGCCTATTTCCCCTGCTAGCCCGCGGAAGGGACCTAAGCGCTCGAGGGTTTCGGCGAGGAGGAGGGTGTCCTCTCCGGCGCGGTACACGTTAGCGGTCACCGGCACCCGAGCCGCTGTCGCTCAGGAAGACCGGGGGGTAGACGGTGTCCAGCGCCTCTATTATCTTCGCGATCCTAGCTTCGCCGAGACCCTCCACCCTCCTGAGCTCGGCGGGGGAAGCTTTGAAGAACCTGCGGGGCGTCTTGAAGTGCAGCAGGATCCTGTGGGCGAGCTCCCGGCTTATGCCGGGTATCGCGGCTATCATGTTCAGCTGCACGTTCTCGATGCTCTTGTTGCTCTTCACGACCTTTATCTTAACCGGCTGAAGGTACCCCTTCTTCGTCGAGTCCGCGTAGCGCTTGTAGAGGTAAAAGATCGCGTAAGCGGTTTCAACCGCACTGCCCGTGCGCAGCACCGAGACGCCGATGTCCACCAGCGCCGCTATTGCGCCGTAAATCTGGGGGTAGCCGATCTTCCTGTAGGCCAGCACTTCCGCGAAGTCCCCCTCCACGATGATTACCGCTTTGCGCTGCGCCTGAAGCATGTAGCGGGCTTGCTCGAACAAGCGCTTGTCGATGATCGATGAAACGAAGTCGTTGCAGCTCTTCCTCTCGATTACCACCTCCCCCGCGACCAGGTAGTCTCCCACATCCAGCTTGTCGAAGCGCAGGGGGGCACCCAGCTTGGCAAGCTCCCCCACCACACCGCTGTTTTTCTCCCTGTAGTCGACGACTATCACAGCAGGTCTCCCGCGCGCTACTATACAGCTTTAACGCGCGCTTTAAGCGCGTCTCTGAGCACCGATGTTACCGCTTCGACGTTGAGGGTTGGAGCTGGAGCAATCCTCGCCGGTCCCTCCGAAAGGAGGGCTCCCAGATCCACTAACCGCTGCACGATGTCCTCGAAGTCCTCGGGCTTGGGGGGTTCCAGCGCCAGCTGCTCGGCCAGCGAAAGCATCTCCTCCCAAACCTCGCTCAACCTGGCGTAGGGCTTCGCCCTGGAAGCGCGCAGGGCGGCGTACAGCGCCAGCTGCTCGTACAACGTCAGCTGCTCGACCTCCGCCGGCGCGACGAAGACCTCCGTCTGCTTGAGCGCGGCTACGACGTGCCTGATCTCCACCTTCGAAGCCCCCTCTTGCTCCGCGATCAGCGCAGCCAGCAAAAGGGTGTCGAGGGCCCTGCGCACGTCGCTCTGCATGTACGTGTGCGCGTAATCGGCGAGCCAGCTCAGAACGTCCTCCCCCACAGCCCCCGCGCGGAAAGCCTCCTGTGCCCTGTACGCGAGAATGCCCAGGAGCTGCTCCCTCGTGTAAGGCGGGTACCTCACGACCACGTTCCCCAGCGTGCTCCGCTCGGCGGGGTCCAGGAGCTTCAGCCAGTCCAGGTTCCTGGCGATGAACAGCATAGCGACTTGCGCCGCCTGAAGCTCGTGCAGCCTCGTCAGCGCGTAGATGGCGCTGCGGAGAGCGGTCCTCGCGTGGAATTCGACCTCGTCGAAGACGAGCAAAGCTGGGAGCCCCTCCCGCCTCAGCGTGGCGACCGTCTCCCTCAGCAGCTCGTAAGCGCTCATGCTCCGCGAAGCGGGGACGCCCGCGACGCTCTCGTAGAGTGCGGCGAAGAGCTGGAAGGGCGTGTCGCCGGCGATCCTCATGTTGACGTGCGCGAACGCGTGAGCCCACCCCTCGTTCGCGAGGGCCTTGTGGAGGAGCAGAACGCTCGAGGTTTTGCCCGTGCCCGTGGGGCCGATCAGGAGAGCGACGCGTGGGCTCACCGCCTCCCCCCGCACCACGCTGCCGAGGAAGCTTCTCAGCAGAGCCAGCTGCTGGTCCCGGTAGGGTAGCTTCGGCGGCACGTACCTGCTCGACAGCTTCTCCCCGTCGACGAGCAGCGAGCCCACGTGCTGGCGTGAGCTCGAGAGGGAGAAAAGGCTCACCGAAATATAGACTTCAGCGAAAGTATTCCCGCGCGCGGTAACCCTTAAGAGAGCGGATCCTCCCGGACAGGGGGATGAAGAAGCCGTCCCAGGGTGCGTGAGCGGTGAACGGCTCGCGACGAGCGGACCCCGAAGGGGTGGTTGCGTGCGCGCGACCACGATCCTCGTAATTGTCTTGCTAGCCCTAGCGCTAGTGCTGTACTGGACCCCAATCTCAATACCCTTAGGCGACAGCAGGATCATCATAGGAGGCTACCCCTGGCAGGCGCCAACGCCTCAAGCGCGCAGCGTCTTCATCAACATCGGAATAGCCCTCACAGTGCTTGCAGCGGTTTTAGCGGCTCTCGCTGTGAAATTCGGCAGAGATCTGGAAGGGGACGAGTGGGAAACCTGAGCAGCTGGAGCAGCGCGGGGAAAGCGGCTCGAACCCCCCGCTGCGGGTGCAAGGCTCGAGGCGGAAAACCCGCAGCTTTTTGGGCGCTTAAAATATATCTCCCACGCGCTAATCTCTCTCGTAATGAGCGAGATCGAGTACGTGGAGTTGGAGGAAGAGATCCTCCCAGCGCTAGCCGTTGGCGTACGAAGGCTTAGCGATGGAGTCCGCGGGCTCAAGCTCCAGGTGGAGACTCTGAGCAAGCAGGTCGCAGCGCTCAAGGAGGAGAGCGCAAAGCTCGCTCAACTGCTCGAAGCTAACAAGCGCTTGCTCGACGAAGAGAGGCGCGCGGTGCTGGAGCGCTATGAGGAGTTCACAAAAACAGCGGGCGAGCTGCTCGGGAAGCTGCAGGCGAACGTGAAAGCGCTTCTTGACCTCGAGCTGGGCGATCTGGGTTCCAGGCTAGCCGCGCTCGCGAACAGCGTGGACGGCGTGGCTAAGGACTTGCAAGCGTTCAAGATGGAAGAGAGGGAGAGGCTCCTCAGCACGATGGAGGAAGTAAAAACTTTGAAGGAAGAAGTGGCAGAGCTTAGATCGAAAATAAATGAAATGAATTTATTAATATATTCTATTGAAATGAAAATGAGAGAGTTAGAAGAAAAGTTATTTAATGAATTAACAGAGATAAAACTACTGCTGATGATCTCCAAGGAGCGCGAAAGCAGAGCGCAGTAGAGACCCACAGTAGCGCGTCAGCGTGCGCTAAGGCAGCAACCCTTAAACTCTGAGACTAAGAGCCCTCCTCTAGGTGGTGGAGACGCAGCTGCCGAGCAAGGTGCTAACAGCGCTATCGGTAGTCCCCCTCGTACCCTTGCTCGCCGCGTGGGCTCTGACCGAGGGGTTTAACACGAACCCGTCGCTACCCCCCTTCTTCTCCAAAATCCTACCGCTGCTGCTTTCGCTGGTGTCAGCTATCCTCGCGCTCTTCGCCTACAACGCGGCTAGGGACGAGGAGCCCGAGTGGGGAGGGGGATTGGTTTTCAAGCTTATCGAGGGCTTATCTCTGGGGTATATCCTGCTAGCAGCGATTTTCGTTGCTATGATATTATTCACATACTTTGTTAAAATTTAAGATTATTGAAGCAGCAGCTTTTACTCTAGCAGGCTTCTAAGAGCTTTCAACTCCTCCTCTTTCTTTGCGAGCTCCTCCTTTAGGCGTTTGTTCTCGCTCTCCAGCTCCTTCACTCTCGCCTCGAGCTCGCCCAACCGCTTCAGGTTTTTAGCTAGCTCCTCCTCCCTGCTCTTGAGCTCCAGCTCCTTAGCTTGCAACCTATCTCTCAGCTCGTTTAACAGGTTCTCCTTGGTGAGGAGAGAACGCTGGTACCCCATCAGCTCCTTCTCCTTTTCCATCAACCTCCTCTCCCATTCTCTCAACCGCTCCTCCAGCTGCCGCAGCTCGTTGAGCGGCTTCAGCTTCTCCTCAATGCTCGCCTTCTCCCTAGCGATCGCCTCCTCCATCTCCTTCAACCTCCTTTCCCTTTCATCGATCTCTCTCCTTAAAACTTCGTACCTAGAAAGTAACTTATTCAACCTGCTTTCCCTCTCGCTCAACTCTCTTTCCCACTCTGCGACTTTCTCCATCCTCTTATTTACATCCTCCTCCCTTCTCTTGAGGGTGTCCTCCCAATTCTTAAGTTTTTCCTCCAAATTTTTCAGTTGAATTTCTAGTTCTTTCAGTTTAGCTTCACGCTCAGCGAGTTCTGCCCGCTGCATCCGCATGCGTTCATTCTCGGTTACCAATGAAGCTTTAAAGCTTTCGAATTCGGCTTTTTTCTCTGCATATTCTTTTATTTCTTTTTCTAGTTGTTTCATCATTTCTACATAACTTATATGGACGTTTTCAATTATTTTTGCGAATTCGTCTCGCGTGCTAGATAATATATTTGAAACGTTTCCTTCCAAACTTTGCAGCAGCTTTGCGTAATTTTCTCGTGTTTCACCAAGTATTTTTGTAAAGTCATCTCTCGTGCCAGACAATACATTTAAAACGTTTCCTTCCAAACTCTGCAGCAGCTTCGTGTAATTTTCTCGCGTCTCACCAATTATTTTTGTGAACTCGTCTCGCGCTGTAGAAAGCGCGGAAGCTACGTCTTTCAGCTCGTATACCGCCTCCGTTTTAGCGTTCAGCTCGTTTGCGGTTTTCACCAGGTCCTCGATTACCTTCATCAAGCCAGCTTCTCGATTCGCCAAGCTTTCGCTTTGCTTCCTCAACTGCTCCTCCAGCTCCTTCACCTTCGCTTCGCGCTCAGCGAGCTCCCTCTCCCGCTCCTCGATCGCTCGCACTTTGGCTGCCGCGCTCGCGTACTCGTCAACCGCCTTCGTGTACCTCTCGGCTGCTTCCACGAGGGCTCTAACGCTTACCGCCAGCTCCTCCTCCCTCTTCGCGGACGTCTCCCTGATCTCCTCGAGCGTTTTCTTAAGCTCGCCCAGCGTCTCGGCGCTAGCTTGAAGCGCCGGCGCCAGGCGCTCGTTCAGCACCTCCAAGCTTTTCGCGAGGTCCCCCGACACGCGGCCTAGCTCCGCGACCCCAGCCTCCAGCTTAGAGCTCGCGTCAGCCAGCTTAGCGGCCCCCTCCTCCAGCTTGGCTCGCGCCCCCTCCAGCTCCCCCCTCTGCCTCTGCAGGAGGTCCACCAGGTCGGCCAGTATAGCGCGCTGCTCGTCCAGCAGCGCGACTATCTGAGCTTGCACGGACCTAAGCGACTCCGCAACCCTAGCGCCTACCGCGTCGCTCTGCTTGGCGATCAGGGAGCTTATCTCCCCTCGCAGCTGCTCCAGCCTGTTCAGGAGCTCGGCGGCATCTACTTCCCTCCTCCTGCCTAGCATATCGTTCGCTTCCCGCGCCGCGCCCTTAAAGCGGTATCGCTCATCGAGCCAAACGCCGGCTTGGGAGCGCCTTTCGGAGCGCGTACGCGGGGAATACCCCGGTCATAGCGGGGGCGGCGGCGGGCTTCCCAAACAGGCCTTGCGGGCTTCCCTCTCCCTCGTGAAGCTCGCGCTGCTGCTACTGGCCTTGCTGGCGATCGGGGCTTTGGCGCTGGCGGAGCCCCCGAAGCTGTTCGTAGCCGAGGTCGTCGTGTGGAGGGCTGGAGGGGCGCCCACCAGCCAGTTCCTCCTACTGGAGTGGAGGGGCGGCTGCAGGTTGGAGCTCAAGCCTCCCGAGGACTCGGTCGCCCTCCTCGTTAGGGTCGACTCGTCCACCCCGTTCAAGCCTTACTCTCTCGCGATCGACGGCACCAGCATCGTGCCGCGGGCGAGCGAGGGGGTCGTGCTCGTCGAGGACTTCGCCTGGCTGAACTTCACCAAGCTGGGTTTCGTGCCCAAGGCCGTTGCCGTCACGTTCGCGGAGTACCCAGCGAAGCCCCCCGTTTACGCCCTCAGCGAGCGAGGGGGTGAGCGCGTGTGGGGCTACGTCGTCAGCGCGTTGTTGAGGAACGCGAGCTGCGTCGACTCCTTGACCGGGCTGAAGCTCACGATTTTAAGCGAGGAGGCGCTCACGATACCGCTTGCGGCTGGGAACGTGACGCTCTACAGCGTCGCGATCTTGGCGGCCGACCCCCTCCAGCCCCTGCTGGATCGGTTGCGGGGGGGGGCGGGGGAGCTTAAGGTCACCGCCCC
>Ga0080004_1134504_pt1 | contig 25615 bp, 18 predicted proteins | sample WasSprMetagenome_FD_69207 | JGI IMG/M metagenome (GOLD analysis project Ga0080004, IMG submission 69207) | Sulfidic aquatic microbial communities from Washburn Spring, Yellowstone National Park, USA - WS (SPADES assembly) (version 2) | ecosystem: Environmental > Aquatic > Thermal springs > Hot...
AAATTCTTGCTGCTTACCTGGGTTCCATTGATTTACCGGCCTAAGATAACCAACAACTCTAGAATAAACTTCGCATTCTGTCTTTATTCCTTTTTCTGCACAGATTGGACAATATTCGTGCTTTCCACTTATATAGCCATGTATTGGACAAATACTAAATGTTGGTGTAAATGTAAAGTATGGAAGCTTAAAGTTGCTTGTTACTTTTTTAACAAGCCTTTTTACCGCCTCACCAGAAGGTAGGCTTTCTCCAAGATATATGTGAACAACTGTTCCACCAGTATAACGGGTTTGAAGATCATCCTGGTGCTTCAAAAGTTCAAATACGTCATCGGTATAATTTACTGGAAGCCAAGAAGAATTTGTATAATAAGGTTCTGCTCCCTTCTTATAAGCTTCTTCATTTGCAACTATTATATCCTTAAACTTCTTTTTATCCTTTAATGCTAAATCGTAAGAAGTGCTTTCTGCTGGTGTGGCCTCTAGATTAAATATTTGCTGGGTTTCAAGTTGGAAATCTTCTAATCTTTCTCGCATATGGTCAAGAACCTTTATAGCAAATTTCTTCCCTTCCTCTGTTGCTATGCTTTCGCCAAGGAAGTTCAAACAGGCCTCATTCATTCCAATTAAGCCAATCGTACTAAAGTGGTTTTTCCAGTATTCTCCAAAAGTTTGTTTAATTGTTCTAAGATAAAATTTTGAGTAAGGATAAAGTCCTTTTTCAGTATATTTCTCTAAGAATTCTCTTTTCACTTGAAGTGCCTCTTTAGCTAGTTCCATTAACTCATCAAGCCTTTCAAAGAATTGAGATTCCTCTTTTGAGAGATAACCAATTCTTGGAAGATTAATTGTAATAACACCTATACTACCTGTTAAAGGATTTGCCCCAAATAAACCTCCTCCTCTCTTTTTTAGTTCTCTTGTATCAAGCCTAAGATGGCAGCACATGCTTCTAACATCCTCTGGTTTCATATCGCTATTTACAAAATTTGCAAAGTAAGGAATGCCATATTTTGCTGTTGCTTCAAAAAGTTGTTTTGCTCCTTCACTTTCATAATCAAAATCTTTTGTAATGTTTATAGTTGGTATCGGAAAAGAAAATACTCTCCCGTTTGCGTCTCCTTCTGTCATTACTTCAAAAAATGCTTTATTAAACATGTTCATCTCTTCTTGAAAGTCTCCATAGGTTTCATCCATTAGCTTTCCGCCTATTATTACTTGCTCATCCTTCATAAATGAAGGAACTGTTAAATCTAAGGTTATGTTACTGAAGGGGGTTTGGAAACCCACCCTCGTAGGTACATTCATATTAAAAACAAATTCTTGCAAAGCTTGCTTCACTTCCTTATAGTCAAGATGGTCGTATCTTATAAATGGTGCAAGATAGGTATCTACATTCGAAAAAGCTTGAGCGCCTGCGGCTTCTCCGGTTAAAGTAAATATAAAGTTTACCGCTTGCAACAGTGCTACTCTAAAGTGCTTTGCAGGTTTTGATGAAATCTTTCCTTTTACTCCCGTAAACCCAGAAACAAGTAAATCTCTCAAATCCCATCCTACACAATATGAACCTAGGATCTGAAGGTTGTGTATATGAAAATCTCCATCTATATGGGCTTGTGCAATTTTTGGATTCTTTTTTAGATAGATCCTATGTAGCCAATATTCTGAAATGACTTTAGAGGAGATGTAGTTATGCAAACCTTGCAAAGAATAGGTCATGTTTGCATTTTCTTTAACAAGCCATGTATTTTGGTTCAGGTAGTTATCTACTAGCTCTCTTATCTGATTATGTAAGGCTCTATAAAGGATATAAGCTTTTGCTGTTTTGTAATGTCCATTCTCAACGAGAATTTTCTCAACAGCATCTTGAACTTGCTCTACATGTGGTATTTCTCCTGGTTTAAGCTGTTTTTCAAGATATTCAACGACTTTATCTGCAAGATCATAAGCTCTTTGCTTATCCGTTCCACCAACACTTTGAGCAGCTTTCCAAATTGCTTCTGCTATTTTATTTTTATCAAATGGCACTATTCTACCATCTCTCTTTTGAATTTTCTCTATCATAGCAAAACCTATGAATTATTACAAAGAAAAAAATAAAAAACTTTGCCACGAAATTTTTTTATGAAACCCTCGATATTAGCCGCTTTTATCCTTATTATAATTATGTGTATTTACTCCTATTTAGCTTCTTTGCCGGTTGTTGGCGACGCCGCTCTTTATTCTCAAACAATACTCGAAGTTGAAAGAACCGGAAAGACGACTTATCTTGGCTATAAAGAAACTTGGAAATCCCCAATATTCTTTTATATTTATGCGTTTTTTGATAGATTTTTTAATTTCTTGAGTTTTAATCCAAGTTTGATGGTTTCTTTTCCTTGTGTTTTATTCTTTCTTATTTCTGTATTTTTCTTCTATAAAATTAGTAGGTTGTTCTTTGATGAAAAGTTTTCTGCAATTGCAACATTGGTTTTCTCGATAAATCCGATCTCTGCTCTTATTTTTTCAACTCCTTTTAATGAAGCAGAGCTAATGGCTTTTCTTCTTCCTAGCATTTATTTTTATATCTTAGCTTTAAGAAAAGATTATTTTCTTATTCCTGCGGGAATACTTTTTGCAATTTCTTTTGGAATAAAAACTTATGAAGCATTGATTGTTCCACTTTTAGCGATTTTTTATTTTATAGAGCAAAAAGCAAGTAAACAAAAAATTTTTCTTTTGTTTTCTTCTTTTTCATTCGTAGTAATTCCAATATTCCTAAATTCTTTTGTATTTGGAATTGGAGAAATGTTTATTTATGACCTTAGACATTTTTTTATAGGTCTTGAGAATGTTGCCTCTTTTATTTACGATTTTTTCCTGTTACTTTTCCCATTTTCGATATTTTCATTTTTTGGGTTTCTAAAGGAAGAAAGCACAAGATTTTTTAACTTTTGGTTTATTTTTGTTTTTGGTGTTTTAATCGTTGATAAAGGTATGCCATGGTATTACTCCCCAGTGCTCCCAGCAATTGCTGTTCTTACAACAAAATTCTTTAGAAAAGAAAACAAATTAGATTATCTTATTATCTTGTTGATTCTTATTTTTGTAGTAGCGTATTCCTTTTACATGGTGAAAGAAATAAAAACTAAAGCCAATTCAATCGCTTACTATAGCGGAGAAGAAGAGATAAAAGCTGCAAAAATCTTAGCAAATAAAAGTAAGGTTCTCCTCCTTTATTATTCACCAACTTTTGTTTATTACTATTCTTTTTATTCAAAATATCCTTTAAGTGTTTATTGGAAAATTTTCTTAAGCAATTATACAACGGAAGAGCTCAAAGAAGCTTTTTCTTTTAAAGGAGAAAATATAACAAGTTGGAATAAATGGTTTTATGGTGAAATTAAAGCTATATATACAAACCCTATACAAAACATTAGTTTTGTAGTTCTTCGCGATATAGACTATTCAAAAAATTCAGAATTTTTCTCAAAGCAAGGTTATTATCCTTACATTATTTTTTCAAGAATCCTTATTCTCAAGAAATATTGAACTTTTCTTCCAAAATTCTTCAAGCTCTTCAAAATCTTGCTTAGTCTCAAACTGCTCAAGAATCGAAGAATACATTCTCCATTTATAGCGCTTATCCATAAAAACAATAACTGCTTTATCTTTTTCACTTCTTATCGCTCTTCCGGCTGCTTGAACTGCTCTTATTATTGCTGGAATAATATAAGCATAATCCTTTCCTTTACTTCCAAACTTTTTCTCATAAAAGTTTATCCTTGCAGTTGTTTCGAGGTTTGGTTTTTCAAGAGGAATACCAACAACTATTATTCCTTTTAATATATTTTCTGGATAATCAACACCTTCACTCAAGCTTCCACCCATGACTCCAAAGAGTAATGCTTTTTTACTTTTCCTAACTTGCTCTAAAAGGTTTTGAATTTCTTTGCTATTCATATTTTCTCTTTGAACCAATACTTCTTTATTGTTTATGTAGCGAAGAACATTCTTTAAAACTTCATAACTAGGAAAGAAACAAGCAACATTCCCAGGAATCTTTTCAAAGATTTCTTCAATTCTCTTAGCAATTTTTTTATATTCTTCTATTGTTCTATTTTCATATTTTGTTGTTGTTGAATCATCTATTATAACAAGCTTATTCTTTTTTGGAAATGGTGAAGGATAACTTTTTGTTATTGCTTCAACTCCAAAAAGGTCTTTGTACATTTCAAGAGGTTGGAGAGTCGCACTCATAAAAATGTTGCAATAGGCTTGCTGAAAAATTTCTCTTATTTCTTCAGGATAAAGTTTTTTTATTGCAACTTTTATTTGTTTTTCTTTACTTATTATCCTAGCAATTTCTTCTTCAGCTTCATCCCAGAAATAAAAGAATCTAGAAAGCTTAAGAAGTGCAACTTTCTTTGCTTCAAATTTCTGAGCATATTCTAAGCCAAGTTCTTCAAGTTCTTTTTCAGCTACTTCATTTTCTATCCCAAAAACATTTTCAAGCTCCCCTTTTTTAAGAAAAGCTTCATTACAATCTTTTAGTTTTTCATTTGCTATGCTTTTCAGTTTAAATTCAAAGAAATCTAAGCTTATGTTTGAGTTTAGCTTTTTTAGCTCTTTCTTAGCTTTCGCTATTGTTCTTTCGCTTATTGTTGAGCTATAATACTCTTGGGCTCTTGGTATGATATTATGGGCTTCGTCAAAAATTAGAATACTTCTACTCAAACTTTTTCTTATTTTCTTTAAAAATTGAAAGCTTATCGGGCTAAGCATATGTGCATAATCGCAAATTATCGCTCTTGAATTTCTAGCTATTAAAGAAGCTAATTCATAAGGGCAAATGTTGTTCTCCTGTCCTATCTCAAATAAGGAAAGATGAGAATGGTCTTTTAAACTTTTTAACAATTCAAGCAGCTCCTCTTCTTTTCTCTCAACTAAAAGATAGTTTTCAAAAAATCTACATTCGCCTTTTTTCATCTTTCTCTCACATAGCGCATAGAAAGCGTTTATATCTTTATCTACAACCTCTGGATTGATGCACATATTTTGTTTTCCAACAAAATCAACAAATAGAAAATCTAGGGAATATTTTTTCTTTATTCCTTCTAAAACCTCAAGAGCAATTTTATGCTGTGAAATCTTTGGAGTTATAAAAAAAACATCAAGGTCATTTTCTAATGCAAAAGAAATTGCTGGGCTAATGGCAGCATCAGTTTTTCCTATCCCTGTTGGGGCATTTATTAAAATATTTTTCTTTTCTTTAAGAGCGTTATAAATGTCACTTATCATTAAGTCCTGAAACTTTCTCATCTCTTTATGGCGAAAATAAATCATAAAAATATTTGAAAATTCTTATTTATATCATTGCGTCCTTGGGTATTTGGCATTATTACAAAATAGTTGGGTGAGTTGGAAAATTTTTTTATTAATTAGAAAAATTTTTATTTATTCTTTTTCAAGTTTAAGTATGCTAAAGGCCCTTTGTTATATTTGTGGGGAGGTAGCTTCTCATACTTGTAAGCTTTGTGGAAGACCGGTATGTGAAAAGCATTATATTCCTTCTCTTGGAGTGTGTATTAACTGTGCAAAAGGAAGAAAATTAAAATTTGAGTAAAAACAAAAGTAATCATGACAACAAAAACGAAAGAGCATGAAAAAGAAGTAGAATTACAAGCTTCAAAACTCGCAGAGTTTATAGAAAAACTTCACTTACTTGTAATGGATGAAAAACCTAAAATAGAAATAGAAGAAAAATACCCTTTGGTTTATTACGTTGTCTTTGGACCAACAGCGGGCGTAATCTATGATCCTTGGAAAAAAACATTTAAAATATATAAAACCAACCTATTTGAAAACTTAGAAAAAGAAGAAGATAAAGAAGCAGCGCTGTTTGGAATGGCGGTTCATGAGGTAACTCACGCTTATATAGAAGAACCTGTATTTTTACCAAAAGATATTAACATTTTTCATGGAATTGTAAAGGAAGCGATTAAAAAAGTTAATTCTGAATTTCACTACAAACCTTGGAAAAAATTAGATTATTTTGATAAAGCAGAATATGATGCATTAGTAAGAGAGTATATTGCAATAATTTTATATCAAAAACTTAGAAGCGAATTAAAAGAGGATACCATCTTAAAAATCGTTGCTGAAAAAGTAATAAAAGCCACAAGAGAGGATTTGTTAAAAATCGATACCATAGAAGAATTTAAGAATTTGCTTCGCTAGTTTTTATTTTCTTTTTGAAAGATAGCGGATTTTTAACACCGCAGTCTTGAATGCAGATTCCATAAGTTCTTAACACTGAACAATTTGGAACCATGTATTGTTTTTTATAAAGGTATTCTACTTGATAGTTTGTTATTTTTTCATTATAATCTGGTGCAAATTTGAAAAGCTGTTTCACTTCTTCTTTGTTTACCCCGATTTTACAAAGGTAAGCAACAAGAATCCAACGTTCATAATGAGAAAGATTTTCACTTCTTTTTAATCTTTCTATTAATCTTTGCATACAAGGGGCTATTTCTGTTTTGGATATTTTTATCTCTTTGGCTTCAATTTTAACTTTAATTCTTTTACTTGCATCAACAATTTCTTTTGGAATGTTTTCTTTCTTTATAGGCAATCCAAAAGAAACTTTATTTCTTATTGCTTCTTCCAGAAATCTTATAAATTTGTTTCTTGAAAGATAAACTTCCCCAAATTTTATACGCTGATTAACTAGCTTGTATTCTTCACTTTTTGGCATATTTAATAAATAAGAAGCAACATTTACAATCCATTCATTTGCAAGTGTCTTAACTTTTATTCCAAGCTTCTCAGAAATCTCAAGAACGATAGAATCTTCCTCTTTTGATAAAAGTTCTATAAAGTTCTTTGCCTCATTTATTGCAAACCTTGAAATTATATAATTGCTAGAGGTTGCACTTACTAAACTTCTTGCAATCGCATAAGTTAGTATTCCTTCTTCTCCAGAATAGCTAAAACTTTTTTGAGAAAGGTCTAAGTTTACTCTTTTTAAGCCTTCTTCTATAAGCTTTGGAGTTATTACATAGTTTTTTTCTTCTAGATACTTTTTGCTATCTTCAATAAAAGGGTACTTTCCAAGAAGTTCAACTTTCATGTTATTGCTCAACTATCGGAGCGAGGTAGTAAACAAAGTTCGCTTTTCCAATAGAATATTCTATTTTAATTGGTTTATCACTTCCAAAAACAAGTTTAATATCTGCTTCATCAGGACAAGCTTTTATTATATCACTAAGAAATTCCAATGAAAATGTTGCTTTAGATTCTTCGCTATTTATTTTTATATCTTTTATTGCTGTTTCTTCACCAGTTTCTTCTATTTCACCAGTTTCACTCCTCGCATAAATTGAAAAATTCTTGTTTGCTAACTTAAAAGTGACCTGTGATGAAAATATAGAAGCATCTTTTAACATTTCCTTTAGATCATAGGCTACTATTGTAACTTCAGCATCCTTTCCATAATCTGGGTCTTTTTCCACTTTGTTAGTAGATTCTATTAAATTAAGCTTTACTCTTCCTCTTTTTCCAAAAAGCATTACAAGAGAGTTTCCTTCTTTCCTTACTTCTAATCTTTCACCATTTCTTAGTCTCGAAGTTACTTTTTCTAAGTCCTCAAAACTTACTCCAAGCTCTTCTGGTTCTTTTATTTCATATTCCTGTAAAGCTTCTTTTGGCAAGGTAAAAGAAACCATACTTATTCCTGAAGGGTCTATAGCTTTTAATGTAATTCCTTCTGTTGTGGCTACAAATACTCCATCATCTACGATGTTTGCAATAGCGCTAATACAGCTTTTCCAGAATCCAGCGTCTTCTATCACAAACCTCATGCTTTCCCCCTTATTTATTTTTTATTTTTCTTTTAAAAATATATGCTTTTCTTCTCCACATTCACATTTTATTACGACGTAACCTTTATGAGTAACCCTAACAGTTGCATTATAACCAGGAATAAGAACTCTTTTGCATTTTTTGCAAATATAATTCTTTATATCCTTTGGCAACCTAACCTTGTAATGCCTAGCGATTAAAAGTAATCGCTCTATGTATCTTCTTGAAAGTTCCTCATCTTCTTTTGCAATTTTTTTGGCTTCCTCAAATAAAATTTCTATTCTTTCAAGAGCTATTTTCTTTATTTTTTTCACAGTTTTATTTTTCATTACTTAAATAAATTGATTACAAAAAATTGCAAATAAAGAACCAAAAACCGAACAAAGAATATTTGTTGTGTGCTTGTTTCCAAAACCTTTTTCTTCAAAAACTCCGAAAAAGCTATCAAATATATTCCCAACTATACCCGCAAAAAATATCAAAATAATTTTATTTTGAACTCCAAAAAGAAAAGAGGTTAAAGAGATCAAAAAAGAGGCAAAAATCCCTGCAATACTACCAAGAAAAGTTATCCCCCCACTCTCTCCTTTTTTCACTTTTTTAAAATCTGTAATTCTTCTAGGGGTTCCATCCAAAATTCCTATCTCGCTTGAGAATTTATCACTCGTTATCGCTGCAACAGCACCAAGATATCCAAGAATAAAAATTTGATTACTTGTGAAATAGTAAAAAGCCATCATAACCACAGGAATCACTCCATTAGCAAAAACGTTTTGAATACTTCTTTTCTTTTCGAAAGTTCCAAGCTTTTTCTTTTTTTCTTTTCCAATGTTTGTAACAATCCAAGAAAGAATCAAAAATAAAAGAAGTGGAAAAAGAAAAAGGTACCAAATTTCTTTTCCAAAAATAAAAATTAAAAAAAGAATAAAAAATGCACCCACTATTCCTTTCTCATCAAGAGTAAAAATTTGCAAGTTTTCACTTTTATATCTTTCGCTCTACTAAAAATGTAGAAAGTTCCTTAAGTTTTTGCTTTGCTTCTCCGTTTGGAATATAAGGTTCTGCTTTTGCCCATCCTTCTTCTACAAGCTTCTTTGCAACTTGTTTTGCATATTCTATTGAGTTGTATTTTTTAATTATCGCAATTGCTTCATTTCTAAGGTTTTGGTCTGTTGTATGCATTGAAAGAATTTCAATAAGCCTTTTTTTGTCTTCTGGTGAGGCAACCTGAAGTGTGTGGATCACAATCAAAGAACGCTTCCCTTCAGTTATATCCTCCCCCGGTCCACCTTTTTTCTGTGCAAATTCTTCTCCTACTAAGTTTAGTATATCATCTTGTATTTGGAAAGCTATTCCAATTTTTTCGGCATATTCTCCAATAGCATCTATTGCTTCTTCACTTGCATTTCCAAGTGCTGCGCCCATCTTTGCTGCCATTCTAGCAAGAGTTCCTGTTTTCCATGCACACATTTGGAAGTATTCTTTTTCTGTTATTTCATTTGCTCTTCCTATATTATTATGCCAAACAATATCCATCGCTTGTCCCATAGCAAGCTTTGTCATTTCTTCTAAGTAAATCTCCAAAAGTTTCAATTTCATTCTTTTGCCGATTTTCCTATTTTGAACTATGCACGCTTGCGCAGGAGCAAAAAATGCAAATTCGCTCGCATTTAATGCTATATCAACCCCAAAAATTTTATGTATTGCTGGTTTTCCTCTTCTCATTTCACTCCCATCTTCTATATCGTCAGAAATTAGGCTTGAATTATGAATCACTTCTATTACTGGAAAGAGTGTTCTATAAACTTCTTTTTTTACTCCAAATGCTTCTGCAACCAAAGCTAAGAGTACTGGCCTCCATCTTTTGCCTCCCCTATCTAAAAGCTCATATATTGGCTTTGAAAGTCCTTCTTCATATTCCTGTAATGGAAATGCGTAGTTCACTTTTCTTGCAAATCTTTCTATTGCTTTTTCTTCCCCTTTTCTTGGAAGCCATTTCTCTATTTCTTTATCTATCTCCTCTTTCATAGTGGAAAGAATTTCCTCTATCATTATACCCCTCTTTTATATTTAAATCCTAAAAATATAAAGTTTACCAGTACTCTCTCATTTCTAGAACTTCTGTTTCTTTTTCTTTAAAAGCTTGTGAAAGCGAATAACCAAGTCTCCCATTTAATATCAAAGGAATATTCAAATCTGCCGCTCTTCTTCTAACATCATAATCTATTTCTTTTAAATAGTTATCTGTAATTAACACATCTATTTTTCCTTTATTTATTAGTTCTAATGCTTTTTCTTTGCTTAGAAGTATTGCTCCATCAATTGGTGCTTCTTCCAAGGAAAATGTATCAACCTCAATATTCCTTAATGCTTTTTGTAGAAATTCCTTATTCGTTAATCCATATATCAAAGCTCCATTTTTTGGGATTTTGTTTGGAGAAGCGCCAAGCCAACTTTTTAGTAAGGCCTCGTTAAGTGTTTTTCCTAGTGCTGCACTTTCACCTGTACTTTTCATTTCGGGACCAAGATATGGATAAGCTTCCCTAAGCCTTCCCCAACTAAATTGTGGTGTTTTAACTCCAAATGCTTTATGTTTTGGTTCAAAAAATTCTTCACTAAAATCAAAATTTGAGAATATTCCTTTCAACCCAAGTTCCATTAAATTATAACCAACTGATTTTGAGCAAAATGGCATAGACCTGCTTGCTCTAAGGTTGAGCTCTATCACATAAGGCTCTGAGTTCTTTATTATAAATTGAATGTTGAAAACTCCTTTAATAGAAAGTTCATTTGCTAGGGTTACTGCTATTTCTTTCATTCTTTCATATGCTTTTCTTTCACCAAAATAAGGGGTAACGATTGTTGCATCTCCACTATGAACTCCTGCCTCTTCTATATGCTTCATACTTATTCCAAAGACTTTTCTTGAATCTGATGCGCAATCAAGCTCACCTTCTTCCGCATTGGTTATAAATTTTGAAACTACAACTGGGTACTTTCTTGAAACAGAAATGGCAAGATTTAAGTATTGATAAAGTTCATCAAAGTTCTTTGCAATTTTCATCGCTGAACCACTCAAAACATAACTTGGTCTTAAGAGAAGAGGAAAACCATACTCCTTTGCAAACTTTTCTATTTCCTTTTTGCTTTCTGCAGTTATCCAAGGTGGTTGTTTTATGTTAAGCTTTTCAAGTAGTTTGCTAAATTTTTTTCTATTCTCTGCAATATCGACACTTTCACCACAAGTTCCAAGTATTTTTACTTTATTTTCCTCGAGCTTTTTCGCTAGATTATTTCCAATTTGGCCACCAGCAAAGGTTACAACATATTCAAAACCTTCTTTCTTATAAAGTTTTGCTACTGTCTCTTGGGTTATTTCCTCAAAGTAAAGTTTCTCAACTCTATACCAATCGGTTGAAACTGTTTCTGGGTTATAATTCATTATTGCAACCTCATCAAAATATTTTTTTAATCCTTCAACCAATGTTGTTGTGCACCAATCAAATTCAACACTTACCCCTATTCTAAAGCAACCAGCACCAACAACTAAAACTTTTCTCCTATTTTTAATTTCTATATCATCTTCACAAGCATTATAAGTTGTGTAAAGGTAATTTGTTGAGGCTGGCCATTCGCCAGCTAGAGTATCTATTTGTTTTATATAAGGTTGTTGTAAACTTGAAATACTCAATTGCTCATCAGAGAACCCAAGTTTTTTAAGCATGCTTATTTTCTTTTTGTCTTTTGATTTTTTGTAATCCTCAAAAACTTTTACAACTTTTTCTATCTTCCTTAAAAAGAATTCGTCTATCCCAGTAAGCTCTGAAACTCTTTTTACACTTATTCCTTCTTTGAAAGCTTTCGCTGCATATAAGAACCAATATGGCTTTCTTCTTTTTAATGCTTCTTCTATTTCTTCTTTTGTTAAATTTGAATTATAGATTTTGCCGCCAACTAAGCCTGGTTCGTTTATGTCGAGCATCCTTATTGCTTTTTGAAATGCTTCTTCAAAATTTCTTCCAATTCCCATAACTTCTCCTATGCTTTTCATTTCTGTTCCAAGCTCATTGTTTGCGTTTTCAAATTTTTCGAAGTCCCATCTTGGAATTTTTATTGTTATATAATCTAAGCTTGGTTCGAAAAATGCTGTTGTTGCTTTTGAAACAGAATTTTTTATTTCATAAAGTTTATAACCAAGAGCAAGCTTTGCTGCAATGTAAGCAAGTGGGTAACCTGTCGCTTTGCTTGCAAGAGCGCTTGAACGAGACATTCTTGGATTTGTTTCTATAACATAAAACTTATAGCTTTTTGGATGTATTGCAAATTGAACATTACATTCTCCAACTAAGTTAATAGCTCTTGCAACCTTTATCGCAACACTTCTCATCTTTTGATATTCAAAATTATCCAGAGTTTGCGCTGGAGTGACAACTACAGAATCTCCAGTATGAACTCCCATCGGATCTAGATTTTCTATGCATGCCGGAACAGCACAATTATCAAATGAGTCTCTAACAACTTCAAATTCTATTTCCTTCCAATTTTTTAAATATTCTTCAACCAAAACTTCTCCTTTACTTTGAGCAAAAGTTCTTTTCCATTCTTTTTTAAGCTTTTGCTTGTCTTCAATTACAACAGAACCCCTCCCACCTAAGTTAAAGCTTGCTCTTAGTATAACAGGATAACCTATTTCTTCTGCGGCTTCTATCGCTTCTTCTTCATTTTTTGCTGGTTTACTTCTTGGTATAGGAATATTGTTTTTAATCATCGTTTCTCTAAATGCTTCCCTACTTAATGCTTTCTTTATTCCTTCTATGCTTGTACCAAGAACTTTAACATTATATTTTTCGAGTATTCCTTTTTCATAAAGTTCTACTCCAACATCAAGAGCTGTTTCGCCGCCAAACCCAACCATTATTCCATCTGGTCTTTCCTTTTGGATTATTCTTTTTGCATATTCAAAGTTTACTGGAAGAAGATAAACTTTATCAGCAATCTCATAACTTGTTTGAACTGTTGCAATGTTTGAATTTAACAAAATTGTTTTTATTTTTTCTTCCTTTAGCGCGATTAATGCTTGACTACCACTATAATCAAATTCCGCAGCTTCACCAATTTTTATTGGTCCTGAACCTATAACGAGAACTTTTTTAACTTTCATTCTTTTCAACCATTTTCTTAAAAATTTTGAATATAAACCTTGAATCGTTTGGTCCGGGTCTTGCTTCTGGATGGAATTGAGTAGAAATAAAGTTTTTTGAAATAAGTCCTTCTACAACTTTATCATCTGGGCTAATAAACCAAACTTTTACTCCTTCAATTTTTTCGATTTCTTCTTTTTTGCAAGCATAACCATGATTATGAGTTGTTATATAACCTCTTCCTGTTAAAGTATCAATAACAACTTTATTTATTGCTCTGTGCCCATATTTCATTTTCTCTACCTTTACACCAATTGCTAAGCTCAAAAGTTGATGCCCTAAGCATATTCCAAACAATGGAATTTTATATTCAAGAAGTGCTTTTGTTGTAGAAATTGCATTCTCCAGAAGGTTTGGATTTCCCGGACCATTACTTAAAACTACTCCTTTTGGATTAAAGCTTAATATTTTCTCAGCAGTAAAGTTCCAAGGTACTCTAACTATTGAAAAACCTAGATTATAGAGTTCCTCAAGTATTCCGTGTTTTACTCCAAAATCAACTAAAACAATTGTTTTGTTTGTTTTTCCCCTATAAAAAATTGTTTTCTTTGTTGAAACCAATTTTACAAAGTTTATTTTTGAATATTCCCTTTCAAAGAGTTTTTCAAGTTGTTTCTTCTTTAATTTTTTATTTGTTATAATTCCCGCCATTACTCCTTTTTCTCTGATTTTTTTAGTTAAGGCCCTTGTATCTATTCCTTGAATTCCAGGAATTTTTTCTTCTTTTAACCATTCTTCTAGTGTTTTTGAGCTATTCCATTTTCTTCCATTTGTAAGCTCTGAAACAATAAGTCCTTCGACCATTATATGCTCTGATTCAAAATTTTTTATTATCCCATTTTCTTTTTGAATTTTTGGAACACCATAGTTACCAACAAGAGGATGCGTTATTACAAGAATCTGCCCTTTATAAGAAGGATCGGTAAGACTCTCAGGATAACCATTCATAGAGGTGGTAAATACTACTTCTCCAACTTTTGTAGAATAAGCGTAACCAAAATTAGTTCCAGTATATACCTCCCTGTCTTCTAGGTAAAGATATGCCTTCATTGTCTCACAAATAGGGAAAACCCTTAATTATAAAGAAAGATGGATTTATAAAAATTTTCCGAATACTGACTACTCAAAAAAGAAAGATTTAAATATTAGTTTATCATAAAAAGAAAGAGTGAAAGCATGGATCTAGATGACGAAGACACTGAAGAAGACGAGGAAGAGGAAGATTGGGAAGACTACGAGGAAGAGGAAGAAGGCGAAGAGGAATAGCTTTTGATTCCTTTTTCTTTTATTTATTACATTTCCTATTTAGTTGTTTCGGGTCGTGTTTGCTGGGGAAGCCCTGAAAGCATAACTAAATATGAAAGTTCAACTGGTTGTTCGCTAAACCATGGTGTTTTTTTAAGCCAATTTTCTACCGCTTCTTTTGGTTTTCGCAAAGATGTGTGTTCTTGTACAGACGTTGCAATTCGCTCATTTCTCTCCATTGTGATTGTTAGAGTATAATAACTTATAGTTGTCATCAATTCTTCTAATCGCGCAGGGTTAACAATTAAGCCAACTTCATCACTTTGTATTTTATTTAAAGTATTTTCTATGCTTTTCTTTATCTCTTTATTTTCAGTAAATTTTTTTATATCTATAGGTGCGTAAGGTAAGTCAAATACGGTTCTTACACCAGTTGATCTTTTTATTTCATCTAATACCCTTGGTGCTCCACCACCTCGCATGTCCCTTACAAATTTGTTGTATCCACTAACTATGTTTTTTACTATTTTTTCTGCTTCTTCTTCTGCTGTTTTTCTATCTTTTCCTTGTGCAAGTGCTTGCCTCATACCTTCAGCATATACTCCTATTAAAAAATCTTTTGTTAAATCAACTTTAAGCACATTACTAAAAGCTACAATTTTACCAAAATATTCAAAGCTTTTATTTTCTCTTTGAGCTTTAGCTCCATAATACCTTGCTAAATTAGCTACGCCAAAATCTTCTATAAATTTCTTATTTTTCTTTTTCATTTCGTCAAGCTCTTTTTTTTCATATTTTTTTAAACCTCTCCATTCAGATTGAGCTCTTAGAGTGGAAAACTCAAGAAGATTATATCTAACAAATTCTTCTATTTTTGAATACTCTTTTTCACTTAAAGAATAACCAAACGGCAATAAACTAGTGTAAGTTTTGTATTCATCCTCTTTCAAAATTTTCTTTACAGCATTTTCACGTAACAATGTAATTCCTTGCGTAGGGGTAATCTTCCTTATTACCTTTATTGTATCTATTGCTGACCCAAAAAAGGCACCTATCTTTTTACTTCTTTGGATATTAATCCTTCTGTGTACAAGGTAACTAACACCTCTTTTTGCAAGACTGATTGTTTGCGCTCCTTGTCCAACTACTTGACCTGTTTTTTTGTCTATTCCTTTCCTTCCAATCATTGTTTTACCTTTCTGTGCAAAAGGACGGTACTCCCAACCACTTGCTCCACCGTATGGCTGCAATTTCGCTGCTAAAGGTTTAGTTGTTACCAATGCAGTTAAACTGAAACCTTTAAATGGGTTTTTTCCAATAAGAAGCAGGGCACCCATTAAAAGCAAAAGTATTATAAATATACCCATCATCCCCGAAAAAAAGGTTATTGAAAGTAGTTCCATCATAATTTTATTATGAACTTTATCAAATAAAAATTTTTCTAAAAAATGGTGTTGTCCAATAATTAAAATTAACGAGAGAAATTTTCATACTATTTTTTTGGATCTCAGTCGGATTATTGACAACGTCTAAAAATTAAAGTTATTTTGATTTCTTTCTTTTAAGAATAAACACAAATCCTATTGAAATAAGAATAATAAAGACAACAGAAATTGAAACAAAGTTACCGAATCTTAAAGGTAAAACCCCATAGTTAAGTGAAAGAATTGTAGTGGCAGGTAGATATTTATAGTTTTCTATATAGCCATTATAAGTTTTTTCAAAGTTTGGAAAACCATAGTATTTTAAAATTACTTTTTCACCAAGTCCAAAACCATAAATATCAAAATCACACCTAAAATTGTTATTATACACTTTGCATATATCTGTGACATAGTTTTCACCAGTATCTACAATAGTTATCAACCCAATTTGCGAAGTGCAATAACCAGTCCCATTTGGATAAACAGGTAAACACCAATAAGTATTGCCTTTATTATCCTTACTGCAACTACTTGGATAGGTATCACCATAAATGTTGCAGATAGTATTCTTTTTATCCAAAGGATTTGAGGGGTGGTAGTTTATTGTACTTGCTGCAGTGTACTGTGTAGTTTTCCCATCAGTAGTAAAGTTAAGCGGATTTGCTAGTAAGCAGTTTCCATTAATCGAGCAGAAAATCGCTTGCAATGGGTTTTGTTCTGCCAAGCTTTTTGAACAATCTCTGTTACAATAGTTTATGTTTCTATTTACATAAATGTAAACAACCCCAGAAAGTGGTTCATATCTAAAACTATTTGTAGTTGCATCATAAATAACTTTTGAGAGATTGCCTTTTATAGTAACGTGTGTTAGATTCATATTGCTTTTATCTAGAGAAGTATTTAAAGTAGCGTTAATCTGGGTAGAGTATGCAAGATCAACTTTCATTGGTAAATTAAATGTTGTATTAAATAAATCAATAAAAGTTACATTTATACTACGCCTTCCAACCAAAGCTCCGCTACTGGAAATTGAAAGAATGTTTTCAACAAAAGAAGCGGATGGAACTTTTTTATTCAAAACTGGTGTTTGCATTGGGAGGTATTGGAACGAAAGAACCGGAGTAAGGCTTGTAGCAAGATTTAGGTGTGTATTTAAAGCTTCAACTGCAGATTCTACGACTTTCCCAACATTAAAGTAGTAATCGTTTTTTAAATTTGAATCTTTTGTTGGAGATACCACTCCGGTAGCATTCAAAATAACCACATCTCCTTTTCCATACCCCCCACTTATCCTATAACTCCATACTTTTGTGTAGTAATCAAAATTTCTTATTTTTGAAATCGTACTTCCTTCATAAGTAGAACATACACATTCCCAACAGGCTCTATCATTCCTAGTAGGAACGCATTCAAGTGAAGGACATGTTGCTGGGCAAGTGATCGAAGGTTTGTTAATTAAGCAGGTATCTATGTTTGGATAACTTCCACCAACACATTCATTACATTTTATTTGAGATGTAGAAGAGTAACCTAAACTTGATGCACAGATTGGTGTAACATTAAGATAAGCTTCTCCAAATGGTTTTGAACCTAGGCCAAGAATTTGGAACAGAGAAAGCGAAACTAGTTGTTGAGGCAATGATTTTTGATATAGAAACGCAGGTAAAATCGACCCGTTTATTAGAGTATAAATTACAAAAACCATATTGCTACTTTCGAATTTAGTCTGTAACTGACTGCTTTGTACACCAACAGAGGTAGTTGAAAATATGTAGTTGGCATAGACCTGCTCTTTTGAAGGATAATAAACTATTTGTTCTGTTGGCGGCGCATTATTTTTGGCAATCTCATCAACATTTATACTGCACCAATTGGGCATATTCTTACGTTCGATGTGCGTATCTGTTAAAGTCAATTTTGAAGTTTGGTTGTATAAATAAAGAGAAGAGAATGGTAAAATCACATCCCCTTCAATTGAAGAGGTAAGTGTTGTTTGAGCAAAGGGGTATTGTGGTATTGGTATTGATTGTTGACTATAAAAAGTTTTTTCATTAAATTGTTGAACCCCCTGTTGTATTGTAGCAATGTTTGTAGCTATTCCGGCACTTGAAAACATGGCTCCTATCGGCAAAGGATAAATTTGATTTAAATAATTAAGTATGTTTGGTACACCATAGAGATAAGTTATATTTTCTATACCTCCTGAAAAACATTTTGTATTTTGTGTTATCTCTTTTGTTCCTGCTCCTTTTTGTTCAATTATGACCTTTGAACCGATTCGACTTGAAATACAAGCATATAAAGAACTTGCGCCATAAGAATAGATTGTATAATTTGAAGGTTGAAGGTCTATTATCGCTAAACTTTTTCCATTGTCAGAAGAAGTAATTAAATAAATTTTTCCAAAGTCATCAATACTCATGTTTGCAAAGTAAATAGAAGAAATCGGTGCTCCAATCTCTGGAAAACCAAAATAAGCGCCGGCACTTGCTTGAGGATAAAAAGTATATCTGTCTCCATCTGGTCGTGAGGATGCAAGAAGCCAACCATAAGGTGGGGCTATAGCTTTGTTTCCACAAGATTGTGTTTTAAAACAGTTTAGTCTATCCTCCTTACCAAAGGGGTCAATTATTACATCTGTTGCGGTTTGAATACCTATCATTCTCAACCTAACTTCATTAATACCACAACCTGGGGTCCAATGGTCTACAAGGTAGAGAAAGCCATTGTAAACACCCATTGCAATTATATCATGGAAATATGCTTTATCATAAACCACGTTACATTTTTTATTGTTATAAGCGTAGTTTGCATACGCACTTACATTTAAATCCGTATAATTAATAAGTGTTGAGTTACCTATTTCAACTAATTTATTGGTAGTTTGATTAATTACGTATCCTCTTATTTCTCCACCTGAACCTATAAACAAAACCCCGTTAAAGGAGGCAATCTTTCCTTCCTCGAAGTCTAACGGGTCTTCAGTGTTAAGGTCCGCTTTATTTCCGTTTGAATCATAAAGTTTATAATAGTAGGTTGTTGGTAGTATACCCCATTCACCTCCATAAGACACCTTCTTAAACAAGCAAAACACATATGCTATTCCAGTTGATTTATCAACAGTAAATGAAATAAATCGTTTACAATCGCTTAGTTGGGTAGAGCTAACCTTGTAAAGGTCATGGGTTTCATCATATATTGTTCGTCCAAAAAATTTTATCCAAGAACTATTAAATTGAGAATATATAGAATTAAAGAAGTCCTCTTTTACCTTTTTATTATCCGCGCTGTTAAGTGGGGTATTTAAGTTTCTTGATGATGAAATAAAAGGAAGCGAGGGGGAAGGATTTTTGTAACCAAGTGGAATAACCTCATAGGTATTTAAAGTATAGTGTGTTTCTGTTGTACATGGCCACCCAAGCCAACCACAGGATTGTGTTGTATAATTTTCAACAGTATAAATTTTATTACCTATACCTCCAACCGCTAAGAGGTTTGTTTTAAATGAGTCCCTATAATAAAGTGTTGGATTAAAGTAAGTTGTTGTATTTATATACCAAAGTTCATAAAGTTGGTGCTGCTTTGCTGAAGCATTATAATAAGAAGAGATGAGCATCTCAGAACCGTTAAAAACAAAAGGATCAAGAAGGTATTTTTGTCTTAGTTGAGTATTTAAAACTCCTGGTGAAATTGCCTTAACGATATCTTTTGCCATTTGTAGTATATCTGAAGAGCGTGGAGGATTTTTTAATGCTTGATCTAAACGCTTTACAGCATCTAAAGCAGGGTCGTTTCCCCCATTAACTTCTGAAACCGGTATAGGTATTGTATGATAAATAACATTTTTTATTCCAGAAAACAATTCATCTTTTGTTATTCCTCCAGTTAAGTAAGAAAAAGTTAATGCGATAGCAACATCTCCTATTGTTACTTTTCCATTTTTTTCTTGCCCAATAACGTTAAAAGGTGAAAATATAAAATAGCTTCCAGATAATCCAAAAGGTTGAATATTCCAATTGAGCCAAAGCTTTGGAAAAACACCCATTGGAATTATCTCTGATAAAGCAAGGAAAGGAACTGAAATGTAAGAAAACTCCTTGAAAGTTGCATTTTTTGTTGTTTCGAGTTTTCCTTTATATGTTATATCAGCAACATCTATAACAGAAGAGTAGTCAGGTGTTGGAACCTCAATAGTAAGTTTATCTATTATAAAATTATTTTGTGTAGAAGAGGTAACGTTTGATATTGGAAGTGAGAAATGTGAAGAGAAGTTTCCATAAAAGCCATAAGTAACCATTGGTGCTTGAAGCTCAAACTCACTTTCTGGAAAACCTCTTGAATTGTAAACAACTGAAGAATTTCCATTCATTTCGGGTGAAACAGAAAAAACGTTAATCTGAAGTATACCTGGGTTGAAAACATTTGTCGACCCATCTCTTAAGGTTATATAAGTTGTGTAAGTTGCTCTACTAACACCGGAATATGAGGCTGGAGAACCATAAGGTGTTGAGAACAAAAAAATTGAAGAAAATCCTCCTAAGAGATTTATGTTATTTTGTTGATTTATCCAATTAATTCCACTTATATCTGGTTCAATATAAGGACCGCTCTCTGTTACAATCACCTCTCCAACGCTTGATTTTGTTAAAACAGACTCCTTCGAATAATAAACTGGTAGCTTGGAGTAGTCTATTTGGTCCCCACCCAAATGAATTAAGTAATAATCACATTGTGGAAGGTTATTGTCTGCAAAAATTAGTGAAAAAAACAGAAGATAAATTATTAAATAACTTTTATTCATCCTCATTAAATATTTTTTTGTAACTACAATTTAAATTATTTTTGTTGGTTGTTAGTTGTTATTTTCTATTCTTAGGTTACAAAAAACTTAGAAAGAAAATCTTGAGAAGCTGCTACTAAGAAAAGTCTTTGTGAAAAAATCGCAAGTCTTAACAAGCTCGCCTGGAAAGAAGAACTTAGAAAGATGTTTTGCTTGAAATCTTCAAGTTCCTCCTCATTTAAGAAAACAAGAATATGCTTAGAACCTTCAATCAACTTAAGGTTTTTTAGACTTTCTTGTGAAACAAAAAAGGTTAAAAAGTATTTCTCTCCGTTATAAATTATTTCCATATCACTTTGTTCACTTTGTCCAAGTTCAGTAAAATGAATACTCTTTGAAACAAAAAAACTTCTAAGTTTTCTAAAAATAGCAAGATACTTTTCATTATAGACCTTTGTCCACTCAGCAGGCATATAAAGGTTCTCAACTTTTTTAATCTCTCCTTCTTCTTCAAGCTTTGATAGGATAAGTTGAAGATTGAGTTCATTAACAACCAATGGCTCACCACCATACCTAAGCTCTTGCATGCAAATTGTTTTAAGCTCTTCTAATGTTATTGGCATGTATCTCCAATGGTATTTTTGATTTAACCTTTCAAAAAGCTTGAGAAAATCTTCCTTTTTTATTTTAACTTTCTTTCTTTCTTTCGGCAGAAAATCTGGAACATCTATAGCATAAAAAACAACTTCTGGTCTTTTTGTCAAAATGAATAAAAGAAAAGCAACTAAAGCAGCGATTGATGGAAAGATAACCTCTTTTGGTAGAACATAACCCATTGGCTTTTCTATAGAAATAGGATATATGCTACCAAGAATGTTTATTTTTATAATATAAGTTCCACTTTCAAGTATAGAACCTTTTGGCAAAGAGTAATTTAAGATTCCATCTATTATACTTAGGTTTTTTTGAGTATAGATATAAAGAACTTTTCCATTTTTTTCAATCGTAATATTTGCTACTTTGCATATTTTGCAGGATGTAGAATCTATCGGAATAGAATCCGAAGTTACTGAAAAGCTAAAAACATTGTTTTGCCAATCTATTTTTGTTAAGCTTATTGAAAGTTGAGGAACATGTATAAAGCTAATCCCAAGAACTTCTTGATTTATATTTCTTAAAACAACTAAATAATCACCTGGCTTAAAGTTTAAAGGAAGAGAACCAGCAAAAGTTGTTGGGATTTCAAGCTTTGGTGGAATTCTTTGAAGTTGTGCTCTATAAACTTCATTTGAGGTTGAATTTAAAACTTGAATAGATAAGAAAAGTTCATCCATTCCACTTGGAACGGTATAGTTCATTTGAACTACTGAAAATATTACACCACTCGGTGGTAAAGAAAGTACTATTGGTTTTGAAGGTGGAATTTGCAGATAAATCCTTTTGTATATTTCAATACCAGAATTGTTTGTATATAAATCTAAAAACGCTGAAACATTTGCGTTTCTTTGTATTTGTGTTGATGGTTTTGCAAAAATATATATTATTCCACTTCCTTTTGATGTAGAATGAGAATAAGCAATTGTATCAAACCATGGTGCAAAAAATATAAACCTTGCAACATCTTTTGCTGCTATTTGCGGAGAAGCCCATGAATCGAGTAATGAAGGTATAACTATGAAGTAACCAGTAGCACCACCTACACTAATCATTTTAAAGGAAGCGATATCGAACATGTTTGCTCCATTTAACACAAACGTCCCATTTGTGTTAAAGAACACTCCTTTCATTTTTTGGTCTGTATAGTTTAAAGAGTAATAAGAAATATCTGAGGTACTCAACCTTATTTCATTACCAAGAGAAATTGCGTTTTGAAAATCTAAACCTATATAAATTATGGTGTTATTTTTCTTGAAAACTTCTGTTAAACTATATTGCTTTTCATTTATTCCTCTGTTAAGCAAAAATGCGGGTATTCTCCCTGTTGGAATTATGATTATACTATTATTTACTTTTGAAATATCGTTTGTAATGTTTGCACCACCAAGGGAGAAGTTTTTTAAGTAACTATCTAAATAACTTGAAAAAAGATTTAAAGAACTACATCCTATGCACGAATAGTTTAGGATATAAATCTTTTTTTGTATCGGAGATTGTGAAACATAAAAATAAAAAGAATAGTTGGAATTTAGATATTTTTGAAGTTGAACGTAAAAGATTGTGTTTTTTGCAAAGTTATAATCTGCTCTTCCAGTTTGAATTATTCCGATGCTTGAATAAACAAGTTCAAAAATTGCTAAAAACAAAAAAATTCTTTTCATTTTTTCTCCTTAAAAAGAAGGTTTGTAATTTTTAGTAAAATTCTTTCCACTCCTGTTGAACCTATCCTTTCTTTTATTATAAAAGGTTTTATATAACTAAATTTTCTTACTATTTTTAGTTTATATGTATTCGATTTATTTTTGCCGTTATCAGGCATTTTATCACTCTGGTTGAATGTAGCCTAAACTTATCATCTTATTCAAAATTTCCTCAACTCTTGATTCCGGAACTTTATAGAGTGAAGAGAACTCACCAATATTTATTGTTCCATTATGCGTTTGTAGCCATTCCTGAACTTTTAGCATTAATACCTCATCACTCATTGTTTCAAGCTTTTTAATCCTTGCTTCAAGTTCTGCATTTTTTTCCAAAAGTTCTGCAACTTTCAAACTAAGCATTTTATTTGAATTTTGAAGCGAAAACAAGTTTTTTTGAAGGTCTTTGTAGCTTTCCAGTAAGGAGTCATATTTTCCGAAAAGAGTTTCGTAGTTTTGTGGAACCGTTGATAAAAAGTCTTGAATCGCTGAAGAAAGGAAAGAATAAAACTTTGTTGAGTCTATTTCTAAATCTTCCTTGAGCAGAACTAGTATATCAAGAAGAACTTTAGCAACAACAAGTTTTCTTTGTTTTGGACTTATATCTGGAATTACTGAATAATTTATTTCTATTCCATCCTTTTTGAATTCAAAAATATAAAAAAGGTACGGTTCTTTTTTTAGGTCTCGCGATTCGATATTAAAAACTATCAAGCTTTCTTCTTTTTGTGAAACACCAAGAAAGTTTAATGTTTTAAGCTTTAAAGAGATATCACCTAAGCTACTTATCAACTTTGCTGGAATAAAGTAGGAATACACTGCCGGCTTTTTTTCTTCCATTTATTCATTTTTCTTTTGGCTTTTTTATTTCTTACTTTTTATTTTTTACTTTCCTCTTTTTCTTTTTTTACCTTTGGAACGTAATAAAAAAATAAAATGAAAAGAAAAACAATAAAAAGAATGAAAGAGCCAATTATAGCCGAAATCTTATCGGGAGAAGTAAAAAATGTAATGGTAAAAAATATTATAAGTAAAATACCAAAAACCTTTTGTTTTCTTTCAAACTTCTTTCTAAGGTTAAGGTATTTTGGATAGCATTCTTTACATACAACAGGCCTTTTCTTTTTTTCTATTCCAAAAAATTTTTTAATTTTTCTTATCCCTTTTATGACCATATCTTCTTCTACTTCAAAACCTTCCTTACTTTTTCCACAAATTATACAAACACTATTCGAGCTCAATCTCATAAACTCTACCGCTAATTCCTGCTTTTGTTTCATCAACTTCTATAAAAAGTCTCAAAAGTGTTGCGTCATCTATTCCATTCATTTTTAAAAAGTTTTCAATTTTTTCTTTTGGTATACCATATCTCATTAGAATTAAAATAAAATTTATAGCTGAGAGATGTTTATGGTTTTTGTCAAAAGTTTGAATAAGCTCGTTTACTCTTTCTTCATCAAGTCCAAGTTTTAAAAGTTGTTTTCTAAAGTCTTTCTCTTCAAATTGAATTGAGTAAGCCATCTTATACACTCCTTAGAATTATCGCTATTAGCTCGTCTTCCATTCCTAATGTCTTAAAGAAACTTACCAATCTTTCCTTGCTTATTCCCAGGCTCAAAAGCTGAGGAGAAAAGAAAAGAGGGAAGAGTTAGAGCCCCTGTAGAGCTCACTTGCTGCCTGTTCTGCTGCGGACCGCCATGACCATGACGTAAACTACTATGAAGAGCGTGAGGACAACTATGGCTAGGCCGGCGGCCAGGACCTGGCCGAGGCCGTCGGTTATCATCCACACCAGGACTCCCTCAGCGCCCAGCACAATGCCTATTAGGCCGACGTAGAGCGACGCCTTGGCGGCGCCGAGGACCTTCTCATCGCTGTCCACAAGGGCCATCGCAGAGGCCACGGCCCCGGCCAGCACCGGCATTAGGTAGAAGGCGAACATCAGGTGACCTCTCATGAACAGGTCATCGTACATGAAGCCAGGGCCGCCGGTCGGCGGGGTGCCGTTTACGCCGAAGCCGAAGAACGCCTCGTTGAACTCTATTGGGTAGCCTATGCCGACAAGCACGAATATAGTGGCAAGCCACGTAGCTATCTCGAGTATCAGCAGGTTCCTCCTGCTCATCGGCCTTAAGGAGGCCAGGACGCCGGAGCCTATGAGGCCGAGGGCCACTATCAGGGCGCCCCAGCCTATGATGCCCGTCTGGGAGTCGTCGAGGGCCAGGCCGTTGACCCCCTGGGGGCCGAAGGGGGCTATCGTCGGGATCGAGTAGGTGCCGTAGGAGGATATGATATAGAGCACAGTCATCGAGATCGTGCCAAATATGGCGACTATCATGCCGGCGTCAACAAGTCTCCTGGCTGGCCCCCTGTAGGAGCTGTAGCCAACCGCCATGGCTACCAGGGCCACTATGGCGCCCCCCATGGCGGGCAGCATCTCGTGCGAGTGTGACGTTATAACGTTGCCGAGGAACGTCGAGGGGCCTCCCCACTGATTTATGAGCGACATAACCCATGAGGGCGCCCCTGCGAAGTTGAGGTACTGGCCCCAGGCGGCCGTGAGGCCCATGAAGCCCGCTATCAAGGCTGAGGCCGTCGACACTACCAGTAGGGCGTAGGCGCTCCAGGCAGCCCTGGCCAGGGACCTGACCTCCCTGTCTATGAAGGGGGAGGCCAGGAGGCCTATGAGCACGGCAAGGCTCAGGGCGAAAAGCCAGAAGTCCCTCAGCCCCTGAACGACGTCATTGGCAGACGAGGCCCATGCGG
>Ga0080004_1112789_pt1 | contig 25572 bp, 36 predicted proteins | sample WasSprMetagenome_FD_69207 | JGI IMG/M metagenome (GOLD analysis project Ga0080004, IMG submission 69207) | Sulfidic aquatic microbial communities from Washburn Spring, Yellowstone National Park, USA - WS (SPADES assembly) (version 2) | ecosystem: Environmental > Aquatic > Thermal springs > Hot...
GGAGGCTCGGGAGCTCCTGCGCCGCGCAGCGGCCCACGTAGCTGAGTACATAGCCGCGGTCCTCCGCGCGCTCGGCCCTCTGCCGGTTGCGCTCACGGGCTCGGTCTACCTCAACAACGAGGGGACGCTCAAGCCCCTCGTCGAGGCCGCGCTGGGATCGCTGGGGTATAGGGTGGACGTCAGGGGCCCCGCGATAAGGCAGAGCTGCGCGGCGGCGTTGATCGCCGCCAGAAGCCGAGGCGCGTCGGATAGACGCCTGGTGGAGGCCGCCGTGGCGACGTGTCGACTTTAAATAGGCGTTCAAGACAGCCTCATGATCGTCGACTGCCACTGCCACTGCCACGAGTTCGGCGAGGAGGAGCTGGCCAAGTTCTCGGGGATAAGGCTGGTCGCCGTGTCCGACGACGTGCCGAGCTCCCGGAGGACTCTGGGGCTGGCGAATAGATTCGGCGTGGTTCCATGCCTCGGAATTCATCCCTGGAACGTCGGCAAGGCGAGGCCGGAGGACCTCTCGGAGGTCCTTAGCCTGATCGAGAAGAGCGAGGCGCCGTGCGTAGGCGAGGTGGGGCTGGACAGGAGGTTTGTGCCGGAGACCTACGACAAACAGAGGGATTTCTTCTCCGCGTTCCTCCGCCTCGCCAAGGAGTACGACTTGGCGGTCAACGTCCACGCCCCGGACGCCTGGGCCGACGTCGTCGAGGCCTTGAGGAAGGCCGACGTCGATAGGGCCTTGATACATTGGTATACCGGGCCGTTGGACCTCCTGGAGGAGATAGCGCAGTACGGCTTCTATATATCGATAAATCCAGCCGTCAAGATCCAGAAGAAGCATAGAGAGGTGGCGGAGGCGGCGAGGCCGGACATGGTGGTCCTAGAGAGCGACGGGCCCTACGAATACAGAGGGCTGAGGCTTGAGCCGCCCATGGTGAAGGAGACCCTGAGGATAATCGCCGAGATCTGGAGGACCACGCCTGAGGAGGCCGAGGAGAGGGTGTACCTAAACGCCGCGCGGCTCTTCAGGCTGTGACGCGCCTGCGGGCCGCGACGGCAGTGGAGGGGGAACGCCCCGCGCCGGTGTTTACAACGGGCGAAAGCCCCTCGGGGCGGGGGGTCAGGGACTGAAACCGTAATATTTGGCACTCGACCTCAAACCCGTGGACCTGAGGCAGATGTTCCTCGAGGCCAGGCGTAAGTTCGAGGAGGGGGGTCTGGTGTTGGATGTAGACGAGAGGAGGCTCGTCGTAGTTGGCGATCTGCACGGCGACAAGGACACGCTCGACGCAGTCTTGGGGAGGTGGGACGGCGAAAAGTTCCTCTTCCTTGGCGACTACGTGGACAGGGGCGATAGGGGCCTTGAGGTCCTGGCGACCGTTGTGAGGCTGTACCTGGAGGGGAAGGCCTACGTCCTTAGAGGCAACCACGAATCGCCGTTGATGAACGAAGACGGCGGCTTCATGGCCGAGCTGTGCATACTTAAGAAGATCCCGAACTGCGGCGAGCTCTACGGCTACATAGAGCAGATGTTCGCGAGGATGCCCGTGGCGGCTAGGATAAACGGCGCGGTGTTGGCCGTCCACGGCGGCATTCCGCTGAGGGAGCCCTCCATGGAGCCCGCGTCTATTGCCGAGCTGGCCAAGCCCAGCGACGACCTGGTCCTGCCGGAGGATCCGTTGGTGTACCAAGCTCTGTGGAACGACCCGTGCGACTGCGATGCCCACGCCCCGAGCCCCCGCGGGCCCGGCATATGGCTCTACGGCAGAGTCCCCACGGAGAGGTTCCTAAAGCGGGAGGGCCTCAGGGCTATAGTCAGGGGGCATCTGTACGTCGGCGCTGGCTACATGAGCCACCACGGCGTAGTCCACACGTTGTTCACGAGCCGCGCCGGGCCCTACAGATCGGCGAGGCCCAAGGCCGCTGTGCTAGACGGCGGCGTGCTCGAGATATACGACGTGTCGAGCGGCGCGGCCGTCCGGACCGTCGAGATCTAGGCGGAAAGATTTAATATCGCTGGCCTGTACGTGATAGGCCCCGAGAGGCCGCCCCCGACGGAGCACCCATAAGCCGCCGGGCGGACGTTCGAGGGGACCCGGGACTGAGGACCCTCTCGGCGGGCCGCGCGGGTAGGCGCGCGTCGGTAGGACGGGGGTCGCAGTGGGCCGGGCGGGCGCCGCCCGCCCCTCCGGGAGGAGCCCTAGGTCTGGGGGGCCCGTAACCCCGCCGGGCCGGCCGTAGCCCCCACGCGGCCTTCCGGGAGGCCGTGACGTCCCGGCCCTCGGGGTCCGCCGAGCTGGCGTACCCAAGCCGTAGGGCTTGGAGGCGCCGGCGAAGGCGGCGAACCTGGGGAGGTCCGGGAGAGCGGATCGTGATGACGTCCGATATAAGGAGCGGTGAAATGGCCGTCCCAGGCTGACGCAACGGGCTTCTAAAAACTGGCTATTCCCTCTCGGCCTTGCCGCCTCTCAGCACCTTGGCCTGGGCGGCGGCCAGCCTCGCCAGAGGCACCCTGAACGGAGACGCGCTTACGTAGTCCACCTCGGTCCTCTCGATGAAGTATATGGACTTGGGGTCGCCGCCGTGCTCGCCGCATACGCCCACCTCGATCTTGGGGTTGACCTCCTTGGCGGTCTTCGCGGCTAGCTCCAGGAGCTTGCCCACGCCTACAGCGTCCAGCGTCTCGAAGGGATCCGCGTCCAGTATCTTGAGCTCTAGGTACTGCGGTATGAATTTATTCTCGGCGTCGTCCCTGCTGAAGCTGAAGACCGCCTGCGTCAAGTCGTTTGTGCCGAAGCTTATGAAGTCCACCTCCTTGGCTATTTGGTCCATGGTGAGGGCGGCCCTCACCGTCTCCACCATGGTGCCTATCTTGACCTCCAGCCTTACGCCGGTCTCCCTCTCCACGTCGCGTAGGGCGGGGAGTATGCCCTTCTCCTTGACGTATCTAATCTCCCTCACGTCGCTCACCTGCGGTATCATTATCTCGACGACGGGGTTGAAGCCCTCCTTCTTGAGCTCCGCGGCGGCCTTGGCTATGGCCCTCGACAGGTAGTAATAGAACTCGGGGTAGGTCACGCCGACGCGCACGCCGCGGTGGCCCAACATGGGGTTGGCCTCCTGCAACGCCTTGATCCTGCCGTAGAGATGCTCCAGCTCCCTCGCGTCTCTGCCAGCCGCCTTGGCCTCGTAGATCTGCTGCAGGACCTCTTCGGGCTTCGGCAGGAATTCGTGCAACGGCGGGTCGATGAGCCTCACTATGACGGGGAGCCCATCCATTATCTTGAATATCTCCTTGAAGTCGCCCTTCAGCATCTCGTGGAGGGGCTCCAGGTGCTTGATCCTCTCCTCGCGGGTCTCGGCGAGTATCACCCTGCGCAGCAGCTCCAGCCTCTCGGGCTTTCTGAACATGCGCTCTATCCTCAGAAGCCCTATGCCCCTCGCGCCGAACTTCTTGGCCAACGCGGCGTCCTCCGGCAGATCGGCGTTGGCCCTCACGCCGAGCCTCCTCACCCCGTCGGCCCAGCTCAACAGCTCCTCCAGCTCCGGTATCAGCTCCGGCTCGACGGTGGGCACGACGCCCGCGTAGACGTTGCCCGTATTGCCGTCGATGGTGACCCAGTCCCCCTCTCTGAACACCTGCCCGTTTACGGCCATGGTCTTCGCCGCCTCGTCTATGGCCAGCGCCTCGGCGCCCACCACGGCCGGCTTGCCGATCGCCCTGGCCACCACCGCCGCATGCGACGTCATGCCGCCTCTGCTGGTGAGGATGCCGACAGAGGCGTAGAAGCCGTGGACGTCGTCGGGCTTCGTCTCGACCCTAGCCAATACGACCTTCTTGCCCTCCCGGGCCCACCGCACCGCGTCGTCGGGATGGAACACGAGCTGGCCCGACACGGCGCCGGGGCTGGCGGGAAGGCCCTTGGCTATGGGCTGGGCCTTGGCCTTGGGGTCTATGCGCGGATACAGCAGTTGCAGGACGTGGTCCGGCGACACCTTCAGGAGGGCCTCCTCCCTGGATATGACGCCCTCCCTGGCCATATCTACGGCCGTCTTGACTCTAGCCAGCGGGGTCATCTTGGCGTTGCGGCACTGGAGGAAGAACAGCTTCCCCCGCTCGACGGTGAACTCGACGTCCTGCACGTCCTTGTTGGCCCTTTCGAGCAGCTTCACCCCTTTATACAGCTCGTCGTAGAGATGCGGGAACCTCTTCCTGAACTCCTCTATGTCCATGGGGGTCCTTATGCCCGCCACCACGTCCTCGCCCTGGGCCACGGGCAGGAACTCGCCGTAGAGCCTGTCCTCGCCCGTCGCCACGTCGCGGGAGAAGACCACGCCTGTGCCCGAATCCCAGCCCATGTTGCCGAACACCATGGTGACCACATTGACGGCGGTGCAGTCGGCGATGTCGGGCGTTATCTTCTCGGCCACTCTGTAGAATATGGCGCGGGGGCTATCCCAGGAGCGGAAAACCGCCTTTATGGCAAGCCTCAGCTGCTCCCAGGGATCCTGCGGAAACTCCCCGTAATGCTCTCCTATCACCCCCTTGAACTTCTCCACGGCCTCCTTCAAGCCCTCCAGAGGGACGTCGGGATCCTCCTTGGCGTTATACTTCCTCTTTATCTCCTCCCAGATCGAGGAGAACAGCCTGTCCTCTATCCCCAACACTATTCTGCCGAACATGTTCACGAACCGCCTGTAGGCGTCGTAGGCGAACCACTCGTTTCCGGTCTGTCTGGCGAGCCCCTTCACGGTCTGGTCGTTGAGGCCTAGGTTCAGCACCGTGTCCATCATCCCCGGCATGGATACGGCGGCGCCGGAGCGCACGGAGACCAGCAACGGGTTCTCCGGGTCGCCGAACCTCCTGCCCATCTTCTCCTCGAGGAGCTTCATGTGTTGCCGCACCTCATCCCAGAGACCCGCCGGCAGATCCAGGCTGTTTATCAAGGCGAAGAGCTTACCTATGGCTTGATCCCTCACCTCGGGGGGCGGCTGCCTCTCCAGGAGGGCCTCCAGCTCGGCTATCTCGGCCCTCCTAGGCGCGAAGAAGTCCCTGCAGGCCTCGGTGGTTATTATGAAGCCGGGGGGCACTCTGAGCCCGAGCCGCGTCATCTGTATCAAGCTGGCCCCCTTGCCGCCGAAGAGCTTCTTGTTCTTGTAGTCGGCCTCCTCGAAGTCGTAAACATATTTTTTAGGCATAGTAAAGAATATGTTGGTATCTAAAAAGATTTTGCTTGTATATTAGTAAATTTATATATAGATATATATACATTGATTGATCTATCTAAGCAAAAATAGCTTTCAAAACGTTTTCAGGAGATCTATAATAATAGATCATTAACGTTAATGCCTAGCGGAGAAGCAGGCTCGATAGGTATTTGGCGAGGACGTACAGCCTCTGGGAGCGGAGGACCACGTCGGCGGCTTCCTCGACGCGGCGGCTGGTGGGGTTAAACGCTATGGAGAAGCCGGCGGACTCGAGGAGGGGCAGATCGGTCTCGCTGTCGCCCACAGCTATCGACTCGTCCAGGGATACGCCGTATCTAGAGAGCGCCTTGGCCGCCACCTCGGCCTTGTTGGCGTTCGTGACTTCCACGGCTATGCCGGCCACGAGGTCTCCGTCGTAGATTATATCGTTGACGTAGAACTCCGCGAAGCAGCCCGAAAGCCTCCTCGTATATCCCACGCCGGCCGAGACCGCTACGGCCACCGCCCCGCTTCGCCGTAAGACGTCGCACAGCTGGTCGAAGCCCTCGCGGGGCCTGAAGGGCGCCTCGACCACGTATCTGGGCACCCCCCGCCACAAGGCGACGTCGGCCGCGGCCCAGTCGATATAGTCTATATAGCCCCTCTCGTACAGAGCTCTATTTAGATCCGCATCTATCCCAAGTATGTCATGGATTCTTTTCCAGGCAGATCTGAAGTTGGTCAAAACGCCGTCCACGTCGAGAACCACAGCTCTGTACCTCATTCCCTGTAGACCTTGATGGCGCCGGAGGGGCAATTCCTCTCGGCCTCCTTGACGGAGTCATACAGCGAGTCCGGCACTATGCCCTCCTCGACGCCGCTGTCCAGCCTGAACTGCTCCGCTATGCCCGGCTTCCCCTCAGGCAACAGGGGGATGAAGACCGTCGGCGCATAGAATAGGCAGAAGTGAGCCACGACGCACTTCCGCCGGTCTATCCGCACCTTGACGACCATGGCCTCGCGATATCCTAAATATATATCATCTACCGAGCCCTAGGCTGCGTAGCAACGCCTCCTCGACGTCGTCCACCTCCTCCACCTGCGCCAGGCGGCACACGCGGCCGCCGCACATCTCGACGCCTTCGTAGGCCAGCAGAGCCCTCTTGAGCTCCACCCCGTACGAATACCCCCCGAGGGAGCCGTCGGCCCTCACCACTCTGTGGCAAGGCAGAACCACTGGATAGGGGTTCCGGGCCAGCAGAAGCCCGGCGGCCCGTTGCCCCAGCCCGATGGCGGCGCCGAAGGCCTTGTAGGAAGTGGCGGAGCCCCGCCTCACGCCCAGAAGGGCGACCAGGGGGCTCGACCCATCTATCTTGATGTACTTCACGAACTCCTCCAGCTCCAGATAGTCGGGACAGCCGTCGGCCAGCTCTATCCGCCGCCCCCTCAGCCTGAGGGCGACGGGGCCGTATCTGGCACATAACATTTTACCGCCAGACATATCCCGTGGTCCGCGTGGTGCTGGAGGGCGTGTTGACGTATCTGGCGGGTAGGAGAGAGCTCGAGGTCGAGGCCTCCACGGTGCGGGAGCTGGTCGAGAGGCTGAGGGAGTTCCCGAAGCTGTACCAGAGGGTTAGGGGCAGGGGGGACGGTCTGTCGCCCGACATATATATTGCGGTGAACGACGTGGATATAAGGCTGCTCTCGGGCCTGGACACCCAGCTACGGGAAGGCGACGTGGTGCTTATCTTGGCGTATATACACGGCGGCTAGCCCCTGCGCTTTGCGCTCAAGGCCTCTCTGGCCGCGGCCTCCTCCCTCAGCTCGGGCGGCTCCTCGGGCAGATGCGCGAAGACCTCCCGCCCCGCGATCCTCTGGGGCGTGACTATCACCTCCTGCCTGTAGTAGACCACGCCCTCGGGCACCTCCGCCTTCGAGAACAGAGCCTGCAGCATCAGAGTGCCGCCGAAGAAGGTGATCGTGAGGAACCCGGTAAGCACGACGCCCCAAAGCGTCGCGTTCTCTATAAATCCCTGTATGGGCCCCACGGGGAACACGAAGCTCTGCGCCAGCACCTCGCGGAGGGCCCACAGGGCGAAGAAGACGAACCACAGGAAGAGCCCGGCGAGGCCCCATCTGACGAAGAAGTCGCCGAACCAGCGGCGGGCGGGCCGCCGAGGCCTCCCCGAGGCCATCAGCGCCAGGGCTGCTGCTATCAAGACCATCAGGAGCCAGGACAGCAGTATGGAGCCCTTGACGCTCTGGATGAAGGCCGCCAGTTGGCTCAACACAGCACAGTACGTCGTCTATAATATAAAGGTATTCCGCAGATATGAGCACAGCCGCCGCGTATACTCGCCGCGTTTTGCGGACAACGCCGTAAAAAAGGCCCGGAGGCCTTGCTACATGATTCTGACGGGGGACGAGATAAGGAGGCTGATGTCTCTCGGCAGGCTGTCCGTAGAGCCGCTTCGGGACGACGCGATACGCGAGAACGGGCTGGATCTCCGCATAGGGAGGGAGTACGCGATATATGCGTACGAGGGGGCCGCCATAAGGCCGTGCGAGCTGGCTGAGGGCGAGGCGAGGCGGCACTTCAGGATCGTCAAGGAGGCGGACGAGATAGCGGTGCCCCCGAGGAACTTCGTCCTCCTGACCACCGAGGAGTACGTCAAGATGCCCAACGACGTGGTCGGCCTAGCCAACCTCCGCTCCACGCTGGCCCGCTACGGCCTCGTGATACCTCCGACGGTCGTCGACGCGGGGTTTGAGGGCAACATAACCATAGAGGTCGTGAACGAATCCCCCAACACGATAGTCCTCAGGCCAGGCCTCCGCTTCCTCCACCTGATCCTGGTCAGAGCAGAGGGCGCGGCTAAATACCTCGGCACGTACCTGGGCCAGAGGGGCGTGACCCCGCCCAAGGGGCTCAAGGGAGAGTGCTAGAGGACGCGGGCCCCATCCCCGCCCTAAAGGGCAAGGGTTCCCTTGGGATGGGTCAACCACTGCAGTAGTTCTTCTTGGTGCTGACTACATATACGCATACCTCTGCCTCGCCTTTGTCGTTGTACATCGGATATATGATCATCTCGCAGTTATTCGGCGGCGATTGGAGGTACTCAGCAAAGCTGTCGTAGCCTTGATAGTCCATCGGCTTCAGCTCCAGCCATGCCCGCGTGCGCATGATGCATCCTATAACTATGCCGTCGGCCATCATTTTGGTCGCCACTTTATTTATCCATGACCAATACGACCCATAGTTGCTTATATAGTCCTGTAAATAGGGCGGTATATCTACACTTATATTATCGAGTCTATAGTACATAAACCTTGAATCTACTAAACTATATCCATATGATTTTATATTATCAATATTTGGCACTATCCCATATAGAGCCATTATCAGCCCATAGCCGAACGGTTCCAAGTATGAGGCATATGCATGGAGCAACCTCTGCTCGAACGTGAACAGGAATTGTGCGCCGTGTGCGGCCACCTCGTCCGGATGTTGCTCCATCACTATGGCGTGCGCCAATTCGTGGAACAGCACTATCAACAGCCTATTGATCACGTCATCTGTGTAGCGATACGTGGCGCCGTATGATTTAAGCCGATCGACCACTCTGTCGAGCAGGTCTATGTTGAGCGATATCTCTATGCCGCAGGGCACGGTTGTGGTCACGCCGAGCTCCGTGGTGAATCCGCTTCTGAACGTAAGCGAGCACAGGTTGTCCAGATTGGACAGACCGCGGGCCAGCGCCAGCAAATAGCGTGATGCCCTAATCGCATATTTAGTGGTAACCATCTTGGCCTCATCGTACTTAGACGATGCCGACGCTATGAAGTCGGACGATTTCACAAACGGTATATTGGAGAACAAATCGTGGCTGATCAGCACGTAGGTGCCGGGCATCACCTTTATGACCTCCTCGACGTCTACCAGCGACATGGCGGAGGTCAGCCTTACCACCGTAGCGTTGCCTGTTCCCAACAACCCCAGCTCCTGCAACGACTTCACCAGCGTCCGCTCTGCGATCCGCTCGGTCACCGTGACCGGTATGGGATTGAGCTCAACGGCGTCCATGTACGAATAGCGAGGCTCGATGAAGATGTAGTTGAGGCTTGAGCTCCTCGTCATCTTCGTGTCGTGCGATATCAGCTTGGCCAGGAGCTTCTCAGAGTATAATGCCGTCTCAGCGTATTTGCGCAGTATGGATGGCTCAGTGCTCCTGCGATCCGTAGACGTGGGGGCAAAGGGCAGGTTGTAGGTGAACTCGTAGCAGAATCTGGAGCTGGAGGTGGAGCCTGGCCGGCAGTACTGGATCACATCGTCGGCCTTGTCCAAATCATCTGCGAGCAGTAGGTCGCGCAGATATATGCGCCTGCCTATATTATCTGCATCATAAGTGACCACGTAGGTATCTATATAGCCCATGGATACCGCTTTCTCGACGTCTTCGCTCTTTACGGCCGTGTTGGGCACGCTTGATGTGATGCTCAGCAGATGCCCCAGGTACGTCTCCTTGCCCATTATCTCGCTCGCCCTGACGACCTCGTACCTTATGTTGCTGTAGCGCAGTAGATCGAGATACGTGCTGAACACCATGCCGGCCACCTTCTTTGCGTCGGATGCTATGATGGCCCTGGCCACGCCGCGGTCTATATCCGCAAACGGGCTGACTGCGTGAACCGCCACGGTGGTGAAACCGTGCCTATCCAGACGCGACTCGCCGATCAGGTATACGAGCTCGTACACATGGGTGTGGTTGAGTATGAAGGGCACTATGGAGTACGTCACGGCGCCCTCTTCGCCGCGGTACTGCGTATGGACGGCTGTAACGTATTCATCGCTCATGGCATATACCGATAGGGCGCCCTTGAGCCCCTCGCCGAATATGCCGCGGTATCTGATTGCGTCCACAAGCTTCCTTGAGAATCCGTAGTACAGGGCCGTGGGCGATATGCCTGGGCCCGTATCGGCAATGCCCATCATGTGCTCGTACTGCCACCGCGATGCATACGGCATCTCCATGTACATGAGCAGGTTGGGCCTGTAGCCCATCGGCGCTGGCGTGCCGTTGGGGCCGCTGGCATCTGCGGCGTTCTGTATGTGCTCGCGGAGCGCGTGGTATATGCCCCATGCGCGCGCGTCGGTGTACTGCTTGGCCGAATGCATGGATCTCACTATGCCTATAGGCGTGATCTTGAGCCAGTCCGCCAATACGTCCATCCGCCTGCCGTCTACGGCTGTGTTGCCCAGGTACAGCTGTCCGAGGTATTTGCCCAAGTCGGTATCTATGGGTATGCGCGCTTTGCTGAATATGTTCGTTATCTCATTGGACATCAGCTCTGCTGTTGCTTGCGCTTCTTGACCGTGATTATCATTATGCGGCCGCCGTACTTGAGCACTATGTCCTCAAGCTCATCCGAGAGGTTGTCCTTAGTGCTCATACAGATGACCGGACGTCTTAATTTAAACGGCTAAAAGGTCGGATACTCCAGTTCGAGCTGGGCGCTGTAGCACGTGCGCCTGAATACGCAGTAGTTGCAGTGGGGCCCCTCCTCCCTTGGCGGCACCGTGCCGTTTGCGATCGATTCCTCAAACACGGCGGCGCGCCTACGCATATCGCTGAGCGTGGCGTCCGCGTCCACGCTGTCCACGATCTCCATATACCACGTCCTGAGCATGAAGTCCATGACAAGCAGAATGCCCTTGGGCATACCGCCGTTGAGCTTGGCGTCTATGGCCATGTAGTACTTCAGCTGGCGCCGGTAAAACGGAAGGAACGGGTTGTGCACAGTGCTGTTCTTGGAGAACTTGAACTCGAATATCAAGCGGCTGTCGCCGTTTACGCAGTACAGATCGACCCTGCCGCCTATGCCGTCGATCTCAAGCTTATACTCGGGCTCGCACCGCCAGCCGCGCTTGGCCATGTGATCCATCATGCGCCTGCTGAGCCATGCGTGGTTCTCGGTGCCGTACAGCATCTTGTCGTTTATGAAGTCCAGCTCGTTGGAGCGGGCCCTATATACTGCGGCGCGGAGGCATATGGAGAGCGATGACGCCATGGGCTTGCGCTTGGATTCGACGTACTCGCTCGATATGCCTCTCAGAATATCATGGATGTAGTCCAAGCTGTCGGCCATGATCAATAGATGGAGGCAAATTAAAAGCTCGACGTCGGTGCGCCCTTACCTCAGCTATAGCTGTGTAGCGACCACCTGCCGTCCACGGGCTCCAGCCTGAATATGGCCGCGTCCTGCACCTTTACCGACGCCACATCACTGCGCCGCGTGGTCGCGAACAGCACTACGCCGCGGTTTTTGGCTATCGAGGCTATCTCGTTCAGCGCATCGGCATAATTATCGTCGAGGTAGTTGTCCACGTCATCTATGACCACCACGGCGCCTTGCGGCGCTCGGTTGAGCACCGCGAATATCACCTCCATGTTGGTCATGCTGTCGTTCGATGCCGCAAACGAGTTGATGTCGATGTCCAACACGGACAAATCGCGCATCATGAAGTCCGCATCGATGCCCAGAAGAGACCTCAGATATCCGGCGATCATGTCCTGAAGCGAGTCCATGATGGACGATATCAGCGATGATGCCTCGCCCGGCAGTGATTCAAAGATCGACCTGCCCGACGTGATGAACCGCAGGGACGATATGTACGCCACTCTGTGGGACGGCAGGTATATCGATATAGGGCCGTTGGTTCCTACCCGAGTCTGAACCGGCCTATCCGGATCTATCGTGAATTCGGCATCGCTGGATCCGCTTATGCGTATAGTCGCTTTGCTCTTGGGCAGGATGCGAACCGCCGATCTGTGGCCGCTGTACAGCTTGATGGCCGCATAGACGTATCTGGCTAGGGTGGTCTTGCACGACTGGTTGGGGCCATATATTATGTTTATCGGCTTGAGCTCGACGTTTACATCGCCGCTGATGCACGGTATGCCGCTTATGGTTATCCTCATGGGCATCACCGCTCGACCGATATTTCCCTCTTCATTTTGGCCGCGACCTCAGCCAGATCCTCGATCCTGTAGCAGTGCCTATCGGCCACAACGCGCTCGATCCGGCCGTCGATATATCTCAGCGTACGGTAGAATTCCGAGCTATGCGCCGCGAAGTTGTACCCGCGCCTCACGCACCACCTCACGAAGTCGTTGAACCTCAGGCATGCTACGTTTCCCCTAGATTTGGATATCAGGTGTTCTATGTATTCCAGCACAACTTGCATGTGATGGGCACCAGCAACCATTTAAAAGCATTTAGAGCCATCTGTGCTCGGCCATGAGCACATCGTTTGGAACCTTATAGCCGAAGTAGCGCATGACGTATTGGCCGTACTCCTGCCATATGGCGTTGACCTCGCGCACATCGGCCGATGGGATGCGGCGCTGGAACTGCGTAGTCACCACGGGCTCGGTGGGCTGGCGCCCGGGCACCACGTCGTATGGATATGGAGGCGCCTGCACGTTGCACGCCGCCTGTACCGACGGGCGCGAGCCGCGAACCATAGATAGTATAAAGTTGCACATGCGCATACTGCCGTACATTATATGCACCAGGTGGTACGAGCGGGATGGATATGCCGTTGACAGCTCCACGTGAGATATGACGCCTCCAGCTATGACCCGTTGCAGTGAGTCGTACTGCAACATATCTCCCGACACAACAGCGTAGCCGAACGGAGGCACGTTCCAGTAGAGATATACGTCGCCGGCATCCACGAATAAATTCACGACCGATTTATCCAAGGTGCCGAACGATAAATTATGCATGAACTCATATATCGCCCGCTTTGCGTCCTGCTTAATCGGATGCGGTATGCGTTTCGACTTACATAACGGCTCCACGATATTATCGGCGGAAAATATTTAATATTAAATACGTGCCCCCCGCAAGCGCAACATGTTGGCTATACGCATGAAATATGCCTTATTGTAGCCCGCCACTGCGGCCGCCTCATCATATGTGGCCAGCCTCTTCTTGATCAGAGCTATGGCCGTTTCAGTCCTGTATTGGAACAGCTTGGCGGCCAGCTTCCTGGTGCAGAGCCCGTACTTGAAGCAGGCGTACGTCATCAGCTGTTCCTTGCTCAATTTGCTGGCTAAATTGACCGCGGTGCGTAGCTTGGCGCAGTCATGTTCATCGCAGAACGCATCGTAGTGCCGCTCGATCACATCGTCGTCGAATCCGCATATCTGGCTTCCGCCCGATATGATGTCCTCGCTGTCCAGCCTGTCGAGCAGTTCATCTAGACCTTGTATCGCTATGCCCTTGTCGCCGACCGATATATCCAGCTTGTAGTTCGCCATCTTGCTGTACAGCGCCATGGCGTAGTCCAACTGCCAGCGCCACAGGCAGTTCTTGATGTGTAATATCGATAGCAGAAGATCCCTCATTCCTCATCGCCGTCATCCGACATCATATCCGCGGATATCCTCGATAGGCAGTACAGATTGGACAGAACCCTCATGGCCATGAAATACACAGCATTTGCACTGCCGACCCACTTTATTTCGTACTGCTCGCGGGTTCTGTCGCTGTACATCATCACTATCCTCACGCGCCTCCCCGACGACAGCGTGGATAGGATGGCCATTATGGCCAAAGGTGCGCCCAGCACCGACATCATATATATCGGCCTGCTGTCAACCATGTAGCCGAACGTGGAGAAGTAGTATCCGGCTATCTCCTTGGCGGTCTCGATCACGTTGGCGGTATTTACATAGCCGTCCCTGATGGGGGGCATATATTTCAGGGCCGCGCTCACATCGTCATGGCTCATCCGCGACAAACTATGGGGCAACACGCCGGCGTTGATGACGTCGTATTCGTTGTCGAAAACCTCGCGGAACTCGGGCTTGCAACGTATGTTGGCGTGCGCCCTCAATATAAGGCCCTGCTCATCTATATCGCCCGATTCCTCGATTACGGCAGAACAGTTCGGAGTAAAAATCCATATTCCGGCTTCATCCATAACTATGACTTCAGATCAGAATAAATAGGTTGGGGAAAAAAGGGGTTGTTTAGAACAGGCCGGAGAACCAGTCCCAGACCTTCTGCAGAACGCCGCCTATTATGGGCACCTTGGTGAGCATAATTATAATAAGCACAATCACGGCCACAGAGGCTATCCACGGGCCCAGCACAGGTAGATATGCAGATATGGCGTTGACAACAGACTGCACGAATCCAAGGACGGCGTTTGCGAGCACGCTAGGGTCGAAGGTGAACGTGGCCGACATGGCCTATCAGAACGCGCTCTGCACGTAACCTATTACTTTATCGATCAACCCGCCCACTATAGGCATCTTCCTCGCAACCGCAATCATGATCGTCACGCCAGCTATCATGGCAACTATACTGCCCACAGGCCCAAGGTATGCAGATATAGTATTGACAACAGACTGCACAAATCCAACGACGGCGTTTACAAGCACGTTAGGGTCGAAGGTGAACGTGGCCGACATGGTTACCTAGTCACGCCAGCCGCTTGTATAACTGCCAGTGCGTTGCGCACAGCCTGCAACGCCTTGGGGCCTATGCCGTACCAGTGGCTGTAGGCGTCGAGGCCGCTTCTGTCGCCCTTAGTGGCTCTGTACACAGGCGAAGCGGCCTGGACGAGCTGTCTGTATATGTCACCCCTTCTGTACTTGTTGGCCTTAAGAACGACGTTAGTAGCGGTGTTGTATATCCACGCGACCTCATCGGGAGTGGTGTACCCAAATAGGCCTGCACGTTGTTCCATCACTTGCTTGGCGTATTCCAGTGCCTGTGCCATCGAATGGCTTAGCCTCGGTTATTTAAAAATCGGTCAACCGCCTATGCGGCATCCACCCTATCAACCGTTCACGTGCGGCGTATAGGAGCCGCCTTATCCGTAGCCAGTGCATAACATGCGGCATGGGCGTCCAGCTCCTGAACGCCTTCGCTGAATTGGAATATGTCCAGAGGCGTTGACGGCTTAACCACCTTGACCTTCATGGTGCCCTTCATCCATTTGGCCGCATCGACTATCCGCCATATGTCGTCCACCTCGCGCTCCACCTTGACCACCTTCAGGCACGAGCCGCCGTGTATGGTGTTTATACAGCCTATGAGCCTCGACGTATCTATTGTGACGTTTCTGTCGAAGGCCTTGCCCAGCTTAACCAAAGCGTCACATCTAGGTATTACATGCTTCAGAACTTGGTTGCCCGCGGTGCACGTGAACTCGTAGCCGTTCATCATGTAGTCCACGGCCTTTATGCGGACGTCCCTGTCGGCGGCCGATAGGGCGCCGCTACATATCACATGGAATCCGCGGCGTCCGCTGAAGTGCACCTCGCACCTATCTCCGAAGACGTCCCATATATAGTCGGCAAGCTCGAACGACGTGCGAAGGGTTACAGACATGCATTCCTCGTATGTATGGCACCTCCGCTCCTCTATAAGCTTGTCGGAATCTATGTCTATCACGAAGTCGGCCGCAAGCCACTGCTTGGCATCCATATCTTGGTTGCTCGGGTCGCTGTACAGAGCGACTGAGTGGAACACGCGCATGGGCACGTATTTGGCCAAATAGCTACGTAGCGATCGGCCGTTCGGGAACGACCTATGGCGAACCATCACGTTGTTGCGGTACATGAAGGCGAACTCGCGCATCTCCATTTGAGGCACCTCAAGATCCGTAGGCATGACTACTTCCCTATAGTAGCGCGATATTATGCCCACAACGGCAGGCCTACCTGACATCGCCGCCCGTCTTGATGACGAGCTTGCCCAGCCCTTTGTGCTTGATGCCGTAGACGGCCGGGCTCTTCACGCCGCATGCGCCTCCTACGGGGCATGCGCCGTTGGCGATCACCGTACTGCACGACGGCACGGAATATTTCTTGCGCCCGCCAGCCTGGCCCGATATGTGCCTCAGCTGATATTCCGTCTTCTTGGGGTCGAAGTCCGGCGCATGCCGAAATATATCCATCAAGATCTGAACCGCATTATCGCCGTACCGCCTGAAGTACCACGTAGCCAGGAGGAACCGCTCGAAGTGGCCCACCTCCTCGCCCCGCTTAATATTCTCCTCGACCTCGATTATGCACGGCGGCTTATCGCCGGCCTGCGGCGGCTCCTCGCGCGGCGCCTCTGCCGATATGCGCCTGTGCCTCTTGGGCGCCTCCTCCTTGCGCTGTACGAGCGCCATCAAGTCGTCCAAGGTGAGGAATACGTATCCCCTATATATCGGCTTGCCGTCGGGCCAGCCCCACTTCTGGAGGTACTCGCTCAGCGGTATGGCCGCCTGATAGCACACATAGAACGGGCACGGCAGACCCTCTATTTGGGTCGAAAACGACATGGACGGTTTCCCATAACCTATTTAAAAAGATTTCATCGTTTTATAAATATCCTGTAGTTATATCTACTCATGTAAAGAGCCTGTGAAGCGCCGTAACGTAGAACCTGGCCGACCTCACATACCTGGCGTATTCGGACAGCCATGGAATGTACCTGCTGATGTCCGTGCAGTTGCGGCGTAGGCCCACGGCGAATGCATATTCGGACAGCCAGCGCTCTATATCGGCGAGAGTTATCTCGCTGATTTGGGGCACCTCGCGCCTCGATAGGGAGCGCATGATCTCCGCCACGTAGTTGCGCACCTGCTCTATCGGCATATACTCGATGAGCGTGGATGCCGCCCGGCTGATCTCGCTCGCGGTAAGCCTAGGGCACCTGCATCTAACCGCATAATACGTGCGCCTTAGGGGCAACACATAGCGGGTCTGGGCAGGGCCTGTGCCGCATGGCGGGATGATCCTGGGCGCCACCACGTCGATCATGTCGACCATGTCCTCGATGGACTCGAAGAACTCGCGGCCCGCGTCCTCGATTATGAACTGCGCAAATAAATCCCTGAGGTTGTCCATCAGCAGATCCGCAACTGAGTTGAGGTACTCATGCACCCGCCTCAGGTATCTGGCCCTGGTGCCCCTGCGCACTATTATCAGCCTGTCTAATAGGCCCTCGGAGATCGGCGTGCATACCCGCATCTCGTAGTACAGATTGCGGGATTCCTTGTTGCGGGCGCAGTACGATACCGATACCGTATAGCATATGTAGAAGTACCTAATCCTGCCGCACCACCTGATCAAGCCCTCCCTGGTTATGGTTGCCGCATATATGCGGGCGCGCCAGCGGCGCCCATCGTAATGGGGCACTATGACTATATGCGGAGCAACGCCGTAAATGAGCACGCGCCTGCCCCTGCGCGGCAGAACGGGCACGGACATGGACTAGATGGGGAAATACTTTTTAACTATGATGCCGGCACGGGCATGTTGAAGCTGGATCTTGATGACGGCGTGCCTGAGTGGGTGGTCGATGTAGCCAGGAGCAGGAACAACTGGCACGGCGGCGTTCCGGTGGAGGTCAGGGGATGTGTCAGACCCATAATAGCCATGGCGCTGGGCTCAGATCCTAGGAGGGAGTGCTTCAATTTGTTCATGTGCCTTAACGGCATAGAGAGGGACTATTTATCCGACTGGTACAGCAAGCCCGAATGCGGCGGAGATATACCCGACTGGTGCCGCCCGATATACGAGCTCGCCATGGAGGCCCGCAAAGCCGTTCATGAGCGGTAGCCAATCGCGCCAGCTGGCGCAGATACTTGCCCTGCTAAGCCAGTACAACAAGGTCGATCTGAGCAAGCTAAAGGTGGCGACCGAGTACGTCAATCTGAGCGGCGTCAGCGATGCGGCGATGCTCATACAGGCCTTGACAGAACAGCGCAAGCAGATAGTCGGAGGCACGCTGATCAACAAGTACAGCATAAGCGAGCTGGGCGGGGAGATAAGAATAGTGGGGATCGCCGGCAGAGTAGTATCGGTCGAGAAGGTTATGTTGCCCCACGTGATCACGTACAAGTGCGCCCTATGCGGCACCAAGTTCAACAAGAGCTATTCGGTTCTGCACGCAATAGGCGATCACATCAAGAAGCGCGATTGGACTGTCAGCGTATGCCCCGCATGCAGGTATGAGGCCAAGATGAGCGTGGAGGATAGGCACGAGCTTTACTCCATGATCAAGATGGCAGTCACAGACGGCACGGGCACCATAACCGTATATGCTCCCGCCAGCCTCTACGATGGCAAGAGTAGCTATGTGAACATAACCGGCGTGTACATGCCGCATCCGCTGGGCCACTTCATCTACGCCACCGGCATCGATGCCGATGCCGGGGCCTCAATATCGCAGGATCAGGTGATGCAGGCGCTGTATAAGTTCATAACGGCGGATACGCTGACGGTCGCCGCCATTCTCGCCTCGGTGGTGCGGCCGTCTAAATCCGAGTCGCTGAGGACTCTGATATTCATCACGTGGCGCGGCTACGGCACGTGGAGGCATCTGTACAAAGCCATGACCGCGGTATCGGTTAAGACCAAAGTGGTCGGGCTCCCCAGGCTGAAGCTACATCCGTCTACGCCTGTGGTTGCGTTCGCAAACGGCACCAACAACGAGCTGGATATACTCAACGACATATTCAACGGCACCCTATACTACGGCGGAGCCTACGTCCATCTGAACAACAACCTCGTAGTGTACACCACCAACCCGAGGGCGTTCAAGATGTTGCGCGGCCTCGGATGGGATCTGGTGGCGGTTGTGAGCAAGTCCTACGCCGTAAGCGAGCAATATCTTGATGCAATAACCGCGGGACTGCGCAACGCCGTGCTGAAATTATGGGATAAAGATGTTGAGGGGTGCGATGTAAAGATCTGCAAGAGCTCATACAAGCTGACGGGAAAGCGCATAATGGCTTCGGTGGTTCAGATCTAAAAGATGGGTATTAGGACTGGGCCGAATAAGCCGCATCGAAGTAATCGATAAACCTACGCAGATGGGATGCATCAACTCCGGTAATGACATAATCGTCCTTGTATCCGAGGTACAGCAGTATCGCGTTGCGCAGAAATTCGGCAAACGATTCGCGGGGCTGTATGCCTAAATCGCGCATCATCCGATAGTATATGCGCGCACATCTGTAATACTCGGCACTGCGTGCGACCTTAGAGGGGGCCTCCTCCTGGCGGCTCATTGCGGCCTATCTCATCAAGCGGATAGCTAAACCGATCATAGTATATCCAAACGCTGTATGTTCTTTTGATCGGCCTGCGGCAACTGCTGTTGGGGCTGTTGTTGCTGGGGTTGCTGTTGCTGGTTTGTATTGGCCATATTGGGCATGGGCGGCATCGGCATATTGGGCATGCCAGGCATCTGCATCATAGACGACATCATAGATGTCTGCATCCTCTGCATCATCTGTTGCATCATGGGCATGAACATCATGGCCAGCATCTGCTTCATCATGCCCCGCAGATCGAAACCTCCGCCGCCCTCATCTTCGCCGCCTAACTGCTTCTCAAGCACTTTGGCCAGCACCTGTTGCACTATAGCATTCTGCATATCTTGAGGCTGTTGAGGTGCCTGTTGAGGTGCACCGGACGGTGGAGCGCCTGGAGGTGCGCCTGGAGGTGCGTTGGGCATAGTAGGCGCTACATACATAAGCGCTATGTATATCCTCACCGCGTTGACCAGCACTGTAAGTATCGAGCCCTCCTTATCAACGGCGTTTATCAGATGTATGTATATATGTTCAGGCAGGATCTCGCGCAGGAGGCGAACCACCGTGTTGACACAGCCCTTATCCTTGAATTCGGCTATGTAGGACTGTATTATCGCCTGCTTGTGCTCATCGGCCTCTATCTCATCGCCGCCGGCAGGAGAAACTGTATCTAAGGCGGGAGCGGCCATTATTGCGGTTGGGCATTGCTGTTTTCATTAGCCTCAGCTTGATCGGCGGACTGAACAGGTATTTCTGTGCCTCCGCCGTAAACCACCTGACGTATCTCGTCCAGTAGCATCTTGGCCACATCAGGGGCGTATTGTTTGTATGATCTGAACATATCCACTATGAAGCTCTTAGCATCGCTGGGACAGCGGGTATCTATACCGCTGATACACAACACTATCCAGCCAGGCCCCGTAAAGCCTAGAATAGACCACTGAATATCTGCAGATATTTGCGTTATATTATTACGTAGTTTATCCAATATAACAGCAATTATATACTTTCTGCCATCAGGTATATGTGCCATATAATCCAGCTGTTGTGCATACTGCGGATTCTGAGCCTTAAGTACATCTAGACCCAATTTACTGCCACCGCTGATAATTATCGGATTATTCTGCGACATTGAGGAGAAGCTGTTAGATGGAATATAAGCTTTACCATACGGCAAAACCCTTGTCGTCTAGGTTAGAGGGAGGATGGACGCTCAGCGGACGAATTGCATGATCACCGTATAGGTTATGCCTTGAGATATGGGCATGTCGTTGCCTAAATAGAATGTGTATTCCAGTGCGTTGACCGTGTTGCCCAGCACCCTCACCGTTAGGTCTATGGACTGTATGTACCCGTTCACCGGCGCCAGAAACACGAGCTTGCACGAGAACGCGGATCCGTCGTAGTTGCAGGACAGGCTGTTGGGATTCGACGACGGCTGTGCGGCCGTTGCGGTAGATATGGGGCCCCACTTCTGCACGTTGCCGTTGTAGTCGCGCGTTGTCACGTTTACCAACGCCTGGTCGCACGTGGTCGCGTTGCTACATGGGCTTGATATCGATGAATATATGAACTTGAACATCGTATCGACTAAGTCTATCGACACGACCGGCGTAGCCACGTATAAGCATTGCCGATGATATAAAACCCATACACTGCAAAATCTTTTTAAACTGAGCCTCTGTTAGGGCTGTGGATGAAGCCATACGCCTGCTCAAACAGTCGCTCAAGGATACGCCCGTAGGCAACACCATAGCGGAATATATCGCGCATGCGGAATCGCTCGATCCTCAGTGCCGCAGGCTGGTGCTACAGAAGGCCATGGAGCTCGCCCGCAAATATGAATCCATCTGATGTCCCCTATTGGCAGTACATAGAGCGGTACCTAATGCAGTGTTGCTACACCATACGCAAACCATGTATGTCGGTGGGCCTGTTGCGCATAGTGGCAGACGTCACCGCTATGGTGGTCAGGGATCATATATCGCGCGGACAGCAGGTCGATGCGGCGCAGGTGCGCAGTCAGATACTGGCCAGCATACGCATGTTGCGCAACATGGGCGCGGCCAATATAGTCGATAACGCAGTGGTCAACTTCAACGACGGCATAGTTTCGTGCCAACAGCAGGCCGTAGCCGTAAACAGCGGCGAGGGCAGGCGGATAGAGAAGAAGCGCTCAACTCTGCTGGACTTTTTAAAGCGCTGACCTTAAGGGGCCGGACTTGCCGTTCGATTTATCACTGCCACGTCACCGTAATCAGCACCCTGTATGTGCCTCCCGACATGACGTTCATATCTGGGCTTGAGTCGAGGTGGATCATGCTGAGCTCCGCAACCGGATTTATCGATCCGCCGCCGGTCGATCCGGATAGAAAGCGGATGTAGACCTCTGATATGCGGCCGTCGCGTTGCGGGGTGAACGAGCCGGTGCACGTGAACCTCTTGTTGGTCAGATCTGCGCCGCATTTTATGTTCGACAGCGATATGGTGGCATCACTGCCGGACAGCTTAACGTGGCCCTCCACAGTAGTTATTGACGCCAGGAACAAAATCATAGAGTCCAGCGGTGATGGCGTAGACGACATGGGCTAAAATAATTGAGTGAATTAACGGGTAGTTATCACGCCCTTAGACCTCTGTATCGGCTGTTCTACTGTAACCGCCTGCTGTGCCGGCAGTTGAGCCACTGCGGACTGGATCTCCTGTAGCTTGTTTATAGGCACCGCTATGACTATCTTCTCGTCGTCCATGGACACTATGGTGCCGAAGTTGCTGAGCATGCCTGCCAGATCCATCGTCACGCGCGTGGTCACCTTGCCCCCGAACTCGATCCTGGATATATACTGGGGCAACTGCTTCGGCCGTATCAGCGATGCGTCGAACACCAGCGTGAGCACCAAACTGCGGGTGATGCCGTCGACCACTGCGTCGTACGTCACCGACTGGCCCAACATGGATGCGTCGAACTCACTGCCCATAGACTGGATGAACTCCTTGATGAACGACTGCATCATGTTGCTCTTTATCGCCTCTATGGGTATGGTCAGCTGTATCGTGTCTCCGGATATCATGAGCAATATCGAACCCCTATTTAAATTGATTTAGAACGGCGGTCTGCCGCCGCCTAGGATCCTGAACTGAGGTGCAACGTGCTGTGCAGTGTATGCGCCCATTATCGTGTATACGCAGTTGCCCGTGTATACGGCCATCTCGAAGTTGCCCGGCATTATGTTGGCCACTATGGTGGACTCGGGGCCCTGCATCTCGATGCGCATGCCGTTGGTTGTGTTGACCACGGCCAGCTGAATCACCCCGCGCATGTACTTAAGTGAGCGCGATACAAAATCGGCAAGCCGCCGCGGATCCACGAACCGGTTGACGAGCATGCGCGACACGTCGGTGATCAGATGGACTAGGCCTCTAAGCGATCCCAGCTGTATGCTGGCAACGGCCTTACGCCTGCATCCATCGTTGTTGGCCATGACAGTTATGTTGAAGTTGTTGACCGATATATTGCGTGCGCCTGTCTGAGGTCTGACTCCAGTGCGCTGAGCTGGGGGTTGTATCAGAACCGGCTGTAGGGTGGAGCTGTAAATATCGGCCGTAGTATTTCTGAACGACATCGCAAATATGGCTCAGTGCTGTTTAAAATGGTTCAGCGGAGGTAGCCGGCCAGCACCTTGACCACGTGGCCGCCGAACCTCGATTCCAGCGCCGCATAGTCTATCGATGCAGTAGATGATAATGCGGTTTTGACCATGGCTATATAGTCCCTGATATCGCCCCACTTGTACTCGATCAGCGCATCGCCGGTGCCGTGCATAATCGTTGAGAGCTCGCAGGTCTTGGATTGGTTGGCCGGCACGAAGTATACACCCTCTATGCCGTCCAAGGTCTCGGACATAGCCATAGCGTTCCACGTAACCACCTTGGTGCCTACATATAGAGCCATAACCGGATTCAGTCCGAAGCCCTCATGCTTAGCCAGATTTGTGTATATACGGCCCAACGCCAGCAGTTTATACACGTCGGCAATATTGGGAGCTGAGAACCTAATCGCGTTGGGCTCATCGCCGTTGCCTACAAATCCAATCGAGTTGAACTGTGAATAGACGTCGCGCCAGAAGTGCCATCCCTTGCGCTCGCACATGGGGTCGTGTTGCGGTGTAAGCTGATATCTGTTGTTGAGGTAGACCGCCTCAAATGGACGGGGCTGGCTCCTGAGCTTTTCGACGAGCTCTGCGCTTACGGGCGGAATCGGATGATACATATAGTCGGCCACGGGTATTCCCTGCTCCTCGAATATGGCCTTGCCCCACTTAGTTACTGCTATGCAGGGGCGCGTCCTGCATATCTGTTTGGCCGACTCAGCGTTGGCCTGATTCTTGTATTTGCCCTCAACGGTCACGTAGACGACCCTGGCCTTGCTTGCTATATACTGCCGTACGATTAAATCGGACTGCGACCCTATAAATACATCTACGGGGGAAAACACCCAGCGCTCATGCGGCTGTATGTTGCACCTGACATTCATATAATGACATATGGATTCAGCTACAACTCTATATGATTGAACATTTGTATGATATATATTCAGTACTGGCTCTCGGTTGTTGGCACTGCTTACCACGTTATTCGTGACGTTGATGACCGGTATAGGCACTACCAAATTGGGCATGGTTATCGTGGCCTTGAACGCTTGATTTGTGTCCATTGACTTGTCCGAATTTAATTTTTATAAATTGTACGTCCATATGCCCGCTGATGTTGGAGGTCGCTTGCTGAATATATGATGTAAGGCTGGATATCTGAACAAAATATATCCTACAATCTTATCATCGTGTTTATATTATCCGTATAGTTGACGAGCGCCAGCGCAGGTACCATGATCGACGATATCTTGCCCACTATGACTTGGCCGTTGCCCACGTTGTAGTACAGCTCTATGTCCTTGAGCCGCGACTGTGCTGGCACTGTAGGCGCACGTATCGTATACGTGACCTCCACTGTGTGTTGCGACGCCTCCTTGATCTCTATATCCACGGGCAGGTTGGTAAGCGTGGTGCCGTCCGTGAACGACATGGTGGCCGTATAATTGCTCAAGTTGAAGTAGCCGTTGGCTATCATCACGGCCGATGGGTCTATGTCGACGTAGCCAGGATTGACCGACCTATCTACCCCGAACATATCGTATATATGTATTGTCGGGCGCTGATAGTATGACCTGTACACCTCATATAGGCCCAGATATTTGTCGTAGCTGTTGGGATCCGCGGCATTGCCGCCAGGCCTAAGGCAGAACACCTCGACGTTGATCAGCTCATCGGTCTCGGTCGGTATGCCCGGCGCAGTGACGCAGGATCCGGAGCCGGGCGCCGGCACGGCTGTCTGGCATACGCCCGTCAGTATCTTGGTCTCGTCTAGGTCTGAGAGGTCGATGTAGCTGTCAACAGCCAGGGACAGCATATCGGCCGACAGCTGGTAGATCAGGCATACGTTGCCAGTATATACTTGACCCCAGTTCCTGAAGACGAGCTTGGCGTAGCATGGATACAAGTTGCCTGTGCTGTCTACGAAGTTGCCCTGCCTTTTGTACCGCACAGTGGCCCTTATGGGCGTTATATCTATAATCACGTTGGCTCCCGCGCAACATAATTAAAAACTCGACGTAGCTAGGATCCGTGAGCGTAACCTACGACTACATCCCCCACGCGCTCAAGTACGCCAGCGGTCTGTGCACCAACTGCAAGGTGTCCATAACCATAGGAAGCAACACGTACAGCGCACCGTGCACCTTCACCCTCACAGACCAGCAGTACAGCGCCACGAACAACCAGGTCACTGCTGGGTATCAGATAAACGCGACCATTACAATAAATACCGGCGGCACCGCCACACAGCTGTACTACGAGCTGAACAACGGCACGAGCGCGTGCATATCGGCCGCATATCCGATAAACGTGAGCATACCCAACTACACACAGCTGACCGTGAACATAGCCGTTACGTACACATCAACCACTACCTAATCCCCGCCCTGAAGGGCAGAGCTTTCCACTATTTAATAAGGCGTCAGGTACAGCACTACAGCGCACTTAGCGCCGTAGTTGTAAACAAGCGTAGTCAGCGCTATCATCTCATCGCTTGTCAAGTTGAGCGATGACTGTTGCAGGTACTTATACGAGTTGGATACAGGTATCGTGAAGCTGTAGCCGCCGATGGATATGGTGATTTGGCTCGTGTTTACGTCGGTGCTCATATTGCCGGTGAGGCCGTTCGTA
>Ga0080004_1066811_pt1 | contig 25564 bp, 25 predicted proteins | sample WasSprMetagenome_FD_69207 | JGI IMG/M metagenome (GOLD analysis project Ga0080004, IMG submission 69207) | Sulfidic aquatic microbial communities from Washburn Spring, Yellowstone National Park, USA - WS (SPADES assembly) (version 2) | ecosystem: Environmental > Aquatic > Thermal springs > Hot...
GTCATAGTATATTGCGTAAGATGATGGTGCGCTGCTTGTAATTGTAACTGTGTATACCATGTATGGTCTAGCATTAGGTGTTGTAGAGGAAACAATATTATTGTTTGGATCAACCCAAGCAACAGTGGCATCTCCATAGCCACTTAAAGAAGCTGAAGCTACAGTATCTCTGTAAGCAGTACTCTTTTTAACAAGATCTACTGCCGTTATGTATACAGATGAACTGCTTTGGCTAAAAATATAAGTAGCTTTAGCACCACTCTTTTCAGCTACATAAACAGCGTAAGGAATGCCTGAAAATGCACTTAAAACCAGTGTTTCTACACCCCATGCACCACTATAGTAAGCTCTGTAAATATTGCCACTAGCTGCAACTAAAAATCCATCACTATAACTTGTAACAGAAGCCCAAGCACCATTAAAATTCTGGATAACTGCGACTTGCTTTAAGAAGGTTGGACTTCCACTAGAAACACTGTATATACTCAAATACAAATTGCTACCATTTTTCCACAAAACACCTAGGTAATTACCATAGAGAGTTATTTCATACCCACTACCAGTTCCAATAGCAACATTACTTGTAGTGCCAAGACTTGTGCCTGAAAAACTAGTGTAAGCAATTCTAATATTATTCTTTTTCCCAGTTGTGATTAGAAGAGCATAGATATAGTAAGTATTACCCACTTTACTAACCTCAACATCTATAAAGCGCACAGATACTCCGCGAATGTTGTAAGATTTCTCTGCAACACTAGTCCCTTTACTTATGCTATACACTATGATAGAACCATCCCAATCATTCTTAAGTGTCTCTCCAACTACAAAGAGATAGTCATCAACTACTTTACAAGCATAGAACCTGAGCCTAACATAATCTTTGCCATGTATTTGGGGGCTTTGGTTCACGAATAGTTCATAGCCATTGCTAGTCAGTTTTGTGATTCTGTAGATTAAGCCGTTTGTAGTATCATTACCAACTGCATAGAGTAGTCCTTGTGAGGAGTCTCCGCAGGTGCTGTATAATGTTACTCCACTTGGTGCTGGTACTCCACCTCCATAGCTAGCTTGGACGCTTATAGCAGCTGTGCTAAAAGCGAGTAGTAACAGCATGTGCAGTGCAATGGTGTAGGTAGCACTATTACTGTGCATGGTACATCTCCACACCTTTCTTAATGTATGAAACACCTAAAAGGTGTGAGAGGTAAGAGTTTTTATATTTTACGTCTTTGAAAGCAAGTATGCATGCTGTTGCTGTAGTTTTAATTTAGAGCATCTGTGTAGTCTGTTATGTGAGTTTGATGAACTTGTTTAAATGTGTTCACATTTATATACCTGGTGTTTTTAGTAGTTGCTTATGGTTTGTGGTGTTTTTCTGTGGCTGATGTGCCTAGGCTCGATTTTGATGATGTTTCGAGAGAAGTTAGGGAGGTTGTTTCAGCAGTATCAAAGGTTTACGTGGGTAAGCAAGAATTGGTTAAGTTGTGTGTGGCTGCTCTTTATAGTGGAGGTCATGTGCTTATTGAGGGTTTTCCTGGAACTGGCAAGACTTTACTTGCTAAGGCTCTTGCTAAGGCTATAGCTGGTGTTTATAAGCGTGTTCAGGGGCATCCAGATATTCTACCAAGTGATATTCTTGGTTTTCATGTTTATAGGGTGACTGGTGAGAAGGTGTTTGTTGAGGGCCCTGTTTTCACCAATATTCTTCTTTTTGACGAGCTCAACAGAACTCCTACTAGAACTCAAGCGGCTTTGCTAGAGGCTATGCAGGAAATGCAGGTCACAGTAGATGGTGTTACATATAAGTTGCCAAAGCCATTCATGGTCATAGCCACGCAGATACCCTATAGGCATGCTAAGGGAGCTTACGAAATTATGGAGACTCTTGCAGATAGGTTTGCTGTTTCAGCACCAAGTCACTACAACCCGCCTGAGGAGGAGGCAGAGGTTGTTAGAAGAGCAGACCACATACTAACAGTTCCAGTAGAGCAAGTAACAACTCCTCAGAGAATTGAGGCTGTCTCAAGAAAAATACCTGAAGCTGTTCATGTAAGTAATCACGTAGTTGACTACATAGTTAGGCTAGTTAACTACGTGAGGTACCATCAAGCAGTAGCCTACGGGCCTTCACATAGAGCAACAGTACACCTACTAGGAATAAGCAGAGTTGTAGCGCTAATGGATGGCAGAGACTACGTGATACCGGACGATGTAAAGAACGTGTTTATTCCTGTTGTCGTTCACAGAATTAAGCTAAAAGGAGAGTTTGAATTAGAGGGTGTAGCACCTGAAAGCATTGTTGAAGAGGCTTTGAAAAACGTGCCCGTTCCAAAGTAGGAGAGAGTTTAGAGAGTGGGTACACCACATGGATAGGTTCTTAGCTTGCTAAGTCTTTGAAAATGCGTTGCAATGCGCTGTGTATGAATATAAAACTACATGTAGTGTTAGTGTACTTAGTGCAATGGGTGCGCTAGTCTAGGTGTCTATGCTTTGCAGTCAGGGTCTGTGTACAAGAGTTACATGTTTAAGCTGGTACTTGGCTTTACTCTTGTAGCCCTATTGCTAGGCTTTCTTACTGAAACTGTTTATAGAGAGTTTTTTGATGCTGTGATGAGGCTTATGAGTAGCGAAGAGCATAGCTATTTGCTAGTCTCGCTATTCTCAGTCTTTACAGTTATTTACATGTCTTTGCGCTACGCTGGCTTTTCATACGGCATTAGGCTTAGTAAAATCCTTTTCTCCATACTTATGACACTTCTATCTCTAGCACTCTACAACCTCTCTAGTCTTGATCTTGAGTATAGAGTTCAGTTGTTGGGGCTTAGCTTTGCACTTCTCTTCATAACCCTCATACTGTTGATTTATGAACTAAATTCGCTTAGCGAGGTAATACCTCTCTTAACACCACTTCTACTTACACCTCTTCCAGCAGGGTTTCTTGACAGGCTCACACCAGTTATATCGAGGTACGTTGGCATGCTAGCAGGTTTTTTAACAGGTGCTAAAGTTGTTGAAGCACCGGGGTTTACACAACTAGAAGTTGTGAGTAGTAGTGGTGAGGTAGCTAGGCTAAGTGTTGAAGCTGCGTGTACGGGTATAGTTACAGCAAGTTCTATTATTGCAGCTCTACCTATACTTCTATACATGGTGACCTTTAGCGAAGATAAGCCAGTGAAGAAAATAGCTATAGCAATAGTAGCAACTGCCTCAGCACTTGCTATAGGGCTTTTTGGAAACTTAGTCAGGGTTCTAATAGTTGTCTACGCCGCTATGAGAATTGGCATTGAGCAGGCCTACATGCTCTTCCACTACACCCCATCTATAGTATACTCAGCTCTTTCCACACTAGCAGCTTTCTCAATTGTGAAAAAAAGCTGCAGGTTCAAGCAGGCTTTTTCAAGAATTGCTGCAAAGCCCCTGCCACCCGAGGTTACGTGGGGGTATGTTGCAGGCGTTTTCCTCTTTGCAATACTCTTTACAGGTATTGCAAGCTTAGCACTAATGAGTGTCGCTACTGAGGGAATGAGTAATGCTAGTAGCGTAGTGGTAGAAATTGAGAGTGTTTCAGACTACCTTAGCAACCCAGACAAATACCTATCCACAGGCAGCGTAGTTTTCACTGATAGGTACTACGACTCGTTTTTAACAAGGGTTTTAGGAGCACTTGCAGTCTATAGAGTGAACATCAGAGCAGGGGATAGCATGTTTTCAGGATATGTAGAAGTTGTTGACACTACTGCAAGGCTACACACATGGCAACTGTGTTTAACGCTTCAAGGCTACACAGTCAAGTCTTCGTGGACTGAGTTCATAAATAACACAAAGCTTACATACATACTGCTTGAGAAGAGTGCCTGGAAAGGGGTATTGGCATACACCATAATTCCCACAGCAGTTAAAGCTGATAACAACATTTTTAACCTGTACACAAGGATCTCCATCTTGACAAGTGGAAACCCCAACCCTCAGGTAGAGCACCTCACCAAAGTTCTACTCTCACTTGCAGAAAGATATCAAGTAGCTAAGCTAAGTACGGGTGACAATTGGCTTCAAAATGTGTTTGCACTTGGAGTTATACTAGCCCTAGCAGTATTTATAGTCTATGTGGTTGTAGTGCTGGTGTGGAGCTCTAGGTTCAAGATTGGGAGAGTCTAAGGTGAAGTATTGCAGAGGTTGTTCTATGCTTAACGCTTTGAAAAAAGTATTTATACTTATAGCAAAGCTATGTGTTTTTGTTGCTGAGGTGCTTGTCAAGAGGTTTTAAAATGGTGAAAATGCTTCAGTTTTTTAGTAGTAATGCTGGTCTATTTACATACTGTGTACTTGCGGTAAGCAGCATTATACTGAGGCTTCATGGTTCTGTAACTACTCTTGTATATGTATTTGTTCTCTCTCTAGCAGTGCTAAACACGTCCATTGCTATGAGGTATGCTGGGTACTGGGCTTTAGCATCTGTTTATAGTATTTACACCTTTAGCTTTGCTCTACTTACCCTGGTTCTCAATGACCCCATGCTCTCGCCCTTCTCAAGCCTCATCACAAGCATGGCGTTCATAGTCTTCGTCTTCATAGTAATGGTTATTGCACAGCAGTTCTATAGTGATAGTGTTTACAGCTTGTTTAGTAGCTTAACTCCTGTTGCTGTGTTGGCAAGTATAGTCTTAGGTATTTACATAGGCTTGCCAAATCCCTTACTATTCGTAGCCCCAGCAATAGTAGACGCAATTTCGTCTGCCATCATAATCTCATCTGAGAAAAGGTGCTTAACAGGCTTGGCAGTGTGCTTCTTAGCATTTATAACAGTCTATGCCCAGCCCCTGCTAGGCTTTAAGCTCGCTACACTAGCCCCCATACTCCTTCTACACTTAGCAAGAAATCTATCCCTAGCCCTTGGCAAACCTCTCTACGCTAGCTCAGCACTTCTCTTAGACATAGCTCTAAGACCAGTGGTGTGGCTACTGTGAACACAGGCCTACTGATTTTAGGGTTAAACATAGTTGTCATTTCTATTCTACTCTCACTATACGGACTCGCCACTGGGGATAGCGGATTAGTTGGCATAGCGGCTTCGCTTGGCCTAGCCGGGGGAGTAATAGTAGCGTATAGCAGAACTCCCCAGGATCCCACAACAGCATCTCTACTAAACTACTCCAAAACACTTGTAAACGCTGTAACAAGCACTATTGAAGACCTGGATCTGCTAGAGTCAAGTATTTGCATTGTTAAGAAAGGGGCGGCATTCCTACTTGCGTACTCCAAAACCCCCTGCCCAGCACAGGTTGACCCTGGCATAGGTTTTGCCGGCGGATCACCATACCTGGCCATACCTATAGAAATTCCAAGTCCTGTACCTGCAGAAGCCTTAGGCACTTCTACAGCAGCTGGAGAACCTGTTGAAAGAGTGCTTAGATCGCTACTAGTTGAAGAGCTTGCAGTGTGTAGAGGTGTGAAAGTTGACGTTGCGGGAGAGTCTTACAGTATTTACATTACAGGGTTGGCAGAGTCTCTAAGGGATTTCACAAGGTATCCTGTAGACCCCTACACACTACTAGTGCTCTCAACACTGTCCCACACAACTTCAGCTAGTTGTATTAGGCTTGTTCAGCGAACCTACGTGCCTGAGGGGCTGGTGCTTGTAGTAAAGGTTGAGAAGCAATGAGGAGTAGGGTAGGCCTATTCATACTGGTGTATGCGCTAATGACTGTTCTCTCAACAGTGTCACTGTACCTGTTGAAGGAGCAGAGAGTGGATGTGTACATATCTTTAAACATTCTATCCTACTACATATCATACGCCGTGATAAGGCCGGGTCCTTCTACAAATATTGTGAAGGTTCTTAACATAACGCTCTTTGCGCTCTTCATTGTAGTAGTTGCTTTTAGAGTTTATGAGGTGTTGGCATAGTGAGCAAGAGCTTAGCCACGATTATGCTAATAGCATTGGTAATGCTTTTTCTAGATGTAAATGCAAATGCACAGCCCTCGCCTCAACCACTAGCTGACTGCACGTACCTGTTAGCAGTACTTGAAAAAGCTGTTAGTTATGCTGTTAGAGATGTTCCAGAAGGTGAGTACATAGCTTATACAATGCTGAAAGCCCCTGTAGTTTCAGAGCTTTCAGATCTTCACATAAAGTCTTACAGTGTTTTGCTAAGCTACTACACAGTTGCAATGCGAGGTGTTGGTAACAGGAGCGATATTCAGAGGCTTTACGAGCTCTACCAGGGCATAGACATTGTAGCTGAGTACGCTAGAAAACTGCATAGCTGTTGCAAAGAGTCTGAGGCAGCTTATGCAATTAGGACTAGAGTTGAGCTGTACTTGCAGGAGTTGAGGAGTAGGCTTGAGGGCATGCTAGTGCAGAGCTCCTCTAATCTCCAGCCTGTGGCGCTTCACATTGATGATAGGGTGTACAAGCCTGGAGAGGACATGGACATAAGAGTTGATGTAATTAACAAGACCTGCACCCCAAGGCTAGCAGCTATAACCTATGCAGGGATTGTCTTCGATAGCAAGGAGTTTAGGTGCACTGGGCTAGAGTGTGTAGCTGTACTAAAGGCTCCTCCTGCCTATGCTGTTAAAGACTATGTGAAGAGTGGTGTAGCAAAAATGAGCCTTGTTATAAGGGTTTCTTGCCCAGGTAGTGACTTTAGAGTGTTTAGGTTTGTAAGCATTAGGTATGAATATCCTCAAGTGGTTGTAGACTGCCCATCTACTGCAACACGAGGTGATGTGCTGAACATTACTCTCTACAGCAAGAGTGGAGTGCTTAGCGGCGTTCTAGCAGTTAAGAATGCTACTAGCGTGAGTACTGTTGCAAATATTACTATTGGTATCACTCCAACAGCTTTCATGCTACTGGTTGAGAAGCTGTACTTTAGCACTGGTCTAAACACGATCAGGCTCTGTGTAAATGCAACTGAGAAGACCCTTCCATACTGCTTTGAGAAGCCAGTTATTGTTAAGCCCAGGCACCCAAGTATTGAGGTTAAGGCAGTGCCGCTGTACATGTCCTGGGATGGGGGTGCCCAGCTCCTCATAATAAACAATGTTGATAGAGTGCTGAGTGCTAGGGTGTATGTCAACGGTAGGCTAGCAACACTAGTAGAACTTCCACCACTTAACACCACACTGCTACACGTTTACAGAAGTCTTTTTCCACTAGCACTTGCAAACATTGTGATTAATGTTGAGGACCCGCTCATGGTCTATGACACGTACTCTTACACGTACTCATTTACTGTTGTGAACCTGGCGCTCACAATAGCTATTGTTATTGGGGGGCTTATTTCTACTACACTGCTTCAGAGCAGGGAAAGGATGTTTACCTTGCTCCTAGCTATGAGCGGAGCCTCCAAGAGGGTTAGGAGTGTTGCTGAAGCAATACCTGATGTACTTAGAAGCCTTCTGAAGCCATACATACTCGGCCTTGGCTCGCGCATAGCCCAGCTCTACTACAAGCTCGTCAGCAGGTTTACTAGGCTACCTACAATTAGTGAAACACTTAGAGAACACTACAACACTGCTGTTCTCTCAGTCATTAAGAGCATGTGGAATAGGAGAGTGCTGTGGCAGTTGCTCTTACTAGCTGAAAAAGATATGTACTCACGTGAAAAACCCAAGCCTGAAGAGGCTAAGAAGCTTTATGAGAGTATTGCTGAGGAGGAGCACTAGGCTAGTGCTCATATATACTGTTGCTACAAGCACTTTGATAGCTTTAGCTCTCTTCACAGTTCTACCTGTGAACTGCATTTACTATGCTCTAGATGGCACTAGGCTAGGGCACCTCGAGCTAGCAAAGAGGAGCTCTGCATGGCTCTACACATTGCGGGACCTTCAGGGTGTAGAGCCAGGTAAAGCACTGCTAGTAGTGGCTGGGGAGGAGCCCCTGGGTTACGAGGGACTAGAGCAGGTTTTGGAGTTCGTGAAGAGAGGGGGTGCTGTTGTTTTCTACGGCTCTGAAAGCGCTATAAAGAAGCTGTTTGAGCACCTGGGTATTGCTGTTGCTTACTTGGGGGGCATTGTAGACCCTGTGTACAGCGTTAATGAGCCAAGCCTTGTGCTCGTAAACATGGTTTCTACAAACACAACCCTCTTACTAGACTCTCCATACTGCATTCAGGTGCTGGGGCGCAGTGAAGGAATTGATGTAGAGCCCTTGGCCTATACAAGTGCCTTTTCTTATATAGATAGCAATTCAGATGGCTTGTACAGCGTTGGTGAGCCTCTTGGTAGCTTCCCCGTAGCCTACTCTATAAGGCTTGGCAGTGGCGAGCTTCTTGTCTTCTGTGCACGTGGTGTGCTTACTAATGCTGTTTTTAATTATAATGTGAAGTGGTTAGAGGGCTTAGCTGATGCAAGAAGTGTTTTGCTGGACCAGTCCTGGACTAGGACTAGCTGGCTTCTCTACCTAAAGCTCCTCGTAAACACTTCTAGAGGTGCTTCACCTCTCTACATCTCTCTCCTCACAGCTGTAATTGTTTTGGTGGCTGTGTATGCCTATGGCAAAGCACTTGAGAAGAGTTAGGGCTTTGAAGCTCCTGCTCTTAGCACTCATAATAGCTAGTGTACTTGTTAAGGCTCTGCTGAGAGGTGTAGGAATTCACATCTTTGTGTACATACTTATTGTAGTGCTTATTGCTATTGGCAAGCCGTGGCATGCTCTCATCTCTGCTACTGCCTTTAGCACTGTCTACACATTGAATGGAGAGTTGCTAGAGCTATTCCTCGCGTCTACCTCATCTCTACTGGGCTTTCTAGTACTCTACGCAGAGGGTAGGAGCGGCACCCCTAGGCTTGCCCTTGCATCGCTACTCCTCTTCACACCGATATACATTGTCAACCCGCGAGCGCTCATACCTGTAGCCACTATTGCTAGTAGCATGCTTATAGCAGTAGCTAGAGAGTATATGAGGCTGGGGAAATCCTATGTAGAGCTTCGCCAGCGCAGTAAAACTGTTTACATAGGTGAAGCCACTAGTTATGAAGTGGTTATTAAGTGCCCTGGGCTGTTTAAGTATACTGTTTTAGAGAGTGGAAGGAGCGTCGCCTTTGGCAAAGCTATTGACGGGGCAGAGGTAGACTTGCTGGTGAAGGCAAGCCATTTAGGCGCAGGCAGTAGTAGTATTAGCGTGGTTATAGAGGATATCAGGGGCTTAGCAAGGGTTACTCACGGACCCTACACACTCTCTTACACTGTGCTGGCCAGGGCATCAGCATTTATGAAGAGAGCTGAGAAAGTGCTTGAAAAGTACGTAGTCTATTTAGCAGTTCCACGCGTAGTGAAGTTATTAATAGGCTTTCCGGGGCTAGGGGAGGTTGGCGGCACTAGGCCTGCAGGCATAGGTACTGTGGGTACCGCGGGCATGGGAGCAGGGGTGAGAGGCCTAGGTCTTGAGGCCCAGCCTCTTAAAGCACAAGCCGTGGGTACTGCAGTAGGTGTTGGCGTAGGTGCTGTGGGGCGTTCTGCACCTGCTGAAGAGAAGAAGAGTTTTGTGAGGCGCGCTCCGGCAATACACATTGTGAAGGCTGTTGAAGCTACTATAGCGAGGATTGCTGCTAAGGCTTATGTTGGTGAGTATGTTGGTGTTCGTGAGTATATACCTGGTGATAACCCCAAGACTATTCACTGGAAGAAGAGTTTTCGTAGAGAGCTTGTAGAAGACCTGTATGTTAAGGTGTTTAGCTCTCAGCCTGAGGAGGGTGGGGGTGGTCGTGGGGTGAGAATTGTGTACGCAGACTTGGCTTCCACAAGCCCTAGTGAGCTAGACATGCTGATTAGCACTATCTACAGTTTATTGCTTAGAGAGCTGGAGAGCGGAAAGCCCTTTACCACTACTCACCTCTTCATCGCTATACCTGGTAAAGGGCTTCATCACATTTACGGCAAGCTAGTAGATGTTGTTGCAGCTTTAAACACACTAATTGCGAAGTATGGAGTCAGGGCACTTTATGATTATGAGACGTGGAGAAGGACTAGAACCATTGTGCTGGGCGAGGCACAGGGTTTTATAAGTCAGCTTGAGGAGTATTACAAAGCACTTGGCTTAGCGGTAGCGGACGCTGTGAAGAATGAAGTGGGGGTGGGCGGGCCAATAACGCTCATACACTCTAACGCACTAGCGTATAAGTATGCAGTAGTAGCAAGAATTCTGCGTGACTCTGGCTTTATAGTTTCAGGTGTAGCACATTGATAAGGTTTTTGACAAGAAGAGTTAATGCTATATATTTGCATCCTCTAATTCATGTGCGGTGCTGGGTATGAAACTACAGCTTGCCTTAGCGCTAGTGCTCTGTGCATTTCTATATGTTTTTGGTTTTGTTTATGCTGAGAACTTTGACCTTGAGTTAGCAAGCCTTGTAGACAGGGTTTCTAAGCTGTATTCAATGGGGGTTAACACTACTAGTGTTGTTGAAAAGCTTAGTAGTGCTGTAAAGGCTTATGATAGTGGGGATTTTGAAAAGGCGTGGTCTCTTCTTAGCGAGGCTCGTAACATGGTTGCAGAGCTTGAGAAGGGGGCTAGCGAAACATACTTTTGGTTACTGCTTTCAAAAGCTTGTATAGTTGCTCTTCTCGCATCCATACCCATAGCTGTTTACCTTCTACTTCCACGAATATACCTCTACTTGTGGTTCAGAGCTAAGAGGAAGTGGGTTGTGAGGCGATAGCCCCATGCTGCTAGATGAAGAGGTTTTTGCAGTAATACTTGCACTATCAATCATAGCCTCAGCACTAGGCATAGCACTTACTCTAAAGCCTGGAAATCCAGAGCCCTTTACAGCTATTGGACTTTTGAATGAGGAGTGCAAAATAGGGAGGTACCCGGCAGCTGTTGTAAATGGTAGTAGCGTTAGGCTGTGTATAAGTGTTGCAAATTACCTTGGACACCCAGCATACTTTAAAGTTGTTTATAAGCTTACTACAAATGAAACTCTTCCAAATAGCACAGCCCCCTCACCTGAGCAGGCCGTTATGGAGTGGAGGGTTTTGCTAAACAACGGAGAAGAAATTGTCTTCCCCATAACAATCCCTGTTCACACTCTGCGTGGCGAGTTTCATATAGCGCTAGTGTTTGAGCTCTGGATATACAACACTTCAGCAAGTGGATGGAGCTATACTGGTAGGTGGAACCACCTTTACATAAATATTGTGGTGTAAAGGCTATGAGAAGAGAGGTTACTCTTGAGGAGTACGTTAAGAGGCTTAATGAGAAGAGCTTGTGGAGTGCCTTGCGTAAAGCTTATGAGAAAGTTAGCTCTGGCGAGCTTAGACTTGTAGACCCCCAGCCACCTAAAACCCTTGTCGAATACGCACTAAGGCTAGACTACTCCCTCTGGTTCTGGGCTGTTGCAGTACTAGTTTTTTTAACACTAATAGTTGTGTATGCTACTAGCACTATTCCACAGCTCATGGTATTGAGGTACTTTCTAGGAACACTCTACGTCCTCTACCTCCCAGGCTACGCACTTATTGAAGCACTTTACCCTGATGAAAGAGATTTAAAGCCTCTTGAACGAGTAGCGCTATCCATAGGCTTATCACTAGCAGTAGTACCACTAATAGGACTAATCTTAAACTACACACCATGGGGCATAAGGCTAGCACCCGTAATCACATCACTAGCCATATACACTCTAGGAATTAGTGTAGTAGCACTTGTAAGAAAATACAGTACTATCAAATCATCTAGACTAAGAATACCAACGCAATGAATCCTAAATTGCGCTCTTTAAAGACCAGGGCATTCATGAGGCTGTGCACATAAGTAGCGTTGTAGATGTGATTACAAATAAGCTGCTATATCTCATTAATACTTATATGCATGCTTATCTCTAGCCTATGTAAAGAAGCGTGATATGCTGTGACAAGGGATCAGGTAATAGGTGTTCTCCTCATAGCAATTTCAATTGCTGTTATAGTTCTATACCTGTGGCTCTTATTCTTTCCACCAGTAAAAGGCATAGACTTCATATTAATGAAGATAACAATTGCCATAGGGGTAGTAGCCCTCTCCGGCATTGTTGGTTGGATAGGCTACACACTAGCAACAACACCACCGCCTAAGCCTATTGAGGAGATCGAGAAGGAGATAGAGGAAGAGCTTAAAAAGCTAGAGCAAAGCGCTGCACAAACAACATCACAGTAAGGTAAGTGTTGTGCCGGGGAAAGGGTTAGCGTAGAAAATGCTCATAAAGCATTCTAAAGAGTTGGTATTGCAAAGCCGTAGCTGGGTTTGCATTAGCTGTAATCACTTGTGATTAGCTGTAAATACTTGGGCTAATCAGTTTCTATAACTACTAATACTTTAACTTTCTTCCCGTGGAACTTTCTGAGCTTTTCCTGGTAATCTTTTGGTGGGTATAGAACTATTCTGTTTCCAGAGTATTTCGAGACTGATGCCTCGAACATGTAAACCAGGCTCATGAAATCACCAAAAACATAAAAACTAGAAAGATGATTTGCTAGCAAAACTAGTTGTTGATAGCCTATGAGCCTCTTGATGAGGGTTTTGGCAACCGCAAGAATTGAGGTGGCTGCCCCCGAGGGAGGTGAGGCCCTCTTACACCAATTCCTAAAAGCATATAGAGATGCTGTTCAGTATGTGGTTGATGGTATTTGGAGTTTAGATGATATTCCATCTGAAGAGAGTTTGCATAAAATGTTCTATGCTGAGTTAAGGAGATTAGGTTTTAGGGCTCATCACGTATCTGAAATCTATAGGAGGGCTAGGGAGGTTGTTGAAGCAACTAAGAAGAATGGGGGCTCTAAGCCAATTCTCAAGAAGCTAACTGCTAGAATACACTCACTAGACTACAAAATAGACTTTAGCGCAAAGGTGCTGAGAATAGCTGTTTTGAATGATGAGTGGGTTGAGCTAAAACTCAAGTGGTACAACTACCTAAACAAGTATCTCGACGGTTCTTGGAAACCAGGGGAGATATTGATTAGCTATAGAAATAATAAGATATTTGTTTATATAACATTTCACAAAGATGTTGAGCTGACTACCCCCAGAGCTGTTATGGGTATAGACATAAACTTCAGCAACATAACATACACAGTCATAGATTTGAATGGTAGCTTAGTCTCAATAGGTGTTATACCTTTTAAAGGCTTGGAGAGAGCTCTTCACTTAAAGAAGCTTGCTGAGGATTTGCAGAAGAGGTTTCCAAGGAGCTGGTGGTTTTTGAAGTGGGTTAGAGGGGTTAGGGGTAGGTGGCTTAATAAGGCTAGAAGCATATTGATGGATTCAGCCCATAGAGCTTCTAAGAGGCTTGTGGAGATAGCCAAAGAGTACAAAGCTCTAATAGTTTTTGAGGATTTGGATAAGCTTAAAGAAAATAGCAATAACAATTACAAACTCTCATGGGAAAAATCCTTGTGGTGCTACAAGAGAATACAGATGTTCACAGAGTATAAAGCAGCTTTTCACGGAATTAAAACAGTTTATGTGAATCCAGCTAAGACCTCTAGAAAATCGCCTAACGGTAAAAAGCTTAGGTTCATAAACTATAGATATGTTGAACTTGGGGGTGTGGTAACATCTAGAGATGTTATAGCATCTTGGAATATAGCGCTAAGGGGTTTGAAGAAGTTAAAGCGTATGAGGGGCTCAAGGGTTAAGTTGAGCCCTGATAGCCCTGCAGATGAGGGTATGAGAACCCGACTCAATGCAGGGAACCCCGAAGCAAAACATTTAAAGCTAATTAAAACTATTTGCAGATGATTGCCTCGGGGAAACCCTAAAGATAGTTAGAGTGTTGCAATATTGAAGGCTATTTGTATTTATTATGTATAGCTCAGTATGTGAATTTAGTAAAGTTTCAAGATGGGTTTGCAAAATAATCGCATTAAAAATATTTAAACTAGAATTTATGTACTGTTTTTGGTTATGTGTATGCGAAGCTGGGGCTTTAGGAAGCTTGAGTTAGAAATTGATTTTAGAGATTACCAGTTAACTATTGATAAGATTCTCAGATACGGTGTTATGATAGCACCAGATCAGCTTATTGAATATGCTCCTCCTAAGCTACCAATCAAGCAGTATACATATAGAGAGCTTTATGAGCGTGTTAATAAGCTTGGCTATGTACTTGAGGAGCTTGGGCTTAGGAAAGCGGAGAAGCCTAGGGATGTGGGTAGTAGGGTTGCTGTTGTGGATTGGAATAGCACAAGGTATTTAGAGTTAATGTTTGCTGTTCCAATGTATGGTGCAACACTATTTACTGTGAATATAAGGCTTGCGCCTGAGGAAATTGTTTACACAATGAATCTTACAGAACCTGAGGTACTATTTATACATACAGACTTCTTGCCATATCTTAATGCGCTGCTAAGCCTCGTTAATACAATAAGAAAAGTTGTTATAATGAGTGATGAGATTACCGTAAAAGGCTCAGGTGAAGTTCCAAGGATTGCAGTACCTAGTGGTGTGGAGGTATATGAGTACGAGGAGTTGTTAAGGAATAAGAAGCCACAGTATCCGTGGCCTGACTTAAATGAGTACACAATTGCTGAAATCTTCTTCACCTCAGGAACCACGGGAAGGCCTAAAGGTGTTTATCACACACATAGGCAAATAGTCTTAGGCACAATGCAAATACTGATAGCTGGAATGGAGTACCCGATTAGGATGTCTAATAGAGATGTACAGCTAATGACAACCCCCATGTTCCATATCCTAGGGTGGCTTCACCCATATACAGGTGTTCTTAGTGGTGCTAGAATGGTGTTTCCAGGTAGGTATGATTGGGCGCACATAACGAGGCTTATTTATGAGCGGTACATACCAGAGGCGCAGAAGGTTGGTGGAAGGGTTGTTGCTATGGGAGTTCCAACAATGCTTATCTCAATAATTGATAATGCGAAGGCTATGGGGGTAAAGAGCCTTAAGGGGTTTGTCTATGGGTATGGAGGTCAAGCACTACCTGTAGCTGTTTATGAAGAGGCTAAGAAGCTGGGAATAGAGATAGTAACAGGCTATGGCCCTTCAGAAACACTTACAGCAATAACAAGAATGGTTTATATACCAAGGCTCTGGATGCGAATGGGTCTTGATGATGAAAAGCTTAGGGATTACTTTGTTATTAACAATTCACTAGGTGTTCCAGTGCCCCTCACACTTGCTAAGGTTGTTGATGAGAAGGGCAATGAGCTGCCGTGGGATGGAAAGAGCACAGGGCGCCTCATATTCTATTCACCAACAATAACAAGAGAGTACTATAAAGATGTTGAAAAGACGGAGTACGCATGGAGATTTGGCTATTTCGATGTTGATGACATTGTAGTAATTGATGAAACTGGTGCAATCTTCTTCATTGACAGGGAGAAGGATGCTGTTAAGAGTGGTGGTGAATGGATACCTTCATCAAGACTAGAAATGTTTATATCCACACACCCAGCAGTAAAGGAAGTAGCCATAATAGGAGTTCCGCACCCCAGGTGGATAGAAAGACCTGTTGCCATAGTGGTTCCAAAGCCTGAATACGAAGGTAAGGTCACAGAGGAAGAGATAAAGGAATATTTACAAAAAGAGTACGTGGATAAAAACCTAATGCCAAAATGGTGGATTCCAGACAAGGTAATTTTCATAAAAGATGAGGAAATGCCTAGAACCTCAACAGCAAAAATCGATAAGAAAATGCTAAGAGAACGCTATAAGAACATACTGCAAGGCTCCTAGCAACATCCCCCTAAAGCACATTCTTTAACACACTTAACATTACATCGCATCACCCATACATAACACTATCTATAGGAACACTAGGAGTAGTGGTAAAGCCAACTCAAGCAAACAAAACTCTTTCCTTTTTAAGTGTATTCAAGAATTCATAGACTTTGCTAGTTGCTTTAACAGGTCTGCACTCATATACACATGACTTAGAATAGCTTCTAAAAGCTTACAAGGATTTTAGTGTTAGCATTCCTGAAAATGTTGTTCTGCAAGGCTCTAACTCCTCATTATACACTGGCCAGGTATTCAGGGAAAAGAGTGTATGCATATAATAGCTCTAGGGCAAAGCTTTGCATAGAGCCTTGTGAAAAATAGTCTGTTGGGTGAAGAGCTTTGCAGATCCATAAGGAATTTGTAGCTGTAATGGCTAGGAGTGTTGTGGAGTATGAGAAGAGGTTTAAGGAGTTTATAAATGCTCTTTGTAAAAGCGGTTTAGCCGAGGAGGTATATACCTCATAGACTCTAGAGCAAGGAGGAGCAACATGCCGTCAAGTGACTTCGACATAGCGATAATTGTTAGCGACCATAGCGACCCTATAGAGATAGTAGTGAAGGCTAGGTTGCTAAGAAAAGAAGCATTTCCACTTGACATAGTTGTGCTAAGGAGAAGTGAAGCTATAGATCCGATATACAGAGAGATGTTTAGAGATGCAAAGAAGATGTGCTAAAGCATTACAAGAATACCACTACTCAATTGTAGTAACTGCGTTTTGTCCACGGCTTTTCTATGGCAATAGATGTAGTGAAGTTGTTATAACTAGAGGTTTTGTAAGTTAACATGCTCATGACAGCCACTATTGTGCTTGGGGTTGGGAGTTGGGAATTAAGGTGTTGATAGGAGATGTGAAGAGAGTAGAGGTGTGACTGTGAGTAGCTTGGGTATTCTGATTTGAGTTTGTTGTTCTAGCTTACATATTCATAGACCTTGTCTACAATGTCTTGGAATTCTTTTGCTCTTCTATCTCTCGGTCTCGGCAGTTTTACTTCAATTATTTTAACTATTTTTGCTGGCCTAGGCGTTAAAATTACTATTCTATCAGCCATGAGAACAGCCTCTTCAACGTTGTGCGTGACCATGACTATGGCCTTAACAGTTGTGACTCCTGATAACCAGAGGTCTAGGATTTCAGCTCTTAGAGCTTCTGCTGTTAATGGGTCTAGCTGTGAGAAGGGTTCATCCATTAGGAGCACTGTTGGCTCAACAACAAGAGCTCTTGCTATATTAACTCTTTGCTTCATTCCACCGCTAAGCTCGTGAGGATAGAAGTCTTCAAAGCCGTGCAGACCAACAAGAGATAGGTACTTTGATGCCTTTTCCCTCGCAATTCCCTTACTAACTCCCTTTGCCATGAGGGGCAAAGCTACATTATCTAAAACAGTTAGCCATGGGAGTAGAGTTGGAGATTGAAAGACAAATCCGTACGTGGTATTGCTGCGAATTTTTATTGCACCTTCATCAGGCTTTTCAACACCAGCTATAATCTTGAGTAGTGTTGTTTTTCCACAGCCTGATGGACCGAGAATAACTAGAAACTCCTCATCTATATCAAGAGATACTCCGTCTATTACCTTAAGCTTCTTACCCTTTTCACCAAAGCTTTTAACAATGTTTACAAGGCTTATCAGATGCTGCATGGCTATTCAACTACAAAAGCTCTTTCAACTAATTTAAACACCCTGGACCACAGAGCCTTATTAAAAACAGCTATCATTAAAGCCCACAGCAAAACTGTGTATAATACGTAGTCATAGCTCCCCCTATAGGTGTATTTACAAAGCATAGCCCCAACACCGCCAAGATCAACAACTTTACCACTACTCTCAAAGTACTCTGCAACTATGGTGGCATTCCAAGCACCTCCCCACGCGCTCAAAGTGCCTGAGGCTATTGAGGGTATTAGTGAAGGTATTAAGATGTACCTAAAGTAGTTCGCACCTCTAACTCTGTACACTTCTGCAAGGTCTAGAACATCTGCTCGAATCTTTGGAACTCCGAATAGCATTACGTTAAAGAATGAGTACCACAGGGACCCCTGCAAGAAGACTATAAATGAAACTAGCCAAGGCAGAGAGTGTATGAGTGGTGATAGAAGTGGCCACCAGATAATAGCTGGTATAGAGGCGAGGACCTCGCCTACGAGAGCTATTGGCGAGCCCCACTTTTTGACAAGAGCTAGGTAGGCAATGCCTATTGCTAGTGTAAGTGATGTTAAGATCACTAGGGCTACTCTCCCAAGGGACAGTAGAAAGTTTTCTGCAAATTCATATAGAAATTGGTAGCCCATGCTTAAGTTAGTAGCAGTACTCATGGAGAAAATGGCTGGGGCTGCAACAGGGATGGTGAGGATAATTGTGTATAGAAAGGCTCTTTTCGACTCAATTTTTATCCCAATACTTATTACAAGCTCCCACAAGGCGGATATAAGCTTGTATATGTAGTGAAACACCTTGCCACAAGCTGGCAACATGCGTTGCTGAGTAGCTGTGTTTACAGCTGGATTAAATATCAGTATGTAGGACATCATTATGAATGCAAAAAGCATTGCAATAGCTGTGTAGAATTCCGCAGAGCTTCCACTGCTGTAAAAGTCCATTATGAGAGAGCCTATGCCAAAGAGCCTATGCTCTTCAGAACCCCATCCTATAACCTCTGCAGATGTTAAGAAAAACCATCCGCCAGCCCAAGAAATTATGCTGTTAGCTGCAATAGCAGCTCTGGCTACAGGTATGTAGATGTATGCTAGCCTAGAGAATGTCCTCATTTTGTATATGCTAGCCATTGTGAGTACCTCTGGCTCTAGTGATTTTACAGAGCTATAGACGCCGAATATCATGTTCCATAGAAGGCTTGTTGATATTAGGAATATCGCTGCAAGCTCTAAACCAATATTCTTAGGTAAGAGCGCTAGGAAAATTGCTATGGCTATTGGGAAGAATCCTAGTATTGGAATGGACTGAAGTATGTCTAGAACTGGCAGTAGCAGTGCTTCAGCATATCTCCTCCTAGCCATTAAAATGCCTACAGCTATTGCCACTATGAATGAGATTATGTAGGCTATAAGCATTCTGCCAAAGCTAGCTAAGCACGCTAAGAATATCTGCACAACATCCACTAACTTCACCTTCTAAACACTGTGAAGCTTTAATGCATGTAGGTTTAAAACCTCTCTTACCAATCTCTATACCACTAGGTGCTTTGCTGAAGTGTCTAAAGAGCCTAGTAGAAGCCCTTCCCTAATACCACGCGATATACTACCTGACCACGTCGTAGGGCTTGTAGAAGCTCTGTATAGCTTAGGAGGCTCTGCAGACCCCATGCACATAGGCGATATAACTAGCGAATCAATAGATATTTTACCAAAGGCTATTGATGTTGCAGAAGCCCTGAACCTAGTTAGATACGAAGGTGGGTATATACACATAACAGAGCTTGGTAAGAGAGTTGCAGAAGCTAATACAAAAAAATTGAAAAAGCTTCTTAGAGAAGCTGTTCTCTCAAACAGCATTGAACCACTACACGAAATATACACAGTTTTAAAAGAGAAAAAGAAGATACCAATAGAAGAATTCATGAGCATAGTAGAGAAGCACTACAGAAAAATAGATGAAAACGTTATTAAAAACATACTCGTTTGGGGGGCTTATCTAGGGCTTTTCAAAATGAGTGAAGACGATACAGAAATAATCATAATACGCGAATAACTAGAAAACACCTCTACTCTAGTCAATTCAACCCCTTACTAGTGGCAAGACAGGGCTTTTTAATAATGCAAAGGGTCTTAAGCATTGCAAAAGTCTAGGAAAGCCTTGTCAAAATAAAAGATATAAGCGCTGTTAGTATTATGACATTGTGTTGTTGTATATGTGAGGTGGAGTGTCTTAGAGGTGTTTATGTGTACTGTTGGTGAGGAGGTTGGGTGTTAGGATTCTTAGTACTAAGGATTTTGAGAGGCTCACACTTAATGACGCCTTTGAGTTACTGAGGTCTGGGCCTGGTGGATTGAGTGAGGAGGAGGCGAGGAGAAGGCTCAGCGTCTATGGGCCTAATGCTATTGAGGAAGAAAGGGAGAGCCCTTTGCTAGAGTTCTTAAAGAGGTTCTGGGGGCCAATGCCATGGCTTTTAGAAATAGCTATACTGCTCTCCATTATCATTGGGCGAACAATTGAGGCTATTATAATTGCAAGTCTTCTTGTAATTAACGCTATAGTTGGGTTTCTGCACCACCAGTCTAGTAAGAAGGTCTTGGAGATGCTGAAGTCAAGGCTTGCGCCAAGGGCTAAGGTTTTGAGGAGTGGGAGTCTGAGAGTTGTTGAGGCTAGGCTTCTAGTTCCTGGTGATGTTGTTGTAGTTGAGCTTGGCGATGTTGTTCCAGCAGACTGCAAGGTTATAGAGGGAGAGCTTTCTGTAGACCAGTCAATTCTAACTGGAGAGAGCCTTCCCATTGATGTGGCTCCCGGCGGAGTACTGTTTGCAGGTTCTGTTATTAGGAGGGGTAGGGCTAGGTGTCTTGTTGTAAACACTGGTAAAAACACGTATTTTGGGAGAACTGTAGAGCTTGTTAGAATAGCAAGGCCAAGGTCGCATCAGGAAGAGGTTATGCTGGCAGTAACAAGGTACTCCATGTACATAGGGGTAGTGGTAATGCTAATAGCGAGCATATACTTCTACATATCTGGTTTAAAGAGCGGACTTATACCTCTTCTAACTTTTGACGTAGCTATACTAATGGGGTGCGTACCTGTAGCCCTTCCAGCCGTTATGACAATTATGCAAGCTGCTGGAGCAAGGGAGTTGGCGCAAAGAGGTGCTCTGGTTGCAAGGCTTGATGCTGTTGAGGATGCAGCTTCTGTAGATGTGCTTTGCCTTGACAAGACAGGGACAATTACTGTGGGGTCTCTTGAGGTCAGCGAATTAGTTCCCCTGGGTGTGCTTAGTGAGAAGGAGCTTATTGAGCTAGCCCTCTATGCCTCTGCTGAGGATACTCAAGACCCTATAGATAGCGCAATAATGAGAAAAGCTAAGGAGCTTGGGGTTGTAAGGAGGGGCAGGCAAGTATCATTCACACCGTTTGACCCATCAATTAAGAGGTCTGAGGGAGTTGTTGAGATCAGTGGAAAGAGGATTAGGGTGGCTAAGGGAGCACCTCAAATAATAATTAGTTTGTGTTCAGAAGTGCCACAAGGCTTAGAGCAATTGCTAGAAAAGCTTGCAGAAAGGGGGCTGAGAACACTGCTTGTTGCATATGGCGAGGAGGGTAGTGGAATGAGCGTAGCAGGCGTTATTGCCTTTTCCGACCCTCCAAGACCTGACTCAGCAGAGCTTATAGAGAAGCTGAAAAAGCTCTTTGTAAAGCCAGTGATGTTGACAGGAGATAGCTTTCCAATAGCTAAGGAGATTGCAGTAAAAGTAGGAATAGGTGGAAATGGGTACCCGCTTTCGCAGATAAGAAACAAGCTTTCTGAAGCTGTTGAGAGTGTTGATTTTATTGCTGAAGTGTATCCAGAAGACAAGTATGCTATTGTCAAGGCTCTGCAGGAGAAGGGGCACATGGTCGGCATGACTGGGGATGGCGTTAACGATGCTCCAGCGCTTAGACAAGCTGAGCTAGGTATAGCTGTAAGCAATGCTACTGATGTTGCAAAGAGCTCTGCTGGTGTAGTTCTCTTAACACCTGGGCTAAGGGGCATAGTTGATGTCATAAATGTGAGTAGAAAGGTGTATCAAAGAGCCCTCACATGGATACTTAATAAAGTTGCAAAGGTAGTTCAATTCACTTTTCTCTTAGTCATTGGGTTAGCGTGGCTTCACTACGATGTGCTTACACTAATGGGTATGGCTCTTCTCATACTTGCTAACGACTTTGCCACAATATCTCTCTCAACAGATAATGCAGAGCCTTCTCTGAGCCCAAGAAAGTGGAATATAAAGAACCTCATGGCCTCATCTCTAGTCATAGGAATAGCTCTGCTAATAGAAGCTCTCTTAGCTATTTACATAGGGCTTCACATCTTTAACCTCAGCGAAAAAGAAATGCAGACCTTCATTCTGCTTACCATGGTGTTCACAAGCCAGTTTAGAGTACTAATACTCAGAGAGAGGAGATGGTTCTGGAGCAGCAAACCAGGAAGAGAACTTGCAATATCAATAGCCAGTGTAATCATAGCCTTTTTCATAATAGGAACACTAGGAGTAATAGTAAAGCCAATTCCAATAACCACAGCGCTCTTCTCACTAATCTACTCAACAGCCTTTACACTAAGCATAGACCCTCTCAAAGTGCTTATACTTAGAAAAACAGGATTGCATACCTAACATAAGCATTACAAAACTTTGGCTTCTTAAGCATGCTTAAAGGCGTGTTAACAATCAGTTCTCTTTATTAAGACAAGGACTACGTTATAATAGCTACAGGGCTAGTCATTATGAATATTATTTAAAAAGTCTGTAACTTCCACCCCTTACCTTCCTTCAATTCATATCTACTTTAAAAGAAGTCTAATTTAGTAAATTGAAGTTTTAACGCATCATAGAATTTTAGGTCAAGACTATAGTAAAGGTTTATGCTATAAGCTCTTGACGCAGTACTTACTTTACACTTGTTCTAAATCACTAATCATTCTTTAAACAAATTTGTAAAGACTTTGTGTAGCGTCTCTACCATTGAGATGCGAATTGCTTAGCCTATGCCTATAGATAAGCATTTGTAGGTTGTTAAGAAACTTTTGAACTTAAATTATGAAGCTCTCTACTTTTCTCAATGTTCCTGTTGTTGTGTCTGGAACCATGCTTGCTCTTTCAATTGTTAGCAAACCTATAACAATATTCTCATCTAGACTACTCTCCTTTAAAACCTTCTTCACATCCTCAGGTACGTCACTAACTGCTATAGCCTCGTACTTAAGAACCCCGCCTTCAACCTCAAGCACAGGGACCACAGCCTCTAAAGCCTTCAGGATATGCCCAGAGATTGAGACAAGACTTAGTACTCTACCCGTGTACACAACCCCTATTCTCTCAGCCAATAGTCTATCAACAAGAGTCATTCTGGCACCTGTATCAACCAAGGCAATAGAGCTGTAAGAATCCTTGGATCCGCGTAGAGAGATCCTCGCCTTAACAACAGTCACTAAATATCACCATGTTGCAAGAGACTTGCAAAAGAGTTTTTGTGATGCATTTCTATCTTTAGCTCTACACTTACCATCTTCACTTCAAGAGCTTCAAGAAGTACATCAAAGCTTCTTCCTGAGCTTCTCATTTCTAATAACCTCTTAATAACTCTAGCCAGCTCTCTTCTTGCCTTCTCAATAGCTTTAAGTTTCTTAATAAGCTTTTAAGCATGGAGCTATTCTATCTTTACTTACTGAAGCTTTATAAGCTTAAACCCCTACCCTAATGAAATCCCTTGGTCAAAAGCAACGCTGGTTTAACACCATAACAAATCTGCATGTTAGAGCTAGGTCACAACCTTTGATGCTGTTGTAATGCACCTGACTAGAGGGTTTTTATTGGGTGCACACGGTTAAGTCATAGACTTTTAGACATAGTTTTTAAAGTACAAGGCTCTTTCTCTTTAATCTCCTTATCTAGCGTTACTATAGTGTTGGCAAGTCCTTTACTGGCTAAATTTATTGTGTAAGCAATGTGCATTAAGTCTAAAGCCTTGAGCTTTAGCTTATGTGCTAAATCCACAGTCTTTGCGAAGATGTGAAATGCTTTGAATTCATTGAGCTGTTCTAGTCTTGGTTCATCATCTATTACCCTAGGGTTTAAGATGCTTAGGGCTTGTCTTACGAGTACACCAACCTTTGTCTTTTCGTCAAGGTGTTTGATGTGGGGAGGTAACTTGTATTGGTGTATTCTTCTAGATATTACGGAAAATAGCTCTGCTACTGTTAGTGGTGATATAATAATCTCTCTTTGCTCACTTCTAAGCTTCTTAACAATATTTAGAGCACACGTGTGGTTCTCATCTTCAGTAAAGTAGTAGCTAAGCAAGACGTTTGTGTCTATATATGCCATTAGTCTTCCCTAATCTCTCTAACAGCTTCAACAGCACTAAAACCTGGTGATGCTTTTGCTTTAAACCCCCCTATATTCAGTATTTTGACTAGGTAATCAGCAAGCTCCTCATCAGATATATCCTTTGGCCCTGTCCACTTCACAACCACTGGGATTCCCTTGAACATCTCCTGTAACCTGAGGTTTAGCTTAAGAGCTTCGCTAGCGCTAGAACTAAGGGTAATGATTATAGTATAGCCCCAGTCAGGATCTCTTATAACCTCAAAGCCTTGAACAATATTAGCATACTCCCTAAAAACAGCTAAAATCTTCTGCACGGTGCTTTCAAGTTCTTTGAAAAGCTCTGCTTCAACCTTCCCAAAACCCTTTAGGTAAACAAGAGTCATGCTTTCAGCTATATTCCTCAACCCGTGCTCATTCAGATAATCCTTAACACGGCTTGCTGTTGTGCTCCGCTCACCCTCTCCGCAATCCTCTAGGTACACAGCTATGGTTATTACCTCTCCCTTCACACTCCTAACAAGGCTAAACCCATGTAGCCTGTAGATAGTTAAGCTCTTTTCAAGCCACTCTAAAAACTCTACAAACTTCTCGACATCAATAAGCCTGGATAGCTCATTCAAAGCCCTGTCAAAATCGTCTGTAAGCATATACCTCTTTAGAACATCAAGCACAGCCTTACTTGCACTCCTTCTAGGTACAATCACAACACTCATAACCTAAAACCTCCTAACACAACTCATATAGAGCTTTCACTAAAACAAGATTTTAAACATTATAAGTAACACCGCAATTCTCAAGACCTTAGGCTTTAAAGCAGGTATTGTTATAGGAAAAGCTTAAAGAAGCTAAAATACCCCTGACTCAGCAAGTTGCTACGAAATTAGGGCTAGTGCTATAAACATGCTTTAAACTTTTTGCAAAGCTTTTTTTAACAGCTTCTCTGTGCAATGGTGTTTGCCAAGCAACATACCTCCCAATACCAAGCTCAGGGTCCTTCTCGAGAGGAGGCTCATCAACCCATAGATCTGGGTCTCTACTCGGAACATCATCTACCACTAGGTTTAGCTCAACAAGTTTGTTAAGAAGTTGCATTCTCTCTCTGGTAAAGAGTGTGTCAGGATTTTCAATAGCTTCACAAAGCCAAGTCCTCTCATCAACACTCAGCAATGCTACAAAGGCTCTAAGCTTCTTAACCTCAACAATTTTCTCAATAGCTTTCTCAGCACTTGCAATACCAGGCACAATCTTAGTAGCTCTAGTTGTTACAGCTTTTGCTCTATACCCAAAGGCTAAAGTCTCTAGAGGCTTCAAGACCAGGCATATCGTTTAGGGTGCTTCAAGACAATAATGAGAGCGTCAATAGCAGATCTGCGCTATCACCAGAAAAGAGGGCTCTTGGATACGGAGTGTATGGACTGATATACGGAGTTTCACGGGCGATCAGAAGCTTTATGTATGCATGCTTCTTACTACGATCCAGCCAATACTAGATACGTAATAGCAACTCTGCTATTATCAGCAATACTCATATAGAGGGTCTAGACACTCACATTCTATATACACTTCCTCTAGTACATCATCTAGCTTCTTCAAGTGCGCTAACTATGCCTGGCAATTTCTACTTACAAAGAATTGAATAATATCATCAGACCTCTCACTCTAAGTACTACACTAATTTAAGGAAGCTTTCTGTGTAGGGGGCCCAGGGATGATGAGGAAACGAACCACTGAGCTGTGATCGAACCCTTGGCCACTGACCTGGGTCCCTAGGCCCCCAAAATAATAGCCTACTTCTTAAAGAGTCC